>Ga0123329_1000257_pt1 | contig 54908 bp, 49 predicted proteins | sample BioC12SIPDNA_FD_89703 | JGI IMG/M metagenome (GOLD analysis project Ga0123329, IMG submission 89703) | Anaerobic biogas reactor microbial communites from Washington, USA - Biogas_R1_B C12 SIP DNA | ecosystem: Engineered > Bioreactor > Anaerobic > Unclassified | place: Washington, USA | collected...
GCGTTCAACACGAGTTGGCCTCGCTTGCGGTTCGCATTTGCGATAGCGCGGGGCAGTCAAAAAGTCGGCGGCTGATGATCAATCCGGGCTAACCGGCAGGGCGAAACCGCCAGCAGGCCAGACAACCGTAGCTTTGAGGAGCCGCCATGAAATCCGCGTTCTACATCGCGCTGGGGATGATTCTTGCTTGGGCCGCCGCGCCCGCTGCCAGCCAGGGCGACGTGCCGCCGGCCGTTCGGGCCGCCGCGGGCGACCGCGCGGAGATCGACGCCACGGTCCGCGCATTCATCACTCCCCAGGCGATCCTCTGGAAATCGGACGATAGCGGCGAAACCATCTCCGGTGCGTCCGTGCTGCTGAAGAGGGGGACACGGCAACCGGCAACCGTCCGGCGGGGGCTATGCACGCTCACGAGCCAGCCCGGCAAGCCAGCGCCGGCGATCCTGTTCGATTTCGGCATCGAGCTTCAGGGGGGGCTGCAATTGGTGCTCGGGATGTCGGACGGCAAGTCGCCGGTGCGGTTTCGTATCCGCTTGGGCGAATCGGTGAGTGAGGCGATGTCGGAGATCGGCGGCGTGGGGGGCGCGACGAACGACCACGCGATGCGCGACCTGGTGGTCGAAGCGCCCTGGCTGGGGAGCGTGGAGGTCGGCAACAGCGGTTTCCGCTTCGCGCGGATCGACCTGGTCGACGGCGAGCGGACGGTGCTGCTGAAGGAGGTCCATGCGATCCTGGCGTACCGCGACATTCCCTACCTGGGCTGGTTCCGGTGCAGCGACGAACGGCTCAACCGGATTTGGCGGACCGGGGCCTACACAGTCCATTTGAACATGCAGCACTATCTGTGGGACGGGATCAAGCGCGACCGGCTGGTCTGGATTGGCGACATGCACCCGGAGACAATGACGATTTGCGCGGTTTTCGGGGCCAACCCGGTTGTGCCGGCGAGTCTCGATTACGCCCGCGACGTATTCCCGCTGCCCGGCTGGATGAACGGCATCAGCTCGTATTCGATGTGGTGGGTGCTGATTCACCACCAGTGGTACCTGCACCACGGCGATCGGGCGTATCTCGAAGAGCAGAAGGCCTACCTGGTCCCGCTGCTTGGCCAGTTGATGGCCAAGGTCAACGAGCGGAACGAAGAGCAGCTCGACGGCCGTTTCCTGGACTGGCCTTCGTCGGAGAACGAGCCGGCGATCCATGCGGGCCTGCAATCGCTGCTGGCGATGACGATGGACGCCGGGGCGGAGCTGTGCGACACGCTGGGCGAGGGGAAGACGGCCGCTGAATGCCGCGGGTCCGCCGGGCGGCTCCGCCGGCACGTGCCGGACCCGAACAATTCGAAACAGGCGGCCGCGTTGATGGCTCTTGCCGGGCTTGCGCCGGCGGCGGAAATGAACGAGACCTACCTGGCAGTGGACGGCGCGAAGCGGATGTCGACGTTCTATGGTTATTACATTCTCGAGGCGATGGCCAAGGCCGGCAATTACCAGGGCGCGATCGACTGCATTCGCCAGTATTGGGGGGGCATGCTCGACCTGGGCGCGACGACCTTCTGGGAGGATTTTGACATCGAGTGGATGGACAATGCCGGGCGGATCGACCAGTTCGTGCCGGAAGGCAAGAAGGACATTCACGCGGACTTCGGCAATTACTGCTACAAGGGGCTCCGCCACAGCCTCTGCCACGGGTGGGCCTCCGGCCCGACGGCCTGGCTGAGCGAGCACGTGCTGGGCATCGAGGTGCTCGAACCGGGCTGCAAGAGAGTCCGGATTCGGCCGCAGTTGGCCGATCTGGCCTGGGCGGAGGGCGGTCTGCCCACCCCGCGGGGCGTGGTTCGGGTCCGTCATGACAAGCGCCCGGACGGCAGCGTGGCGACGAGCTACACGGCGCCGGATGGCGTGGAGGTGCTGATCGATGGGGCGCGACGCTGATTCGTACAGGAGCATGTAGGGTGGTGCGGAGCAATCCGGGGCGATTGGCGTGGGCGCGAAACGTTCGCCAAGGCGAGTGCCACTTGCACCGTCAAAACGCCAGCGCTGCGTCACCACAAGACACCGCAACGGGCCGGGATCCCCGTCCTACGTGTTGTCGGACGGGGTCGGCGGAGCGGGCCTGGACAGGTTTGTGAAAATCGGCGATCATGGCGGTCTACGGGATTTACAGCCCCGGCGCTTGGGCCCATGCAGCGGTGTTTTCATGCCCCACGAGGACTTCGATCTGGAGAGTCTGGCCGCCTACCTCCACCTTTTGCCACAGAAGGTTGGCCGGCTGGCGGATCGCGGCAAGCTTCCCGGTCGGAAGGTTGGGGGCGAGTGGCGGTTTTCCCGCGCGGAGATTCATCACTGGCTTGAGACCCGGATCGGCCTGGCCGACGAGGAGGAGTTGGTGAACGTCGAAGGGGCGCTGCGCCGCAACCGGGGTCCGGAGGATGCCCAGGAGATTGTCCTGGCCGAGATCCTCTTGGTCGAGGCGATTGCGATCCCGCTGATGGCGAAGACGAGGAACTCGGCGATCACGGCGATGGTGGACCTGGCGGCTGGGACCGGATACTTGTGGGATCCGGAGAAGATGGCGGCGGCGGTCCGCGATCGGGAGGAGATGCATCCGACAGCGCTTGACAATGGCGTGGCGCTGCTTCACCCGCGGCGTCCGATGGCGTCGATTCTGGGGCAACCCCTGCTGGCGTTTGGCCGGTCGGCTTCGGGGATTCCGTTTGGCGGCGGCTTCGGCAACTTGACTGACCTGTTCTTCCTGATTTGCTCGGTCGACGATCGCGGCCACTTGCGAACGCTGGCTCGGCTGGCCCGCGTGCTCGGAAGTCCGGGTTTTCTCCAGAATTTGCGCGAGGCGGAGGATTCGCCAAGCGTGCATCGGTTGATCGCCGTGGCGGAGGCGACGCTGTAGGCGGCCGGGGGGATCAGACCGCAGCCTGGGTGCAATCGAGCGTGTTGATGGAAGATCAGACTCGCGACTCCTCGGACGGCCGGCCCGGTCAACTGGCAATGTTGTGTCTGGGCGACCTGTCGCGGCCGGAGTTCGGCGGTGCCCGGCAGGCGTTGGAGTCGTGGGGCAGGGTCGTGGCGGCTGCTGATGCGTCCGCAGGGATCGCCCTTCTGGAGCGGGAATCGCTGGTACCCGACGTGGTCGTGGTTGTCCAATCCTACCCGGACGAGTTCTCGGAATCGCAGATCGCGCCGATCCGCAGCGCGGCGCCGTTGGCGCGGATGGTCGCCCTGCTCGGTCCCTGGTGCGAAGGGGAGACGCGGACCGGCCGGCCCTGGCCGGGCGCGGTCCGCGTCTTCTGGCACCAATGGGTATCCCACTGCGATCGCGAGCTGGGGCGGCTGCTGGCGGGCGGCGCGTCGGTCTGGAGCCTGCCGCCGACGGCGGGTGAAGAGGAGCGATGCCTGGTGTTGGCGGGCGGTTTCGATGCCAACGGCGCCGGGCTGGTCGACATCGTGACCTGGCAACACGACCTCTACGAGTTGCTCGCCGACGGGTGTCGGCGGCGGGGCCACTCGGCGCGCTGGCTACGCCCGCCGGACGATCTGCCGCTGGACAGTCCAGGGCTGATCCTCTTCGACGCGGCGGGCAGGATGGACGAGGAGATCGCCGTCCTCCGCCGGCTGCGATCCGATTGGCATGCGGCGGTGATCGTTCTGGCCGATTTTCCTCGCTGCCGGGAGCGGGACCGTTTCCTCGCGGCCGGCGCCCGCGCGGTGGTGGCGAAGCCCTTCTTGTGGGACGACCTGTTCTGGCATTTTGGCCAGGTCGAAGCGGAACGGCTGGCGCGGAAGGCCCTCTAGGCGATTCCGCGGCGCCGCCAGCCCGCGGGAGAGAGACAGCCCCCGCGGCGGCGCCCGAGCTGCGGGCGCTGCGGGTTCCTGCTATAATCCAACGTTCATGCAGCTTGCCGACAGCGGGCGACGCAGGCCTTTCGTCGCGGACAGGAAACCGGCATGGTCAAAAGAACCGCTCTGCTCGCCGTGAAGGTCGGCGTGCCGATCGCCATCCTGGCTTACCTGTTCTGGGATGCGCAGAAGGACGACGCGTTCACAACGCTGGCGCATCAGTCGAAGAATTGGCCGCTGCTGGGGTTGTCGCTGGTGTTCAGCGGGACCGCCGTTCTGCTGACGCTGATCCGCTGGTACTACCTGGTCCGCGCGCTGGAGATTCCCTTCACGCTGAAGGACGCGTTGCGGATCGGGCTGGTGGGATACCTGTTCAATCTGGCGCCGATGGGCGTGGTGGGCGGCGATCTGCTCAAGGCGTACCTGCTAGCGCTCTCCTGTCCCGGCCGGCGGACCCAGGCGGTGGCGAGCGTGTTCGTCGACCGGGTGATCGGGTTGTACCTGTTGTTCGTGGTGGCGTCGGCGGCGATCTTGCTGACCGGTTTCGCGGACTTCGGCAACGAGCTGGTTCGCACGATCTGCACGGCGACCCACGCGATCACGATCGCCGGGACGGTGGCGATGATCGCCCTGATGGCGCCGGACCTTTCGGGCGGCGCTTCGACGCGGCTCCTGGCGAAGACGCCGGTCGTCGGCGGCTTGCTGGAGAAGGTCGCCGAGGCGGTGGCCATGTATCGGCGCCGCTGGCCGGTGGTCCTGGCCTCCGCGCTGATGAGCGTGGCCGTACACAGTTTTTTCTCGATCGGCGTCTACCTGATCTGCGCGGCCTTGTACGAGCATGCCCCTTCGCTGGCGATGCACTTCGTCATCAGCCCCTTGGGGGCCGCCACGGGCGTGCTGCCGATCGTCGCCGGGCCGTTCGAGATCGTGCTCAACTTCCTGTACACGCAGGTGCCGACCGGGGGCGGGGCAATTGCCTCCGGCCAGGGGCTGGTCGTCGCTCTCAGCTACCGGATCGTGACGGTGGTAATCGCGGCGATCGGCTATGTCTATTACCTGGCCAACCGGGCCGAAGTGGCGAAAGTCATCCACGAGGCCGAACGATATGAAACCGGACCGCGTCCCCAAGGATGAACGCGAACGAGGACTCCCAGTATGCCGACGCCCACGAGCCATTTCCGCTGCTGCCCGAATTGCCAGAAGGAGCTGCCGATCGAACCGACGGCTCCGCCCGGCAACATGCCCTGTCCGAGCTGCGGGTATGTTCTCTGGCTTCCGCACCTGCCGGGCGTTGAACAGTTCGATTTCCTCGTGCACGAGGCGATCCTCCACGCGATGCAGCCCGGCGACCGCAACGAGGCGATCGGGCTGCTGGTGCGGAGCCTGGCGGAGCACGGCCACGTGCCGCAGAAATCGCTGCCCGACGTGATCGACTCGTTGATCCGCCGCGAGCAACTGGGAACGACGGCGATCGGGTATGAGTGCGCTGTGCCACACGTGAAACACCCCTCGATCGCGCGGGTGGTTGGGACCGTCGGCTATGCGCCCGGCGGCGTCGATTTCCACAGCCTCGACGGGGCGCCGGTCAAGACGATCTTCCTGCTGCTTTCGCCGCCGAACCAGCCGGGCGACCACCTGCGGGCACTGGAGCGGATTTCGCGTTTCCTCCGCTCGGGCTGAGATCGGCCGCGAGCCAGTTGGACGGCCGCCCTCCCCACGACGGGCCACTCTGCACCCCTTCTAAAAAAGTATTGCAGGCGACGATCAGCAATATATACTACTCGTTCACTGGTTGTGGATTCACGTCCACAACCTCGGGTCGTATGGTCCCTGCCCCACCATACGGCCCTCTTTGTTTCGCCCACAAGTCGCCCGTTCCGGCCGCGAGTCGGAGCGGGCGTTTTTTTGTCGCCGCCCGTTTCCGCGGAAGGGGGATTGCACCAATCGTTCGGGGGGGGGTTGGCGGCTGTTTCGGACTTCAAGTACGGCTTGACGGTCGGCGGAGCGGTAGTTAGGATCGACTGAAGCGCGATGGGGCATGTGCTGCATGGAGCGAGGCGATTGCCGAGCTGCGTGCGTGGGCGGGAGCCCCCCCCTGGGGCGGTATCTCGGCGCTGGCTGCATTTCTTTTGACCCCGGCGGATGAACCCGCGGAACTGCGACTTTATGCTTTGGGTATGCAGGACCGGCTGGCGGGTGCCGTCTTCAGCCGTTGGGGCACGCGAACCGATTTTGGCATCAATGCGGGCCGTAACCGTGGTAACATCGGAAAAGACCGCTTCGCGGAAGGGTTCCCTGAACGCATGAAACCAGCCTTCTTTGCGCGAAACAGCCTCAAAGTCTTAATGATCATCGCCTTCCTGATGCCCATGATGTGGGTCGGGACCAGGCGATCCTTGATGAGCAACTCGAACGATGTGAAATCCTGGCTGCCAGCCCAATACGAGGAGACGACGACTTTCAGGTGGTATCGCCAGCGATTCGAAAGCGACATGTTCGTCCTGGTAAGCTGGGAGGGCTGCACGCTGGACAGCCCCGCGTTGGAGCTCTTGGCGCGCAAGCTGCTCCCCCCTGACGAGGATCCGACTTCCCGAGTTCCGCCGTTTCGATTCTTCACCAACGCGATAACGGGCACGCAGTTGCGGGACATGCTGATCGAGGATCAGCGTCTGTCGCCGGAGGAGGCGATCGAGCGTCTCAAGGGGTTCGTGATCGGGCCCGATGGCAAGCAGACATGCCTCGTTCTGACGGTCAACCCGGATGGCGAGGCGATCTGGAATGCCGAGCAGGCGAAGCGGACGTTTGGACGGAAGAAGAAATTTCTCCACGCGGTGGTGGAGAAGGTTTACGAGGTGGCGGAGAAGGAGTGCGCGATCTCGCCCGACCAGCTCCACATGGGCGGTCCGCCGGTGGACAACGTGGCGATTGACACCGAGGGGGAGAAGTCGCTCTACAAGCTGGCCGGGATTTGCGGCGTTGTCGGGCTGGTAATCTCGTGGTGGTGTTTGAGGAGTTTTGGCCTGACGGCGATGGTCTTTACGACCGGGATTTTCGCCGCCGGATTGAGCCTCGCCGCGGTGTATTTCACCGGCTCGACGATGAACGCGATCCTGTTGACGATGCCCTCGCTGGTCTACGTGACGGCGATCTCGGGCGCGATCCACCTGGCGAACTATTACCGCGACGCGGCCAACGAGCACGGCACGGTCGAGGGGGCGGCCGACCAGGCCGTGCGACGCGCCGGGCTGCCCCTGTTCCTGGCCACCAGCACGACGGCGATCGGCCTGGTGTCCCTGGGGGTCAGCGAGCTGGTGCCGATCCGCATGTTCGGCATTTATTCGGCGCTGGGGGTGATGATCAGCCTGGTCGTCTGCTGCCTGTACCTGCCCGCCGCGCTGCAAACCTGGCCGATCAAGAACATCAACCAGGAAGGGCTGCACGCATACGACCCGGGTCTTTCGCCCAAGTGGCGCGGCGTCGGCGATTGGATTATCCGCCGCAACGGGGTGGTGATCGCCATCTGCCTGGCGCTGATGTGCGCCGGACTCTACGGTGTCTCGAAGATGGAGACATCCGTCAAGTTGATGCGGCTGTTCTCCCCGAAAGCCCAGATTCTGCACGACTACGCCTGGTTGGAGGAACACCTGGGCCCGCTGGTGCCGATGGAAGTCGTAATCCGCGTCGACAAGGAGAAGTGCAATCTGGACATCTTGGATCAGCTCCGCCTGGTCGAGGACGTGCGGCGGACGATCTGGGCGATGCCCGAGGTGGGGAGCACGCTGGCGGCGCCAACCTTCACCCGCAGCCTCCCCGCGCGGCCCGGCATGATCGAGCGGCGGACCTGGATCACGCTCCTGAACCGGAGCCGCGAGGAGCTCAGCGACTACCTGTGCAGCGAAGAGGCTGAGGAATTGTGGCGCGTCAGCGCGCGAGTCGGAGCCCTGAACGACCTGGACTACGGGGAGTTCATCCACGACATCCGCCGCCAGGTCGATCCGGTCCTGGCCGATTACCGGGCGCGCGGGGTCGAGGGCATTTCGGCCGTCTACACCGGACTGGTCCCGCTGATCTACAAGGCCCAGCGGTCGATGCTCGACGGCCTGCTGCTGGGTTTCGCGGGCGACCTGACGCTGATCGGCATCGCGATCATCTTCCTGATGCGCGATTGGTCCGCCGGAATCCTGCTGGCAATCCCCAGCCTGTTCCCGCTGGCGCTTGTTTTCGGCTACATGGGGCACACCGGGATCGTGATCGACGCGGGCACGGTGATGGTGCCCGCCGTGGCGCTCGGCGTGACGATCGACGACGCGATCCACTTCATGATCTTCTGCCGCCAGGGGCAGAAGCGGGGCATGAATCGCAGCCAGTCGATCATGTACGGCTACGAGGAATGTGCGCGGGCGATTTACCAGAGTTGGGGGGTAATCGGGCTGGGTCTCTCGGCATTCATGTTCAGCGAGTTCACCCCCACGCAGCGGTTCGGCGCGATGATGCTGGCGATGCTGACCGTTTCGTCGATCGGCAACCTGCTCGTGCTGCCGGCCCTGTTGGCCTCCCCGCTCGGGAATCAATTCTGGAAGAGCGGCTTCCGCGAGATCCGCAAGGAGCAGGCCCGCGAGGCCATGGACCGCCTGGAGGAGAAGCGGCCGGCTGGACACGGCGAGCGCGAAGACGTGCCGCACCTGAGGCCCGCCGGCCGCGCCGCGCGGCAACCGGTCACGTCCTGATCGGCCCGGTCTCGGACCGGGCGGGGCGGCGCTCCCCGGCGGGCAACTGCGCGCGGTGGGGGGGGGGTGGCCAGGCCCGCTGCCGCGATTCTCTCCGCCGCCGCGATGCCAACCCTGCGGCCGTAACGTATAATCTGGAAACAAGGCTCCCCGCGCGCCTCCCGCGGACAAACGGATCGATCCGGGCGCCTTCCGGGGCGAAGCGGAACCTCCTGGTGGGAACCCGATTGTGCCTGGCCGCCGAAACGCCTTCACGCTGGTCGAGTTGCTGGTCGTCATCGCGATCATCGGCATTCTCGTCGCCCTTCTGCTGCCTGCCGTCCAGACCGCGCGCGAGGCCGCGCGCCGCGCGGATTGCAGCAACCGGCTGAAGCAACTCGGCCTGGCCGCCCACAACTTCCACGCAGCGCACAACCGGTTCCCGCCGGGCTACCTGGGACCGAACCCCCAGGCGCCGGTCCCCCCCTGGACGGGCCAGTTCGTCGGCGCCTTGACCCACCTGCTGCCCTACCTGGAGATCGGCGCAGTCCACGAGAAGCTCGACGCCGGACGCTCGAACTACGGCGACATCTCGATCTTCGACGCGGCGCGTGTGGGGGAGGGATACTGGGCGCGGACCGAGGCCTGGGCGGCGGCCCAGACCAGGCTCCGGGCGTTCTGCTGCCCCTCGGAAAACGAGGCCAGACCGGCGAGGACCCTGATCACAATCCACCTGTTCTACGACACGGCCGCCGCCGAGGTCGTCGAGGCCGGCGGGCGCTACGACGACGAGAGTGCGGAAGTCCTAGGAAGAACTCACTACCTGGGCATCGCCGGAGGGATGGGCAAGACCGGCAACGCCGATTGGGACAAGTGGGCCGGGGTGTTCACGAACCGCTCGCAGAACCGCTTCAAGGACGTTCGCGACGGCTCCAGCAACACCCTCCTGTTCGGCGAGAACATCGGCGGCGACTCGGGGCACGAGGACGGCCGGCATTTCGCTTTTTCCTGGGCCGGCTGCGGGATGGCCGCGACCGGCTGGGGGATCGGCGAGGGCTGGTGGCAGTGGACCGCGCGCCACCCGGGGATCGTGCAGTTCTGCCTGGTCGACGGTTCGGTTCGCGGAGTCGCCGAGACGATCGACCGCGGGATCTTCCAGGCAAGCTCGGGGATGAGCGACGGCCAGATCGCGCCGCTCGATTGACCCCGCAGGGCCCGGGATGGGACCTCCCAAGGGAGCGGAAACAAACAAGGCCGCGCCGGGGGGAGCCGTCCGCGCGCGAGGGGCGCGGAATTGGCAAAGACTCAGCCGGCTCGGCAGTGTGGAGAAAGTCGATGAACGCAATCCAGAGAATCCGCCGCTGGCTGCTCCTGCCGGCCGCCCTCCTGGCACTTTCGGCCGGCTGCGGTTCGCCGGATGTCGAGTATCCGGAGAATCCCACCGCGCCGCCGCAAGCCGAACCGGGATCGACGGTGGTCGAGCAGCCGGCCGCGCCCGCGAAGTGATCCATCCGCAGGCAATTGCGAACCCGGCCCTGACGGGCGGTGTCTGGGAATTCGTCTGCCGTCGGGCCGCCGCGGGCAGCCTGGCACGCCCGCGTGACGGAGCACGCATCCCCTTGACCGCGGGAACGGCCGGCCGGAGAATGGATTTTTCCCCACCGAGGCGGGGTCGGCGCGGGGCGAGCGGGTGTTTCGCCGCAGCAGAAGCCGGTCCTGGCTCGTGCGGGCAGTGTCGTGCCGCCGCGACCGATTTTCAGTCCACCGCAGAGAGACTTCGTGCATGACCACCACAAACCCGGCGCCCGAGGAGGCCGGCAGATTCGGCCCGTTCGGCGGCCGCTACGTTCCGGAGACGCTGATCAAGGCGCTGGGCCAGCTCAGCGCGGAGTATGAGAAGGCCGTTGGCGATCGGGCGTTTCAGTTGGAGCTGGCCGACCTGTACCGGCATTACGTCGGCCGGCCTTCCCCTCTCTACCATGCCGAGCGCCTCAGCGCAAGGTGCGGCGGGGCCCAGATCTACCTGAAGCGCGAAGACCTGAACCATACCGGTTCGCACAAGATCAACAACACGCTTGGCCAGGCCCTGTTGACGCGGCGGATGGGCAAGCCGCGGGTGATCGCCGAGACCGGGGCCGGCCAGCACGGCGTGGCCACGGCAACGGCCTGCGCGCGGTTCGGGTTCGAATGCGTTGTCTACATGGGGGAAGAAGACATCCGCCGGCAGCAACCCAACGTGTTCAGCATGCGGCTGCTCGGCGCCGAGGTCCGCCCCGTCTCCAGTGGATCGCGGACCCTCCGCGACGCGATCAACGAGGCGATGCGCGACTGGATGGCGTCGGTGGAGACAACCCACTACATCCTCGGCTCCGTCGTGGGGCCGAGCCCGTTCCCGAGGATCGTTCGCGACTTCCAGTCGGTGATCGGCCGGGAGACGCGCCAGCAGTGCCTGGAGCAGCTCGGGCGGTTGCCCGACGTGATCGTGGCCTGCTGCGGCGGCGGCAGCAATGCGGCCGGCATGTTCCACGCGTTCATTGACGAGGGGGGCGTTGAACTGGTCGGCGTCGAGGCGGGCGGGCGGTCGACGAAGGCCGGCGACCACGCCGCGACGCTCAACTTCGGCCGGCCCGGCGTGCTGCATGGCGCTTTCAGCTACGTCCTCCAGGACGACGACGGCCAGACCGGCGACGTCCATTCGGTCTCGGCCGGTCTGGACTATCCGGGCGTGGGACCGGAACACAGCTACTGGAAGGAATCCGGCCGCGTCCGCTACACCTACGCCACCGACGGGGAGACCCTCGACGCGTTCGACACCCTGGCGCAGACCGAGGGCATCCTGCCGGCCCTGGAAAGCGCGCATGCCGTGGCGCGAGCGATCCAGATCGCCGCGGAGAAGAGCAGGGACGAAGCGGTGGTGATCTGTCTTTCCGGCCGGGGAGATAAGGACGCCGCGGAGATCGCACGGCTGCGGGGAGTGGGCGGGGGTTGATGGCGGTTCTCGCCCGGACTGTTCATGAGCCGAGCGTCAGCCCGAAGCGTTCGCGAGGGCCGCCGGCCGGGTGGGTCTCGCGTACGCTTCGGGTAACCGGGGATGAATTCCGGGGCGCGGAGGAGGCGCGGGATGGATTCCGAACTGCGGGCTCAGTCCCACCAGAAGTGCCAGTAGTTGGAATTCAGGAGGGCGGCCGCGAGGTTGGCGATCGTCTGGCAGCCCTGCTCGACGATGTCGTAGCAGAAGAGATACTGCTCCCACGCCAGTTCGATTGCGCTGCGGCGCTCGGTCGGCGGTCGATCCACGAGGCATTCGACCACGTCGCCCGAGATGCTGACAATCTCCGCGGCGTATTGCTCCTGCCAGCGCATGAACATGGCGGCGTGGATTTCGGGCTCGGGGCAGTCGTTCCAGCCGCCGAAGTGGAGGGCGGCGGGCAGTTGCCAGGGTTCGGCGATCTGGACGCGTCCGAGGAGCACGGTCTCCTTGGTGCTCCCGGCAGGCGTGTCGCGATGGGCTTGGATGCGGCCCTGTTCAGGCGGTTCGTCCGGCCAGACGCCCTCGATCGCGGAGAAATCGCACCCGTCGGCCTCCATTTCCGCGCGGCGCTCGCCGAGCCATTCCTGGGCGCGGAAGAGCGAGGCCGCGGCGAGGATTTCCGCCAGGGGGCGCTTGTCGAATTCCATCTGTTCGGAAAGCTGGGCGAGCGCTTCGGAGTCGCCGATGAGGAACGGATACTGGCCCGAGTCGCGGAACAGGGCCCGGTAGCGGATCAGTTCCTCGAGGGCCTTGTCTCCGGCCACGGTCACGGTTTCAAACATCCGGTCCCCTCTCTGCCGCTGGGCTGGATCCGATTGCCGCGTGGTTGATCGGCGTTTCCCCGGAAAATAACCGTCAGCAGGCCAGCCCGCAATACCCGGCGCGCGTTCCTGCCCGGCGTGGCGGCAGCGGGCGATGCGGTTTTCGCCGCGGGCGGGCTTCTGACCCCATCGCGGAACCGCTCGGTTGCCGCGGAGCGTGGGAAAGCCGTGGGCGATGGATGGCAAGCGGGCCGGCATCCCTTACAATAGGCTTGACGCCGGAAGCCCTGAACGCCCGGCGGCCCTGCTTGGTCGCTCGTATTTTTTCCCGTTACGCTGAACGCCTGTCGGATACCGCCATGTCCCGACGATTGCCCCCGTCGATCCGCGCGACGCTCGATCGCGGAACCGTGATTCCCGCCACTCCCTTGGCATTGGACTCGACCCGCCGGTTCGATCCTCGGCGCCAGCGGGCGCTTTGGCGCTACTACAGCGCGGCCGGGGCGGGGGGGATTGCCGTCGGCGTCCATACGACGCAGTTCGCCATCCGGGATGCGAAGATTGGATTGTTTGCGCCGTTGCTGTCGCTCGCCCGCGACGTGTTCGACGAGCTCGATGCGGGGCGTTCCGAGCCGCTGGTTCGGGTCGCGGGCGTGTGCGGCCGCACGAGGGAAGCCGTGGCGGAGGCCGCCGCGGCCGCCGATTGCGGGTTTCACGCCGGCCTGCTCAACTTAAGCGCGATGCGCGACGCCGGCGACGCGGAGCTGGCCGACCACTGCCGCGCGGTCGGCGAGGCGATCCCGGTCTTCGGGTTCTATCTCCAGCCGAGCGTGGGCGGGCGGATTCTGCCATTCTCTTTCTGGCGGCGGTTTGCCGAGATCGAGAGCGTCGTGGCCGTGAAGATCGCCGCCTTCAACCGTTACCAGACGATCGACGTCGTCCGCGGACTGGCCGAGGCCGGCCGCGGCGACATCGCCCTGTACACCGGCAACGACGACAATCTCGTGGCCGACCTGGTGACCCCCTACCGATTCGAGATTCAAGGCAAGCAGGTCGAGCGGCGGATGGTCGGCGGACTGCTCGGCCATTGGGCCGTATGGACCCGCGCCGCCGTCGAGTTGCACGCCGCGTGCCGCCGGGCCGCCGCGGCCAACGCGATTCCCGCCGAACTGCTGGCCACGAACATCGAAGTCACCGACATGAACGCGGCGCTGTTCGACGTGGCCCACCAGTTCGCCGGCTGCATCGCCGGCGTGCACGAGATTCTCCGCCGGCAGGGGCTGTTTGCCGGCGCGTGGTGCCTCGCCCCGGAAGAGACCCTCAGCCCGGGGCAGAGCGAGGAACTCGACCGCGTCACGAGAACCTACCCTTACCTGACCGACGATGATTTCGTCAACGAGCATCTCGGCGAGTGGCTCAGCTAGCCGGGACGCAACACCACGTTCCCATTGGTCGGCGGTCCCCGGGCAGGAGAGCTTGAGAAGCAGGGCCGGGCAAGAGCTTGGGAACCAGAAAGGAGCGCGCGCATGCCCGATCGACTGAGAGCCATCTTCGTGCCGGCAATCCTGGTCGCGATTGGCTACCCGTTTTGCAGCTTCGGGGCGGAGGGGGAACAGCCAGGTGCGGCGAGGGTTTTTCGGGCAGGGGCCTATGCCATCGACGTGACCCCGACGAAATTCCCCGTCCTCGTCAGCGGGAGCTCTCTGGAGCAGGGGGCGACGAAGGTTGTCGACCCGCTGCACGCCCGCTGCCTGGTGCTGGACGACGGCGTCAGCAAGATCGCGATCGCGGTCGTCGACAGCCTGCTGATCCCCCGTCCGCTGATGGACGATGCCAAGCAGATGGCCCATGAAAAAACCGGGATTCCCGTTGACCGGATGTTGATCTCCGCCACGCACACGCACACAGCGCCATCGGTCTATGGCGTGTTGGGGACCGATTGCGATGAGGCGTATGCCGGCTACCTGCCGGGCAGGATCGCCGCGGGGATCGAGCGCGCGAACAAGAACCTGGCTCCCGCGCGGATTGGCTGGGCCATGGGCAAGGACCCCACAAACGTCTTCTGCCGCCGTTTTCTGATGAAGCCCGGCACCGCCGGGACGAATCCGTTCACAGGCAAGACGAATGACCAGGCGCAGATGAACCCGGGCTATCTGAACCCGAATGCGTTGCGACCGACCGGGCCGGCGGACCCGGAGGTGGCGGTCGTCTCGATCCAGGCGCGTGACGGCCGGCCGCTTGCGCTGGTTTCGAATTACTCGACGCACTACGCCGGTTCGAGCCCTGTCTCGGCCGACTACTTCGCCGTCTTCGCGGCGGAGATCGAGAAGCGGATCGGCGCCGAGAACCTTGACCCGCCGTTTGTGGCGATGCTCTCCAATGGCACCAGCGGCGACGCGAACTGCTGCGACTTCACCAGGCCCCGCCGGGAGTTCGACCGTTTCACCGTTGGCCGCGACGTGGCCCAGGCCGCATTCGAGGCGTACAGGACGATCCAATACCACGATTGGGCGCCGCTGGCGATGGAGGAGGCGCGGTTGACGCTCAAGGTCCGCAAGCCGACGCCTGAAGAGGTCAAGGAAGCCCAACTGGTCGTCGAGAAGCTCCCCAATGGCAAGCCGCGCAACTGGCCGGAGATCTACGCTCGGGAGACCGTGATCATGGACCAGTGGCCCGACACCCGGGAGATCAAGCTCCAGGCGATCCGCATCGGCCCGTTGGGCATTGCGGCGACGCCCAACGAGGTGTATGGGAGCACGGGCTTGCGGATCAAGGCCGAGAGCCCGCTGAAACCGACGTTCAACGTTTCCGTGGCCAACGGCTATGCCGGCTACCTGCCGCCGCCGGATCAACACAAGCTCGGCGGCTACACGACCTGGCGGGCGCGGTCGAGTTGCCTGGAAGAAGAGGCCGAACCGAAGATCGTCGCGACGCTGCTCGGCCTGCTGAACAGGCTGGCCGAGCGCCGGTGCGAGGAACCGGTGGCTTCAGGGCCGTGAGAGACGGCCGCTGTCCGTTGGTTTTGACCTGCGGACCTTGGGATTTGCGTGGCTCCTGTCAGTCGCGCAGCGCGGCCATCTCAAGCGGGGCTCGGAAGACTCCACCGGGCAAGCCGCTCCTCGATGAAGCGGATGATCTTCTGGTGGTCTTCCGTGCCGCGAGCTTGAATCTCCAGCGGCTCGCCAAAGGCAAAATGAACGGTTCTGGCCGGGTCGATCTTGCCGAAGTCCTTGATCCAGCGGCCGTTTCCCCAGGCGTCGGTGAGCAGGGCCAAGGGGACCACCGGCGCGTTGGCGCGGAGGGCCAGCTTGACGCCGATCGAGTTGAACTGGGAGGCGTCGAACCGGCGCGTCCGCGTCGTCTGCGGAAAGACAATGATCGAAACTCCCCGCGCAAGCCGCTCGCTGCCGCCCTCGATCACCGCCTTGAAATCCTCGCGAGGATTGCCGCGCGTGACGGCGATCGGGTCGCGCGACCGCATCACGTGCTTGAAGACGGGGTAGTCGAGCAGGCTCTGCTTGACCACGAAGGTCACCGGTCTGATCGGCTGAATGATCACCGGCAGGACGTTTGTTTCCAGCACGCTCATGTGGTTGGCGATGACTACGCAGGGAGACGGCAGCCGCTCGAGGTGCTCGATGCCGGTGATCTCGAAGCGCACGCCGACCGACTCGAGGGTCTTGAGGACCTCGTGGCTGCTGCGGCACCACTCCGCGTCGCCGTAGAGCCCGCGCCTGGCCTGGACGCTGCTGCCAAACACGATCGCCAGGAACCTGCGGTAGAAACTCAGGGAGGGGAAGGCCCGGGCGAAAAGGGATACTCGCCGCGGGGGCGTCACGTAGGCCGACCCGGTATAGCGGAGGAACGTCTCGGTTGGTGTGGAACTTCGTGTCACGTCAGATTCCCTTGTTGCTCCCCCCGATCAAGCCTGATCGAGGGCGGCCTGGACCTTCCGCAACTCGGCCAGCCGCCGATCGTGGGCCAGGCTCTGCTCGCGCAGTTGGCTGATGCCGATCAGAAAGGCGGCCGCGGCGATCGCGAAGATCGAGCCGATCCAGAGGTAGTATCCGATCCGCAGATCGTCGTAGACCATCGGGCAGAGCCAGGCCGCCAGGCCGCCGCCGATGCAGACCAGCGCGCCGTACGCGGCCGCACACTGCCTCAAGGCCAGAATCGCCAGCGGGCCGACGAGCACCAGCGCATTGATCGCCGCCGCGCACGGCGCGAGGATCGCCAGGGGGCGGAAGCCCGCCACGAGCGGCAGATTCAGCGCTTCGAGGAAGCTCTCCCAGCCGGTCTGGACTGGGAGCGGCGCCGCCCAGCCGAAGCTCAGCGGGGCGGCGGCGGGCAGGAAGAACGAGACCAGCAGCGTGATCCAGGCAGCCGCCATGAGGATCAAGCCGAACCAGCGGATTTCCTGGACCATCTCTCCACCTTGCGCCGCCCGGCGGCGCGCCGCTCACGGCCCCTCCTTGGCGATCTTCCGCAGGGCCTCGATCCCGCGCTGGATGGTGCCGTCGGGAGCCGCGTAGGAGATGCGGAAGTGCGTATCCCGGTGGCTGAAGATCTTGCCCGGTATGATCAGCAGTCGGTGCTGCTGGATCGCCCGCTCGACGAACTCGGCGCCCGTGCCCCAGGGCGCCCTGGGGAACATGTAGAACGACCCGCCGGGGCGTGCGATCTCGTAGAGGTCGCCGATGCCTGCCAGGAGCATGTCCCGTTTGTTGCGGTAGGCGTCGATCTGCGGGGAGATATCCACGTCGAGCGCTGCTGCGCCGGCCCACTGCGCCGGCTGGGGCGCGCAGACAAAACTATATTGCTGGAGCTTGATCATCGTGCGGATGATCTCGCCCGGACCGTGCGCGAAACCGAGCCGCCAGCCCGGCATCCCGTGGCTCTTGCTGAAGCCGTCGATGACCAGGGTCTCCGGGTTGTAGAGGGCAGGGGAGAGGAAGGGGCGGTCGTAGCAGAAGGCGCGATAGATTTCGTCGCTGACCAGGACGACGTTCCGCTCGGCGGCCAACTCGGCCAGGCCGCGGACCTCGTCTTCCGTGGCGACCGCGCCGGTCGGGTTGGTGGGGCTGTTGAAGACAATCAGTTTCGTCTTCTCGCTGATCGCGGCCGCCACCCGATCCAGATCGATGCGGAAGTCGGGATACGTGTCGATGGTGACGACCGTGCCGCCGACCAGCCCGGCAAGCGCGCTGTACATGACGAAGCAGGGGTCGAAGACGATCACCTCGTCGCCGGGGTCGACGAGGGCCATCAGGGCCAGCATCAGGCCGCCGCTTGTCCCCGACGTGACGAACAACTCGCGGTCCGGATGGCCGTATTCGGCGTCGATCCGTTGCTGGAGTTTCTCGCGCAAGATGGGCATCCCCTGGGTCAGCGCGTAGCCGTTTTTCCCGCTCTGGATGGCGTCGATGGCCGCCTTGCGGACCTCGCCCGGCACGTCGAAGTCGGGCTGGCCGATTGAGAGGTTGATCGGATCGGCCATCTTCGCGCCGAGGTCGAAGACCTTGCGAATCCCGGAGGAGTCAAAGCACCTGGTTCGTTCAGCAATCCAGTCAGGCATGGCCATGGCAGGCAAACGCGGAGAGAAGGGTAGGGGGGGGGTGTACCGGCATGGGGGGCCATTCCGGCGGGGATTTCACAGGCAGCGGCGATCGTTCCCAAAAAGGCGGTGCTGGCGGCGTCGCGGCCGCGGCAGTCGGCCCGCCAGGCTTGCACCGGAACCAGCAACGGGAACGTTTCGCTGCCAACAGACGATTTTAGTGGTCTCGAAGCTCCGCGTCGAGGACCTGGGAAAGCGGCCGGTCGTCGCCGCTGAGCCGCCCAAGCAGGATCGCCAGCGTGACGAGCGCGTCGGCCGCGAGATGGCCGCCGGCCGTGTGCCAGATCCGCCCGGCGGAGTCCGCGCCGAGGGCGGCCTGCTGCTTGACGAGGGCCTGGTAGGTCTCGGCACGGAGGTGCCCGCAGCGGACGAGACGGGCTCCAAGGGCGGTGAGCCGCGCGGCCGCCGCGGCGGAGATTTCACACCCTACGGCGACGGTCCGGCCGGCCAGAGCGTCTCCGCGCGCGGCCGCAATCAGCAGTAGCCGGGAGAGGCTCACCGGCTGGCCGCGCTCGTCCCAGAGGCGGCACCGCTCGCCATCGTCGTCGACGGCGATTGCGAAGTGGACCTGGCTCTCGGCCGGCGGCCAGCCGGGGCCGCCGATGGCGTCCACGGCAATCACCCGGCAGGCGGTGTCTTCCAGCAAGCGGTCGACGGCGGCAACGAAGGGGCGGCAGGTTGTCTGGAGGGCAAAACGAAGCGGTCGCAGGCCATGAAACGCTGCGGTGAACCGCTCGAGGTAGTGCGGCGCGCCGCCATGCCCTCGGGCGGCGCCGAACCGCCTCGCCGGCCGCCGCGGCGGGTGATCCACCGCCCGGCGGATTGCCGACAGGGCATCGCCCGCGGAGACCGGCCGCGCCTTGGAGAGAAAGAACTTGACGCCGGCGGCGTGCGCCCGGCCGCTGGGATTGCCCAGGTAGAATCCGCCATCGGCCCGCCAGTGGGCAACTGCCCAGGCCAGGGCCGGGGCGGTGGCGGCGCCGAGTTCGATCACATCGCAGGCGGCCCAGCGCAATCGTTCCGCGGCCGCGGCGAGCAGTTCCTGGGTCCACGCCCGGCCGTCGCCGGCGACGACGACGGCCGGGTTGGCCGGGTCCGGCGGCAGCCAGTCGCGGAGGAGGACTCCGAACGCGGCCGCCAGGCGGCCCGCGAAGTCCGCGTTAAAGCCCTCATGCAAGCCGCCGCCCGCCCCTTCCTCGTGAAACCAATCGGCCGGCCCCGCAGCGCGGCGCAGCTGGGCAGTGCGTTTCGCCAGCCGCGACGAGAGTCCCTCGACCTGGTGGCGATGCGGGCACTGGCGGCAGGCGGGATACCCGCCGGCCAGTCGGGCCAGATGCACGGCCCGGCTGATTGCCGAGGTTTCGCCGGGGCAGCGGAACTCGAATTGGTTGGATGGGCTGGTCACAGCGCGGGAGAGGGGGGGACAGGGGGCAGGAAACAGGCCGTCCTTGGCGTCATGCGTCTTGGGAACTCCGCCCGCCGCTGTGCAGGTCCGGAGACGGGATTGCCTGCCTCGCCCGGGCGAGCAGATCGCCGATGCCCAGCTCACGAGCCCATTTCAGAAGATACGCTTCGTCGAGCCGAGGGCCTTGAACGCGAAGCACTCCCAGGACGTCTTGCCATTGTCGTTCTGAAACCTGCTGGCCGAGCCGGAACCACTGGAGCTTGCTGAGAATGACGTCTTCCGGCGAAGCAATCATAAAATCCTCGGCCACGCCGCCCAGGAAAACAGCCGCCGAGCGCCGGCGTGCCAGCGCCTGGCGATCATAAAGCCCTGGCTTGGCGACGAAAACGTCGACCTTGAACATCGAGGGTAGGTGGATCACGTTAAAACAAGATTTTCGCGCGATCGCATCGGAGATCGCTTCCTGGCTGGCATAGTACTCGTCACCAAGGCGGGCGATCAAGGGCGGGGCGTGGCCCGCCTCGAGATCGGCGACCAAATCGGCATCGAGAGTCGTACGTGCGACACCGTAAAAGGAGCTCGCGACGGAGCCGCCCAGATAGTATGCGACGGAGAGGCCCTCGAAGGCTTCGATTACGGGTTTCAAGGCCGCAAAGAGGGGTATTTGGCTCATGTCGCCCGCCGCGATTCTTGAATGACCCCTCACCTGGTCTGCAAGCTGGCCACCGTAATGGAGTTCCGCCCAGCGAAGCTTGGCCTCCGATTCGCTCAACTCGGGACCAGCGCGGCGAATCGCCGCGCGCGACAGTTCGACGGCCGTCGTCGTCAGATCGCAGACGAGGCGGAATCGCTGGCTGGGCGTCGCCTTGCGGAGGAGTTCGATCTGCACCCGCAGGGCGTCGGCGGAGGTATCGGAGAGCATTGCAGGGGGCGTAAAGGGGGACGGTTTGGAGCTGCCCCATTATCCGGCTCTCGGGGCGCGCTGACAACCGGATCGGATCGCCGCGCGGGCCGGCCCCGCGGTTCGGATGGCCGTTGGAGTCGGGTTCCCAAGCTGGAGCTTGGGAACCGTAGAGGCCGGAGCTTGGAAACCCGTAGAGGCTGGAGCCTGGGAGCCAAGTAGAGGCCGGAGCTTGCAGGCCAGCGGCAAGACCTACCGTACGCGGCACTGGAAGCGGATCACGCCGCCATCGCCGGGCGCCATCGGCTCGGTGATTTCCCAGCGGAGGGCCAGCGACTGGCCCTCGTTGGGCTGGGTGCTGAAGTCGGCGTCGAGACTGCACTCGGCGGAGTGTTCGACGTATTCGAGCCGCGTGGTGAGGTTATCGATGAGCGTCACGTTGCCGATCAGCTGGCTGCCCAGATTGTCGAAGCGGAGCGTGAATTCGACCGTTTCGCCGGGGAGTGCGTTGGGCGTCGAGGCGACCTTGATCAACCGCAAGCGCGGATTGGTCGGCGGTTCGTTGACGGTGAAGACAGTAGAAACGCCCTGGTCGCGAATCTCCGCGGCCGCCCGCTGGCGATCGATGATCACCTGGAGGCCCAGGTCGTGCGACCAGGCGATTGCCGCGTTTGCTCTGGATGCGAGCCAGGCCGTCTCGGCGCTGTCGTACGCGCCGGTGCGGATCGCCACGAGATTCTCGTAGGGCATGAACGAGCCCTGGTGGAAACCTCGCAGCCTGGTCCGCGAGGCGAGGGTCCCGCCGCCTTGCTCGGACTGGTAGAGGTTGGCCAGGCCGCGCGACGCCTCGGCCATCGGCTGGAAATTCTGCGTGCTGCTGCGGACCTCGCGGGTGTCGGCAACGCGGGCCATGATCGTCTCCTGGCGGACGCCGCCGGCGGCGTGCATCTGCTGGTTCAGCCGCAGGCCGACGACGTGGCGAACCGCCGAGAAGCGAGGGCTGTAGATGCAGACGCGGTTGCTCGGCTCGACGACGCGGCGGCCGTCGAGCGTATCATAGTGGGCGATCGTGTCTTCGGTCTCCAGGCCGCGGACTTCCCAATCGGGGGTGACCTTGGCGGTCTGGTTGCGATCCCCGCCGTCGCAGATGTATTCGTCGGCCGGCCAGGGCCGGGCGGTTCCCGCGGGCAGCGGGCCGCAGACGAGCCCCTGGGGGACCACCTGCTGGTCCGGGTCCGGGGGGCTCGGCAGGGCGGGCCGGATCCAGGGCGGGCATCCGAACAGGAACTGCATGTCCGGCTGGCCATCGGCGGTCGGCAGGATTCCGCCCATGCGGAGGATGGCCACGGGGCGGCCGATCTGGTCGGCGACTGCGAGCGGGTCCTGTCCGGGCGGCAGGTCGAAGGAGGGCTGTAGCCCGGCATGGGCGGCGGGCAGGGCCAACTGCGGATCTTCGAGGTAGATCACCCTAGTCAGGTACGTGCCCTGTAGGGCCTTCATGATATCGTCGTGGGAGATTTCGACGACGATCGGGAAGCGTTCTTCCTGGCCGGCCGGCGGATGGAGGCGGTCGATGATTTCGATTGTGGGAAACACCTCGGCGCCTGGATTCAAGGGGATGTTCATCACCCGCAGGCGATAAACCTGCCCGATCAGCAACCCGACCCGGATCGGCGCCGTCTCGGCCTCGGCGAAGCCGCCGCCTTCGGCCATGGCGGCCAGCACGCCAGCCGGTCCCTTGATCAGGACCGGCTGGAAATATCCCACCAAGGGTCCGCCGCGGGCGAGTTGCATGCTTCCAATCGCTCCCGGCGGCATCATCGCATGGTACAGTCGGTGGACGTTCTGCTGGGCCGGCGCACGACCGGCGAGGGAGAGAACGGCCGCCACGACGAGCACCATCTGGCCGGCAACTCGGGGCAGGCTCGGCCGCCAGCCGCGGTCGGAGACGGTCGCATGCTGTTCGCCTGGAGAGGGGCGCATCTGGCGAGTGTCTCCAACTCGGCGTTGGGTTGTACGGCTGAGCGAGCGGACCATGGCAGGGTATCGTGCGGCCTCAAGGTGAGGACTTGGGTTACTCATCGGGCGGCGTCCCTTCCCGGCGCAGGCAAGTCAAGTGCCTCGCCTCCGCCGGGCCGGCCGCGCGTCTTGCCGGCCGCCACGGCGGCGCCGGAAGCACGTTTCGAGACGGGTATCGTCAGGGGCAAGACTGGCAGGCGGGATCGCCGCAGACCTCGCCGCCGGCTTGCTGCCGGCAGACCGGTCCCGCCGCCGCCCGGCCACCGATCCAAGCGGTGTTGCCGGGCTTGGGATAGCCGAGACCGGGAACCTGGCGAACGTTGACCCGGATCTGCTTGGCCGGGGCGGGGATGTGCCCGGGCGTGTGGTTGCGAATCACGTGCTTCTGCAATCCGGCGGGCGAACCGAGCGGGATATGCGGCGGGCCCGGAAGCCCGATCGGCGTTCCGCTGATCGGCATGCCGTACTGCGGGCCCGTCACGCCCGAGATGTAGTTCGTCGGGACCGTCGACAGGTGGCCGGTGTTCATCGGGGCCCCCATGTCCGGGGCGATTCCAGCGCCGGGGAAGGGAGCGTAAGACGTCGGCACAACGCTGGCGCCTTCGGTGGCCTGCCCGGGAATCTCCAGGTCCTTGTTGCCCAGCCGCAGCACGCCCAGGATCGAACCCCGGCGGTCGGCTTCGACGATCGGATCGACGCCCGGATCAAGCCGCGTGCTGACCAGCGTCTCGACGCCGGCCAAGGCCAGTTCTTGATACTCCGGGTCGGGCAGGTAGATCACCTTGGTGACGAAGTTTCCGGCCAGCACCTGTTCGAAATCGGAAGCGGTCAGTTCGATCGGAATCGCGTTGTGCGCCAGGAACGCCTGCGTTCGCGGCATTGCCGGCCCGACTTCGAGGGTCGGATAGAGTTCGACTCCGTCGTATGCGGGGATGTTCGTCAACTTGAGGCGATAGATCGCGCCCTGGGGGAAGTTCTGCCGTCCGGGAGCGACCATCGGAACCGAGTCGAATTGCCCGGGCATCGAGACATCCCAGGTGACCACCATCCCCTCAGGCCTGACAAAAGCGACCTGGGAGTCGGCGGCGGACGCACCCGCCGCCTGCTGATACATCACTCCCGGACCGGGGCCACCGACGCCTGGTCCTTGTTGGAGCATACTTTCGGCCGGCGGCATTCCGTGCCGCAGGGGCGCACGGCACCCCACGGCAACTGCCACCAAGGCCATCAGACACAAAGCGAATCCGCATCTCATCAGGTGTCCCCCCTATCTCTCTTCAGGGCTCCGGCCACGAATCGTTTCCCAGTTCAATCTGCCGAGCGGACCCACGCCGGGCCGCCCATCGCATTGGCTTGCTTCTTACCCGGACCGAGACGTGATTGACGTAGACCCGGACACGGGCGCGTCCTACAATCCGTGAGGTCCACGATCTCGCCCCAGCGCGACTCGGCGGGCAGACCGCCTTGACTGCCCGAGAGTCGCTAGGGTTGGAGAATTCCGGCGACCAGGCTCCGGTCGCGCGAAATTCCCCCTCTGAGGTTTAAAGGTCGGAATAGTACAACGCGAATCTTTGGAAAATCCGTCAGGACCCGGACGATGCGCACGAAGTTAATGATCGCGAGGCTTTGCGCATGCTTCCTGGTTTTGCCAGTTTCCGGTTTAGGAGACGATTCGGCGGCAAGAGAGGGGCCCGGAGCAGGGGAGAAGACCGCCCGGCGGAGCGATGCGGCATCCGACCCCGAAGGCCAGCTTCTCGTCCGCCGCGCAAGGGCGATTCTTCAACGCTATTTCGCCGTCTCGGCGCACGTCACCCAGTCCGTGCGTCTTTTCGGGCAGGAAGTGATCGGTTCGGGCAGCTATTTTGAACAGCGATCGAATCAGGGCCTGCAATACCGGCTGGAATTGAACGTGCAAACCAAGGTGGACGAGCAGCCGAGCAGCCTCCTGGAGGTCTGCGACGGCCGCTTCTTGTGGAACTATCGCAAGCTCCAGGGCGCCGAAACGCTGTCGCGCCTCGATCTGGCACGGCTTCAGCAGAAGATCGAGGAGGCCGGGACGAGCGCCCGGTTGCGGGCCATCGATCAATGGCCGGGTTTGGGGGGGTTGGCGGGGCTGCTCCACTCGTTCGACCGGGCCTTCGTCTTCGAAACGCCGGAGAGCGTTCTGCTCCAGCCTCAATTTCCCGCCTGGAAGCTGGAGGGGCGATGGCGTCCGAGCGTGCTCGCCACGGCCCTCCCGGGCGATCAAACCAAGGCCGGGGAGCGGAAGGGAGTCGAGTTCGAGCAGCTTCCGCCGCATCTGCCGAATTGCGTGATCCTCTTCCTGGGCAAAGACGATCTGTTTCCCTACTCGATCGTCTTCTACCGGCTTCCCGGCTCGACGACCACGGTCAAGGCCAAACCAAACGACCGCCCGGCAATCCGGATCAACCTCTCCAAGGTGCGTTTCAACGAGCCGATCCACGCCGGCCAATTCGCCTACAAGCCGGGCGATCTCGACTTCTCCGATCGAACCGAGCAGTTCCTGAAGAAGCTCGATTTGCCGTAGCGGCCGTGTACAGGGGGCGGGGGGTGGTGCGGAGCGAATGCCCACCAATCGACCGGAAAAGGGCCGATGCACGGACCGTTCTCGGCAGACCCGTCGCCGAACGTGACAGGGACCGCCGGCCGGCGCCCCGCGCCCGCGATGATCCCCAGTGCTGGGCCTCTTCAAGCGAGATCCTCCCGGAATGCCTTTACCGCCAGGCGGACCTTCGCACCTGAAGCGCCCACGAGGCATCTCTTGACACGGGCCCGATATTTTGGGTAAAAGCTGCCACCTGATCCTCGTTCCATCGAGGCCCATGGCGGACGAGCGTGGGAAACGGTGTTCGACTGGTTGACGGCCTTTGATGATTGAGACTGCTTCCACCCTCTGCCGCGGCCCCGCGCCGCCGGGCGGCGACGCCGACCGGCAAACCGTGCTGGCGGCATGGCACGCCGCGGCGCTCCGCCTGGAGCAGACCCACGAAACGCTCCAGGCCGGGGTCCGCGTTTCCTCGGTCGAGATCGACAGAGACTTGACCAATCAGACGTTGAGGATTATTGCCTGATGAATCCGATCGATGGCTTCCGGGGGCTGGCGCCGATCCAGCCGCCGCAGGGGCTCGGCAACGCGGCGGCGGCAGCGGGCGGCGAGGGCTCGTTCAAGGACTTTCTGCTCGACTCGATCCACCAGCTCAACACGATGCAGCAGGACGCCGACCGGGCAGTGGAGCAGCTTGCCGCGGGCGCGGACGTCAGCCCGGCCGAGGTCCTCACCGCGGTCCAGAGGGCCGACATCGCCTTCCAACTGATGATGCAGGTCCAGGACAAGATGGTCCAGGCATACAACGACGTCCAAAGCATTCGGGTCTGATGATCGCGTGTTGGCGTGTGCGGGCCGCGCCGGCGCGCAGCGCGCCGGCCGGCGAGCAACCCAGCCATTCAGCACGAGGTTCCATGGATGGATGTCCTCAATCGCTACTTCCTTCCGATCAAAGAGTTCTTCGCCGGGATGACGCCGTCCGGCCGGGCCACCTCGGCGTTGTTGCTGATCGTCGCCGTGGTCAGCCTGGGCTACGTGTTCACCAGGGAGTTCGGCGCCGGCGACGGGGTCTACCTGCTCGACAACCGGCTGTTTTCCAGCGACGAACTGACCCCGATGCTGGCGGCGTTCTCGACCGAGGGGCTCTCCGACTTCGAGATTGTCGGCGGGCGGATCCGCGTGGCGCGCGGAAAGCAGGCGGCATATGTTGCGGCGCTGGCCAAGAACAGCGCCCTGCCGCGGGATTTCAGTGAGATTCTCGACGGCGCCCTGGAGAACAGCAGCCCGTTCGAAGGCCGCCCCAAGTTCGAAGCGCGGCTCAAGAACGACAAGCAGAAATTCCTCGCCGAGGTGTTCCGCCAGATCAAGGGCATCGAGCGGGCGGCCGTGCTCTTCGACGAGGAGATCAAGCCGGGGCTGCGCAAGGAGCGCGTCGTCACCGCCTCGGTGAGCATCAAGCCGGCGGGCATGCAGCCGCTCGACGAGATGCTCGTCAACGCGGTCTGCCAGACGATGGTCGGAGCGGTCGCCGGCTTGAGGCCGGAGAACGTCGTCGTGATGGATTTGAACACCGGCCGGTCGCACATCGGCAGCCCGGCGGGCGGCGCGACCGGCGGCGGCCTGCTCGCCCAAGAGCAGCGCAAGCAGGAGGAGAACTGGCGGCGGAAGATCGAGGATCTCCTGTCCTACGTGCCTGGGGTGATCGTCACGCCGAGCGTTGATCTAGCGCCGGAGAGGGTGCATCGCACGCGGACAACGGCGTTCGACAAGGAAAAGTCGATCCCGGCCAGTCACCTCGAGAACAAGGCCACCGGATCGCAGCATGGCCAGGCCCGCGGCGGCCGCCCGGGCCACGTGGCGAATGCGGCGGGGAACACTGCCCGGTCGCTCGCGGCGAGCGAATCGAACGGGGCGACGGAGGCCGAAAAAGTGAGGGAGTCGAGCGAGACGGCGGTTCCCTCGGGCGAGGAGACCGAAAAGGAATTCGCGCCGCACACGGTCGAGCGCGTCGCGGTGGCGATCGCCGTCCCCACGAGCTATTTCGCGAAGGTCTGGCGGAACCAGCATCCGCCGGCGCCGGGCGAAGAGCCCAGGGAGCCGGCGGCGGCCGACATCGCGCAGATCCGCCAGGAGGAGACGGCCAAGATCAAGCAGCTCGTCGCGGGCGTGCTGCCGCAGGCGGAAGGGCAGGCGGACCCGTCCCAGTTGGTGCAGGTCAGCGACTTCCAGCACATTGCGCCTGCTCCGCTGCCTGAGCCCGGCGCGGCGGAGACCGTGGCCACGTGGCTGGGAATCCACGGGAGCAGCTTGGGACTGCTGGTGCTCGGGCTGGCAGCCCTCGCCGTGCTGCGATCGGCGATCCGCGCGATCCCACCGGGCGAGACGATCGACGGCTCGGAGCCGGCGGCCGCTGCCGCGCCGGACGGGGAAAAGGGGGCCGGCGAGGCGGGCGAAGAGCGCCCCTTGCGGAGGTTCTCAGGAACGGACAAGTCGCTCCGCGAGGACCTCTCGGCCCTGGTGGCCAGCGATCCGGAGACGGCGGCAAGCATCCTGCGGAACTGGATCGGGACCCCGACGGAATAGTCCCCGGCCGCAGCGGGCAAGCGGCAGGCAGCCCAGAGACAACGACAACCGAGCCGCAACGCGGCCGGCCCGAACGAGACACAACCCAATGAACAGCAGTCCAGACGGAATCCGCAAGGTCGCCATCCTGATCCAAACTCTCGACCGCGAGGCGGCCGACCTGGTGCTCGACCAGCTGGCCGACGACGAGGCGGAGAGAGTCCGCCGCGCCGTCTTCGACCTCGACCCGCTCGATCCCGCCGAGCAGCGGAGGGTGATCGACGAGTTCCTGCGGGCCGCGCCGCAGCGCCCGGTCGTCTGGCATGGCCGGTTCCAGGCGGAGGCCGTCGGCGGCACGCCCGCCGCGGGCACACCGCGCGCTTTCCAGTCGCTCGGCGAAATCTCGCCCGACGGGCTAACGGGCGCCCTGGCAACCGAACGGCCGCAGACGATCGCCATGGTTCTTTCGCACTTGGCGCCCGCCTTGGCGGGCGAGGTGCTCGTCCGGTTTCCGTCGCGGATCCAGACCGAGGTCCTCCGCCGCCTCGTGGATTTGGAGGAGACCGATCCGGAAATTCTTGCCGAGATCGAGCAGTCGCTGCGCTGCCGCCCGTCGCACTCGTTCGATTTTCCGCTGCGCCGGGTGTCCGGCCTGGCGGCGGTCGAAGGGATTCTCGACGCGGCCGATCGCCAAGTGGGCAGCCAGCTGTATCAGAACCTCTCGGCCCACGATCCGCCGCTGGCGGAGCGGCTCCGGCCGGAGCGGATGGAGTTCGAGGATCTGGCGCAAATCGACCGTGCCGACCTGGAGGACCTGCTCGACGCGACCGATCTGAAGCTGCTTGCCTTGGCGCTGGTCGGCGCGCCGCCGGCCGTCGTCGACCGGTTGCTGGCGGCCTTGCCGCCGGCGCGGGCGGCCGTGCTGAGCGAAGAGATGGACCACCCGGGCCCAACGCGGCTGAGCGACGTCGAGGCGGCGCGCGAATGGATCGGAATGATTGCCCAGAAGCTGGGCATCCGCTCGCCGCGGAGCGCCGGGCGGCGCGGCCGCCGGTTGCCGGCGTCGCCTGCCGGATTCTGCCAGGAAGCCTGACCGGAGGCGACCGCGAACCGTTTTGCCAGCACACCCCAGGACCAGCAGATGCCAACGAACAGGCCGACTGTCATCAAGGCCACCGACCGGGCCGGCGGAATCCAACCCGTGGCGTTCAATTTCGACGACATGGCGGAGAAGGCCGGCGTCTATCTCGACGGGGTACGGCAGCAGGCCGGCGAGGTGCTCACCCGGGCCCAGCAGGATGCCGAGCGGATCCGCCGCGCGACCGAGGAGGAATCGCGGAAGCGGGGCTACGCCGACGGGCAGAGAGAGATTCAGCGGATCGTCGGGACGCAGCTCGCCGAGCAGCTGGCCACGCTGATGCCGGCGCTGGCCGCCGTGATCGACGAGATCCAGCAGGCCAAGGAGACCTGGTTGGCCCACTGGGAACGGAGCGCCGTCCGGCTGGCGATCGCGATTGCCGAGCGGATCGTGAGGAAGCAGGTCGAGCAGCATCCGGAGATCCCGCTGCAACTGGTCGGCGAGACGCTGCGGCTGGTGGCGGGCAGTCCGACCGTGCGCGTCCGGCTCAATCCCCAAGACTACGACGCCCTCCAACCCCAAGCCGAGGCGCTGGTTCGCGCGATGGCGGGCCTGGGGGCGTGCGAGCTGGCCGCTGATCCGGCGGTCACCCGGGGAGGATGCCGGGTGGAGACCGCCTTTGGGGAAATCGACCAGGCGATCGAAACGCAAATGCGACGGATCGAAGAGGAACTAACCTGAAAGGGGCGCTGCCGCCGATGGACCTTGTCGAGCAATTGCACCACCTGATGCCGGCTGAAATCCGCGGGGCGGTCTCCCGCACGGCGGGAATCACCGTCTCGGCGGCCGGGTTCCCGGCGCCGGTCGGGGCCCTCGCCCAGATCGAGCGCGAGACGGGGCCTCCGCTCGATGCGGAAGTGATCGGTTTTCGCGACAACATGACCCTGCTCTACCCGTTTGCGGACCTGGCCGGCATCCGCCACGGCAACCGCGTGCGGCTGAAACGCACATCGCGATGGCTCCGCGTGGGCAATTCGCTGCTCGGGCGGGTGATCGACGCCCAAGGCAGGGCGATCGACGGGCGGGGGCAGCCCGCGCTGGCCGACCGGGTCGCCTTCCAGCGCGGCGCGCCGGCCCCCTGCCGCCGCCCGCGAATCGACACGCCGCTTTCCACCGGAATTCGCGCGATCGACGGATTGATGACCTGCGGCCGCGGCCAGCGGCTGGGGATTTTCGCCGGCAGCGGGGTCGGCAAGAGCGTCGCCCTGGGAATGATGGCGCGCTACTCCGACGCCGACGTAATCGTGATCGCCCTGATCGGCGAGCGGGGCCGCGAAGTCAACGAGTTCATCGAGCGCGATCTCGGCCCGGAAGGCAGGAAGAAGAGCGTCACCGTCGTGGCCACGAGCAACGAGCCGGCGCTGGTGCGGGTGCACGCCGCCTCGACGGCGACCGCCGTTGCCGAGTATTTTCGCGACCAGGGCAAGGATGTCCTCCTGCTGGTCGATTCGTTGACGCGGTTCGCCCTGGCCCAGCGCGAGATCGGGCTGGCGGCGGGCGAGCCGCCCGCCACCCGCGGCTATCCGCCGTCGGTCTTCGCGATCCTGCCGCGAATCGTGGAACGGGCCGGGCGAACGCCCGAAGGCAGCATCACCGCCTTCTACACCGTCCTGGTCGAGGGCGATGATCCGAACGAGCCGGTGGCCGACGCCGTGCGGGGGCTGCTGGACGGGCATATCTGGCTCTCGCGGAGTCTGGCCGCGGGGGGCCACTACCCGGCGGTCGACGTGCTCGAAAGCCTCAGCCGCCTGATGCCCGAGGTGACCGGCGCGGAACACCAGCGGGCCGCCCTGGCGGTCCGCCAGTTGATGGCGGCCTACCGCGACCATCAAGACCTGATCTCGATCGGCGCGTACCGCGAAGGCGCCAACCCCGTTGTGGACCTGGCAATCGAGCTGAAGCCGAAGATCGACGCCCTGCTGCGACAGCGCGTCGAGCAGCGCGCCAGTTGCGCCGAGGCCGAGGCGATGCTGCTCGACCTCCTGCAGATCGTGACGCGGAAGCTGCCCGCCGCCGAGGCCCCCTGACCGCAGCGAGGCAACCCGATCGAGGCAACGGACTAAGACCTGGCAATGAGCACGTTCAAGTTCCGTCTGGCGACGCTCCTCCGGCTGCGGGCGTCCGCCCGCGACCAGCGGCGGAGCGATCTGGCCGAGGCCTTCCATGCCGAGCAGGTGATTCGCGAGCAGCGGAAGTCCGTGGCCGCCAAGCTGGCCGAGCTGTTGGAGACCTGCCGCGAGGCGGCCCGGCCCGGCGCGCTGGACCTCGACCGGCTGCTGGTCGCGCGGCGTTACGAGGCGGCGCTGCGGAGGGAGGATCGCGACCTGGCCGAAAAGCAGGAGGCGATCCGCTGCGCGATCGATCGCCGCCGCGAAGCGCTCGTCGAAGCCGACCGTTCCCTCCGCGTCCTGGAGCTGCTCCGCGAGAAACAACAGCGAGCGCACTTCGACAAGGAGGCGAGGCTGGAGACCCGGCGCCTCGACGAGGTGGGCCAGCGCTGCCGCGCCGAGGAGGGGGAGCGATGACCGCCAAGGTCCTCGGAGGCGCGGTGCACCTCTTGGCTCCTGTCTGGCACAATTGGCGGGGAAGAGGAAGAGGCGTTCCTGGCGGCCTGGCAGGAAAACCGGCATCGGCTCCGCGACCCGGTGACCCTCACGGCGCGGAGCGCGGGCCGGGAAGACCTGATGGACGCCGGGTTGGGGTTGATTAAAAGACGGATTTCAGGGACAACTAACCGCACATTCGGCAGGCCGTTCCCGCGGTCGGCGCTTTTTCAGTGAATTCTCCTTCATCGAGGAGCAGCCCGACCGCACGAACCGTTGCCGCCCGCCCGAGTCGCTCCCGAGATTGGTCTGGCGGGGGCCGGACCGGTGCGGATGGATTTGCGGCAACATGCCCGCGGCAGGAGGCCTTGCGGGTTGGCTCGCCGGAGTTGTTCACGAAGCCGGGAATGGATTGCCATGGCCGACGACAACGAGCTGATCAACCAGGGGGACATCGAAGCCCAGTTGCGGGGCGCGGCAGCCGAATCCGGCAGCGGGTCCGCGTCCTCCGCCGCGCCCAATCCAGAGGATCAAGCGGCGTCGGAGGCGGCCGCGGGCGGGAGATTGGCGGGAGATTCGTCCCCCGCCGGCCGCCGGCCCGCGGAGCCGGCGGGCAGTGGGCGGTCGCCAGCGGATGACGAGGGGGACAGGCGCCTCGACGGGGCGGAGGCGAGCGGCACGAGCCAGGCCCGTCCGCCAACGGGAGGGCACGCCGCAGCCGCTGGCAGCGATCACCGGACGGATGCCGCCCAGCCGTCGATCTCGGCGGCGGACGTCGAACTTCTCTTCCAACAGGCGGAGAGGGCGCTCGAATCGGTTGCGACCGAAGGGAGGGACCTGCCGCCGAGCGCCACCCATTTTCAGTTCCGCGAGCTGAGCGGCAGCCCCGCCAACACGGAGACCGCCACGCTGGACCTGCTCAGCGACGTCGAGCTGGACCTGAAGATCGAACTCGGCCGCACCAAGATGTATCTCGAGGATGTGCTTCGATTGCGGAAGGGAGCCGTCGTGGCGCTCGACAAGCTGGCCGGCGATCCGGTGGACATCTACGTCAACGGGCGGCTGATCGCGCGCGGCGAGGTCCTTGTGCTGAACGACAATTTTTGCGTGCGCGTGGCGGAACTCGTGGCGAGCACAGCGCCGGCGGCCTAGAGGGGCCGCCGGGCCGATCCTGGGCCGCGATTGGAGAACGGCCGGGCGCGCGCGGTTCTGGAAGCGGGCCAGCGGGGCCGCTGGCAGACGGGTGAACGGCCGGAAAGAGGGATGATCGCCGTGAAGGCAAGGATGCCTGGGAAACTCTCCGTGCTCGGACTGCTGCTGCTCGTTGCCTCGCCGGGGGCGGCCGGGGAGCAGCGTTTCTTTGCCGATTCGTTCCGGAAGCAGGCCACGGCCAACCTCGCGCCCCGCGTCGAGGGCGATTCCCAGCCGGCTTGCCCCCCCGTGGAAGCCCAGCCCGCGGAACGCGGCTCCCCGAGCCTTGTCCGTCCGACGGCGTGCGATCCGCCGGGCCGTCCGGTCCAGTCGGTGCAGGCGGCCGTGTATTGCTCGGCGGCGGAGCCGCCGGACAGCGGTCCGGCGGAGGGCGGATCGCCGCCGCGCGACGACCAGACGGAGGCGGCCGGGGCGGCCGAGCCGCCGCCTGTCGAGGCCTCGTCCGAGACGGCATCCCGCCCGGTCGAACGTGCGGGGTTTCCGCGCCTTGCCGCGGCCGGTCGGACGGCGAGGCAGGGCGGGCAATCCGCCACGGACGGCAACCCCGCGACCCGCTCGATCGCCACGGTGATCAGCAGTCTTGCCATCGTGCTGGGATTGTTCTGCATCGTCGCCTGGCTGATCCGCCGGGCGGCGCCGAGCGGCAGCGGCGTTCTGCCCAGCGACGTGTTCGAGGTTCTCGGCCGGGCCTCGATCGCCAAGGGCCAGCAGGTCCAGCTCCTCCGCTGCGGCGACAAGTTGCTGCTGGTCTGCACGACGCCCGAGGGGACCGAGACACTTACCGAGATCGAACATCCCGATCAAGTCACGCGGCTGGCCGGGCTCTGCAAATCGGCCCAGGCGGGCAGCGCAACCGCAGCTTTCCGCCAAGCATTCCAGCAGTTCAGCGGCCGGTCCGCCGAAGCGGAGTTCGCGGTCCGTTCGGCCGGCTCCCTGCTGCCTGGCGGACGGGAGGGCCTGGATGGCTGAGTCGCCCGAGCGAAGCCGATCGGACGCCGCGCCGCGCCGGCGCCCTTGGCGCTTGCGCTGGGCGGCGGCCGGGACGCTGGCCGCCCTTGCGCTGCTGCCCGCGGTCGCCCCCGTGTCGGCTCAAGACGCGGCCAACCGCCCGCTATCGCTGGAATTGCCCGGCGGGATGGCCGGGGGCCCCAGTCAATGGACCAGCCCCGAGGGCCTCAGCGCGACGTTGCAGGTGATGCTGCTGTTGACCGTGCTCAGCCTCGCCCCGGCCTTGCTGATGATGACGACCTGTTTCGTGCGGATCATCGTCGTTCTCGGCCTGCTTCGCCAGGCGATCGGCACCCAGCAACTCCCTCCCAGCCAGGTGATCACAACCCTCGCACTGTTCATCACGCTGCTGGTGATGACACCGGTCTGGAAGGAGGTTTACGAGGGGGCAATCGCGCCCTATACGGACCACCAAATCACTCTGGAACAGGCCTGGGAGACCGGGCAGGTGCCGATTCGCCGGTTCATGAGCATGCAGATCGAGCGGGCGGGAAATACCGAGGACGTCTACCTGTTCCTCAACCGGCTGCCCGATCCGCCCGAGGTCGACGGCTATGAGGACGTGCCGCTTCAGGCGCTGCTGCCGGCGTTCATGCTCAGCGAGTTGAAGGTCGCCTTCCTGATCGGATTCCAGGTCTACCTGCCGTTCCTGATCGTCGACATGGTGATCGCCAGCGTGATGGTCTCGATGGGGATGCTGATGCTGCCGCCGGTGTTGATATCGTTGCCGTTCAAGCTGATGCTGTTTGTGCTGCTCGACGGTTGGCACCTGGTCGTGGGCATGCTGATGGACAGTTTTGCGCCATACACCTGACACAAGATGGGCAATCGGCCGCTTTCCGCTTTCCGCTTTCCGCTTTCCGCTTTCACAAAAGGCATCGCCATGGTTGCTGAAGACGCCATCGATCTGGCGCGGCAGGCAATTTGGATCGCCCTGTTGGTCGGCTCGCCGGTGCTGGTGGCCGGCATGGTTGTCGGGCTGGTGGTCGGCCTGTTTCAAGCGCTGACCCAGGTCCAGGAGCAGAGCATTGCTTTTGTGCCGAAGATCATCGCCATGGTGGCCGTCCTGAGCCTGACGCTGCCGTGGCTGCTCGCCCAACTGCTCGACTATTCCTCGAACCTGATCACAACGATTCCGGGACGGTTCTGAACGCGGGGAGACCGCCGGGCTTTTCGAACTCCCACGGCAGACAGGTTCCCAAGCTCCTGCTGGCATGCGTTGCCACGCTGGAGCTCGGGAACGAGGTGAAGACTGAACCCTGAACCCTGAACCCGTTCCACCGTGCCAGACCTGATCGCCCAACTCGACGCCGGCAAGCTGCTCGTCTTCACCCTGGTGTTGACGCGGGTGAGCGGGCTGGTGATGACCGCTCCGGTGTTCAGCTCCACCAACGTGCCGATCCACGTCCGCGCGATCCTTGCGGCGGCGATCTCCGTGCTGATCATGCCCAGCCAGTGGAACGCCACCCTGGCCGATCCGGGCACGACCTTGCAGTACGCCGTCTACATCGGCAGCGAGCTGGTCGTCGGGCTGACCCTGGGCCTGGGAATCGTGATCCTCTTCTCCGGAATCCAGTTGGCCGGCCAGGTGATCGGGCAGCTCGGCGGACTGATGCTCGCCGACCTGTTCGATCCGTCCTCCGGTGAAAGCTCGCCGCTGGTTTCCCACCTGCTGTTGCTCACCAGTCTCGCCGTGTTCCTGCTGATTGGCGGGCATCGGATGGTGCTCTCCGCGCTGCTGGACACGTTTACGGCGCTTCCGATCGGCAGCGGCGCGATCCCCACCGGAATCGGCCAGACGTTCGTGGTGCTGGCGGCGCAGAGTTTCTCCCTCGCCATCCGCGCCGCGGCTCCGCTGGTTGCCGCGCTGCTGCTCTCGACGCTGGTGATGGGATTGATCAGCCGCACGCTGCCCCAACTGAACATCCTGGTCGTCGGTTTCGGCATCAACGCGATGGTCGCCTTCGGCACGCTGGCCCTTGTGATCGGAGTGGCGGTCTGGGTGTTTCAGCGGCAGGTTGAACCCTCGCTCGAATTGATTTGCCAGTCGCTGAAGGTGCCAACGCCCGGCCGGTAAAGTGGAGGTTGCCAGGAGATCAGAGGCGGGAGTACTCGATGCCAAGCCGGTGCTTGGGAACCGGCGAAGGGTTCGGGGTTCGGGGTTCAGACTTGCATACCACAGAATTCCCACTTGGTTGCCAAGCTGGAGCTTGGGAACGAGGTGGGAAGTGAAAACTGGACCCTGAACCCTGAACCCGGCCGCTTGCCCCCTGAAGTTTTTACACGATGCCCGACCACGACGGCGACAAATCCCAGGCCCCGACACCGCATCGCCGGCAGAAGGCGCGCGAGGAGGGCCAGGTTGCGCGGAGCCAGGACCTCGGCTCGGCGGTGCTGCTGCTGGCGGGGATGATGGCGCTGCTGCTGGCCGGCCCCCGGCTGGTTTCGTTCCTGCTGGATTACGGCCGGAGTCAACTGGGCGGCGCTGCGTGGGTGCGGGCCGACGTGGGCTTTGCCGTCTGGCAGTGGGGCAGCGCGGTGAGCGGGCTGGCCCGCGCGGTGTTGCCGATTTTCGGCGCGGTCTTGCTGGCGGCGATTGCCGTGAACCTGGCGCAGGTCGGATTTCTCTTTCTGCCCAGCAGGGTGCAGCTCGATTTCTCGCATCTCGATCCGTTCAAGGGTGCGCGTCGGCTGTTCTCGATGCACAGTCTAGCGCGGCTTGTGTTCGGGCTGTTCAAGCTGGCGGTGGTGGCATCGGTCGCCGCCGCCGTGCTATACGGCGAGAAGGAGGCGATTCTCGGGTTGGGGGAGTTGGATGTGGGGGAACTGACAGTCTACATGATCCGCCTGCTTGTCTGGACGACCGTCAAGATCGGCGCGGCGCTGTTCGTACTCGCGCTGCTCGACTACGGCTTCCAGCGCTGGAAGCACGAGCAGGACTTGAAGATGACGCCGCAGGAAGTCCGCGAGGAGATGCGCAATTTGGAGGGCGATCCGCAGGTGATCGCCCGGCGGAGGGCCGTGCAGCGCCAGTTGGTGCTCCACCGCCTGTCAGAAGCCGTGCCGAAGGCCGACGTTGTCGTCACCGACCCCACGGAGACGGCGATCGCCATCCAGTACGATGCGAAGACGATGGAGGCCCCGATCGTCGTGGCCAAGGGGGCGGGGCTGATCGCCCAGCGGATTCGCCGCTTGGCGCTGGAGAGCGGGGTTCCGCTCGTGGAGAAGAAACCGCTTGCCCAGGCCCTGTGTCGCGAGGTCCAGGTCGGACGGCCGATTCCCCGCCAGCGCTATGCGGCCGTGGCGGAGATTCTGGCCTACGTCTATCAACTCCAGGACAGGCGGCGAAGACAAGCCGCGTGAAGCGCGTGCCGAGAGCGCATGGGAGAGAGAGGAGGGTTCAGAATCGCAGGTTCAAGGTTCCATTGCCAATCGCCAAGAGTGGGCAGGACCGGGCCTTTGACTGGGAGCACCAGATTCCATTTGTATCTTGAACCTTGAGCGTTGAGTCTTTCCCGGACGGCAGTCCCGCTGCGGGGGGTTATCGCAAGATCAGGTCGCCGCGATAGACGGAGCGATTCTGCGGGCCGCGGAGCACCGCTTCCATCTGCGAGACAAACGCTTCGGCGTCGATCTTGCCCAGCAGCCGGCTGAGCGGCATTCCCCGCGGGGAGACGAACTGCACGGTTGGGAATGCCTCGACGTGGAACCTGCGGCAGACCGCGCGCGACGCGTCCGCCTCGATGCGGATACAGACGAACCTCTCCGCCAACCGGACCACTTGCGGGTCCCTCAGCGTCTCGTTGAGCATCTGGCTGCAATAGACGCAATCGCGGACGTGGAAGAAGAGCAGTAGCGGTTTGCCGTCGCGGAGGGCCAACTTTAGCCCGCTGTCGAAGTCGTCGACAAACGCGACGGCCGCGGGCGGCGCATCCAGCGCTTCCGGCGCCCCCTGCGCTTCGCGGAGCATCACCAGCGATGGCGGCTCCGGGCAGTCGCAGCCGGCGGAGACCGCAAGCAGCAGAACTGCGGAACCTAGGACAACAAGGGGGATGTTGCGCATCAAGAACACTTCACTCTGCCCAGTTTGCCTGCGGAGAAGACGCACTTGCCCTGGCGGATGAAAAGAGACTCTCCTCATATCCTTTATCGCTTCTCCCGGCAATAAGACTTGAGCTTGTCGAGGAATCCGCCCCAGAAGTGGGGATCGGAGAGGCCGTTCGCGCTGGCGGACGACAACCGGCCTGGACAGAACGCCGGCTTTTGGGTACCCTCGCGCCCTCGATTCTTGACCTTCAGCGGATCCTCGAACGGCCGTCTTCCGGCCATTCTCTCTGGAGAACTGGATGGCATCGGACGTCGCATTGCGCGCCCCGGGCGGCTCCCCCTTCGCAACGCTGCGCGAGCTGATCTTGCCGTTGGGGATCGTTGCCAGCGTGCTAGTGATCGTGGTTCCCTTGCCGGTCCCGCTGATGGACGTGCTGTTGGCGTCGAACATCACGATTTCCGTGATCATGCTGCTGACCACGGTCTACGTGAAAACGCCGCTGGAGTTCAATATTTTTCCCTCGCTGCTTCTGACCACGACGCTGTTCCGGCTGGTCTTGAACGTGGCGACCACGCGGCTGATCCTCACGCGTGGCGAGTCGGCGGGCCTGCTGGCGGCGGGGGGGGTGGTGCGGAGTTTCGGCGAGTTCGTGGCCGGCGACAAGATCGTCGTCGGCATGATCATCTTTGTGATCATCGTGATCATCCAGTTCGTGGTAATCACCAAGGGCGCCACCCGGATCAGCGAAGTCGCCGCGCGATTCGCCCTCGACGGGATGCCGGGCCGGCAGATGGCGATCGATGCCGACCTGAACGCCGGCACGATCGATGAGCGGGAGGCGCAGCGGCGGCGCGAGGAGATCACGGCCCAGGCCGATTTTTTCGGGGCCATGGACGGTGCCAGCAAGTTCGTCCGCGGCGACGCGATCGCCGGGATCTGCATCGCCCTGGTGAATATCGTCGGCGGGCTGTTCGTCGGCGTGGTGGAAGCCGGGATGCCGCTGGGCGATGCGGCCGCCTTGTTCACCAAGCTGACCATCGGCGACGGCCTGGTCAGCCAGATTCCGGCCTTCCTGATCTCCGTGGCGGCGGCATTGCTGGTCACGCGGACCAACAAACGAGCCAACCTGCCGAGCGAGTTTCTCCGCCAGTTGTTCGCCCGGCCCGAAGCCCTGGCCGTGGCCGGCGGATTCCTCGGCGTTCTCTCATTGACGAGCCTGCCCAAGGCCCCCCTGGTGTTGATTGCCGGTTCCTGCATCGCCTTGGCGTTAAGGCTTTCGCATCGGACTGCCCGGCAGCGTGCGGCCAGCCAGGCCAGGCAGAAGGCCGAGAAGGCCGGGAAGCCGGAGGAGCGGATCGAGGACTACCTGGCGGTCGACCCGATGGAGGTCGAGATCGGCGTCGGCCTGATCAAGCTGGCCGATCCGAAGCGTGGAGGCGACCTGCTCGAACGGATCCACAGAATCCGCCAGAACGTGGCCTCCGAGATCGGCATCATCCTGCCGAAGCTGCGGATTCGGGACAGCTTCCAGCTCGATCAGCAGCAGTACCGGATCAAGATCGCCGGCCTGCCGGTGGCAAGCGGCACGGTCCATCCGGGGATGTTCCTGGCGATGGATTCGGGAATGACTTCGGGAACCGTCCCCGGGCTGGCCACGAACGACCCGGCGTTCGGCACGCCGGCGCTGTGGATCGAGCCGCCGGTTCGCCAGCAGGCCGAGATGCTCGGCTACACCGTGGTGGAGCCGTGCGCCGTGATCGCCACCCACCTGACGGAGACGGTCCGCAGGCACGCCGCCGAGATTCTCACCCGGGACGCGACGAAACACTTGATCGACGAACTGCGGCAGACCGCGCCGGCCGTCGTCGACGAGCTGATCCCCGCACAGATGAAGCTCGCCGAGGTCCAGCAGATTCTCCAGTCGCTGCTCCGCGAGCAGGTCCCGATCCGCCGGCTCAGCGCGATCCTCGAGACCCTCGGGGACTACGCGGGCCGCACCAAGGACCGGGTCGTTCTCGCGGAGTATGTGCGGGCGCGGCTGGCGCGGACGATTTCGACCCGCTACCGCGATCGCGACAACCGGCTCCACGTGGTGACCCTCGATCCGGCCCTGGAGGACCGGATCCGCGCGGGGGTCGAGCATTCGGAACGCGGGCTGCTGCTGCGGATGTCGCCGCAAGCCGTGGAGACGACTTGCCGGCGGATTGCCGACGGACTGGAGCGGCTTGGGCTGGACCGCCACCCGCCAATCGTCTTGTGCAGTCCGCAGGTCCGCGCGGCGGTCAAGGAGCTGGCCGGCGCGCACCTGCCGGAGCTGATCGTTCTCAGCTACAACGAGATCACCCGAGACACGCAGATCGAATCGGTGGCAATGGTCACCGACGCCGTCTAGAGTCGGCGGCGCCAGACAACCTCCAGGATTCGGCAAGAACCGGATAAACCGCCATGGAAATCAGAACGTATCGAGCGACCTCGATGCACGAGGCCCTCTCGCTGGTCCGCCGCGACCTGGGCCCGGACGCCGCCGTCTTGCACACGCGCGAGGTGCAATCGCGGCGGTTCTTCGGCCTGCTTCGCGGGCGGTCGCGGATCGAGGTCACCGCTTCCGCCGGGGTGAATGTACCCAGCCGATTGCCCGAGGCGTGCGTCAGGCCGGGGGCGGCGGCGCGCGGTGCGGCGCGGATCGCGCCGCCGGCCAGGCCGGTGCCGGGACGGTCGGCGGGCGACCCGCTCGGCGGCGTCCGGCAAGCGGGGCCGAGGGCCGGCGAGCAGCCGCCGAGCGGCGTCGAGGATCAGCTCTCCGACCTGCGGATCATGCTCCAGGAGCTCTGCCGCCAGAACCGCGGCGGCCCGGGGCGCGAGTTGCCCGACGGCCTGTTTCGCGTCTTCACCGACCTGATCGAGGCCGACATCAACGAGGAGATCGCCCGCCAGCTGATCGAGCACATCCGCTGCGAAGCACCCAACGACGAACTGGCCGATCCGATGCTCGCCAAGGCGCGGATCGGGCGGATTCTCGAAACGGAGATACCCGTCGGCGGTCCGATCCACGCGACGCCCGGCCGGCGGCGGCTGGTGGCGCTCGTGGGGCCGACGGGCGTCGGCAAGACGACGACGATCGCCAAGCTGGCGGCGAACTTCCGCCTCCGCCAGCGGCAGAACGTGGGCCTGATCACCGTCGACACGTACCGCATCGCCGCGGTCGAGCAGTTGCGGACGTATGCCGACATCATCGACCTGCCGATGGAGGTCGTCTCCTCGCCCCGCGAGATGCGCTCGGCGGCCCGGCGGCTGGAGGGCCTCGACCTGATCCTCATGGACACCGCCGGCCGCAGCCCCCGCGACGAAATCAAGATCCAGGAACTCCGCTCGTTTCTCAGCGAGGCCGAAGCCGACGAGGTCCACCTGGTGCTGTCGAGCGTGGCGGGCGAGCGGGCCCTCGTCCACACGGCGGCGCGGTTCGCCTCGGTGGGGACGACGGGGATGATCCTGACCAAGCTGGACGAGGCCACAAGCCTGGGAAACCTCCTGCCGCTGGTCCGCTCGAGCCGGCTGCCGATCAGCTACCTGACGATCGGCCAGAACGTGCCGGATGACATCGAAACGGCCGAATCGGGCCGGCTGGCGCGGCTCGTGCTGGGCACGGAGAGCGTGTATCGCAAATGAGCCTTGAAGGGCAAGCGTTTAGGGGCGCGGGGCGAAGGCCTGCGCCGCCGCACCGCCAAGCCGCCGCGCGGGAACCGGCCACGGGCGCCACCGCGCGGAGAATCCTTTTTTCGCCCCGTTTTCACCTCCCATGATCGACCAGGCAAACGACCTTAGAAAATTGGTGATGCAGGCCGCCGAAAGCCGGCCGGGCGGGCCCCCCGAGCGGGTTCCGATGCTCCTGGTCAGCGGCGGGAAGGGGGGCGTCGGCACGACCACGGTCGCCGTCAACCTGGCCGTGGCCGCGGCCCAGCGAGGCCTCCGCGCGGTCCTGATCGACGCCGATCCCGATCGGGCCGACGTGCAGTCGCTCTGCCGGCTGCGGGACCGCTACACGATCTCCGACGTGCTTTGCGGGCGTCGGACCTTGGGCGAAGCGCTCCAGCCGGGTCCGGCCGGCGTCTTCGTCCTGCCCGGAGCATGGGCGGCCGTCGATCTGGCCGACGCCTCCGAATCGAGCCAGGTGCGTCTGCTCGACCAGTTCGCCGCCCTGGGCCCCCGCGCCGACCTGGTCGTGATCGACGGCGGGAACGGCCTGCATCCCTTCACCAGGCGGCTCTGGCGTTCGTCCGCCGCGGTGGTCCTCCTGGCCACCCCGGAGCCCAGCGCGGTGCTCGACGCCTACGCGGCGATCAAGGTCGCGGCCGGCCCCGCCGGGCGGCCCGGCGTCCGGCTGCTGGTCAACATGTGCCCGTCCGCCGAGGTTGCCGACGACGTCTACGGGCGGATCGCGCAATCCTGCCGGCGGTTCCTGGGTTTCGAACTGCCGCCCTGCGACTGGCTCCCGATCGAGCCGTGCGTCTCGGCGGCGGGGCGGGCAGCGACGCCGTTCGTGATCTCGCACCCCGCGGCCCCCGCGGCGCGAGCCCTGCTCGCCGTTGCCCACGCGCTGGAAGACGCGCTCGGCGGGGGCCCCGCCGGAGGAGCAGCGAAGTGCGCGGCGGAGATCGGCCGCGGCGGAGGAACGGAACTGGAAAATCGACTCATCCAACACGGCAAAAATGCCGATAACGAAGAAGACCATCGCCTTGTCGCGCGATGTCAAGATTTAACGACTGCGTAATTTTCGAGGGCACGGAGAGGTTTCGCTCGTGGCAGGGGTCTATGCCGGCATCCCCGGCCCCCTGGCGATCCTGACGATGACGCCGCGCGGATTGATTCGCCGACAGGCCAGCGAAGGAATCGCTTTGGATGCGTGGATCGGCCTGTGCGTCTTCGCCGCGATCGGCGGGATGCTCGGATGGATTGCCGGACGGACCGTCGATGCGGCCGTCCGCGCGGCGACAGCCGACGGGTTGGACGAGAACCGACCGTAATGTGCCCCGGAAACAACAACCAGGATAGCTCGGCATTCGTGCCTTGACGCGCTGTCACGGAGGACTGCATGCCAACCACTGTCGCTCCGGATGATGTGGAGCAACTTTGGATCGACTTCAAGAACGATCCCACAAACCAGCAGATGCGCAACCGGCTGGTTGAGCGTTATCTGCCGCTGGTCAAATACAACGGCGAGCGGATCTGGGCCCGCTTGCCGGACGGGGTCGAACTCGACGACCTGATATCGGCCGGCGTCTTCGGACTGATGGACGCCATCGACGCGTTCGATCTCTCCCGCGGCGTGAAGTTCGAGACCTACTGCGTTCCGCGAATTCGCGGCGCCATGCTCGACGAGCTGCGGACCATGGACTGGGTGCCCCGCCTGGTCCGCTCCAAGGCCAGCAAGCTCAACGAGGCGATGAGGAACCTCGAAGCGCGCTTCGGGCGGCCGCCGACGGAGAACGAACTGGCCGAGGAGCTGGAGATCTCCGTTCCCGAGCTGGAGAAGATGATCCTCGACGCCAACGCCGTCAACCTGATCAGCCTGAACAAGAAGTGGTACGAGACCGACAGCTACAAGGACGTCCGCGAGATCGACATCCTCGAAGACAAGAAGGGCGAGGATCCAACCAAGCGTGTCCAGAAGAACGACCTGATGCGGCTGGTCACCAAGGGGCTCAATCGCAACGAGCGGCTGATCATCATCCTCTACTACTATGAAGAGCTGACGATGAAGGAGATCGGCGCGACCCTCGACCTGAGCGAGAGCCGCGTGAGCCAGATGCACAGCTCGATCGTCCAGCGGCTCAAGGGGCAGCTCCAGCGGCGCCGGCCGGAGTTCGGGAGTTGACCGGGCAAGCACTCCGCTTGTCGTCAGAGAATCAGGATGAAATACGCCATGACGCCGATCAGGAGCAGCCCGAGCAGGACCACGACGGCAATCGCCCGCGAGGGGATATCCACGTCGGGCACGATCCGCTCGACAACGTAGCCGTCGTCGAACTCGTGCCCGCACCACTGGCAGCGGCGCGGGTAGCTGGGCACGAACGGTTCGTCGCAGACGGTGCACATCAGGATCACCGCCGGCTTGCGTTCCTCCTCCGCCGGCTCGGCGGGATTCTCCGCCGGCTTCGAGAGGGCACATGTTCCGGAGTCCGCGCACGAGCCCGCGGCCTTGCCGGCCAGGTCGCCAAGATACCCCTGGTCGGCCGGCGGGAAATCGGTCCCCGATGTCTCGCAGACCGGGCAGCGCGTCGTCCGCGCGGCGCCGCACTTGGGGCAGACCGGCCATGCGGGCTCCGCCGCTTCCTCGTCCTCCCGTCCGGCCGCGGCGGATGCCCCGCCCTCGTACAACCGGTCGTCGAACTCGAGGGCAAACCGCCGCGCCGCCTCGGCATCCTCGGCGGACACGAGCACCTCGGCCGCCGTCGGCGTGCCGACCAGGTCGACGCCCGCGCCGCCGTGAAGAACCTGGTTGGTGACCACCGCCGCGATGCCGTGCTCTTGGAGAAGGTTCTTGAGAAAATGGGCCTGCATCACCGACTGGGCGGAATAGACCGGCGTCGGCGTCGCCAGCGCGCTCTCCGACTCGACCACCCCCCAGGCGGCGTCTGCCTCGCGCCGCGTCCGCCGGTCGCCATAGCGCTGGTTCTCCAACTCCGCGGCCAACCGCCGCGCCCGCCGCTGCTCGCCAGACGGCACGAGGACGCGCCATCCGCGGCCGTGCTCGCCGACGGAGACCTCCTGGACTTCGGCGCCGATTTGCGCTTCCTCTAGGAGGCCGACCAGTTGATCGGCGTCGCGTCTTTCCCGGGCGAGAAAGACGGGCGTCTCGGGGGTGCTCATGGCGTTCTCCTTGGCCGGTTCGATTGGCAAGCCCTCCGGGAGGCATTATAACGGATCGTACAAGACGGAGACATTCGGGAGCACACCTCTATCGGCGAGGCGAATCATGAAAACTCGGCATCGTGTCCGCGGCGGAGTCTTAGGCCCGGGACCGCTGGTCGTTCTGTTGCTGGCTGCGGCCGGCGGCGCGGGGGCCGAGCCGCCGCGGGTTTTGGCCCCTGGGGAAACGCCGCGCGACGCGCGCCTTGGCGAGTTGACGAACCTGAACGGCTATTTCCCGTTCACCCCCCCGGAAACCAGGCCCGCCTGGCTGGCTCGCTCCGAATTCCTCCGGCTCCAGCTCGCGGTGGCCAACGGCCTGTGGCCGATGCCGACCAAGACGCCCACCAACGCCGTCGTTCATGGGCGGATCGACCGCGACGATTATACCGTCGAGCGGGTCTACCTGGAGAGCTTTCCGGGCCATTTCGTCACCGGGAGCCTCTACCGGCCCGAGGGGCGCCCGGGCAGGCGGCCCGGCGTGCTCTGCCCCCACGGCCACTGGGCGAACGGCCGCTTCTACGACGCCGGCCCGGAGGATCTCGCCAGGCAGATCGCGTCGCGGGCGGAGCGGTTCGATCCGGCCGGGCGCTACCCCTTGCAGGCGCGCTGCGTGCAGCTTGCCCGGATGGGCTGCGTCGTCTTCCACTACGACATGGTCGGCTACGCCGACAGCCAGCAACTGGCCCACCGCCCCGGCGTCCGCGAAGCGATGAACACGGCGGAGAACTGGGGATACTTCAGCCCCCAGGCCGAGCTGCGGCTCCAGAACATGATGGGCCTGCAAACCTACAACTCGATCCGCGCGCTCGACTGGTTCGAGCAGTTGCCGGACGTCGATCCCAAGCGGATCGCGGTGACCGGCGCTTCGGGCGGGGGGACGCAGACGTTCGTGCTCTGCGCGATCGACGAGCGGCCCGCCGTCGCTTTCCCGGCCGTAATGGTCTCGACGGCCATGCAGGGCGGCTGCACCTGTGAAAACGCCTGCTACCTGCGGGTCACGGAGGGCAACATCGGGATCGCCGGCCTGATCGCGCCCCGGCCCCTGGGGATGACCGCCGCCGATGACTGGACGAAGGAGATCGCGACCAAGGGATTGCCCGAACTGAAAGCGCTCTACCGCCTCTTCGGCTGCGAAGAGCTGGTGATGGCCGAACCGCTGATCCAGTTCCCGCACAACTACAACCATCCCTCGCGGGCGGTGATGTACCGCTGGATCAACGAGCACCTCGGCTTGAACCTCGCCGATGCAGAGCTCGTGGAAAAGGACTTCGAGCCGCTCAGCCGCGAGGAGTTGACCGTCTGGGACGCCGAGCATCCCCAGCCGCCCGGCGGCGACGACTACGAGCGGAGCCTGCTCGGCTGGATCAACGACGACGCCCAGCGGCAGATCCGTGCGGCGATCGCCTCGGCCGGCGAGGAAAATGGCGCGTTCGACCGGATCGTCGGCGGCGGCGTGCTGGCGATGATCGGCCGCGGCGTGGTGCGGTGGGAGAAGGCCGGCGACGGAGAAGAGCGAACGCGGTACGTCTGCGCCGACTTCACCAGCGGGGGCGACCTGGCCGCGATCGGCCGCAGCGACGTGGACCGCGGCGGCTACCGCCAGGCGACGCTGCTGATCGGGTCCGAATCGCTCGGCGAGCAGGTCCCCGCCGTCCTCCTCGAGCCGAAGGACTGGAACAAGACGCTCGCGATCTGGGTCTCGCCCCAGGGCAAGGACGGCGCGCTGACCGCCGCCGGCGATCCGGCCGCCGGGGTCCGCGAGCTGCTCGATGGCGGTATGGCCGTGCTGGCGATCGATCTATTCGGGCAGGGCGAGTTTTCCGAGGACGGCAAGCCGATCGAAAATGCCCGACTCGTCGACAACGGGAAGGAACCCTGGCAGCGCTACGCCGGCTACACCTACGGCTACAACTACCCCGTCTTCACCAAGCGGGTCCACGACATCCTGACCGCCGTGGCGTTCGCCCGCGGCGAGGGGCTCGGCGCCGAGGCGGTGAACCTCGTCGGTCTTGGCGGGGCGGGGCGCTGGGTCGCCGCCGCCCGGGCCGCCTGCCACCAATGCGTTCACCGGGTCGCCCTCGACACGGCCGGTTTCCGCTTCGCGGCGGTCAGCCGGTTCGATGATCCGGACTTCCTGCCGGGCGGGGCCAAGTACTTCGACCTGCCCGGAATGCTCGCCCTGGCCGCGCCCGGCGAGGTCTGGCTGGCCGGCGAGGGGGGCGAAGCGCCGCCGGTTGTCGCCGCCGCCTACAAGGCCCACGGCCAGCCTCAGAGACTGACCCTGGCGAGCGGACCGCCGGAAGAAGCGGGCAAGGCCGCCGCCGTCTGGCTGCTGCGGAAGCCGTAGGACAGAAGCGGGGTCGCGCGCGAAGATGTTTCTCGGCTACAACACCAATGGCCTGGCGCACCACGAGTTGTTCGACGCCGTGCAGCTTGTTGCCGACCTTGGGTATCGCGGGATCGCCCTGACGATCGACCACGGGGTGCTCTCGCCGCGCGCGGCCGCCACGGCGGATCAGCTCGAGCAACTCCGCCGCACGCTGCGGGCGGCCGGGCTGCGATCGGTGATCGAGACGGGCGCGCGATTCCTGCTCGATCCGCGGAGGAAGCACGAGCCGACGCTGGTTTCTCCACGCATTGAAGACCGCCGCCGCCGGATCGAGTTCTACCGCCACGCCATCCGCTGTGCCCAGCGGTTGGAGAGCCGCTGCGTGTCGATCTGGTCGGGCGCGGTCCGCGAAGAGGCCGCCGACGCGGACCTCTTCGCCCGGCTGATCGAAGGGCTCGAAGAAGTGCTCAACGACGCGGCACGGCAAGGGGTGGCGATCGCGCTGGAGCCGGAGCCCGGAATGTTCATCGACTCGCAGCGGCGGTTTGCCGAACTCGTCGCGCGGTTCCCTTGCGAGTCGCTGCTGCTGACGCTCGACGTGGGCCATCTGCATTGCCAGGGCGAGACGCCGATCGGCGAGCAGGTCCGCCGCTGGAAATCCCGGCTGGTCAACGTCCACCTCGACGATTCGGTCGCTGGGCGGCACGAGCACCTGCTGTTCGGCGGGGGCCAGATCGAATTTGCGCCGCTGGTCGACGCGTTGGCCGAAATCGGCTATTCCGACGGGCTCTACGTGGAGCTCAGCCGCCACAGCCACATCGCCCCCGACGCGGCACGGGCGGCGTTCGACTTCCTCGATCCCCTGATTCGGAGGCATGGCCACCACGATGCGTGACTCTGTTGTGTTCCTCTCCGTTCCCGGCTTGCGCGAGCGGGACGTCGCCGCGATGAGCAACCTCCGCTCGATCATGGCCGGCGGCGAGATCGCCGACCTGACGCCGAGCTTCCCCTGCGTCACCTGCCCGGTCCAGGCGGCGATGGCGACCGGCGCGGCCGCCTCCGGCCACGGCATCGTGGCCAACGGCTTTTATTGGCGCGAGCGTCGCGTTGCCGAGATGTGGACCTCGCCCAACGGCTGCATCCAGCGCCCGCAGCTTTGGGAACTCCTCGCCCGCCAGGGCTTGAAAACGGCCGTCTGGTTCCTGCTCCACAGCAAGGACTGCCGGGCGGACTACGTCTGCACGCCGGCGCCGATCCACAACCCCGACGGCAGCGAGTCGCTCTGGTGCTACACCCGACCGGACAGCCTCTACGGCACGCTCCGCGACGAATTGGGCCATTTCCCCCTGGATCATTTCTGGGGCCCCGCGGCCGGCCTGGCGTCGAGCCGCTGGATCGCCGATTCGGCCGTCCATGCCGCGCGGCGCTGGCGTCCCAACCTGTTCCAGGTGTACCTCCCGCACCTCGACTATGCCGCCCAGCGGAGCGGTCCCGACTCGGCCGCCGCCCAGCAGGCCGTGGCGGAGTTCGACGAACTGCTCGGCGCGCTGTTCGGACGGCTGGCCGAGGCCTACGGCGCCAGCCCGCTCTGGCTCGTGGCCGGAGAATATGCGATCACGCCGGTCGACCACGTGTCCTATCCCAACCGCGTCCTCCGCGAGGCCGGCCTGCTGACCGTCCGCGACGGCGGCGAGGGCGAGCAGATCGATTTCGAAAACAGCCTTGCCTGGGCGATGGTCGACCACCAGTTCTCGCACGTCTTCGTCCAGAACCGCGACGCGGCGGCGATCCGCAAGATCGCCGAGCTGTTTCGCCGCCAGCCGGGGATCGCCGAGGTCCTCGCCGGCGAGGATTTGCCGAGATACGAACTGGACCACGCCCGCAGCGGCGAGCTCGTGCTGATTTCGGCCCCTTCGAGTTGGCAGGCATACTACTGGTGGGTTGACGAGGAGCGCGCCCCGCCGCTCGCCCGCACGATCGACATCCATCGCAAGCCGGGTTACGACCCGGTGGAATTGCAGTTCGATCCGGCGACCCGGAGCATTCCCCTCGACGCGGCGCTCGTGAAGGGCTCGCACGGGGCGCCGGCCCGCGACCGCTCGCAGCGGACCGTGATGCTTTCCTCCGAACCCGGATTGCTGCCGGATCCGACCGGGATGCGCGACGTGGACGTGTTCCGGGTCGTGGCGCGGCAGTTTGGTATCGAGGTGGAATAACCCATGGCGGCAGAGCCGGAGACGCCCGAGACGGACCGCGACGGGCCGCCCCGCGAGGGCCCGCTCGCCCGTGATTCGCTGACAATCCGGCGGCTCCTGCTGCTGACGGCGGGGTTGGCGATCGGCCTTGGGTTGTTTACTCCCGAGCGGCAAGAGGGCCGGCTGATCCGGCTGAATCTCGACGCCACGTTGGGGCTGTTCAGTGCCGCGATGCTTGGGCTTGCCCTGCCCGCCCCGCTCTTCGTGCTTGGCCAGCGGCTTGCCAAGGGCCCCGCGATCGGCCCCGGAGGCCTCTATGCGCTGACGATCGGCTTGGGGGCGCTGTTGATGCTCCCGCCGGTGGCGATGCATCGCTTCGCCGGGAAGCCGGGCGCGGTCATCGTCTGCCTGTTCTACGTGATGCCGCTGGTCTCCCTGTGGTACTTTTTGGCGGCGGCGATCACGGGCCATTTGGGGCGGAAGCTCTTTGCCAGGTCGACCGCCTGGACGGAGCGCTACGGGTTCCTGCTGGCCGTGCTCTGGACGCCGCTGGGGGTCTGGCTGCTGATCCAGTTCTACATGGACTCGTTCTGATCCGCCTCCCGCACCGACGGCTCGTTCTGTTCCTTTGTCAACGCTGCTGGAGAAGTCAGCAGATCACCTGCTCTGGCTGCCTTTCTTCTCGAACGAAAACCAGATAGCATTGCGATCAACGGGGCGAGAAGCAACCCAAACAACACAGGCCCGATCTTCTGTCGTTCCGGCGGTATTGCGACATCTGCCCACGCAACCCCGACGAGAAGAGGAACTACGACGAGCAATGTAGCCGCCACCAAGATCGCCGAGAAGACATGGGACGCTCCTGCCTGGATGAGAAACTTCGCCATCGACGACTTCTCTCGATACTCGAAAGCCCACAACCAGGAAATCAGACCGATCACGCAGATGCTGGCAATGATGTCTTCTGGGCGAATTACCATACAGAACAGTGCTCCGAGAATCCATCAGTTGTTCAAGAAGTCGTGGCAGATATGGGTGTATGGCTCTGTATCGCTGGCGTTCTCGTCGTTCGTGCCAATTCAGGTCTCCAGGGTGCTTCCCCGGGGCGTCGAGCACTAGCCGGGGGATCGCGCCGTCGGACGCAAGGATGCGGTTCTGACGGCCGATCCTGCCCGTGGCGAAGGTCTCGTAGCCGTAGCTTGTCTGTTCGTAGTTGACGCTTGCCGGGATCTTTGCCCATCCTGGCTGGCGAGCGCCTTTTGTCTCCGAGGGGCAACTCAGTCTGATGACGCTTGTTCCGTTCCGCCCGCTCCTCGACGGCATTCTTACAATTAGCTCATTTTCAAGAAGTCCGATCGTTTTTGCGGAATGCGCGATCGCCACGACTCGGCCGCCAATATCGGCTGACCGGGAGGAGCCTCCTCTTTGCGCCAAGTCGCCCGCTCGCTCACGGACTACCGGGAATTGTCTGTTGCAGCGGAACGCTTGGCAATAACGCTTTTGAAGGGTGCGATGAGTCTTTCGCAGACCATCGAGAGTTCCATCAAGATAGTGCGCACAACGCACGTACGCAGTCCATCCCACAAGCACGCTCCAGGCAGCGAGATAATCGCGCCACGGATTCAGCGCGGAACGAACACGCAAAGAAGGCGGAATGGCGGACTGGAATCCCCGTTTGGATCGCGATTGTTTTCCGTGTTCGATCCGTGCTGAATCCGCGGCGCGCCTCTCGCCTTGCCGCGGGCATCTTCGGCGAGTTGCGGCGTACCCTGGGGCAAGGGGACGGCAAGGCTGATGAGCTTCGGGCTGGCGGCCCCGGACGCACGGGAAGGTCGGAGGAGAAGGATTGAGAGTCTCTTCGGTTTCCCGACCGAGAGTCTGGCAAGCGGTGGCTGAGCAGCGTCCCGATGGCTACGGTCTGTCCCCTGAGTCCCGGCTCCTGTCGCCCACTCCTGCCCCCTGACACATGACACCCCTGGCGCGTTTTTCGCCGCTTGCTCCGCGTTTTTCCGCCGGTTATCATAAGGGCCAGTTCCCACAATATGGAGAAAAGATCATGGAAAAGCAGACGCGACGTGAATTTCTGGCCCAGACGGCCGCGGCCGGCACGCTGGCCCTGGCCGCGCAATCGCCGCTTGCGCGGCAGGCCTGGGCGGCCGACAATGCGCCGGAGATGACAATCGCCAGGTGGACCGGCCCGAAGGACCTGACGGCCGACCAGATCAGCCGGGCGGCGGTCAAGCTGACCGAACAGGCGGTCGCCGGCCTGGGCGGCCTTGAGCGGTTCATCGGCAAGGGGTCGGTGGTCTGGTTGAAGCCGAACATCGGCTGGGACCGGACCCCCGAAACGGCTGCCGACACCAACCCCGACGTGGTGGCGACGCTGATCCGCCTCTGCTTCGAGGCGGGCGCGAAGACGGTCAAGGTGGGAGATAACCCCTGCGACATCGCCCAGCGGACCTACGCCGCCAGCGGCATCGCCGAGGCGGCCAAGAAGGCCGGCGCGGAGGTCCTGTTCCTCGACCGCACCCGGTTCCGCGAGACGGCGATCGGCGGCGATCGGATCAAGTCGATTCCGATCCACCCGGCGATCCTGGAGTGCGACCTGGTGCTCAACGTTCCGGTGGTCAAGCATCACCGGTTGGCCACGGCGACGCTCTGCATGAAGAACTACATGGGGGTGATCGAGAAGCGGAACCTGTTCCACCAGGCGATCCCCGAGTGCCTGGTCGACATCACGCGGTTCATGAAGCCGCAGATTTGCGTCCTCGACGCGGTGCGGATTCTCACGGACCACGGGCCGAAGGGGGGGGATTTGAAAGACGTCGCCATGCCGCTCGCGCTGGCCGCCGGGACGGACATCGTGGCCCTCGACGCCTGGGGCGCCGAGGTGCTGGGGCTGAAGGTGGCGGACGTTCCCTCGATCGGCCTGGGTGAGGCGGCCGGGCTGGGCAGGTCCGACTACCGCTCGCTGGCGCTGAAGGAGATTGCCGTCTCATGAGCAAGGCCCGCCGCGGCTGGCTGCGGGTGTGGACACGGCGGACGGTGCAGTTGGCCTTCCTGCTCCTGTTCCTGGGGTTGCTGCTGGCCGCGCGGCCGCCGGCCGAAGGCAGCCCCAGCCCGTGGCTGAAAGCGTTCTTCCTGATCGACCCGCTGATCCTCCTGGCCACTTGGCTGGCCGCGCACGCCGTGCCCCTGGCCGCGCTCTGGGCGCTGGCCACGCTCGCCGTCACGATCCTGCTGGGGCGGGTGTTCTGCGGCTGGGTCTGCCCGCTGGGGACCCTGCACGCGATCGCCGGCGGGATTGGTCGGCGGCGCAAGCCGGACGCCGCCCGCGACCGGTGGTCTCCCTGGCAGCGGACGAAGTACTATCTGCTGGCGGGCTTTTTGGCGATGGCCGTCTTCGGCGGGCACTGGGTGGCCGTGTTCGATCCGCTCGTGCTGCTCTACCGGACGACGACCACGGCGCTCGTGCCCGGCGTCCAGTGGGCGATTGAAGAAGGGGCCAAGAAGGTCTACGACGCCGACGTGGGCGTGGGCGAGTATCGCGCGCACCAGGCGACCGAGCCGGTCTACACGTGGCTCCGCGACCACGTGTTCTATGTCCAGGGTCAGGCGTTTCTGGGCACGGGGCTGATCCTGGGCCTGTTCGTGGTCACGCTGGCGCTGAACCGCTACCGGCCGCGGTTCTGGTGCCGCTATCTCTGCCCGCTGGGCGCGCTTCTGGGCGTTTTCTCCTGGCGGCCGCTGCTCCGCCGCACCGGGCGCAAGGAAGCGTGCAACGAGTGCGGCCTCTGCGCCGCGCCGTGCCACGGGGCCGCGGCGGAGACGTTCGGCGGCCAGTGGAAGCCGGCCGAGTGCCTTGGCTGCCTGAATTGCACGCCGGCCTGCCCCAAGGAGAGCCTGGGGTGGACGGTGCAATTGCCGTGGCGCCGGGAGCCGGCGCTGTCGCGCGTGGGCATTTCGCGCCGGGGGGCGATCGCCGCGGCGGCGGGCGGCCTGGCGGCGCTGGCTTTTTTCCGCGCCACGCCGCAGGCCCGCGGCAAGAAGTACAACCCCGCCCTGATCCGGCCGCCCGGCGCACGGCCCGAGCGCGAGTTCCTCCAGCGGTGCACCGGCTGCGGGCTGTGCATGAAGGTCTGCCGCACCGGCGGCTTGCAGCCGACGCTCATCGAGGCCGGCCTGGAGGGAATATGGACGCCGCGGCTGGTGCCGCTGATCGGCCCCTGCGATCACACCTGCAACCTCTGCGGCCAGGTCTGCCCGACGGAGGCTATCCGCCCGCTCTCCGTCGAGGAGAAGCAGCAGACGAAGATCGGCCTGGCGGCGTTCGACACCACCCGCTGCATCCCCTACGCCTACGGGCGGCCCTGCATCATCTGCGAGGAGCAGTGCCCGATCCCCGACAAGGCGATCTACGCGATCGACACGGAGGTCAAGGGCCGCGACGGCCAGGTGACCACGATCGCCCTGCCGCACGTCGATCCCGACAAGTGCATCGGCTGCGGCGTCTGCGAAAATGTCTGCCCGCTGAACGACCGGCCGGGCATCCGCGTGATGAGCGCCAACGAAAGCCGCGACCCGGACAACCAGCCGATTCTGCCCGGCGGCGGCGGCGATTACGCATGGTAACCGCGGCGGGCGGCGGTTAGCGATCAGTTTTCAGTTTTCAGCTTTCAGCTTTCCGGCTACAGTTCCCAGGTGCGCGCGGCTGCGGCGCCGAACGCCTCGATCATGTTACCGCGGACATGGAACTGCCTGGTGGGGCGGCGCTTGCGGATTGACGTGTGGAACCGTTCGACTCCGCTCCCATCAATCGGCCATTGAACCGGTTTGGGTTGGTTCGCTCTGCACCACCCTACGGGGTTGTGTACATGCGTCCGGGTTGGACATGATCTGACCCTTTGCGCTGGTATTCTCGGGTTTGTCAGGCGGCACGATTGGCGGACCTTCGTCTTGATCGGCCGCCGCCAGGGACCAGACCGGGGAGAATGCCAGTGAAAATCGAGTGCCCGAGGTGCGGGGAGCAAGTCGAGTATAGTCCGGGCGCGGTACGGGCTTGCGCATACTGCAAAGTCAACCTGCAACTGCCGCAAATCGGCCAATTGCCGGAGACTCTCCGCCAGCAGTGGCAGCGGGAGCAGGCCGCGGCACAAGCCAGGGAGGAGAAGCGGCGGAAGAAGCTGGAGCTGGCGGAGAGGCGGAACACGGAAAAGCTGCGGCAAGCTGCCGCCGCCAGCCCGCCGGCCGCCCGGCGCGAGGAACCCGGGGATCAAGAGCCGGCACGCGCGCCGCGCCCGGCCAACCGCGCCGCTGGACCACCCGGCAGCAAGGGGTTCCGCGCGAGAATCGCCTACGCGCTCGATCTGAAATTCGAGCGGTACATCACGCCGCAGATCATCCGGCTGGTTTGGGCCCTGAGCCTCGTTCTCGCGCTATTGGGGGTCTCGATTTACGCCCTCGGCGGGCTTCAGGCCGCGCTGCCGCGGCGTGTTTCGGTGCACAATCCCCGCCCGGACGAGGTTCTTCGCCGCGAGGCGGTGATCGCCGCCCTGATCGCGGAAAAAGAGTTCGCGCAGCAGATGGCCGAATCCCGGGCGGATGAGCGGCCAAGACCGCAGCAGCCGCCGCCAGTCGCGGCCGACGAGGAGCCACGGTCCGAGCGGGAGCGGATTCGCAACGAGTACGGGAAGCTGAGCGTCGAAGAGCTTCGCGCCCGGCTGGTCAAGCTGGAGGAGGAATACCCATCGTATCGGTTGGAATGGGTATTTCAGCAGACGCTTCTGTACCCGCTCCTGGTCGCCGCGGCGATCGTGTCGGCGGTGCTCGCGCTCTTGGCCGTTCGGATCGTCTGCGAGTTCCTCTGCGTCGTCTTCAATATCGCGGCACACCTGGGCGAAATCAGGCAATCGCTGGCGGTAGCAGACGGCGAGTGAGCGAGTTTGTAGCGCGCCGGCTCGGTGTAGCGCCGGATACTGCCGCGTGATGTGCGGGAGCAGATGGCAGGCTTCCGGCCGGAGTCGCTGTTGGGCTGAGGCAGGCCGCAGCCGTTGGATTATGAGATATGCGTCCATCAATCCGGAGGTGTGCGAGGCAGGTGCGACCCA
>Ga0123329_1000270_pt1 | contig 54333 bp, 43 predicted proteins | sample BioC12SIPDNA_FD_89703 | JGI IMG/M metagenome (GOLD analysis project Ga0123329, IMG submission 89703) | Anaerobic biogas reactor microbial communites from Washington, USA - Biogas_R1_B C12 SIP DNA | ecosystem: Engineered > Bioreactor > Anaerobic > Unclassified | place: Washington, USA | collected...
ATAGAATACAGAAGAACTATCATCACCGGCTACGGCCTCAAGGCGCCTTGAAGCGCCCTTGAAACTACCCATGGACCGCAAAAAAGCGTCATCATCAAGACCAAGCCTGCGGCACACATTCATGGCACCCGCAAGGTTCTGCATATTATGTGCACCAAAGAAAGGAACAGGATATTCCCTGCCTTTATGTACTACTAATGTAACATCTCCAGCATATCTGCTATCAACTTCAAAATATGGCTCAATAGTAAAACTCCGATTTTTTCCATCAAGCATTTTCTTTAGGCTTGAATCACCACTAAACCATGTTAGGTAGCCATTTCTGTCTACAGAGTCAGCAAAATGCCTAAACTGATCTTTATAAATCTCAAAGGTCGGGAAGACATTAATATGATCCCAGGCAATTCCACTTATAAGGGCAATGTGAGGTTTGTACCATAAGAACTTGGACCTTTTGTCAATCGGAGAAGACAGGTATTCATCTCCCTCAAAAACAGCAATCTCAGCATCTTCACTAAGACCTACCATGGTATCGAAACCTTCCAGTTGGGCACCCACCATGTAGTCAAACTTCCAATTGTTGGACCTCAGGGCATGCATAACCATAGAAGTAATTGTAGTCTTACCATGACTCCCTGCTATTACAACCCTGGTTTTGCTCCGGCACTGCTCATACAGATATTCCGGGAAAGAATACACTTTTATGCCTTGACGTACAGCTGCCTGAAGTTCAGGATTATCACTCCGGGCATGCATACCAAGTATCACAGCATCCAGATCACGAGTTATAACCTCAGGGTTCCAGCCCTCCTTCTCAGGCAGAAGTCCATGGGATGCAAGCCTTGATTTACTGGGTTCAAAAAACTCATCATCCGAACCACTGACCTGATATCCCTTACTCTTAAGGGCTATGGCCAGGTTGTGCATAACGCTGCCGCCTACGGCAATAAAGTGAACTCGCATACTTATCCTAATATTTTTATCAAAAATACTTCTTTTGGTTTTCTAAAGACAACAATATTCACACCAAATAATAGAGCTTGACAATTGCATGGAAAATAATGAAATTGATGTGTCCAATTTCAATTATCCCATATAGAAAGTTGGACTTTTATTAAAGAAATTATGTTAAGACTTCAAATCGCAGAGTCCCGAAAGTGGCTCAATTGTTTTTTGTCACTCGTCTATCCCGCAAGTTGCATCAATTGCGGTACCTCTCTCTATGACCACGAGAAATATCTCTGCCTTAAATGCATACACAAACTTCCTGCTACCGGATACGAAATGTATCATGACAACCCCGTTGCCCGTATGTTTTGGGGCAGGGTTCCACTTCGCTTTGCCGTATCCTTCTTTCATTACCGGAAAAACGAAAGCCTCAGGCAACTTATCCGCATGCTCAAATACCATAATGAGCCCCAAATAGGGATAATGCTTGGGAAAATGTCAGGATTGAAGCTGTTAAAATCACCTTATTACGAAAAACCAGACCTGATTATTCCCGTGCCGCTTCACCCTGAAAGACAACGAAAGAGGGGTTACAACCAATGCGAGATGATTGCTGAAGGTCTGTCCGCAGTCCTTCAGGTTCCCATTGAGTCAACTCTATTGTTAAGGGCCAGAAACAACTCATCACAAACGACTCATTCGGGATATGAAAGATGGGAAAATGTAGAGGATGTATTTGCAACTTCAGAAGGAGAGAAATACACAGGAAAGCATCTTTTGATAGTAGATGATGTTGTCACAACGGGAGCCACGATAGAAGCGTGCTGCCAGACACTTTTGAAAGACATTCCGAATATCAGATTAAGTGCTGTCTCATTAGGATATTCGCACCAATAAAACATTATCTTTTTTTCTCTATTATGTTCTTATTTTCTTATTTTTGCCACTATTCAACGACATAGTAATACAATGAGTGACAAAAAAAGAATAAAATCTGCCCTTATTTCGGTTTTTTACAAAGATGGTCTTGACGAGATCGTAAAAATGCTACACAGCCAGGGAGTGGCATTATATTCAACCGGAGGAACCCAATCGTTTATAGAAAGTCTAGGCATCCCGGTATCCAGCGTTGAAAGCCTTACCGGATATCCTTCTATACTTGGAGGAAGGGTTAAGACCCTGCACCCCAACATCTTTGGTGGGATTCTGAATATCAGAGAAGACAAAAAGCACAACGAAGAGATAACAAAATACAACATACCTGAGATCGACCTTGTGATTGTCGATCTTTATCCTTTTGAAGAAACTGTTGCTTCAGGAGCTAGTCACGAAGATATCATTGAAAAGATCGATATAGGTGGCATTTCTCTTATCAGGGCTGCAGCCAAGAATTACAATGATGTCGTAATTGTTTCATCAAGGGATCAATACCCTGCCCTTCTTGAGATACTGAAGGCTGGCAAGGGAGACACCACCCTTAAGGAAAGGGAAGCTTTTGCTGCTGCTGCATTTGCAGTTTCCTCAGGTTATGACAGTGCCATCTTCAACTACTTCAGCAAGGGTGAGCTGCCTTCACTCAGACTTACAGCCAATGGCCGCAAACAACTCCGCTATGGAGAGAACCCTCATCAACAGGGAGCTTACTATGGGGATCTCGATAAAATGTTCGACCAGATTCATGGCAAGGAAATTTCATACAACAATCTACTGGATATAGAAGCTGCCGTAGCGCTGATCTCAGAATTTGATGAGACTACCGTAGCAATTCTTAAGCACAACAACGCCTGCGGACTTGCATCCAGACCTGCTCTGAAGGAAGCATGGGAACTGGCTCTGGCTGCTGATCCGGTGTCGGCCTTTGGAGGGATTATTGTAACCAATGTTCCCGTTGATGCAGAATCAGCAGCTGAAATAGACAAGATATTCTTTGAAGTAATTATTGCTCCGGCGTACGACGAGGCTGCTCTTGAAATCCTAAAGCATAAGAAGAACAGGATAATCCTCATCCAAAAAGAAGCATACAAACCAACGCAGACAGTCCGCGCCCTGCTTAACGGATTCCTGCTTCAGGATGCCGATAGCAAAACGGAGGTGCCAGGGGATCTGAAATGTGTTACCACCAAAGCTCCTACACAGAGAGAAATTGAAGATATGCTCTTTGCCAACAAGATTGTAAAACATTCCAAGTCAAATGCCATAGTTCTTGCGGCAAACAAACAGATGATTGCCAGTGGGGTTGGTCAGACTTCAAGGGTTGATGCCCTTAGGCATTCAATCGAAAAGGCCGGGTCCTTCAATTTTGATCTGAAGGGCGCAGTAATGGCATCCGATGCATTCTTCCCTTTTGCCGACTCTGTTGAGATCGCTCACAAAGCGGGTATCACTGCAGTTATTCAACCAGGTGGGTCAGTACGTGATCAGGAGACAATAGACTTCTGCAACCAACATAATGTTTCGATGGTATTTACCGGATTCCGACACTTTAAACATTAATATCTATTCAAATGGGATTGTTCTCTTTTTTGACACAGGAGTTGGCGATGGACCTTGGTACCGCCAATACCATCATAATATACAATGACAAAATAGTTGTGGACGAACCAAGTATCGTAGCCCTTGACAGACGTTCCGACAAGCTGGTAGCTATTGGTGAGAAAGCAAGGCAGATGCATGGTAAGACTCACGACAATATTTATACTATCAGACCTCTTAGGGACGGGGTTATTGCTGACTTTAATGCAGCAGAGCAGATGATCCGTGGTATGATCAAGATGATCAACAAGGACAAAAAACAGCTATTTACCCCCTCTCTAATCATTTGTGTCTGTATTCCTTCAGGCAGTACGGAAGTTGAGATTCGTGCTGTGCGCGATTCTGCCGAACATGCAGGTGGACGTGAGGTTTATATGATTTATGAACCCATGGCTGCAGCCCTGGGTATCGGTCTGGATGTAGAAGCTCCAGAGGGTCACATGATTGTTGATATCGGTGGTGGTTCTACAGAAATCGCAGTAATATCACTAGGTGGTATTGTTACAAATAAATCCATCCGTATTGCAGGTGATGATCTCACTGCCGATATAATTGAATATATGCGCAGGCAACATAATATCAAGATTGGTGAAAGAACTGCAGAAGAAATCAAGATCAGAGTTGGCTCTGCACTTCCAGAACTTGATGAGCCACCGGCAGATTTCATTGTAAGCGGTCCAAATCAGATGACTGCTCTTCCTATAGAGGTGCCTGTATCATATCAGGAGATTTCCCACTGTCTTGAGAAGTCCATATCAAAGATGGAAACTGCAATACTGAATGCGCTGGAACAAACACCCCCGGAACTATATTCTGACATTGTCAACAAGGGTATCTACCTTGCTGGTGGCGGTGCCTTGCTAAGAGGTCTGGACAAGCGCCTGTCAAACAAGCTTGGCATCCCATTCCATATAGCCGAGAACCCGCTTCATGCAGTTGCAAGAGGTACAGGTATTGCTCTTAAAAACAGGCATAAATTCAACTTCCTCATCAGGTAACAAGCTTTTCAGATTAGCATAATGAGGTAGTTGCCTGCAAATTGTTTCGGAATCATGAGAAACATAATTCGTTTTATAATTAAGTACAATATTGTTTTTCTGTTTCTTTTTTTCGAAACGATAAGCTTTGCCCTGCTTGTCAATTACAACCAATATCATAAGGAGGTTTTTGCAAACTCTTCAAGCACTATTGTTGCCGGGATCATGAAGATCTCCGGCAACTTTAGTGATTACTTCCGGCTAAAAAAAGCCAATGAGGAACTCTCGCGTGAAAATGCATTGTTGAGAACCCAGCTGGAGTCCAATCGTCTTACGATAGACACAACTCTTACTGAAGTTCCCGATTCTCTATCGGGCTACAGCTATATTTACCGCCAGGCAAAGGTTGTCAATAACTCAGTAAACAAGCTTCAAAACTATATAACAATCAACAAAGGGGAGAAGCATGGTATCAAACCTGGGATGGGAGTTATAACGGCTCGCGGGCTGGCTGGTGTGGTCAGACATACATCGGCCAACTATGCAACTGTGATTTCAATACTTAACACAAAACTGAAAGTGTCAGCCAAATTGCGTGAGACCAACCACTTTGGGTCACTGGAATGGGATGGTAAATCGCCTGAATATGTGTATCTGAACGATATCCCTTCCCATGCCCCGATCCATGTTGGTGATGCAGTTGTAACAAGCGGCTTTTCAGCGATATTCCCGGATAATATTCTGATTGGAGTAATAGAAGGATATAAGCTAAACGAAGGAGAAGGGTTTTATGTGATAAAGGTGAAATTATCGACAGACTTTAGAAACCTTACCTATGTGGAGGTAGTCGAAAAACCTGATAAGGAGGAACAACTTGAACTTGAAAACATGACCTACGATGATTGACAATCTGGGAAGATATTTTCTGGGCTTTATAGGCATTATGGCCGTTCAGGTGTTAATCCTCAACAACCTGAATCTGGGGGGCTATATCAACCCTTGGTTGTATGTACTTTTCATTCTGGTTCTCCCTCTGGAGATGCCCAACTGGTTGCTAATGATTACCGGCTTCTTTACCGGATTGATAATTGATATCTTTCTGAATACACCCGGGATGCATGCTTCAGCAACAGTGTTTCTTGCTTTTTTAAGGCCTGCACTTATGCGTTTTTTTGGACCCCATGACGGCTATGAATCAGGCAGTCTGCCACTGCCGTCCCATCTTGGCTTTGGGTGGTTTTTCAAGTATACGGCACTGGCAGTATTTGCCCATCATCTGTTCCTATCTACAATAGAAGCCTTCTCATTGGGAAACTTTTTTTTCACCCTGCAGAAAAGCATTTTTAGTTCGCTGGCCACTTTAATCACTATATTTATAGTCATCCTGTTCACAGTAAAGGCCGAGCGAAAGTATTAGTATAGATAGGTAAATAAAGACACCAGAAAAATAAACGCTAAGAGGTGATAAGCAACAGGGCCATAATAATAAGAATTTGCTTTATTCTGGTAGGTCTGGTATATATTATCAGACTGTTTATGTTACAGGTTATTGACCCTTCCTATAAGTACTACGCTGAAAACAACACCCAACGCAAGATTACACAATATCCTTCCAGAGGTCTTATCTATGACAGAAACGGTAAACTGCTTGTTTCCAATCAGGCCGTTTATGACATCATGATTGTGCCCCGTGAAGTTGTGTCCTTTGACACACTTGAGTTTAGCAAGGCCCTGGGCCTTCCTGATGAAGAAGTTGTGTCAATGCTTACCGATGTAAAAAAGGCAGTAAGGGCAAATAAGATATCAGCATACAAGCCTTCAGTATTTTACAAGCAGTTGTCGGCTGAACATTTTGCTCACTTTCAGGAAAAACTGCATCTGTTCAAAGGGTTTTATGCCCAACGAAGAACCGTAAGAAAATATGAATACCCCTTCGCTGCTCACGTCTTAGGTTATGTTGCCGAAATCAACGAGAGCATGCTAAAGAAGGATCCATATTACTCAATGGGTGACTATATTGGGATTAGCGGGATAGAAAACAGCTATGAGCAATATCTGAGAGGAAAGAAAGGGGCCAGGTATGTGATGGTCGATGTACACGGGCTTGAGAAAGGACCGATGGGTGGAGGAAGGCTGGACACAGCTGCAGTAGCAGGTAAAAATATCTCTGTTGCTCTGGATGTGGAACTGCAAAAATATGGTGAGGAACTAATGAAGGGTAAGATTGGCAGCATAATAGCCATCGAACCGTCAAGTGGGGAAATACTTACAATGGTTTCAAGTCCGGGTTATGATCCGTCCTTGCTTGTGGGACGGGAACGAAATAGAAACTTCCCGGCATTATCGACCGACAGCCTATATCCACTGCTTAACAGAGCCATTATGTCGGGTTATCCTCCCGGATCAACATTCAAAACCATAATGGGACTTATTGGTTTGCAGGAAGGAGTAATTTCACCATCAACCAGTTTCCCATGCAACCATGGCTTCCATGCCCGAGGAATATCAGTAGGCTGTCACTCCCACAGTTCACCTCTTAGCCTGGCTCCGTCACTTGCAAATTCGTGCAATGCCTATTACTGTTTTACATTAAGATCAGTTCTTGACAATCCGGCCATTGGATCACCTAAGATTGCTCTTGAAAAATGGCGTACATACCTGAAAAATTTTGGCTTTGGTGAAAGACTGGGAAGTGATTTCTTTAACGAAAACCGAGGATTTGTACCCAGTAGTGAGTACTACGACAGAATCTACAATGGAAGCTGGGGTTCTCTGACTGTTATCTCTCTTGGTATAGGACAGGGAGAACTTCTTGTTACCCCCCTGCAAATGGCTAATATGACTGCTGCTATAGCAAACAGAGGATGTTTTTACACCCCTCATGTAATAAAGGAAATAGAAGGGGATTCCATCCCTTCCCGCTTCAACGAAAAACACTTTACAGGGATAGATGCTGAGCATTTTGAACCAATAGTTCATGGGATGTATCTTGCAGTCAATGGCGATGCGGGCGCTACAGCCCGCATCGCCCGTATTCCTGGCATAGAAGTCTGTGGAAAAACTGGTACGGCGCAAAACCCTCACGGAAAAGATCATGCTATTTTTATAGCCTTTGCCCCCAAGGAAGACCCCAAGATTGCTATTGCAGTATATGTTGAAAATGCCGGCTTCGGAGCATCCACCGCAGCTCCAATAGCAAGTCTGATGATAGAAAGATATCTGAAAGAAAGTATTGATCCTTCACGCAAATGGCTGGAGGACAGAATACTAAATCTGAATCTGATAAATGAGAGGAAGCAGTAGTTCCATAAAATCAATAGACCGCCTGACGGCGCTGTTGTACCTGATACTGGTTTGTTTCGGGTGGCTGAATATATTCGCTGCCAATACCGACCCTGACGGAGGTTTTGTATTCGACCTCTCACTCGAGTACATGAAACAGCTGATGTGGATAGGTATCAGCTTCGTAACAATTGGCTTGCTCATGTTGATTGACAGCAAGTTCTTTACTGCCTTTGCCTTTATATTCTACGCAATTACAATATTGATGCTTATTCTTGTAATCTTTTTGGGTGTCGAGGTCAACAGCGCCCATTCATGGTTTAGGATAGGGTCTTTTAGTTTCCAGCCGGTAGAACTTGCAAAAGTTGCAACGGCACTGACAATAGGCAAGATATTAAGTCGCTTTCAGTTCTCCTTTACCCGTATACAGGATTTGGTGGTACTTGTAACAGTCTGGTTGCTTCCGGTAGCTATAATAATCCTTCAAAATGATATGGGTTCAGCCCTTGTATTTTTTTCCCTACTTATAGTATTTTTCAGAGAGGGCATGACGCCTTTGATTCTTTTTTTCGGAATAATGGCTATCGTGATCTTTATCCTAACTCTGCTTATATCAAACCTATATATTGAGTTGCTCCTTGTTGCAGTCTTTTTCATTCTGCTATTCTTGAGAAAACAACGTAAACTCGCACTTATATCACTTGGTATTGCCGCTTTATGTTATGGAATTTGCCAACTAGTATTTCATCTTACAGGAGGGATTGACCACTTTAAGGCCATTCTTGCAGGAATGTCGGCTGCATCCCTATATCTGATCTCAGTCACGGTACTTCGCAGGTACAAGGCAGTAGTATCCAGCCTGATCCTGTTTTGGGGCTCGCTTGCCTTTGCATACTCATCAGACTATATTTTTGAGAAGATGCTAAGCGATTATCAGAAGTCCCGTATACTGGTAATGTTAGGGCTTAAGCAGGATCCTCTTGGAGCAGGATACAATGTCAATCAATCAAAGATTGCAATAGGCTCAGGCGGTTTTTCAGGAAAAGGTTTCCTGCAGGGAACTCAGACCAAGTTCAACTTTGTTCCGGAGCAGAGTACCGACTTTATCTTTTGCACTGTTGGTGAGGAGTGGGGCTTCCTTGGCACATCTGCCGTGATAATACTCTTTGTTTGCCTGCTCTTAAGGCTTGTAGTGCTAGCCGAAAGGCAACACTCGGCATTTAGCCGGGTATATGGCTATGCTGTGGCATCAATTTTCTTTTTCCACTTACTTGTCAATATTGGAATGACAATTGGCCTGGCTCCTGTAATTGGTATCCCACTTCCCTTTTTTAGCTATGGAGGTTCCTCATTATGGGGTTTTTCAATCCTGCTGTTTATCTTCCTGAAACTAGACACAAACAGAACCGAGTTGCTAAGGTAAAACACTATCCTGGACAATTTTTGTTACCTTTCTATATTGCTTATTACCAGAATTATCCTGGGAGTCTGTCAATAGTAAATTGCATCCTAATATAAATTTCATTTTGTAAGCCCTTGATTTTTTGCTATATTTGTAATTGGAATATTTCTGACCCATGTAATTTCCCTGCCCCGGTCAGAAATCCAAAAGACCTGATTACGCTTATTAAGCGATTCTGTTAAACCCCTTAGTGGGTTTCCTTACTGCCTGCTTATAGTAGGTATAACTGGTTATTACGGCATATTCTTAGATGCGCACACCCTTGGGGTTGTGCTGGCATTGCCATCTCGCTTTTCAGGCATTGTAACGACAACTAAACACCTAAGAATCATGATATATCAAACTTATACCCCTCGCAATTATATGCAGATTGCACAATTGTCAAAGGTTTCTAAAGAAGATCTGCATAATATTGATGTTGTATCCCGGGTACTGCCATTCAAGACAAATAATTATGTTGTCAGCGAATTGATTGATTGGGACAACTACCAGAACGATCCAATGTACATACTTAATTTTCCTCAGAAAGGAATGTTAAAACCGGAACACTTCACAAGAATCGAGAAATTGATATTGAATGAGGCAGATCCTTCAGTAATAAAAAGTGCTTCCGAAGAAATCAGAAAAGAATTAAACCCTCATCCGGCCGGGCAAGCTCATAATATCCCGGTTTATATGGGAGAAATGATGCAAGGTGTACAGCATAAGTACAATGAAACATTGCTTTTCTTTCCTTCTCAGGGGCAGACCTGCCATGCCTACTGTACTTTCTGCTTCAGATGGCCACAGTTTGTCACTACCGACAGCACCAAGTTTGCCATGAAGGAAATTGAAAACATTATCGGATATATTCGTGAGCATGAGGAGATTACAGACATATTGATAACCGGAGGAGATCCGATGGTTATGAAGGCTTCAGTACTTGACACCTATGTATCTGCTCTGCTGGAAGCAGACTTACCTCATCTTCAAAACATCAGAATCGGAAGCAAAACTCTTTCTTTCTGGCCATACAGATACCTGACGGACCCGGATGCAGAAGAAATACTTGGAGTATTCCGCAAGATAACAGATGCAGGTAAATCTCTATGCTTTATGGCACACTTTAATCATCCACGAGAACTTGAAACTGAAGCCGTAATTAAAGCAATAAAGAAGATAAGGGAAACAGGAGCACAGATTAGAACTCAGTCGCCATTGCTTAAGCATATTAATGCCAAATCTGGTATTTGGGCAACTATGTGGAAGAAGCAGGTACAACTTGGAATGATACCCTACTATATGTTTATTGCAAGGGATACAGGAGCCCAGGAATATTTCGGGGTAAGTCTTGACAGAGCCTGGGATATTTTCAGAAGAGCATATTCAAGTGTCAGCGGCGTTGCTAGAACAGTCAGAGGACCGTCAATGTCATCAAGTCCGGGTAAGATACGTATTGCTGGAGTAACTGATGTAAATGGAGAAAAGGTCTTTGTCCTTGAGTTTATTCAGGGAAGGAACAATGACTGGGTAGGCCGTCCCTTCTTTGCGCGCTTTAATAAGAATGCATACTGGCTGGATGATCTTGAACCCGCCTTTGGTGCAGACTCATTCTTCTATGAGGATGAACTGGCAGAGTTATTGCTTAACTAGGCATTCCAGACAATTCAAGACTCAGCCGTAAAAGATAGTGAACCTATACTAACTTGTAAGGAAAATAAAATAAAGAAAGTTCATCAGGAGTTCATATCTGGTATAATAAGAATGGTAAGTATAAAAAACCCTCTGCTGTGGGCAGAGGGTTTTTTATTACTTTTCTGTTATTACATCCTCAAGTGGACGTCTAAGCTTTGGAGTAATCGTTGGTTGATTTTCATCCTCAGGATCTCTGAAACCAACGGCCACTGCAAACATGGTGCGATATCCTGTTATTCCAAGGGCTTTGTCATAATCATCCCTTATTATACCCTCCATTGGAGTGGAGTCAAGACCCATAGATGCGCAGGCTGCAAGGAAGAACCCAAGAGAAATATAAACCTGATGCTGCATCCATACCTTAATCTCGGCTTCACCACGGGGCTTAATATTGTTAGTGAAATAATCCAGGGCTCTTGGAGGAAGATTCTTTGTCAGGTGCTCCTCAAATATCCCTACTTCATTCATTGCACTGAATACAACGATCAGGGATGCATTTCTCACCCTTTCATCATTATGCCTTGATGACAGAGCCAACTGGTTCTTAAGCTCCTGATCTTCAATAAAGGTAAACTTCCAGGGCTGACTGTTGATAGATGAAGGACACATTCTTAGTATCTCCTTCAACTGGTCAATGATATCCCTGTCCAACTTCCTTCCACCGAGGTACTTCTTTGTTGTGTATCTGTTCTTTGCAATATCTATAAACTTCATATAGCTAACATATATTTAAAAATTTGGGCCTGCAAATTACTAAAGAATCAGGTTTTAAAGATGATAAGTGTGTTCCAAAATAGCTCATTTTGGAACTTTGAAAGCAAAAAGTACTATTTTTGAGGCTTAATGCCTATTGATGAGTTCTAGGAAGATTCTGACTAACATATTAAAAGTAGTTGTAAGCTGTCTTGCGGTGTACTATGTAGTCTCACGCATTGATATTGCCGAAATTATGGAAAAGGTCAGGAGTGCAGATTTACTGCTCCTTTTGGCCGCTCTTGCTGCATACACAATATCCCAGCTTGCAGCTTCATTCAGGCTAAGAAATCTATTCAATCTGGTTCCCATAACCATTACACAAAAAGAGAACATTAAACTGTACTGGCTGGGATTGTTTTATAACCTCTTCCTGCCTGGAGGTGTTGGTGGGGACGGCTTCAAAGTATACCTGCTTGGTAAGTATAAGAAGAGTAATCTGAAAACCGTTATTGGGGCCATATTGTCAGACAGGGTAAGTGGTCTTTCAATTATCGTCATTCTGCTATTGGTCTTTATCCCAATGCTGGACTATAATATTCCCTATAAAAACCTGGCCTGGGTAGCAATCCCCCTGGTTGCTGCTGCTTTTTACCTATTTCTCTATATTGTAAATAAGAAGCTACTGCCAGCATTTCCCCGGGTTATGGGATGGGCTATTTGCGTTCAGATGCTTCAGATGCTGTCTGCAGTACTGATTCTGGCCTCCCTGCATATAGATGCCAGACATATGTATGATGCCTATCTGTTTTTGTTTTTCCTGTCCGCAATTGCAGGATCTCTTCCTATTACCTTAGGTGGAATTGGAGCAAGAGAGCTTGTATTTCTATGGGGAGCCCAGTATCTTGGTGTGAATGAGGGATCAGCAATAGCCCTTAGCCTTCTGTTCTATACTGCTTCTGCAATTACTGCGCTGCCGGGAATTATCTATACTATCAAACCGGCTGCTATCTTAAAAGAGAGTTAAATAATCACCGAGCATAATAAGCAGGTCTCTACCCGGCTTTGACAAGCTCTGCCTCCAGTCCTATCCGGCTATCACGACCATTGTTGGCATTGTCCGGGCGACAAGCACTCTTTGGATACGCATATCATATTTAGCTATTATGAGATTGTCCCCTAAGCGGACTCAGGTCCAGCTTAAAACTTCAGTTTCCCGAGAACCTTTTCGATTTCGGAAAAACCAAAACCACGCGATGCAGCAAAGCGGACAAGTGCTGCCTTCTTTTTATATGGATCATCCTGCTTTAGTCCTGCAAGTTTTTTACGTAGCAATTCCTCAAGATCCTCTGCCACATTGTCCCATGGCACACTGTCTATAGCCTCCCGGATTACATCTTCAGGGAGTCCCTTTTGCCTTAGCTGCCAGGCAATCTTTTTGGGGCCCCACTTGTTAAAGCGTGCTTTATCCCTCACAAAGAATCCTGCATAGCGACTCTCATCGATGAATTTCTCATCGACAAGGCGCTTAATGATTTTAGCGGCTTCAGGCTCCTCAAGTTCCCACTTCAGGAGCCTGGTACGTATTGCTGAGATACACTGCTCCGAGCGGGCACAGATTGCAGCCGCCTTGTAATATGCTTTTGCAGGATCCATCAGAATTAATAAATGGCAGAGGCCACTTGTCTGACACTGTTTGTTGCCATCAGCGTGTAGAAATGAATCAGGTTAACCCCATTTGCAAGCAGGTCCTTCGACTGCATAGTAGTCCACTCTACACCCACCCTGGTTGCTTCCTCATCATTCTTGCACTTACGTAGTTCCTTTGCAAAATCCTCAGGAATATCAACATGAAATATACGAGGCAAAACTGTCAGTTGATTCAGGAAGGTAAGAGGTTTTAATCCGGGAATAATGGGAACATTAATACCAACCTGACGGCAACGTTCAACAAAGGCGTAGTATTTGGCATTGTCGAAAAACATCTGGGTCACCACATATTCAGCCCCGGCTTCAACCTTCTTCTTAAGCCAGTAGATATCCGAGTCAAGGTTTGGTGCTTCCTCATGCTTTTCAGGATAGCCGGCTACTCCGTAACTGAATGGAGTTTCAAAAGCCTCAGCAAGTGTGTCATCAAGGAAGACACCCTTGTTTAGGTTGTTGACCTGCCCGATAAGATCTATTGCATGGGCATTAACCTCTCCACTGGGAACATCCAGAGGATCAGGTCTGCGGGGTTTGTCACCTCGCAACAACAATAGGTCGTGTATTCCCAGGAAGTTAAGATCTATCAGGGCATATTCAGTTTCACTTTTGGTAAAACCACTGCATATAATATGAGGTATTACCTTAATCCCATACTTATGTTGAATTGAAGCCGCAACTGCCACGGTACCGGGCCTTTTACGTATAACACGCCTTTCAAACAGACCATTCTCTGTATTTCTGTACACGGCCTCCTCGCGGTGCGATGTGATATTTATAAAGAGGGGATTGAACTCCTTAAGCTGGTCGATTGTACGGTATACCCCCTTTATGCTGTTGCCCTTCATCGGGGGCAGCAATTCAAACGAAAATCCTGGTTTTGTCAGCTCCTGAATCAGTTGGCCTGCTGTCTTCATATCTGTTTTCTCTTTATTTATATGCCATGTTTGAAGGCAACCACTTTTCCACCTCATCGACGCTGATACCCTTGCGCCTTGCCAGATCCTCAACCTGATCAATCTGAATATTTCCTACTCCAAAATATATAGCTTCGGGATTTGCATAATACAATCCGCTAACCGCAGCATTGGGATACATACTGAAATGCTCAGTCAGTGTTATTCCCACCTGTTCCTCCACCCTGAGAAGGTCAAATAGTATGCGCTTCTCGCTGTGATCAGGGCAGGCAGGATAACCAAGCGCCGGACGTATGCCCCTGTAGCGCTCCCTTATCAGATTTGCCTGATTAAACTCCTCCTCGGGTGCATATCCCCAGAATTCTCTTCTCACCCTGAAGTGCAGTAGTTCCGCCAGGGCTTCGGCAAGACGGTCAGCAAGAGCTTTCAACAGAATAGCACTGTAATCGTCATTATCCTTTTCAAAGGCTTCAACCCACTTCTCCATGCCATGTCCGGCTGCAACCGCAAAACCTCCGATATAGTCTACCACACCCGATTCCTTTGGAGCCACAAAGTCTGAGAGACAATAATAATGCTCCTTACCGGTCTTTTCCTGCTGTTCACGGATATTGTGGAATACTGTCCTAATACTGCCATCGGGATTATATACTTCTATATCATCACCGATTGAATTTGCCGGAAAGATACCAAAAATTGCCCGGGCAGTAAACATCTTTTCCCTTTCAATCCGCTCCAACATGGCAACTGCATCCCTGTATAGTTTGAGTGCCTCAAGGGCTTTAGCCCTTGAGTCTTCCGAACTAAATCGATTCAGCCATTCTTTCTCCGCAGTTCTGTCTTTTACATTTTCTATACCATCATAGCTTCCGGTCAGCCTCCACGCATGAAAGAAAAAGGTCCAGTCGATAAATGGTATTATTTCGTTTATTGGATAATCTTCAAAGACCTTTGTGCCAATGAAGCGGGGAACTGAAACAGTTGCCTTGCTCCAGTCCACAGGATACTTTCTTTTGCGGGCTTCCTCAATTGTGAGAAAGCGACGATCCTTCTTGTTTGCATTTGCAGTTCGCAACTGTTCATAGTCGGATGATACCTTTGCAACAAACTCATCTCTGTCGCGATCAGACAGCAAGGCAGACACTACCTGGGTGCTCTTGGAGGCATCCTTGACGTGAACTACCGGACCGCTGTAGACGGGATCGATTTTGACGGAAGTGTGAACTGCTGAAGTAGTCGCACCTCCAATCAGCAGGGGCAGGTTCATCCCGCGCCTTTCCATCTCACGGGCCACATTGACCATCTCCTCGAGCGAGGGCGTGATAAGGCCGCTAAGTCCAACGATATCCACCTCCTTGTCAATTGCTTCCTGCAGTATCTTTTCAGTGGGTACCATTACCCCAAGATCAATTATTTCGTAATTATTGCATGCAAGTATTACTCCTACTATGTTTTTCCCGATATCGTGCACGTCACCCTTGACTGTTGCCATCAGTATACGACCTGCCCGACCCTGAAGACCAGAGGGGCGCTTCTGTTCCTCGATATATGGCTGCAAAAAGGCCACAGCCTTTTTCATAACCCGCGCAGTCTTCACAACCTGGGGCAGGAACATTTTGCCGGAACCAAAAAGGTCGCCGACAATGTTCATCCCGGCCATCAGTGGTTGCTCTATAATATCAAGAGCATATTCATACTTGCCCAAAGCTTCAGTAAGATCCTCCTCAAGATGGTCGGCTATACCTCTGACAAGGCTGTGGTGCAGGCGCTTTTCAAGCGGCTCCTTGCGCCACGCATCCTTCTCGGCAGCTTCATGTCCATCCTTTTCCTTCTTGTATGACTCAGCCTTTTCAATAAGTCTTTCTGTAGCATCTTTACGGCGGTTGAGCACAACATCCTCAACAAGTTCAAGTAGTTCGGATTCAATCTCATCATAGATCTGCAACATACCCGGGTTGACTATACCCATATCCATTCCGGCCTTTATTGCATAATACAGAAAGACTGAGTGCATGGCTTCGCGTACAGTATCGTTGCCACGAAAGGAGAACGAGAGATTGCTCACCCCACCGCTAATCCTGGCATGCGGAAGGTTCTTCTTTATCCACTCGGCCGTCTTGATAAAGTCAACAGCATAGTTGTTATGCTCCTCAATTCCCGTTGCAATAGCCAGCACATTAGGGTCGAAGATTATATCCTCAGGTGGGAATCCTACCTTTTCTGTCAGCAGTTTATATGCTCTTTCGCAAATTTCTATCCTGCGCTCAAAGGTATCGGCCTGACCTTTTTCATCAAAGGCCATCACTACAACGGCCGCTCCATACTCCTTAATCTTTGAGGCATGCTCAATAAATATCTCCTCTCCTTCTTTAAGGCTGATGGAGTTGACAACAGACTTCCCCTGGGTGCATTTAAGTCCGGCTTCGAGCACTTCCCATCTTGATGAATCAATCATAACCGGCAAACGTGCAATCTCGGGTTCGGATGCCATAAGATTCAGGAAGGTCACCATCTCCTTCACAGCATCAAGCATGGCATCGTCCATATTGACATCAATAATCTGAGCCCCGCCTTCCACCTGATCACGGGCGACAGTCAAAGCCTCCTCATACTTCCCCTCACGTATCAGTCGGGCAAACTTCTTCGAGCCCGACACATTGGTACGCTCACCTATATTGACAAAGTTTGATTCCTTGGTAATCGTCAGAGCCTCCAGTCCACTGAGTCTGGTAACCGGCTCTAAAACCGGAGGTATGTGAGGTTTGCCATCCTTAAGGTGAGATGCAAATGCAGCAATATGCTGTGGTGTAGTACCGCAACAGCCTCCTACAATATTTACAAGACCATCTTTCAGATAGCTCAGTATCTTTGGTGCCATCTGTTCGGGAGTCTCGTCGTACTCACCAAACTGGTTTGGCAGTCCTGCATTGGGATAGGCACTAATATAGAAAGGCACCTTCCGGCCCATCTCCTCTACATAGTAGCGAAGGTCATCTGCACCGAAGGAGCAATTTACTCCGATAGAAAAAAGCGGCATATGGCTAACCGAAGCAATAAATGCATCCATGGTCTGACCCGAAAGGGTACGACCACTGGCATCCGCAACAGTTACCGACACCATCACGGGAAAGTCCCGAAGTCCCCTCCTCTTCAATTCACCGTTAATACCAAATAAGGCAGCCTTTGCATTCAGGGTATCGAAAATGGTTTCAACCAAAAGAATGTCCACCCCACCATCGAGCAGGCCTGCTGCCTGCTCGGCATAGGCCATCACCAGGTCATCAAAGGATACGGCTCGATAGCCTGGATTATTAACATCAGGCGAAAGAGACGCTGTCTTATTGGTTGGGCCAATGGATCCGGCAACAAAGCGCGGTTTTTCGGGGGTGGAAAACTTTGCAGCAGCCTCAGCAGCTATAGTTGCAGCGGCCTTGTTGATCTCATAGACAAACGCCTCAGCACCATAGTCTGCCTGAGAGATACGGGTTGAGTTAAATGTGTTGGTCTCGATGATATCAGAGCCGGCACCAAGATATTTCTCGTGAATCTCTCTGATTACATCCGGCTTGGTAAGTGACAACAGGTCGTTATTACCCTGCAAAGGTGAAGGGTGATCTTTGAATCTTTCTCCCCTGAAGTCCGCCTCAGTGAGCCTGTACTTTTGTATAAGGCTGCCCATTGCGCCATCAAGCAGCAGGATACGCTCCCTGACAGCCTTATGCAGTTGCTCGGTTTTCGCCATTATAATGAATGAGTTTAATTATCTGACCAAAGATGTGCGGCCAAGGATGATATTTGTCATTATTTTGCCGCAAAACGCAAAGATAAGTATTAAATGAAACAAAAAATCAGCTTAAAAGCCTATGAATTACAGCCAAATATAGCAAATCTGCTTACAAAAACAGGCGATATTACTGAATAGCTGAAACATACATTCGTGGAGATACTCCCATTCTCTCCCTAAAAAAGCGGTTGAAATTGGATATATTGTTAAATCCGCACTCATAACATACCTGAGAAACAGACAAGGAGCGTTCCTGAAGTAGCTTACAGGCATAGGCAATCCGCATGTCATTAACATATTTCACAAGGGTCTTGCCGGTTTTCTGTCTGAAAAAGCGACTAAAGGCACTGCTGTTCATACCAAATTGCTCTGCTATATTTTTCAGGGTAATATCCTTTGTGTAGTTCAAATTCAGGTAGTTAAGCACCTTTTCAATCCTGTTTTCCGGATTGATCAGAGTCCCGGGAACATTTGCAGAAGCACTCAAAAGCCGGTAGGCTTTTGACCTTGCCATGGCATCGAGCAGCTCAAGCAAACCCATAAGCCGGCTAAAACCCTGACGGTGATACAGGTTTACCATCATTTCCCCGATCTCTATATTTTCCGGCATTGTAAAATGCACCCCATGGGCAGCCCTGCTGAAGAGTTCCCTGATATGACTCATCTCGGGATAGTTTTGCACGGCCTTGTCCATAAAGTCGGCAGAAAACTGAACCACTATAGCATTGACACGAAGGCCGGAATGACTGTCATAATACTCCCTGTCATTCTTCCAGTAGTGGGGAACCTGGGTTCCAACAAGTACAAGATCTCCCTGTTCAAAGCGCTCCACACTCTCTCCGACAAAGCGGGTTCCCTCGCTCTTCATGACATAGAGTATCTCCATCTCACTATGGAAGTGCCAGGGAAAAGTAAAATGCGGGAAGTCATTCCACTTCACCTTTATCACGCTTTGTCCGGGCAGGAGAACCTGCTCGTGCATTATTGACCTTGCTGCTCTACTCACAACCGGCAAATTTTGTATAATTAGTTGCAAATTTACTATTTGTTTGTCCCTTTCAAAACATCTACCTTTGAATATTCATGGCAAACAACATACTCTTAATTACATACTTAATCAGACAATTCACTTAAATCAATTTGATATGAGCAAGAATAAATTCGATATCAGCGGTAGAGTTGCTGTTGTAACTGGTGGAGGCGGTGTCCTCGGTAGCAGTATTGCAAAGTCCTTATTGGAAGCAGGGGTAAAAGTTGTAATCCTTGATATTAGGAAGGAAGCTCTTGACAACAGGATAGCCGAACTGAAAGAAACCGGAGATGAAATAATAGGACTGGAATGTAACGTGCTTGACAAGGAAAGCCTTGTAAGTGTAAGAGAGATGATACTTCAAAAATGGGGTTCTATCGACATCCTTCTAAATATCGCAGGTGGTAATATGCCGGGGGCTACGCTTACTGAAGATCAGACTATCTTCGATATGAAGTTTGAAGACTTCCGTAAGGTCAACGACCTCAACCTCAATGGAACAGTATTCCCATCTATGATCTTTGGAGAAGCAATGGCAAAACAAGGTCGTGGCAGCATCGTCAATATCACTTCCATGGCTGTTTATGCAGCTATCACACGCGTACCTGGCTATTCTACAGCCAAGGCCGGTGTTGAGATCTTTACTAAGTGGATGGCTATGGAAATGGCAATGAAGTGTGGAGAAAAGATTAGGGTCAACGCTATTGCCCCGGGCTTCTTTATTGGTGACCAAAACCGTGCAATACTTATCAACCCAGACGGCTCTCTTACAGAAAGAAGCAAGAAGGTACTTGCAAAGACCCCAATGGGACGCTTCGGTGATATTACTGAGCTAAACGGTGCAGTTCAGTTCCTCTGCAGCGATGAGGCAAGCTTTATAACAGGTGCTGTTCTTCCTATCGACGGAGGTTTCAGTTCATTTAGTGGTGTATAAAACTAAATCGTTTAGTTTATGGCTTTCGAAAAAACCATGAGATGGTTTGGGGACAAGGATCCCATCAAATTGTCCGACCTCCGTCAGATAGGTGTTGAAGGTATTGTGACGGCTCTGCACCATATTCCAAATGGAGAGGTGTGGACTGTTGACGAGATCATGAAGGTAAAGAACAAGATTGAGGCTCATGGTATGCGCTGGAGCGTTGTGGAAAGTCTGCCTGTATCTGAAGGTATCAAGATACACTCTGACGACTATCCCCGTCTGATAGCAAACTACCAGGAATCGCTCCGCAACCTTGGGCGCTGTGGTATTGACATAGTAGTGTACAACTTTATGCCCGTACTCGACTGGGTGAGGACAGATTTGCACTATAAACTGGAATCGGGAGTAGAGGTTATGTATTTCGACTTCCCAACCTTCGTTGCCTTCGATGCCTTTGTGCTGAAGCGGCCGGGTGCAGAGAATGATTATCCTGCCGAGATTGTTGCAAAGGCCAGGGAGGTTTACAAAAACATGAGCGAGGAGGAAGCCGAGCGACTTGCCTACAACATAATCGTAGTAACGCAGGGCTTTATAGACGGAGTGGTTGACGGTTCGACACCCGACTACAAAAAGGTATTCCTCAGTTATATCGACAGATACAAGGGTATTGGCCGTGATCAACTAAGAGCCAACCTGTCCCGCTTCCTCAAAGACGTAGTACCCGTCGCCGAGGAATACGGCATCAACATGGCAGTTCACCCCGACGACCCGCCATTCCCGGTACTTGGATTGCCACGCATAGTTAGTACCAAGGAAGACCTGGAATGGATTATAAGTCAGGTGGATTCTGTATCCAACGGAATTAACTTCTGTACAGGATCTCTGTCAGTGCGAAGCAATGACTACATACTCGACATGATTAAGTCGGTAGGTCACCGCATTCACTTCCTCCACCTGCGCAACAACGTACTGTTGCCCAACGGATGCTTCCACGAATACGGTCATATCGAGGGCTGTGTGGATATGTACGAGGTGGCAAAAGCTTTGCTAATCGAACAGAGGCGAAGAATCAGGGAAGGTCTCAAAGACAAGGATATCAGAATGCCTGTTCGCCCGGATCATGGTGTAAAAATGCTTGATGATTACACCAGGGAAGCCAATCCCGGGTACCCTCTTATAGGCAGGCTTAAGGGCCTGGCAGAACTTGCGGGACTTGAAATGGGCATAGAAAGAAGCTTGTGATTTTTGCTTTGGATTTTTTCTTATCTTCACGCAGTAAACCAAGATAGCTAACACCCGGGCCTCATGGCCCGGGGTTAAGCAAAACCAAAGGAAAATTCACTAAGCACCATGAGTGAAACCCTGCTTGAAGCCTTAATGCAGCTGTTTGCTTTGCTCACCGACATCAGGAAAGAGAGGCAAACCGGCAGGGCATATTCCCGCGTCAAGGATTTTCTTTCACGCCAATTTAGCAGCGAATATGTAGACCAGTACCTCGGGCGCTTCGAGGTATATCTCAACAGGTATCACTCAGAGGTTGGATCCAACAATCAGGAGCTCAAGGACAAGCAATCGAGCGACAACCTCAACCGCATCCTTAACATTGCAACCAAGATTAATACAGAGCTTGAACAGGAGCCCAAGATAGTCCTGTTCTCTCAGTTGCTCGACTTCCTCAAAAAAGACGAGGAAATCAGGGATGATGAGATTCGTCTGGTTGACTTGCTGGCCGACTGCTTCAAGATAGAACCATCAGATTATCAAAACCTGAAGGCCTTTATCCTTAAAGAACCTTTGGAGGTCCCAAATAAAAGCGAACTCCTTCTGATTACCGGAGAAAAGGAAGATATAAATCCAGAGATCAAGATTCTGTACAATCCACCTCAACAGGTAACAGTCTGGGTGCTTCACGTCAAGAGTACCAATACCTTTATCTTCAGATATTCAGGGGAAAGAAACCTTTATCTCAACGGACATAAAGTTGAGACCGACAGGCCTTATACGCTTGCCGTTGGTTCGGTAATCAAAACCTCTTTGATGCCTCCGGTATACCATACCAGGGTATCTGAAAAATTCCTCCGCCACAAGGAAGAAGGACTCATAATCTATAGGGCGATAGACGTATCCTACAAGTTTAACAACAACCTGACAGCAATCCATCCCTTCAGTTTTACCGGACGCTCAGGTCAGCTTGTTGGGGTTATCGGAGGAAGCGGAACCGGCAAGTCCACACTGCTCAATCTGCTAAATGGAAATCTGAAACCCAATACAGGACATATCCTGATTAATGGATATGACATCCACGAGGATAAGGAAAAACTAAAAGGACTTATCGGATATGTACCGCAGGAAGACCTTCTGAAGGAGGAGCTTACAGTGTTTGAAAACCTGTGGTTTAACGCCCGCCTCTGCTTTAGTGACCTCTCAAAGGAAGCTATAAAACAAAGGGTTGAGGATGCACTTGAAGATTTCGACCTTGTTGAGGCTCGCGACCTTGTTGTAGGGACCCCGCTTAACAAGATACTCAGCGGTGGTCAGCGCAAACGCCTTAACATGGCCCTTGAGTTGATACGTGAACCGGCCATCCTGTTTGTCGATGAACCGACTTCCGGACTATCTTCAATGGACTCCGAAAAGGTTCTGCTCCTCTTGAAAAGACAGGTTCTGAAAGGAAAGCTGGTTGTTATCAACATCCACCAACCTTCGTCTGACCTGTTCAAAATGCTCGACAAACTCCTGATGATTGACAAGGGTGGTAGGATTATCTATAACGGCAATCCTATTGATGCCATCGTCTATTTCAAGAGGGCGGCAAACTATGTCAATCCTGAGGAAAGGGAGTGTTATGCATGCGGTAATGTAAAGACTGAGCAGTTGTTGCGCATTGTTGAGGCACGTATTGTTAACCCTTATGGTAAACTGATAAGAAAGCGTAAGGTCAGTCCTGAAGAATGGTATAAGTTGTATCTGGAGAATTTCGAGAGCAAATTCGAGTGGAAAGAGAAGCGCGACCTCGAGAAAAAAGAAGCACTGCCACACAACCGATTCAAGATACCAAACAGGTGGAAGCAGTTTAAGATATTTGCTATGCGGGATGCCTTGTCCAAACTCAAGGACAAGCAATATCTGGCTATCAACATACTTGAAGCTCCCATACTTGCAATCATATTGTCGTTCTTCATTAAGTTCCTTGCAGGAACAGAAGGAGATCCCAATATGTACGTCTTCTCGGAAAATGTAAATATACCCGCATACCTCTTTATGTGTGTGGTTGTATCCCTTTTTATCGGACTTAATGTTAGTGCTGAAGAGATTATTCGCGACAGACGTCTTAGAAAGAGGGAGTCATTTCTTAATCTAAGCCGGTTTAGTTTCCTTAATAGCAAAATATTTGTACTGTTCTGCATTTCTGCACTCCAGTCATTGAGTTTTGTGCTAATAGGCAACTATGTGCTAGAGATACAAGGACTCACGCTTCAGTACTGGGCCATTTTGTTTTCAACCTCCTGTTTTGCAAATATGCTTGGGTTGAATATAAGCAGTGGTCTAAACTCCGTAGTTGCAATCTATGTATTGATTCCGCTGATACTTGTGCCCCACCTGTTGTTTAGTGGTACTATCGTAAACTTCGACAAGCTCCACAGCTCTATTAGTTCCAGGGAATTCGTTCCCCGCATTGGAGATGTGATGGTAACACGCTGGTCTTTCGAGGCATTGGCAGTGGAACAGTTCAAAAACAACAACTACCAGAAGAACTTCTTTGAGGAGGAGATGGAGATGAGCCGCAGCTCATATTACAGCAGCACACTAATTCCTGAACTAATCAAGCTCAATGACGCCTGTCGCTGGGCTTATGAGAGGGGTGAGACGGAGACTGTCAAGAAACATAGTGCGCCCCTTGCCAATACACTCAGAGAAATGTTTGGAGATGAAGGAAAACAAGTTGCTGATCAGTTGAGTAAGAAGTCTCAGATTGACTATACAGCATCTTTGCACGATAGCATTAACAAGATACTGCTAAACAAACAAGCTGCATATAATCGCATTTATCATCATTACTCGTCCATCAAGGACAGTAAGATAGATTCTATGGTGCGTAGATCTTCAGTCGATGATGTGATAGCACTTAAAAGAGCCAATTTCAACGAGGCACTTGCCGACTGGATGATGGAACGTAGACAGGTCAAGCAGTTTGAACTTGTTGGTGACCACTTTATTCAGAAGTCTCACCCGGTTTACCGTGAGGCCAAAGGTAAATGGGGACGTTCACATTTCTATGCAGCATATAAGGAGTTTGGTCCCCTGTCAGTTCCCACCCCTCTATTCAATATGATTGTTGTCTGGCTTGGTGTGGCAATGCTATATGTGACACTCTACCTTGATATCCTAAGAAGAATTATTGACTACTTCAATACATTCAGATTGCGTCAGCTCAACAAACGACTGCAACGTCTGGGTACTTGACAGATCTGAGTGTTTTTAGTTGATCCAGGGAAATCCCTGACTAATACGATTGAAGTGCGCTACGCAGTTTCTCGAAACGGGCTTCATAGTCCACCATAGAGGCTGTAATTACCTCACGTGCTTCTTCAGCATTATATACATGTGTAATCTCTGATGCCCTGTTCATTCCCGGCATATCCTTGTAAGTCAGGAAGTAGTGCTTAAGTCTCTCAAGTACCAGCTCTGGCAGTTCAGATACATCAGTAACACCACCATACATCACGTCACCCTTCAAGACTGAAATAATCTTATCGTCAGCAGCATCGCCGTCAATCATTCTGAAACCTCCGATAGGGATGGCCTCAGCGATGATATCACCGTGCATTACGTCTTTCTCTGTAAGCACGCAAATATCGAGCGGGTCACCATCTCCCTTGATATCCTTTCTGCCTGTCTTGTCTTCACATATCTTACCTACTCCAGGTCCGCAATATGTTTGAGGAATAAAACCATAAAGAGAAGGCACCACATTGGAGTATTTCTGAGGCCTGTCTATCCTCAGATAACCACTTTCCTTGTCTATCTCATACTTGATAGTATCGGTGGGCACTACTTCAATAAAACACATTACTATATCCGGAGCATTATTACCTATATCAATACCGTGCCAGGGGTGAGACTTATAACGTAGCCCCATCAGTCGGCCTATTGGATCCATTAATACATTGGAAGACATCGGCTTAATTTTTTTCTGTTTACTCATCTGAAATATTTGTTTGACGCACAAAGAAAAGCTATTTACTTCACTTTGCCAATTCTTGTGCCTTGCAATCAGGCATTAAACAAAAGACAGGGAAAGAGGTTCACCCCGCCCAGCCAGATCTGTCAAGGCTTCTGTATTGCACAGCCTCTGCAACATGATGAGCATGGATATTTTCAGACCCTTCAAGGTCGGCAATTGTTCTTGATAATTTCAATATTCTGTCATAGGCTCTTGCAGACAGTCCAAGCTTTTCCATAGCATTTCTAAGAATAGCGGCACCTGCTGAATCGGGGACGGCATATCTCCTCAACAGCTTGCTGCTCATCTGTGCATTGCAATGCACAGATAGGTGCTCTTTAAAACGCTTGGACTGAAGTTCACGGGCCTTGATTACCCGGGCACGCACGTCCTCGCTTTTTTCTGCCTGAGGACTGGATGCCAGCTTCTCAAAGGGAACAGGCACGACTTCAATATGGATATCAATTCTGTCGAGCAGGGGACCGGAGATCCGGCTCAGGTATTTCTGGACCATGCCGGGTGCGCATGTACACTCCTTTTCCGGGTGGTTGTAGTAGCCACAGGGGCAGGGATTCATACTTGCAACAAGCATAAAGGATGCAGGATACTTAAGAGATACCCTTGCTCTGGATATTGTAATTTCTCTGTCCTCAAGAGGTTGCCTCAACACCTCCAGCACAGTACGGTTAAACTCAGGCAGTTCATCCAAAAACAGCACACCGTTATGAGCAAGTGATATCTCCCCGGGCTGGGGGAAACTACCCCCGCCAACTAGTGCAATGCTGGATATCGTGTGGTGTGGAGATCTGAACGGACGCTGAGTAAGCAGAGCTCTCTCTCCATTCATCTTACCGGCGACCGAGTGTATCTTGGTCGTTTCAAGAGCCTCGCTAAGTTGCATGGGCGGAAGTATTGTGGCAAGACGCTTGGCAAGCATGGACTTGCCACTTCCAGGAGCCCCAATCATAATCATATTATGCCCGCCAGCTGCAGCCACTTCAAGTGCCCGCTTCACACTTTCCTGTCCCTTGACATCTGCAAGGTCCATTTCGTGATAAGAGGCCTGATCCGAAAACTCACTATCGAGATCAAACAGTATCGGCTCAAGTTGCAAAGTACCGTTGAGGAATCCTATCACCTGACCTACATCCTCAGCTCCATATACATCCAGTCCTTCAACAACCGAAGCTTCCCGAGCATTGGCACGGGGAAGGATGATGCCCTTAAAGCCGTTTCCCTTAGCACATAATGCTATGGGTAAAGCGCCCCTTATGGGCTTGAGACTGCCATCGAGTGACAGTTCGCCCATCATCAGATAGTCACTAATACGGTCCGCGGATATTTGTTCATCACCGGCAAGTATTCCAATTGCCAGTGGCAGGTCATAGGCTGAGCCTTCCTTTCGGGTATCGGCAGGAGCCATATTTATAACTATTCTCCTGCCCGGCCAGGTGTAGCCAAACACCCTGAAAACGGATTCTATCCGTTGCTGACTTTCTTTTACCGCATTGTCAGGAAGGCCTACCAGAAAAAAACGAATACCGCGCGAAATATCCACCTCGATTGTTATAGGGATGGCATCAATACCCGCAACGGCAGCTCCGAAAGTCTTAACTAACATGCTGATTAGGGTTAGATTATTCCTTAAGGATATTAAAGGTATTAAGTTTCAGGAAAGAATACAAGGTTTTTGTATTTTTGTAGGAATCTAAAACAATAGCTATGGGGCTCTTTAATTTCAGTACACCACAAGCACGCTCTTTCAACCATAAACCTCTTTACTATGATCCTGCAAAGGAAGAAAGAGAAGAACGTGAAAGGCGTATTAAAGCAGAACTTGGACTTCTTGACGGAGACTACACAACTACCGGAATTGAATCCAGGGTAAAGGGAGCCATGCGAAGGGGTAACCCGGGTCTCTTCGAATACAGACAAAAAGCTGTACGCAAATCTAACCGCCGACTGTTGGTATGGATCATATTGCTTGCAGCTATTACATTTTTCATGATTAAATTCTAATCCACCTAAGTCTAACAGTTAATAGAGCCATAAAGAGAGCCAGGAATACATGCCAGATTTGATTCAACTCTTGCCCGATTCGGTAGCCAACCAGATCGCTGCCGGTGAAGTAGTTCAACGGCCAGCTTCTGTTGTCAAGGAACTAGTCGAGAATGCACTGGATGCGCGGGCGACTGACATAAGAGTTCTTGTCAAAGACGCCGGCAGAACCCTTATTCAGGTGATTGACAACGGGATTGGCATGAGCGAGACTGATGCCCGTATTGCCTTTGACCGGCACGCCACCTCCAAGATCAAATCAGCAGATGATCTTTTTGCTATAAGAACTATGGGCTTCCGCGGGGAGGCCCTTGCTTCTATTGCTGCTATCGCTCATGTAGAGCTAAGAACCAGATCTACTGATTCAGACCTGGGAACACAGATTGTTATTTCCGGCTCAAAGGTTGAAAGCCAAAAGCCCATCGCCTGCGACAAGGGCAGCAACTTTTTGATTAGAAACCTCTTCTTCAACGTCCCTGCCCGAAGGCGTTTTCTAAAGTCAAATGCTACCGAACTGCGTTATATAATCAGCGAAATGCACCGTGTTGCGCTGGCCAACCCGGAGATTGCTTTTATACTGGTGCACAATGACCAACCCCTGCTCAACCTGAAATCTGAGAACCACCGTCAGAGGATAGAAGCAATTGCAGGGAAACAAAGCAACAAACAGCATATCCCAGTAAATATAGAGACCTCAGTGGTCTATATCCACGGGTTTATTGGCACCCCACAGGGTGCCAGGAAGACTGTCGGCAATCAGTACTTCTTCGTTAACAAGCGCTACATGCGCCATTCCTACCTGCACAAGGCAGTAATGGACGCCTATTCCAACCTTATCCCTTCGGATGCTTATCCTTCCTATTACCTATATCTGGATATAGCCCCGGAAATGATCGACGTCAACATCCACCCTACCAAGACTGAGATCAAATTTGAAGATGAGCAGCTGATCTGGAAGATACTCAACTCAGCCATACGCGAGAGCCTTGGCAAACATAGCATAGTGCCCTCGATTGACTTTGATACCGAAGGGCAGATAGACATCCCTGTCACGTTCAACCCCACAGAGGTTAAACCTCCTCAGATCAGCTTTAACCCTGATTATAATCCATTCAGGAAGGAGTCAAACTATAACAGGCCTCAGTCGACTCTAATACCCGAATGGCAGGAGTTATACAAAGGTTTTGAAAAAGGTGGAGAAATTACTTTACCTGATGATGATGAAGAGGAAGAGATTTTAGTACTGCCATCAAAAGGAAATGAGGCAGATATACAAACATCGATTGTCAACTTTGAGCATGACAGACCTGTAGAGGATGCTACCTTCTTCCAGATAAAGAACAAATACATCCTGACCCCGGTAAGGTCAGGATTGATGGTTATCGATCAGCGAAGGGCACATGAACGTGTACTATTCGAACGCTTCATCAACACTATCAGGTCAGGAAAGTCGGCTACCCAACAATTGTTATTCCCTGAAATCCTTCATCCTGACACTGATGACGCAGTGCTGATGAGAGATATAATGGAAGATTTGGGTACATTCGGGTTCGACATAAAGGAAACTGAACCTGGAATCTTTGCGGTCAGCGGAATCCCTGACGGGTTTGATAATTCCCGCACAGTTTCTTTCCTTGACCAGCTCCTTGAAGCATATAAAAGTGGAGAAAAGGATGCATCTTTGGAGATGAGGGAACAGCTTGCTGCAATTATGGCCCGCAACGCCTGCATGATGGCAGGCGAGCGGCTATCGGCTGAGGAGATGACGATGCTTGTAGCACAGCTATTCCAGTGCAATACTCCGGCCTATACATCATCAGGTAAGCGGGTATTTACTATTGTAGAGAATGAAGAGATTGAAAAGTGGTTTAGATAAGGTTAAATTTGCTGAATAGCTACTAATAAGAAGGAATATGAGTTTCAGACCATCGCCGTTTGGCATGCCCCCGGTAGTAAAAAATCTACTGATAATTAACGTACTGTTTTTCTTTGCATCTATAGTCTTGTATTCCCGCCTTGGCATAAGAATAGAAGATTATCTGGGACTGCATGTGCCTGCTGCGGAATACTTCAGACCATATCAGCTGATTACCTATATGTTTCTGCATGCCTATCCCCAGCCTTCACACCTGTTTTTCAATATGTTTGCCCTATTTATGTTTGGCAGAATGTTGGAGATGGTATGGGGACCAAAAAGATTCCTGTTGTATTACATGGTAACAGGAGTAGGGGCAGGATTAATACAGATGCTAGTGCAGATGGTAGAGGTACAGCCTGTACTTAACGCTGTTACCTACTATCTGAACAACCCTTCACACGAAAACCTGCTGGCATTCTTTGGCCAGACACCGATGATCAACCAAAACGCCTATATCGCTTTTGAAAACGCATACAATGGCCTTATCAATACCAACCCGGAACTGGCAATAGGCTTGTCAAAGGAGTATGTGTATAATTATGGCTTGGACTATGCAAGATACCTGAATTTATACGCTACCGTGGGAGCGTCAGGAGCCGTATTCGGCATCCTGCTGGCATTCGGAATGCTTTTCCCCAATACTGTATTATTCCTGATGATTCCACCAATGCCTATCAAAGCAAAGTACTTTGTAATAATATATGGGGTGATAGAGCTGTTCCTTGGTGTGGCTAATTTCTCAGGTGATAATGTAGCACACTTTGCCCACCTTGGAGGTATGCTCTTTGGTTTTTTCCTTATCCGCTACTGGCGTAAAAAGGGAGTTTATTAATTTGCAGCTATGTCAATAAGTTCTGAAATACGGGACTCTTTCAAATATGGTAGTGTCCTTACCCGGTTGATTTATGTCAATATTGGGGTATTCCTGATCTTCAGGTTTATTCAGCTGTTTATGGTGCTGTCAGGTAACCAGCCATCTGTGATATTACCCTGGTTGACAGCCTTTAGCGTACCGGCTGATTATCTGGAACTGCTGAGGCATTTCTGGACTCCAGTCACTTATATGTTTCTGCATTTTGATTTCCTGCACCTCCTGTTTAATGTACTTTATCTATACTGGTTTGGCAGGTTGTTTATGCACCTTATTGGCGAGAGTTATCTCCTTCGCACCTACCTTATAGGAGGTCTGGCAGGAGCACTTGCTTTCTTCCTGGCATACAACTTCCTGCCGGTTTTTTACGGCAATGACAATGCCATTCTAATGGGGGCCTCTGCATCCGTAATGGCAGTGCTGTTTACAGTAGCGCGGTATGAGCCCAACCACAAGGTCTATCTGCTCTTCTTCGGTGAGGTAAGGTTGAAGTATATAGCACTTGCTGCGCTTATTATAGACCTGATCAGTATTTCTAATCTTAACAATACGGGCGGCCATCTGGCACATATAGGCGGTTCCCTTGTCGGCCTGCTCCTTGGATGGAGATGGTCTGTGAAAGGATTGCCAGACAGCAGGACCTTTATGTCATCACCCTTGCAGGATGTCAAGAACAAACTATCAAGAAAGCCAAAGCTATCGGTTGCTCACAAGAGACCATTGACCGACTACGAATACAATGCCCTGAAGGTCCGCAGGCAGAAAGAACTTGATCGTATCCTTGAGAAAATCAAAAGTAATGGATATGAGAGCCTTACTGCTGAGGAGAAGAGAACTCTCTTTGATGCTAGCAAAGAAGGGGACATTTAGCTATATTTAGGAAGCAAATCAGAAGTTTAATATAGGCTTGAAAAAGATTCTTTATTCAATATCGCTCACTATCGTGACATTGTCTGCACTGGCCTTGCTGTTTTCAACAGCAACAGCCTATATCCCACCGGGAAGTCTCCACTTCCTGGCCTTTGCTGGCTTTGCCTTTGTTGCTCTATGGATCTTCAACCTTGCCCTTGCCATTATTCTGCTGCTACGTAAATCATGGTTTGTCTTAATACCAATTATCGCACTTCTAATTAGTCTACCTCACTGGAACCATTGCTTCAGAATCTGGGGTAAGAATGTCGAAGCATCTCTGGTATTGGAAAAACCGGTAACGGTGATGTCATACAATACCAGAATGTTCGATTACTACAAGCATTCAGGAGTGAACAATACCCCGGAAGTAACCTTTGATTTTATCTTGCAACAATCGCCCGACATTATAAGCTTTCAGGAGTACTATACAAAGCTGAAGCCGGAGGAATACAGCCCTGCAGCAATAGCTATGAAGTTCAGAGCCTATCCTCACAGATATTTCGAATATACTGAAAAGCACAAGGGAAACACCGGTTATGGATTAGCTATCTATTCAAAATACCCTATTATCGAAGGTGGTGCAATACGCTTCGATCAGAGCCGTAATATGACAATCTATGCCGATATCGACATAAACGGTACCGTTGTAAGGGTATTTAACTCGCACCTTGAGTCTATAGGATTCCAGGATAGCGAACTGGAAGTGCTTGACAGTCTTGATTTTCGCATGAGCGAAAGTCAGAAACGGGGACTTATAAATATTTCAAGAAAACTCACAAGGGCACTTAGGTCACGGGCCACCCAGGCAGAGACAATCTCAGGACAGATTGCAGAGTCACCATATCCGGTGATAGTCTGCGGTGATTTTAATGATATCCCTGTGTCTTATGTTTACCGCAAAATGCGTGGTAAACTAAAAGATGCCTTTACAGAATCCGGATCAGGTTTCGGAGGTACATACAATGGACGACGCCTCCCCTCTTTCCGCATTGATTATATTTTCCATGATCCTGCATTCAGTTCCTATAATTTCAGGAAATTCCCGGTCAAGTATTCAGATCATTACCCGATAATGGCTGTTATTGACCTTAATCCCAAAAGGTGATCGACTAAAACATTGTAAGATGCAACAATATCTCGACCTCATACGAAGGGTGCTAGCAGAAGGCGTACTTAAGGAAGACAGAACAGGCACCGGGACCATTTCGGTTTTCGGACACCAGATGCGCTTCAATCTTGAGGACGGTTTTCCTCTTGTCACAACAAAAAAACTACACCTTAAATCTATCATATACGAGTTACTGTGGTTTTTAAAGGGTAGTACAAATGTCAAATACCTTCAGGATAACGGGGTGCGCATCTGGAATGAATGGGCTAAGGAAGACGGTGAACTGGGACCCATTTACGGTTATCAATGGAGGTCATGGCCGGATTATAGCGGAGGTCATATTGACCAGGTACTACAGGTTATCGAATCAATAAAGAATAATCCTGATTCACGGAGGCATATAGTATCGGCATGGAATGTGGGGCAAATCGATGAAATGCAGTTGCCTCCCTGCCATATCTTGTTTCAGTTTTATGTTGCCAACGGCAGACTAAGCTGTCAGCTCTATCAACGTAGTGCAGATATCTTCCTGGGAGTTCCCTTCAATATAGCCTCCTATGCCCTCTTGACTATGATGGTAGCACAGGTTTGCGGTCTCAAACCCGGAGATTTTGTCCATACTTTGGGGGATTCACATATCTATTGCAACCATATCGAGCAGGTAAAGCTGCAGATAAGCAGGGAACCTCGTCCTCTGCCTGTAATGAAGATCAACCCCAGCATAAGGAACATTGATGAGTTCAGTTTCGAGGACTTTGAACTTACAGGATATGATCCTCACCCACATATTAAAGGCGATATCGCTGTATAAAATATAGCCGGAATGGAGATAGCCATCATTGTAGCGATAGACCAGCAACGAGCCATTGGGAAAGATGGAGACCAGCTTGCATACATAAGTGGTGACCTGAAGCGATTCAAGCAGCTTACAACAGGTAATGCAATAGTTATGGGACGAAAGACCTTCGAGGCCCTGCCCAAAGGTGCACTTCCTAACAGACTTAATATTGTTGTGAGCAGAAATAAAGACCTGCAGCTGCCCGGTTGCATTGTGGTTTCCTCCACAGAGGAAGCTGTGGAGGCAGCCAGGGAATACAGGAAGCTCTTTGTAATAGGCGGTGGTGAGATCTACAAGGCATTTCTGCCATATTCAGACACATTGCACCTTACCGTCATTCACCATAACTTTGAGGGTGCTGATACCTGGTTTCCCGAATGGTCAGCCCAGGAATGGCATTGCACTGAAAAAAGCGAAGTCCTTACTGACGAGAAAAGCGGATTGCTTTACCACTACGAGATCCTTGTGAGGACTTCACAGGTAAGGCTTACTTTCAGTTGAGACACTTCATACTCAGCTGTATTTCAAACAGAATCCTTAACGCCTTTTCTTTAAAGAGACTAAAACAAAGGCGATAACCACAAAGCCGGTCAGTACTAAAAAACTAGCGTATAGACTGTACAGTTCGGCAACAAAACCAAGGATTACAGGACCGGTAAGGAAGCCTATATTTGATGAGGCTGCAATCATCGAAATACCATCTGCAGGCCTAATGCCATCAACAATGGAGGCCAGACGATAGATCTCGGGAACTACGACTGAGAAGCCCAGGCCAATTATCAAAAATCCGCAGAATACTATTACACCGACTGTGCTAAGCACCAGTGCAAAACCCACAATGCTGGTAAGAACAGCCATACTAAGCAGTCGCCATGAACCAAATCTCAGACTCATCGCATCACCCATGAAACGGCCTATTGCCATACCAACGGCAAACAAAGCATAGGCTAGTCCCCACAGTTCGGCTCTTACAATTACAACCTCCTTCATATAAAGGGAGCTCCAGTCAGCGATGGCGCCTTCAGACGCCATCATAACCATCGCTATCATAGCAATCAGCAGGATGGGCTTCCAGGGAATAGAACCCTTCTCTTTCCTGGTTTTCGCTTCTCCTTTTATATTAATGTATTCCTTACGAAGGTATAGGTTTGCTGATATCAGAATCACCAGCACCACGCCAAGGTGCACAAAGGGCATATTGAAGCGTCCCGCAAGATAACCTCCGAGCGAGGCTCCAATCATCCCACCTATACTCCAGAAACCATGGGTTCCGGTCATTATATACTTACCTGCTCTCTTCTCAACCTCAGCAACAAGTGAATTAAGACCTATAGCAAAGATTGAACTGCACATTCCGTAATAAAAAAGTGCGGCAAGCAGCCAGTAATAACCTGGAGCTGAGAAGATTCCAAAGAGTGAAGTAGCATAGAGTATAAAGCCCCAGAAAGCCTGTCGTCCGACACCTAAAATGATAGTCAGTCGGTTGGACAGAGGAATTGTAAGGAAGGAGCCAAGGGATCCAAAAAACAGTGCCGTCCCTATCCTTGCCTCACCAATCTGCAACTTATGAGCTATAAAGGGAATATATACAATCCATGTACTAAACACCAATGCAAAGCAGGTGTACATAAATGCCGGGGCGAAATATTTCTTTTCGGTAAAGAAGATCTTTAATGATAACATACGCTCAAAAATGTGCGCGAAGTTACGCAAAACTTGCACATTGTGCAGAAATGGTCTAAATTAAGACATTGTAAAATTTGTGAATGATCCCGAAGATTGTGAAAAGTCATATCTGATGCTAAAGTCTATTTATATTGTGCTGGGCTCAATAGCACTGGCTCTGGGTTTAGTGGGAATAGTAGTACCGGGTTTGCCCACCACCCCCTTCCTCCTCCTTTCAGCCTACCTATATATGAAGGGTTCACCCAGGTTGCACCAATGGCTGCTTAATAACAAATACCTGGGAGGAAGGATTAGAAGATATGAGACCAATAAGGGCTTATACAGACACGAAAAAATCTATTCCATTGTGCTAATGTGGATTATGGTGTCGATATCTGCCTGGGTCCTTATCAGTAATATCAACCTACGTATTGTTGTACTAGCTGCTGCCTGTATTGGTACAATAGTTGTGTGGTTTTGGGTCCCGAATGCCAAGAAATAGCCGGTTGTCATGTCCTGCAGGACTTCCCTCCGCTACGAATTCAGGTCACATAGAAATATAGTTAACCTAAAATTATACAGGTATGAAAGACGATAAAAAAAGGCTGACAACCGCATCAGGAAGGCCGTATCACGAAAATGAAGACAGTATGTCTGCAGGTCCACGGGGACCTGTGTTAATCCAGGACAGCTTTCTGTTTGAGAGACTTGCTCACTTTAACAGGGAGAGAATCCCCGAAAGAGTGGTACACGCCAAGGGTACAGGTGCATTTGGGAAATTCACAGTAACCAATGATATCACCAAATACACATGCGCTTCTCTGTTTAGCAGGGTAGGCAATGAATGTCGTGTGTTTATAAGGTTCTCAACTGTTGGTGGAGAAAAGGGAAGTGCAGACACCGAACGTGACCCAAGAGGCTTTGCCGTTAAGTTCTATACTGATGAAGGCAACTGGGACCTTGTTGGAAACAATACTCCGGTATTCTTTATCAAGGATGCTAAGAAATTCCCCGACTTTATCCACACTCAGAAACGTGATCCGCACACCAACCTCAAGAGTCCGACCATGATGTGGGATTTCTGGAGTCTCAATCCTGAAAGTCTCCACCAAATAATGATACTCTTCAGTGACAGAGGCACACCAGATGGTTACCGTCATATGAACGGGTATGGAAGCCATACCTTCTCTATGTACAACGAAAAGGGTGAAAGAGTATGGGTTAAGTTCCACTTCAAAACCCAGCAGGGAAACAAGACTCTTTCGGCAGCTCAGGCAGAGGATCTGAGAGGCAAGGATCCTGACTATGCTCAGAGAGACCTTGTAAATGCCATCAGGAAGGGCGATTATCCAAAGTGGACTCTCAATATCCAGGTGATGACAGACGAACAGGCAAAGAAGTTCAGGTGGAATCCATTTGATGTCACAAAGGTTTGGCCTCACTCAGAATACCCGCTTATTGAGGTCGGTGTGATGGAGCTCAATGAGATACCCGTTAACTACTTTGCTGATGTAGAGCAGGCTGCCTTTGCACCTTCAAATGTGGTTAGAGGTATAGGCCTGTCACCTGACAAGATGTTGCAGGGTCGACTCTTTGCTTATCCTGATGCTCACCGCTACCGCCTGGGAGCAAATTATGAGCAAATCCCCGTCAACAGACCTATTGTTCCGGTCCACAATCATGAACGCGACGGCTATATGTCTGTAAATGGTAACGGAGGTGATGCACCCAACTACTATCCTAATAGTTATGATGGTATAGAAGCTGATCCAAAGTACAAGAGTCCGGGTATGGATCTTCACTCAGACTGGGCTGACTTTTACGACCGCAACGAGAATGATGACGACCATTATACCCAGCCTGGACAGCTGTTTAGAAAGGTCATGACAGACAGAGAACGCAAGGCAACAATCAGCAATTTTGCCGGTTCAATGGCCGGAATTGAAGGCCCTAAGCGAGACGAAATAATACAACGTCAGCTTGGACACTTCTACAAGGTTGATAAAGAACTTGCAACAGAGATTGCCAAGAAGCTTAATTTCAACTTCAAGCCATAGTAAAATAAAGAGGGGTGTCTTGTAGGACACCCCTCTTTATTTTGCTTAGAGACAAATACTACTCCACCATTTTGTTTCTAACCCTGTAAATCTCTTTGGTAATAAACAATACCTGAGCTTCTGTGATTGCATCATTTTCAACAGCAAGATAAGTATTGTAAAGTGGCAGCAGTTCAGATATAGTTTCAGCTACAGCCGGATCATCCTTTGCAACTTGCATAAGTTCCATCAGAGTGTCAAGAGAAGCCTTTTGCTTCATTATTATCGTTACCATTTCCTTGTTGTAGTACACATTCTCGGTAATGTGAGTAACAATGTAAAGACCCTCAACCCAGGTTCCGGCAAGAACGAGCAGAGATACTGATCCCCTGTTGGCCTGATTTAGATATTCATATGTATCGTAGAAGGTGTTTGTAATGATGTTTACAAGTTCATCCTTATTATCCTGATTAGCTTCAACCTGTTCAATCACATCCTGGCTGATAGCGCCGGAAATATTCAGAGCATCGATAAGCTTCTTGGATACATCCATATAATCTATAACACTCTGCTTTTGGTTATAAGTGCTGGCATAGCTAAGGTCAGCGCTATAGATACCCAGATTCAGAGCCTTTGATTTTTCTGTAAGGTAACGCTCCACATTGCTAACCGGATTTGAAAGAGTCAGAATATATGCTGCACCAATCCTGTTAAGCATTTCAGTGACTTCAAATGCTGTAGGAAGCGGATATACGAATTCACGTACTTTTTCTTCAACTGTGGTTTTCTCAAGAACAGCTCCATCCTGCGGACCGTCGCCAGACGATTTGCGCTTCATATTGCAGGAGGTCAGGAGCAGAACTACTGAGGTGATCAAAGTAATTGCAATCTTGGGATTTAAGAGTTGTCTCATAGTTTTCCAATTTATGTTTCCACAAATATAAAGTATAATTTAATCAAAATGTGAAGCCTATTACTAATTTTGCAGCGCGATTATTAACAACACATATGACCAACAACACCAAAGGTATTTTACTTTCGTTGAATACCGCAATTCTTTGGGCCACACTAGCTATAGCCCTTAAAGTAGCTCTTAACTATATTGACTCTTACACCATCGTATGGTGGCGCTTTTTGGTCGCCTTTGGCTCAATTGCCCTATTTATGGCTGTTAAGACTCCATCCTCACTCAAGATACTTGTCAAACCACCGCTTTCCCTCGTAGCTGCTGCTATATTACTGGGATTTAACTTTATAGGATATCAACAGGGTGTAAACTATGGAGGCCCGCTTGTAGCACAGATAATTATTCAGCTTGGTCCGGTACTGTTGGCCTTTGCCGGATTCTTTATGTTTAAGGAAAAAGCAGATACCATCCGTATCGCCGGTTTTATTCTTACTGCTGTGGGTTTTGTCGTGTTTTACTACTATCAGCTGGACTTTATTCCCGGCAAGGAAGAACTCCAGACAGGATTTTTATGGCTTTTGATGGGATCAGTAACCTGGACCGGCTATGCTATAATCAATAAAATGGTGGTAAATAAATACAGTACTTCTGAGATAAGTCTAATGCTTTATGCCATACCAATGTTGATGTTCCTGCCATTTGCTGATTTCTCAACACTATTCCAGGCCCACAGCATTGGAGTATGGTTTCTCTTCCTTTTCCTGGCATTCAATACCCTGCTGGCCTACGGAAGTCTTTCATTAGCACTTAAATACATAGACGCCAATAAAATAAGCGTCATCATAACGCTCAACCCCATCATCACAGTGCTTTTGATGGAGACATTGCTGTGGATCAATGTCAGCTGGTTCAGTACAGATGCTCTGGCACCAATGGCCTATATAGGAGCGCTTGTTGTACTTATTGGAGCTATAATGGCTGTAGGGGTATTCAGCAAGAAGGCTAATAAGGGAAAAGCAAATCCTTAATCATTAGTTGTACCGAACTTACTCCATTGTATACATTCTCTTCGATGGAGTAAACAATATCAAAGGGCTCTCTTGACTGGATCTTCGTAAGATGATCCTTCATTGAGAATCCTATCCCCCTGACTATTGCCCCTGAGCATTCCTCAATAAGCTCAAACTTGATGTGGTCACGCCCCTTTCCCACTAGTTTGGTGGTTCCGTAATCAATCACTCTGCGGGTAACAAACAAAGGCTTCTGATTGGCGGGCCCAAATGGGGCAAACTGGGCTAGCAGCCTCATAAGTCTGGCATTAATGTCCTTGAGCCTTATCTCGGCATCTATTTCAACCTGAGGAATCATCTGTTCGGGAGTGATGTGTGCCTCTACCCACTCTTCGAATCGCTGGGCAAAAAGCTCAACATTCCCAATATCCATAGTTAGCCCGGCAGCAGATGTGTGACCCCCAAAGCTAATCAACAGGTCACTGCATGACTCCACTGCACTATAAAGGTCGAATCCTTCAACTGAACGGGCCGAGCCGGTAGCCAGTCCCTGACTCTCGGTTATTATTACCGTAGGCCTGTAGAATTTATCCATCAGACGGGATGCAACAATCCCTATTACCCCTTTATGCCAGTGAGGTCTGAACAAGACAGTACTTTTGCGCTCCTTTTGTGAAGGATCATTGATGAGTAGTTGCAAAGCCTCATCTGTAATCTTTTTGTCAAGATCCTTACGAACCTCATTATGTCCATTGATATTTGCGCTAAGACTTTTTGCAAGCTCTTCCTCTCCACTGATCAGAAGTTCCACTGCATCGCGTCCTGATTCAATACGTCCTGCAGCATTTATTCTGGGACCAATCTTAAACACTACGTCACTCATCTCCAGCTCCTTGCCCTCCATATTGGACACATGAATGATGCTTTTCAATCCGGTACCCGGATCGTTGTTCAGCTGCTTGAGTCCATAATAGGCCAATATCCGGTTCTCCCCCGTGATAGGCACTATATCGGCAGCAATGCTTACTGCCACAAGGTCAAGATACTTATATAAAGGCTCAACAGGGTAGCCATTATGCAGGCAGAAAGCCTGCAAAAGCTTAAAACCCACACCACAACCTGAGAGGTCCTTGTAGGGATAGGTATCATCCTGACGTTTGGGGTCTATACAGGCTAAAGCCTCGGGAAGAGCTTCCCCAGGAGTATGGTGGTCACAGACTATAAAGTCAATGCCGAAATTCTTTGCATACCTTATTTTATTGACTGCCTTGATGCCGCAGTCCAGCGATATTATCAGACTGCAGCCGCTGTCGGCTGCAGCTTCTATACCCTTGGTAGATATTCCATATCCTTCAGTATATCGGTCAGGGATATAAAACAAAAGATTTTGGTAATAACGCCTTAGAAAGGAAAACACAAGCGCTACAGCAGTAGTCCCGTCAACATCATAATCACCATAGATCATAATTCTTTCCCCACTGCGAATCGCCTTGCACAGGCGATCAACGGCAATATCCATATCCTTCATAAGAAAAGGGTCGTAAAGGTCATCAAGTGAAGGCCTGAAAAAAGACTTTGCTGATGAGAAACTGTCAACTCCTCTCTGTACCAAAAGATTAGCTACAGTCTTATCTACATTAAGTTCTCCAGCCAAAGCCTCAACAACAGCACTATCACCTGGTTCTTTGATCTTCCAACGTCTTTCCATTAACTACCAAAGCCTCCTAAAATAAATTACAATCCAAATATAGCCAATTTGCTTTGGATACTGAGAAGATGTCGGATAATAAACTAAACCAGACTAAGACCAAACAAAGCTGTCAGTTTGCCAAGCAGTACTTTCTTAACGGCTTCAATATCCTGGGGTGCCTGAAGTTCCTTCTGGAAAGATGTCACACCCTTGTCGACAAAACCACAGGGATTGATATGAGTGAAATAACTAAGGTCGGTATTTACGTTTAGAGCAAAGCCATGCATAGTCACATAACGGCTGGCCCTAACTCCTATTGCGCAAATCTTGCGTGCAGCAAGACCCTTGTCTACATCCAGCCAGACCCCAGTCGCACCATCAAGACGGGTGGCTTCAATGCCAAAATCAGCAAGAGTCTGTATTATTGCCTCCTCAAGTCTGTGGATATACTCCTTGATACCTATACCTATGGCTTCCAGGTCAAAAATCGGGTAGCCCACTATCTGTCCGGGACCGTGATAAGTGATATCCCCTCCACGGTTGATACGGTAAAACTTTGCGTTAATCCTCTGTAACAAGACATCAGGAATCAGGAGGTTTGACTCATGTCCGCTTTTCCCTAGCGTATAAACGTGAGGATGCTCACAAAACAGCAGATAGTTTGATACTCCCTGCTGCTCTGCTTTTCCGCTTTTTGCTGATGTAAGTTTATCGAATAACTCTTCCTGGATATCCCAGGCTTCCTTATAATCAATCAGGCCTAAATCTCTGTATTCTACATTCATAATTGATCAATCCTTCAAAGCATTAATATGGCGCTCGGCATGGTAGGAGGAACGAACCAGCGGGCCGCTCTCTACATACTTAAAGCCCATCTTTAGGCCTTCCTCTTTGTAAAACCTAAACTGCGCAGGCTTGATATACTCCTGTACCGGAAGGTGTTTGGGCGATGGTTGCAAATACTGACCTATTGTAAGTACCCTGACACCAACATTCCTGAGGTCTTTCATAGTTTCAAGCACTTCTTCCTGAGTTTCCCCAAGACCCAGCATTAAGCCACTCTTTGCTATACAACCGGAATCCGCAATATATTTAAGCACATCCAGACTTACATCGTACTTAGCCCTTGAGCGGATCTGAGGAGTCAGTCTCCTGACCGTCTCCACGTTGTGACTGATTACTTCAGGTTGAGCGTCTATAACCATCTGCACCAGATTCGTCATCCCCTGAAAATCGCCAATCAGCACTTCCATAGTCGTCTCAGGGTTGATCTTCTTAACCATCTTGATAGTCTCGACCCAGATTCCGGCACCTCCATCGGGCAAATCATCACGGTCAACAGAGGTTATAACTGCATGCCTAAGCTTCATAATCTTTATGGAGCGAGCTATTCGCAAAGGCTCTTTGTAGTCCACAGCCTCAGGCCTTCCTGTCTTTACATTACAAAACTTACAAGCCCTTGTGCATATATCGCCAAGTATCATAAAAGTGGCTGTTCCTGCACCCCAGCACTCGGCTGCATTTGGGCATTTTCCGCTAGTACAGATTGTATGCAGCTCATGATCACGGATGGTTTTATTCATCCAGCTGTATTCGTTGGTGTTGGGAAGTTTAATCTTTAGCCAATCCGGCTTGCTTATACCTTTCTTCGTATTTTCCATCAGAACTATCTATTGTTGTGGCCGGGTATCAAGGCAAAATTAAATTTAAATGTGTATGAATAACAGGCGATGCTCTTAAATGTTTATAGCCTTGGGATTCCATAAAGTAAAGTTACCCTTTTTAAATTGAATATTTTGAACTTATCTTTGCAGCGTTTTACTGTACTTCTAAACGGACAAGACATGGATCAACTCGAACTGAGTGAACAGGAACTTATCAGACGCGAAAGCTTAAAGAAACTGCAGGAGCTTAATATAAATCCCTATCCGGCCGATGAATATCCGGTAACACACTATGCCGGAGACATCCTCAAAAATTACGAAGCCAACCCTGATGCATACCAGGATGTATGCATTGCCGGACGCATCATGGGACGCCGAATTATGGGAAGTGCCTCATTTGCAGAACTAAAAGATTCAACAGGCAGAATTCAGATTTACATTAAACGGGATGATATCTGTCCGGGCGAAGACAAGACTCTGTACAATACCGTCTTTAAGAAACTTCTCGATATAGGTGATATTGTTGGTGTAAAAGGCTTTGCCTTTATTACTCAGACCGGTGAACTCACAGTTCATGTCAAGGAGCTTACCATTCTGGCAAAGGCCTTGAGGCCTTTGCCAGTAGTAAAGGAAAAGGATGGCCAGGTATTCGATGCCTTCAGTGACCCTGAACAGCGTTACCGTCAGCGTTACGTTGACCTTATTGTCAACGATAACGTTATGGACACCTTTATCAAGCGCACCAAGATTATAAACACAATGCGCAATTTCTTCAACGAGAAAGGTTACCTCGAGGTTGAAACACCCATCCTGCAAGCCATTCCCGGTGGAGCTACTGCTCGTCCATTTATCACGCATCACAATGCTCTTAATATACCGCTATATCTACGTATTGCAAATGAGCTCTATCTTAAGAGGCTTATCGTAGGCGGTTTTGAAGGGGTGTATGAGTTTGCCAAGGACTTCCGCAACGAAGGCATGGACAGGACTCACAATCCTGAATTTACCGTTATGGAAATCTATGTTGCCTACAAAGACTACAACTGGATGATGGACTTCACCGAAGAAATGATAGAGCGCGTTGCTCTTGAACTTCATGGTACTACCAAGGTTCAGCTTGGTGACAACATCATCGATTACAAGAGGCCCTTCAAGCGCATCACAATGATTGATGCTATTAAGGAACATACAGGTATTGATATTACCGGAATGGATGAGGCTCAACTGCGCGAGGTTTGCAAAAAACTAGGTATCGAAACCGATCCGTCAATGGGTAAGGGTAAGCTAATTGATGAGATCTTCGGTGAGAAGTGCGAGCACAATTACATACAACCGACTTTTATTATCGACTATCCTATAGAGATGTCTCCGCTTTGTAAAAGGCATCGCAGTAATCCTGAACTGACCGAGCGTTTCGAATTGATGGTCAATGGCAAGGAACTTGCTAACGCTTATAGTGAGCTCAACGACCCGATCGATCAGCTTGAACGCTTCCAGGAACAGCTCAGACTCTCAGAAAAGGGCGATGACGAGGCTATGTTTATTGACAAGGACTTCGTGCGAGCTCTGGAATATGGTATGCCTCCGACATCAGGTATGGGAATCGGAATTGACAGGCTTACCATGTTTATGACCAACCAGCAATCTATACAGGAAGTACTCTTCTTCCCACAGATGAAACCTGAGAAGAAAGCTGAAAAGGATCCGGATGAGAAGTTTATCGAACTGGGTATTCCCGAAGAATGGGTCGCTGTTGTGCGCAAAGCCGGTTTCCAGAGAGTCAAGGACTTACTGGAAGTGGAAAACCCCAATAAGTTACATCAGGATTTGTGTGGCTTGAACAAAAAGAATAAATTAGGCCTAACCAACCCCTCAAAAGAAGAGGTTGCAGAATGGTTACAGAAGTAACCCCTGCATCTTATCCGAAAAACTAAAGACATGGACGTAACTACGTCAAAAATAGGAGTTGTTGGAAGTGGCAGCTGGGCAACGGCCATAGCAAAGATGGTGCTGATAAACTCAGACTCCATCAACTGGCTTTTCCGTAAGCAGGATTATATTGACGCTTTCAGGAAAATAAAGCACAATCCCAACTATCTTACTTCTGTCAGTTTCGACACTGACAGAATTCATTTCACAACTGATATCAACGAGATAGTTGAGAAGTCCGATATCCTGATCTTTGCAAACCCTTCAGCATTCCTGAAAGAAACTCTGCAGGATCTCAAAGTGCCGCTTAAAGACAAATTCATAGTCTCGGCAATCAAAGGTTTGGTTACTGACGAGAACATGGTAATAGGCAGCTATTTCCACACATATTATGATGTACCTCTCGATCAGATACTTGTTATATCAGGACCATGCCACGCCGAAGAGGTTGCATTGGAAAGGTTATCATACCTTACAATTGCCTGCCAGAATATCAAGACCGGACGTGAATTTGCCAACCGTCTGCAGTGCAACTTTATAAATACCGTGGTAACTGACGATATCTACGGTACAGAGTATGCTGCAGTGCTTAAGAATATTATGGCTATTGCATCCGGCATTTGCCATGGTCTTGGCTACGGGGATAACTTTCAGGCTGTGCTGATATCAAATGCCATTCAGGAGATGAAGCGTTTCGTGGATACCGTTCACCCTATCCCTCGCGATATCAAGAGTTCAGCCTACCTTGGCGACCTTCTTGTTACCTGCTATTCGCAGTTCAGCCGTAACCGCACCTTTGGCACTATGATAGGCAAGGGCTACTCAGTCAAAAGTGCCCAGCTTGAAATGCTTATGATTGCAGAGGGGTACTATGCAGCCAAAAGCATAAAGGAGATCAACGACAAGTACAGTGTCTTTATGCCAATAACTAGTGCCGTATATAACATTATATATGAAAAGATCTCTCCTGCAATAGAGATCAGACTTCTTACCGAATTATTACGATAAACTTAAGTTGCTCAATATTGTATGCAAAAGATCAAAATAGACATCACTAAGACAGCAGGCTTTATCACAGATGAAGCATTGCAGGCAATAAAGAAAGAAGTAGTCGACGGATTGCTCACCCTTGAGAAAGGTACAGGAAAGGGAAATGACTTCCTGGGCTGGCTTGATCTGCCTACTTCTGTTGGTAAGGATGAAATTACAAAGATCAGGAAAAGTGCTGAGCGCCTGAGCGCTCAGTCAGAAATAGTAGTTGTTGTGGGTATCGGAGGAAGCTACCTTGGTGCAAAAGCTGTAATAGATGCTCTTTCTGGATATTTCTCTGCCCTGAACAAAGACAGCAAAAGACCTCTTATTGTTTATGCTGGCCACAATATTTGCGAAGACTACAGCTACGAACTTCTGGATCTGCTCAAAGACAAGGATTTTTCTGTTGTTGTTATCTCTAAGTCTGGTACTACTACCGAACCTGCACTGGCATTCCGTCTGCTTAAGGAACTACTTGAAAAGAAATATGGTGTCGGTCAGATCAAGGATCGCATTATAGCTATCACTGATGAGTCCAAAGGTGCATTGCGTACCCTGGCTGACAAGGAAGGTTATGAAACCTATGTAATTCCTGATAATGTTGGAGGTCGCTTCTCTGTTCTTACACCTGTAGGCCTTCTTCCAATAGCAATAGCAGGAATAGATATCGAAAAGCTGCTTGAAGGTGCTGCTTTTATGCAGAAGGAAACAACAGCTGATAAGGCATTTGATGAAAACCCCTCTGCTGTTTACGCTGCTGTAAGAAACCTCCTGTACAGGGATGGCAAGACAACTGAGATACTTGTCAACTACCACTCAAAACTGCACTACGTGGCAGAATGGTGGAAGCAGCTATATGGCGAAAGTGAAGGCAAGGAAAACAAGGGTATTTTCCCGGCATCTGTTGACTTCACTACCGACCTCCACTCAATGGGTCAGTGGATACAAGAAGGACGCCGCGATATCTTCGAAACTGTAATCTCTATCGAAAAACCTAAATACAAGGTTGAGATTCCTAGTGACAGGGACAACCTAGACAACCTCAACTACCTTGCAGGTAAACGTGTTGACGAAGTCAACAAAATGGCGGAGATTGGTACCCGTCTGGCCCATATCGACGGTGGTGTACCCAATATCCGTGTCGTATTACCCGAATTGAACGAGTTCTACCTTGGTCAGCTGCTGTATTTCTTTGAAAAGGCATGCGGTATCAGCGGATATGTATTGGGGGTCAACCCTTTCGACCAACCCGGTGTTGAGGCTTATAAGAAGAACATGTTTGCCCTGCTTGGCAAACCCGGTTCTGAAAAGGAAACCGAAGCTATCAGAAAACGTCTTGATTAACTTAGGACGACATAAAACACAAAAAGGCTGTCACTCTTGTGGTAGCCTTTTTTATTTACAATACGTAAGCTGTAATGGAAATATCAATTGGTACACATAAAAAAGGAACATCTTTCCTTAAAGGCACAATTAAATGCCAGTAGAGCCATTCTATATAGCCCGATTCAGCCAATTCTTAGAGGTGGTACCTTATAAGTCCGGCAACCGGTGATCGCATAATCTGTCCCACCCCAAATCCGGTTATTGCTGCGGCCTCTTTAAGAAGTTCACGAAATTCATAAGCCACGCTACCTACAAAGTTTACCGGCAAACCTGTGGCCTCTGGATACAAGGCTATATTGCGTACAAAGAAGGCTGCAAAAGCTTTTCTTACCAGGTCTGACATAGCCTCTTCCTCAATATTATCGGCAATAAAGTGGGTAAAACCTGCAAGAAACCTGTTGGGGAAGGGATGCCGGTAAACTCTTTCAAGAATATCTGCTGCACTAAGTTGGTACCTCTCAAAGAACCTGCTACAGATATGCTCCGGAACTTGTTTTTTGAGTATATCACCTACCAGTGTCCGTCCCAATACTGCACCACTGCCCTCATCACCCAAAATAAAACCCAGTGGTGGGACATTGCTTACTATCTTTTGTCCATCATAATAGCATGAATTGGAGCCTGTACCCAGTATTGCAGCAATACCACTGCCTCTCCCTAACAATGCCCTGGCTGCTGCCATAAGGTCACTCTGTACATCTATTTCGCAAATGCCGAAGAACCTCATCAATGCTCTTCCAACAAGCGCACATTTCTCAGGATTAGCGCAGCCAGCTCCGTAAAAATAGATCTTTCTGACCTGATTTATATCCATCGAAAACTCATCCGACAGCACAGCAACTATCTCGTCTTCATCCTGATAGTACGGGTTAATCCCCGGTGTTTCACAATAAAGCACATCCGAACTGTCCCTGTCAACCAGGGCCCAGGTGGTGTGGGTAGATCCGCTGTCGGCAATCAGAATCATGATGCGGGTTTATTTCCTAATAAGACCTAAAGAAAGTAACTTTGACTAGATAAAGATATGCAAAATATGAATGACTCGGTTACCTGCTTTATGCAGGCAGTACATGGGGAAGAACAGGTACTCTCCAGTTTTTGCCTCAACCCCGCAATTAAAAAAGTCTTCCTGGTCGGTAGTCAGGCTACTTATGGCCATATCCACGACAAGGTCCAACACCTTGATGCTGCACCAATATTTACCGGTGATACAATAAAGAAGATAGCAGCACTGTCAGATAGTGAATTCACTCTGCTCTATACAGGAGCAGGACTGCCTGAAACCGGGCCTTATGCTATCGAACGATTTATCCAGATCTGCCGTGCTACCGGAGCTGCAATGCTCTATTCTGATTACAGGGATGAAAGGGACGGAGCTGTTATTAACGTTCCCCTTATCGACTATCAGGAAGGGAGTTTAAGGGATGATTTTAACTTCGGTCCCCTGCTCTTTTTCCGCACAGATATTTTTAAGCAATCTGCTAAGGAAGTAAGCAGTGAACTACGCTTTGGGGCTGTATATGAACTTAGACTTGAAATATCAAGAAGATCCGAGATATTCCATATTCCAGAACCACTCTACACTATCAGGGAAAGCGACCGTCGCAGCAGTGGAGAAAAGATCTTTGACTATGTCAATCCTCGCATGCGTGAGGTTCAGATAGAGATGGAAGAAGTCTGCACCCGCCACCTGAAGGCAGTCGGCGCATGGCTGGCCCCCGACTTCCAAGAGGTCAGACTTGAGGAGGGGACTTTTCCTGTTGAAGCAACGGTGATTATCCCGGTTCGCAACCGCTGCAAGACTATAGAGGATGCCATTCGTTCCGTACTTGATCAGGAGGTCCCCTTTGGCTTTAACCTGATAGTAGTTGATAATCACTCTACTGATGGCACTTCCGAAATTATTGCCAGCTACGCCAAACATGATAAGCGATTAGTACACGTGATACCTGAGCGCTATGACCTTGGCATAGGAGGATGCTGGAACGAAGCAATCTTCCACCCCATGTGCGGTAGGTTTGCCATCCAGCTCGACAGTGACGACCTATATTTCGACAAGCAGGTGATCAAGACTATAGTGGACTGCTTCTACAGGGAGCGATGTGCTATGGTTGTCGGTTCCTACAGTATGGTAAACTTTAAGCTGGAGGAAATACCTCCGGGAATAATAGATCACAAGGAGTGGACTCCCACCAACGGACCCAACAACGCCCTGCGCATCAATGGACTTGGTGCTCCCAGGGCCTTCTTTACGCCTGTTATCAGACAGATCAGATTTCCAAATACAAGTTACGGTGAGGACTATGCAGTGGGACTGACCATATCACGCAGTTACAGAATAGGCAGGATATACGAACCCCTCTACCTTTGCAGGCGCTGGGAAGACAATAGCGATGCCGCCCTTGACACTGCCCGGATGAATTCTTACAACCATTACAAAGACTGTCTGAGAACCATAGAACTAAATGCCAGAATAAGGAAAAACAGGGACAATAGTTACTCAAATGATAAAGGAGAATAATGATATAAATCGAAAGGTTGAACTACTGATAAAGGAGCAACTTGAAGGATGGGATCTTGCACACAAAAACTTCGGGGCATTGGAAAATGCGCACGAGCGCATTGTTTCCCTGGGTGAGCATATCCAGGTTATACTCCAGCATAATCCCGAACGTATCCGCTCTACAACCGCAAAGACTGATATACATAACATACCTGACGAAAGCCTATGTTTCTTGTGTCAGGCCAACAGGCCCGTGCAGCAACTGTCAGTACCCTACCCTGGAAATATTGAGATACTTGTTAATCCCTATCCTATTTTCAGAAAGCATCTTACAATAGTTTCAAAGACCCACACTCCGCAATCCATACGGGGACACTTCGAAACCATGCTTTCCCTTGCAAATGACCTTTGGAGTTTCTCAGTATTTTATAATGGTCCAGCCTGTGGGGCTTCGGCTCCCATACACTTTCACTTTCAGGCCGGTGATAAGTACTATATGCCTGTTGAGAGGGAATTTGAATTGCAGGATGGAGATGTACTAATTCAAACAAATAACTCAAGGCTCATAGCCCTGGACAACTATCTGAGAAAGGTCCTGGTTTTGCGAGGTAACAATGCACAGGAATTAAGCAGAATCTTCAAACAGATACTTGGAGTACTAGAAAAACTGATGCCGGGAGAGACAGAACCAATGCTCAATATTATCTGCTGTCGCGCACCAAAAGAATGGAGAACCTTTATTTTTCCCCGCGGCAGTCACAGGCCATCGCAATTCTTCCTTGAGGGGACGAATCAGATTTTGCTTAGTCCTGCGGCAGTAGAGATGGGTGGAGTAGTCAGTTGTCCAAGAGCGGAAGACTTCGAAAAGCTGGATAGCAAACTTATAACAGATATATTCAGGCAGGTATCAGTAAGTAATCCTCTCTGGGAATCAATCAAAACATCAATAACACAGTCAGAATGGAAATAAGGGTTGGCATCATCAGCGGTGAAGAAATATCCTTTATACTAAAGGGCAACTTCAGGGATGCCATGAGCAACAATTTGTTCAGTGGTGAAATCGTGGCACTACAGGAGAAAAACTCCCATGTAATGCTAAAGAATGACATGGGTTTATCCAAATTGCCACTTCCTTTAACTCTTGAACCAGTTGATGCCTCAAATGCCAGCTTTATACTCAGGGATGTGTGCATAGGGAAGGATTTCCATTGGCAGCGCAGTGAAGACCAGGAGTTTAAAGGAAAACTTCAACTTATCGTCGGCCAGGAAGGCCTTGCTGCTGTCAATCAGATAGATATAGAGGACTATCTCAAAAGTGTAATCTCTTCAGAGATGAGTGCCTCCTCATCTATTAACCTCCTTAAAGCCCATGCTGTTATATCACGCAGTTGGCTACTGGCTCAGATACGCAAAACTGAGAAGCTTGCTGAGGAAGAGGTATACAACTCCTGTCACAAAACTGAGGACTCCTGTATCAGGTGGTATGACAGGGAAGAGCATACTGACTATGACGTATGTGCAGACGATCACTGCCAGCGTTATCAGGGAATCACAAGGGCCACTTCTCCAGCCGTAAGTGATGCCGTTGAGGCTACACGTGGGGAAGTGCTTATGTATGATGGGGAGATATGCGATACCCGCTTCTCAAAATGCTGTGGGGGTGTCACCGAATTATTTGAGAACGTCTGGGAACCCAAGGTTCATCCCTACCTCCAAAGCTTTGCGGATGCTGACGCGGGAAGCCTTACTCCCATACCCGATCTTAGGACAGAAGCGGGGGCTGAGAGCTGGATCAGGGGGAACTTTGATTCCTACTGCAATTGCAAAGACCACGAGGTAATAAATCAGGTGCTTAACAGCTATGACAGAGAGACCCCCGATTTCTACCGCTGGAAGATAGTGCTCAGTCAGGAAGAGCTCCAGCATCTGCTAAAAGAAAAAGCAGGACTCGAACTTGGGGAAATTCACGACCTGATACCTGTAGAAAGAGGAGTCTCAGGCAGAATAATACAGCTTAAGATTGTTGGTAGCAAGGGGACATTCACAATAGGCAAGGAACTTGAAATCAGAAGAGCACTTTCTAAAAGCCATCTTTATAGTTCGGCATTTATTGTAGAAAAAAGCCTGCAACGTAATGGTATTGTCAGCTACTTTACCCTTATAGGAGCCGGCTGGGGGCATGGAGTGGGACTATGCCAGATCGGAGCAGCAGTAATGGGTGCCAAAGGAATTGAATACAGGAAGATACTCAGCCATTATTTCCGGGGAGCCGAATTGCAAAAGCTATGGTAGTAATCGCCAGGATCATTGAATATCGATTACCCTGCACAGATTTACGAGTATCATCTGGTCTGCAATCCCTGTAAGTGTAAATGGGGCATATAAATAAACTATATTCAGACTCCCTTGCAAGGCATACAAGCGAGGCTGATACTACGCAAAAAATAATAGAAACTCAGGCTGCCTGGGAATGGCAAAAATAACCCAACAGGCAGTAATACTACCTGATATGAAGGAAAGAAAAGCAAGATCGGCTTGGGCATGGATTCCGTCTCTTTATTTCGCACAGGGCATTCCCTATGTTATGGTCAACACTGTTGCCATCATTATGTACAAGCGACTGGGCATCTCAAACGCTGACATAGCCTTGTACACAGGATGGCTCAACCTGCCCTGGGTAATTAAACCACTGTGGAGTCCGATAGTTGATATATTCCAAACCAAACGCCTGTGGATTATTGCAATACAGCTAATCCTTGGAGCCTCTCTTGCAGGAGTGGCTCTTAGCCTGCCGGGACCTGAGTTTTTCAGATATTCTCTGATCTTTTTCTGGTTGATAGCTTTTAGTTCGGCAACCCACGACATTGCCGTAGATGGTTTCTATATGCTTGGTCTGGATGAAGCCAGGCAATCTTATTTTATTGGGATACGCAGCACTTTTTACCGCATTGCACTAATCTCAGGCCAGGGTGCCTTGATAATAATAGCAGGCTACCTCGAAAAGCACTCTGCCAACCTCAATATTGCGTGGAGCAAGACCTTTTTAATTGTTGCTATTATCTTCCTGATGTTGTTTCTCTACCATGCCTTCATCCTTCCTAAACCGGCATCAGACAAGCCTGCCGGAAACAGTGAGGGGTCTGGCATTACCTCAGAGTTCTTCCGCACCTTTGCAAGTTTTTTCAAGAAACAGCAGGTCGGCTGGGCCTTAGCCTTTATGTTGCTTTTCAGACTGGGAGAGTCTCAACTTGTGAGAATGGCAAGCCCCTTCCTGCTCGACCTCCGCGAAGTCGGAGGTCTGGGACTTTCAACTGAACAAATAGGAATCGTATATGGTACAATTGGGATTATAGCCCTGATGCTGGGAGGCATTACGGGAGGCATCGCAGCCTCCCGTAAAGGACTTAGGTACTGGTTTTTTACAATGGCACTTGCTCTCAACCTACCCAATACTGTGTATCTGTACATGGCCATTATGCAGCCGGAAAGCCTCTACCTGATTTCATTTTTGGTAGCTATAGAACAGTTTGGCTACGGCTTTGGATTTACTGCTTTTATGCTCTACCTTATTTACTTTTCTGATGGAGAGCACAAAACCGCCCATTATGCAATATGTACAGGGTTTATGGCCCTTGGCATGATGCTGCCGGGTATGATCTCTGGTTATATTCAGGAATGGCTGGGCTATAAAAACTTCTTTATCTGGGTACTTATCAGCACAGTGCCGGGCTTTTTTATTATCAATCGCCTCAAGGTGGACAAGAGCTTTGGTATCAGGGGTAGAGATGATTTGTCTGACTCCATCAGTAATGATAACGAATAACACGGCATTTCATTTTTGGCTATCTTTGAAACAATAAAGGGAATATATGATTGACCAGGCCATAGTAGAACGCATCGTAGAGCAAGCCCAGAGCCAGATTACAGAAATCGTATCCGATTATGTAAATCTGAAAAGGCGCGGTGTCAACTATATTGGCAAGTGCCCCTTCCACAATGAAAAGACTCCTTCCTTTATAGTTTCCCCCTCCAAAGGGATATTCAAATGCTTTGGCTGTGGTAAGGGCGGTAATGCTGTCAACTTCCTGATGGAGCACGAGCAGATCAGCTTCGTGGAGGCTGTCATAATGCTCGGACGCAGGTTTCATATAACTATAGAGGAGAAGGTACCCACACCCGAAGAACTTGAGCAGCAGACCGAAAGGGAAAGCATGATGCTTGTGACCGAGTATGCAGCTAAGTTCTTTACTAAGTCTCTATATGAAACCGACGAGGGACAGTCGGTTGGACTTGGTTACCTCAGGCAGCGCGGCATTCGGGATGACATAATCAGGAAGTTTCAACTGGGTTACTCTCCCGAACAACGAGATGCACTTACAAAGCAGGCTCTGGTGCATGGCTATAAGCTCCAGTACCTTGAGAAAACGGGACTTACAATAGTTCGTGATGACTATAAAGCCGATCGCTTCAGAGGTAGAGTAATCTTTCCCATCCTTAGTCTTTCGGGTAAGGTTATTGGTTTCGGAGGCCGTATTATCAAAAACGACCCCAACACAGCCAAGTACCTCAACTCGCCTGAGTCTGAGATCTATCACAAAAGCCGCATTCTTTATGGTATCTACCAGGCTCGTCAGGAGATTGTAAGGGAGGACTGCACCTATCTGGTGGAGGGTTATACTGACGTACTTTCCTTTCATCAGGCCGGAATATGCAATGTGGTAGCCAGTTCGGGAACCGCCCTGACTCTGGAACAGATCCAGCTGATGTCGCGCTTTTCGCACAATGTGACCTTTATCTTCGACGGTGACCCTGCCGGTATCAAAGCCTCATTGAGGGGTATCGACATGGTACTTGCCGAAGGCATGAATATTAAAGTGCTGTTGCTTCCTGACGGCCACGACCCCGACAGCTTTGCAAAGTCAATGAGTGGGGAAGAGCTTGTGGAATATATAAGAAGCCACGAGACCGACTTTATCAGGTTTAAAACCTCTGTCCTCATGCAGGATAGCGCCAATGACCCGATAAAAAAGGCCCAGGTAATCCAGGATATTATACGCACTATATCTGTGATTCCGGATCCAATAGTACAATCGGTCTATGTAAAGGAATGCAGCCAGTTGCTGGGAGTGGAAGAAGCCTTCCTGTATGACGGCATTAGGAAACTGAAACTAAAAGAACAAAGCAGGAACGTAAGCAGACGGCCGACACCGTCTGCTCCTCAGCCTGAGACACAGGCACGTGATCTGCCACCACTTACCGATAATCCTCTCGAAAACGAGGAAAGGGAAGTCCTTCGTTACCTTATAAAATATGGAAGCGAAACTCTTGGTCCCGTAACCAGTGGTGAGGAGGTCAGAGATATGACAGTGGGTGAGTTTATTATCCATGAGATCAGGCAGGATGAGCTTAGCAGCCTCAACCCCATTCATAATCTGATACTTGATGAATACGAGGCGAATATGCTTTCACCTGAGTTTGTGCCTCACCGTTACTTTGTGGGACACCCCAACCCTTCAGTCAGTACCCTTGCTACTGACCTGATTGCAAGAGAATACCGGCTGAGCAGGATACATACAAGGTATGGGGATGTCAAGACTGACGAAGACATCCTGGATCAGCTGGTCCCCAGGATCGTAACCGAACTCAAATGGAAGTTCCTA
>Ga0123329_1000281_pt1 | contig 53359 bp, 32 predicted proteins | sample BioC12SIPDNA_FD_89703 | JGI IMG/M metagenome (GOLD analysis project Ga0123329, IMG submission 89703) | Anaerobic biogas reactor microbial communites from Washington, USA - Biogas_R1_B C12 SIP DNA | ecosystem: Engineered > Bioreactor > Anaerobic > Unclassified | place: Washington, USA | collected...
AGGCGTTGCGGCCGGTCAGTCGCATGATCACCCGCCGAGCCATCAGAAAATAATTAATCTGCCCCCCGATGCAGCAATTCCAGAAGTCGGCCGACTCGCGCGTCATGTTGGGGACGTGCTTCAGGAGCAGCTCCCGCAGAACCTCGTCGGCCGGGCGGAGAACCTCGACGATCGTCTCCACCGCCTCCGGGTGGTCGTCGATCACCGCGCGATTGATCAGCCGGCCGTACCAGCCGGGCCGCTCGGGGGCGATGTAGTTGAAGAAGAACTCGCGGACCAGGCGGTAGAGAGCCTCCGCCGCGTCCCGCTGGTTGGCGATCTGGTCGGGCCGCACGCTCGCCAAGGCGTCGGCCAGGCCGATGCGCGCGTGCAGCGCGTGGCGAATCGCCTCCAGGTACAGCTGCTGCTTCGATCCGAAATGGTAATTCACCGCCGACAGGGTCGCCCCCGCCTTGGCGACGATCTCGCGAACGCTCGTCCCCCCCAGCCCCTTCTCGGCAAACAATTCGCCCGCGGCGATCAGCACCGATTGCCGGGTGTCCGTCGCGACGGTCGTCTCGACCATGGGTCCTGTCTCCTCATTCTTCTGTGGCGATCCTTGCCCACAGCCCAGTTCGTTCCCAAGCTCCAAACTGGGAATCGGTTGACAAGCCCCTGAATAGATATAGAACAAACGTTCGTTTCCGTCAAGGAACCGTCACGGATTTCCCCCTTTTCAGACCCGATTTCTGCCGCGCAAAATGCCCTAACCACCAGCCAGATATGCCGTTACGACAGACGGCCGGAAATCGCGAAAATTTCCCGCCGCCCGATCCGAGCCACCTGGCCGGCGGAACCCGGCGACTGGCGGCTTCCGCCGCGGGCGACCGGCACCCGCGACGCCTCCTATACGAACTACCGCTACTGGCCGGAACTGCTCTCCAGCGGCGTCCTGCCCGCCGACCGGGCCGCCCGCGTCGTCGCTTCGCGGCCCACAGCGGCGGCGGGCAGTTCTGCGGAATGACGCGATTCGAGGGGCACCTCGACGACTATCTCAGCGGTCTCTGGGCGCTCGGCCGCCGCGACGATTTCCTCCTCAGCCTCTACGGCCACGTCGCCGATCACCAGGCCGAGGGCCACCTGACCGCCTATGAACAGGTCACGTTCCCGCCGGGGAAAAAGAAGGCCGACTACTGCCTCCCCTGCCAGCTGGTGGCCGCGCAGGCCGCCCGCCGGCTCGTCGCCCGCCCCGCCTGACCGGCGGATCGCTACCCTTCCAGGTCAAAATCGAAAACGTTCGTCTTGCCCGCCTCGACCGTCGCCCGCAGCGGCGTCTCCTGGCCGGACTTGTACCTCTTCGGGAGAACGTCTGTTGACTCGACGATCTCCTCCCGCTTCCCCTCCGGAGTCGTCTCGAACTTGCCCGTCCCGACCAACTCGACCTTTGAGACGGTCACCTTGTATTCACCGGGTGTCGTCCCCGCGTCCACGGCCCCTTGTTGGGTCTGCAGCTTGTAGCGCCCTTCTGCGTCCGTCCTGCCATAAGCAGGGGCGCCCTGCCCCTCCGTCACCGGGCTGAACATCACATTCGCGCCCTCAACGGGCACACCGCTGAGCGTGATCGTGCCTTCCACGGCGTCTGTAGAGATTGTCTGCGTACCGCAGCCCGCGGACACGCCAATTAGAATCGCAATGCAGATTGCGCCCGACTGTTTGCAGTGCAACTTCATTCGACTGGCCTCACCTTACCTGGATGTCTATCGGCAGTTCACAATTGCCTCGGTGGCCGATTCGCGCCCAGCGCCTCGGATAGCCTGCCTGGGACTCCCTTCACCCCAGTCACCCGCCAACTCCCAGATCACAAGCCTAATACGCCGCGCGCGATCAACAGGTAGCAACCACCAAGCGTCAGCGACAACTCGGATTCGTCGTCGGCTGTACGTTCTCTGGCTAGGGCAACGCCGCCGCCTCGCCGCCCGCACGCGTGCCAAGCGCCCCCCATACACCGTACGTCGATGGTCCGGTATAGCGCTGGGGCGAACCGACTGTGAAGCCGGGCATCCCTTCCCCGGAAAACTTCGTTGGATCGCCCGCATCAATCGTATCGCTAATGAACGTTACGGACCCATCAGCCATGGCGACATTGACCCCTCCGGGGTGATAGCTGGATGCCGATATCAGCGCGTTGCGCTCGCTCCCGCAGGACGGTGAGTTCGGTGGGAGAATCGTGTTGAAGATGCCATACCAATTGCGCGAGTCTCCCCAGCGCGTTCCTTTGCTGCTGCTTGTCGATCCCACGACCGTGTTGTTCGGTCCGCGTCGTGCCAGGCACGCGGCGGGAACCTCCGCGAGCGGATCGACCAACACGTCGGTCACAATTGCCGACCTCAAGCCGATATCCGTCCCGTCGGCTCGACCAGTGCCGACTTCGGAGAGGAAGATCGTATTGCTCGTCCCGTCTCGAACGGCGCCGATATCGAGGGGCAGTTTGTCTCCAGGCGCGAAAAAGCCCCGATTCTCGTGCCACGTATCATACAGCTGTATATCGCCGCGATTTCCTACGTAATTCGTCCGCCCCAAGACGGTCGACGCGGCACCGCGCGCACTGTCAATGTCGGAGGGGCACACATATCCCGGAATCTGGGTCACAAACGGGTTTGCCTTGCCGTCATACATTCGATTTGCATTCGAGGCAAGTGGGATGTTTGCTTCCCCATCATCGGTCTTCCACTCGTACGGGTTGGACGCCGCCGCTTGCTGCAAGTAACCCGTGATCATGTTGTAGAGTGCCTGCTGCTCGACGAATGGCAGAAGCGAGACACGGAAAGAGTAGATGTCCACGACATTGAGAATTCCCCCCGTATCGGCTCGCCGGTACCCATCCATCCACATTGGATCCTTTGTCCCGGTAGGAAACCGTTTGTGGACGTCGTGAAAGTTGTGCGCCGCGAGCACCAACTGCTTCAAATTGTTCGTGCATTGCGAGCGCCGTGCCGCTTCACGAGCAGCCTGCACCGCTGGAAGAAGCAGTGCGATCAAGATTCCGATGATGGCGATCACAACCAATAGTTCAACTAGAGTGAACCCATTGGTCGCCGCATGCCGAGAACGTACCGACATACTCATAGCATTCTCCTTTGGAGACTGTGAAGACAGGGATTTCTAGCACAGAGGCGAATTTGCCTTCCCGAACAGACGCATTGCATGAAGCGCGCCGGGCTCGAGCGAAACAGGCTGGCCGTGTGAACAGTGCACGGCAAGCACGGATGCTGGTGGTCCGCCGTCCCGGTTCCAACTGTGTGCCCCTTTCCACAAACCGATCACCCGCTAAGTGAGAGAAGCCGCGTGCCTGACTATGCGAGCATTCTGCCAGCATTCCGACGCTGCCAATGCGCCGCCTATTTCACTGAGATACTCCAGACATGTCAAATATAACGTGGTACGTGTGGACCGCTACTGTACAGTACGTCCTAGTGCGCTGTGTAGTTGTGCATACGCAACGGTACATATGGAGTTATTTTGCCAGATGACGTTGCCGCATCGCCCCTTCTTCCGGGCAGGGTCACGACGGCTGCGAGGATCATCGGGATATCCTGCCGCCAGACGCGCGGAAGGCAAGTCACCCCACCCGTGCGCGTACGGCCCGGGATGTGGAGACAGGGCGGCGTACCGGCCAGCGGCTCTGTCGGACGGCCCAGCAACGACCGCACGAATTGCCGCCCTGAAGACGGCCCAAGGCGGCACGAATCCTTCGCTGACCCGCCAAGTTCCCTGAACCCGCCTCACTCGCCTGGCTCCTCATCCGCGATAGGCGCTTAAAGACGCGGGGGGTGAGTACACCCCCGTCCGGACCAAGCCGGCGTCAGCGTTTCCCCAAAACCGCTGCGCTCGCGGCATTCAGTCCGCCGCAGAGGACAACCCGTTAAGCCTTCCCGGCGATACATAGCCGGCCGCAGCGCAGCCGCGGCCGCGCGCTGCTGCGAAGTCGGCGAATCAACGGTCCGATCGCACGATTGCCGATCGTCGCGGAGAAGGCGCCGGACATCCTGTACAGTTCACAATCCCGGCACGCGCGCTCACGTCAGATATTCCAACTCGTCGATGTACCGCTGTTCGGAGGATTGTCTTCTCCACCCGCGCTTGCCGCGGCCTACCACCATGCCGGGCAGGCCAGCGACAGCATTGGCCGAAGAACAAGGATCCGCCGCGCAACTGGGCGCAATCCACCCGTGCGCGCTCGACCGAATAGCAGCAAGCAAAGGCAAGCAGTTACCGCAGGGGTAACGAATAGACCACCTTGCCATTCGACTGTGTCACCGGCTGCGGGTGGATCAACGCGCGGAGGCGACGACCGCCCTGCATTACGGAAATGCCCTGCATTACAGTTTCAATCCACGCTCCCCGCGCGGAGAACGACGTCCATAGAGGTGGTTGTACCGTCAGCCCCCACCGGCAAGTCGCGGACGCCTCGACGGCAAACGCCTCGGCTAGAGTTGGCCCCTGGCGGAAAGGCGGACGCGAGAGGCAACGCGGCAGCAGAGTCATCGCCGTACGCAGGCATGCCTCGTGCTCCGCGGAAGACATCAACGAGGGAATTTAACAGAGGCGGACCCAGCAGATCATAGCGAACGCTGCATGGGGTGGCAAACACGTCGCCTGCAATATTGCGGATTCAATTGGGAGGCCGACCAGTGCAGTCAATCGCAGCCGCGGGCGGGATCAGCCCGGCAGGTGCTTGCCGGCGCGGCGGGGCTTTCTCCAGCCACCGGCGGCACTCGGGGGCCGGCCGATCAACCGCCGATCGGCGGCCTGTTTCGTCGCAACCGCCAAACTTGACCGACCGGCGCGGATCGGGTCAAATCCTGGGGTGGGCTGGCCTCCTGACAATGGAAAGAAGCTGATCATGCCGGACCGTAGATTGACTGGCTGCTTGCTGCTGACTGCCTGGTCTGTTGCGTGCGCTGCGTTGGCGGGGGACGCGGGGGGCGACGCCGGCCGCGCGCCGCGCGCGCTGGCCAATGATTACACGGTGGTCTACGAGTCGCCCGATGCGGCGACCATCTACGCCTATAGCCCGGGGTTGATCGAATTGCCCGGTGGAAGGCTGATTGCGACGATGGATCAGGGGGGGCCGGGGGTCGGCAAGTTGCCGAATGCGAACCGGGGCGGGATGGTCTGGCGGGGCCGCGTGTATGCCAGCGACGACGGCGGCCGGACGTGGCAGCTCAAGACGGACTCGCCAATGATCCACGCACGGCCGCTCCTGGCCGGCGGCCGCCTCTACGTGCTCGGCCACCAGGGCTTTCTGGTCATCATGCGGTCGGACGACGGCGGCGACAGCTTCGGCGCGCCCGCCCGGTTGACCGAGAGCAGCGGCTGGCACCAGGCGCCGTGCAACGTCTGCTATGCGCGCGGGAAGGTGTATCTCGTGATGGAGCGGAACACGGATCCGGCCGCCCCGGGTTGGCCCGTCGCCGTGCTCGCGCCGGTCGTGATGTCGGCTCCAGTCGGCGCCGATCTGACGGACCCGAATTCATGGACGTTTTCGAACGAATACTGTTTTCGCGACGCCGTGGCGGAATTCGGAAAGCCGAACCTGATCGGCGCGCCTTTCTATAAGACCGGCCTGCTGGCGCCGGAGTCGCGCGCCGACAAGCGGGGGATGTCGGATATCGGCTGGCTGGAAACGAACGTCGTTCAATTCGCGGATCCGAACCATCTCTGGTATGACCCGGCGGGGCGGACATTCCATCTCTGGATGCGCGCCCATACGGGAACGACCAACCTGGCGTGCATCGCCAAGGCGATCGAGGGAGAGGACGGAAGCTTGTCGGTCGGCCTTGAAAGAGCGCCCTCCGGCGAGCCGATGCTGTTCGTTCCTTGCCCCGGCGGCCAGATGAAGTTCCACATCCTTTTCGACGAGCAGACGCGGCTCTTCTGGCTGCTTTCCAGCCAGGCGACCGATTCCATGACGGACCCGAAGAAGCTGCCCGACGATCGCTACAACCTCCCCAACAACGAGCGCCACCGGCTCGCCCTGCACTTCTCGACGAACTGCGTCGATTGGTGTTTCGCGGGGATCGTCAGCGACAGCGGCCATGCCGGCCAGGGGCGGCACTACGCCTCGATGGCCTTCAGCGGAGAGGACCTGCTCGTCCTCTCGCGTTCGGGCGACGGCCGCGCGAAGGACGCCCACAACGGCAACCTGATCACCTTTCACCGGGTCCGCCAGTTCCGCCAGCTGGTCTATTGAAGACGGCGGCGAACGGACGCTGGCCGCTGGCGGCCTCAGCACGCGCAAACGTCCAGTGCCGGCTCATGGTGGGCCGCCGCTTGCGCTGCCGGCGCTGCCGACGTTTCCTCTGCTGGTGTGCGTCGCGGCAATGCGTTCGGCCGTGGGATGGGCCGCGTTGGACCACCCTACGGCTCATGGTGGGCCGCCGCTTGCGCTGCCGGCGCTGCCGACGTTTCCTCTGCTGGTGCGCGTCGCGGCAATGCGTTCGGCAGGTCTCAGAGCTTGAAGGCGAACGTCTGGTTGATCAGCCGCAGGGCGCGGCGGGCGAGCGTTTGCGGTTGCGCGTGGATCTTGGCCTTCCCCTTCAGGCCCGGGCGGAGCATCGAATCGGCCTCGTGGACCTTGCGGATCTGCTCGACGACGTACGTCGCCCGGTCATCCCCCACGCGGCCGCGGATTTCCACGTAGTCGCCGTCGCCGTACGTCCAGGGGACCTGCGCTTCGTGGATCTGGAACGTGCCGCCGTACTCGTCCTTGTGGCTTTCGGGATGCAGGTAGGTGATTCGCCAGGCGCCGCCCTGCTCGGGATGCTCGAGCCGCCCGCGGAGCACGCCGTAGTCGAGCCCGTGGCCGTAGAGCCCCATGAGGACCTGGGCCTGGTAGGAAGTGCTCAAAGGGCGCTCCCTGCCCGAGGCGTCGGTCTTGGTGGCCACGTCGCCGCCGGCCTTGGCGGAGAGGTTGTCGGGGCTGGCCCGCATCTCTTCCGGGGCGATGTCGACGAGGACGCCTTCGAGGGTCTCGTGGGGCATGTTGTCGAGCTTCATTTCCACGCGTTGGCCCGGCGCGACGAAATCGATCACCGCCTGGTCGATCACCAGGTTGGCCTCCATCGATTCGAGCCAGCCGATCTTGCAGACCGGCACGCTCCGCTCCAGCGTGGCGCCGAGGTTGACCTCCTCCAGCGGCGTGCCGGCCCAGCCGGGCAGGCGCCCGTCCGGCTCCTCGCGGCGCGGTATCCACTTGGGCGGCAGGACGATGCCCGTCATCCCGGCGCGGAGCTCCAGCCGGCGGCTGTCGTCGCGGCGCTCGGCGAGCTGCTGTTCGATCGAGCGGAGCGCCTTTTCGATCTGGGGGATCTCGTTGCTGGCGCGGGGGTTCTCGTGGCGCTGCTCCTTGAGGGTCGCCAACTGGATCTCGTACTGCCTGCGCTTGCCCTCCAGGTCGAAGAGTTCGTGGACCAGCTCGGGGCTCTCCAGCCGCGCCAGCAGGGCCCCTTTCTCGACGCGCCCGCCCGGCTTGGCGCTGATCTCGACCAGTTTGCCGGGCACCGTGACGTAGACCGACGCGGCGTCGCGGGGCTCGACCTCGAACGTGCAGAGGATCGAGTACGGCAGCGGGACCCAGAAGATCACCAGGCCCACCAGGGCGAGCCCTCCGAGGGCGGCGTACATCCGCGGCTTTTTCACCTTGTGAAGCCTCCCGGGCACGTAGAAGAACTTGACGAGCTTGTAGATCGGTTGAAACAGCAGGCCCCAGATCGCCATCGCCGCGATCGCCTGGCCGATGATCTTCAAGCCGTAGGGCTCGAACACCTTGTAGAGAAAGAACAGGATCGAGGCCAGGATGAACCAGCGGTAGATCACCGCGGCGATCGTGTAGAAGGCGAAAAAGGCCTGGTTGCGTTCGGGCAGAAAGGGGTCGTCCGGAGGCTCCAGCCCGAGGAACCACTGCCCCATCTTGCGGTTCAGGATCGAGGTCGCCTTCTGCCGCAGGTTCGGGATCTCCACCAGATCGGCGAGGATGTAGTAGCCGTCGTAGCGGAGCAGCGGGTTGGCGTTGAACAGGATCGTGCTCACCGACGAGATGAACATCACGTTCAGGCACAGGTAGTGGACCAGGCCCGGTTCGGTGAACCACCAGATGAACGTGGCGATCGCGGCGAGCGTCAATTCGACGTAGATTCCCGCGGCGCCGATCGCCGCCCGGTGCCACTTGCTGGGCAGCATCCAGGAGTCGGAGACGTTGCAGTAGAGGCAGGGGGTGAGGACGAGGATCATCACGCCCATTTCGTGGCATTCGCCGCCGAAGTGCTTGCACGCCAGGCCGTGGCCGAACTCGTGGCAGACCTTCGTCACCGCCAGGGTGATCGCCAGGAAGATCGCATTGGTGGGGCTGAAGAAGTTGTGGAAGCTCGGCAGCTTCGAGCGGAAGACGTCGAACTCGACCACGACCAGCGCCGCCGCAGCGCAGGCCAGGATCAGCGAGAGCACGAACACGGTCCGCGAGAAACACCAGCGGAGCCGGGGATAGAGCCAGTTCAGCAGCCGTTCCGGATCGATCCCCTTGAAGCGGATGCAGAGGATGTTGGTCGCCGCGCCGAGCAGTTCCTTGCGGCGCTTTTCGTCGCGGCGCTTGCGGAGCTCGCGGCCCTGGCCGGGCACGTTGGCCACCACCAGCCCGCTGCGGTGGAGCATGCCGAGAAACTGCTGGAGCTCCTCGAGCGTGATCTTCTGCGGCGGGAACTCGGCCTCGAACTCGTCCTTGATCTCGTCGAGGCTCCGCGTGCCGTCGAGCATCTTGAGGATCGCGTATTCTTCGTCCTGGAAGCGGAAGTAGTTCAGCCCCACCGGGTCCTTGACGACCCAGTAGCTCCGCCCGTGGTAACGCTGGCGCTTGACCGACAGGTCGGCCCGAACGCGGACGCTCAGCCTCCGCGCGGAACTGGAAACCAGGCTGTCGGTTAGCGTGACCATCGGTGCTGAACAATCCTCTCGGGGAGACACGCAGCGGAAGGCCTTGGCGAGCGGCTCGCCGGCAGCCGCGCCGCGACTATTGCTGCCAGTGAATCTGCATGTTCGCGATCATCCCCCCCATCAGCGCCCAGTGCTCGCCGATCTTCTGGTTGATCACCTCGGCGCGGACGCGGAAGCGATTGCCGCCTTCGATGATCGGGTCGATCGAATCGATCCGCCCCTGGAACGTGCCGACCTGGCCCTTGGCCAACTGGACCTGGACGGTGACCGGCTTGCCGTCGACGTCGGCCGGCGAGATCGGCCCATACTGCAAATAGCCCTCGATCCGCAGCCGGTCGAGCTGCACGACCCGCGCGATCGGATCGCCGGCGCGGACCCAGGCCCCGACGCGCGGAAAGACCTCGACGACGACGCCCTCGACGGGCGATCGGATCACGCGCCGCCCGAGCTCATAGCTGGCCAACTTCTTCTCCGCCTCGCGGACGCGGACCGACATCCCGGCGAGGTTCTGCTCGTGCTCGGCCTGCTCGGTCTGGAGCATGTATTGCCGGTACTGGAGCTCGAGGACTTTCAACTCCGTGTAGGTGTAGGCGTCGGGCACCTTCTCGCTGGCCTCCATGGCCTGCTTGAGGCGGAACTTGTAGACCTCGGAGGCCATTTTGGCGTAGCGCACGTTGATGTCGTTGCCCCACTCCTCCTTGGCCATCTCCAGCCGCGCGATCGACGCCTCTTCGTTGGTCCGCTCGATCGAGTCGTCGACCTGGGCGAGAATCGCGTCGACCGCCACGTGGTCGCCCTCCTTGACGTTCACGCTGCGGATCACGCCGCCCTGCTGCGCCGGCAGATCGGCCGGGATGTTCGTGTCGTAGATGAACGTGACGACGCAGTCCCGCAGCAGTCCCGGATCGTCGGCCGCCGCCGTCTCCATGTTCTGCGTGCCGAAGGCGGCCAGCGCCGCGGCAAATACAATCGAGGCTAGTTGCATCGAATCAATTCCTTTCCTGCTCGCCCTCCTGCAATCCGGCCCGGCTCCACCCGCTCAAAATCGGAACAGGATGTTTCTCTGGACATACGCGATGGCATCGCACAAGAGGACATAGCCCACCGGCCGATAGCCGCACATGATCTTGGCGCTCGCCTCCGCGCCGGGGCGGAGATTCTCGGGCAGCTTCTGATCCGGCCCGAAACGGACTTTGATCAGCACCGTGTTCCCCTCCTCGCTGCGGACCTCGGCGCGGTCGTTGATCTCGACGACGGCGCCTTCGTAGGTCTTGTCCGGGTCGGTCGCCAGGACGAATTCGACCTTCAGGTCGCTGGCCGGGTCGGCCTCTCTGAGGGCACGGCGGTAGCGATCGATGTGCCCCATCCGCTTCTCCGGCATCCGCAACTCCAACTGCCACTCCCCGGCGGAGTTGGCCACCTGCATCAGCATCTGGCCGCGCTGCACGGGCCGGTGGAGGAGCAGTTCCTGGACGCTCCAGGTGATCACTTCGCCGTCGATCGGGCTGCGGACCTCCAGGTCCTTGAGCTGCTCGGAATACAGCTCCTGCTGCTTGAGCAGGGTCGCGCGGCGCTCCTCCAATTCCCGCAGCCGCCCGACCAACTGGATCTGGTCGCTCTTCTGCATCGTGCGGGCGTGCTGGATCAATTGGCTGTTGGCGGCCGCGATCTGCTCCTGGGTGACGAGCAGTTCGCCGGCGTTCTGCTGGATCTTCAGGTTCAAGTCGCTGCTCCGCAGTTTGGCCAGCAGCGTGCCTTCGACCCCGGCGGCCGGATTCGGGGCGACGACCCGGTCGCCGTGCTCGACGAACACCTGGTCGACGTCGCCGTCGATCGCGGCGAACACGTCGCGCCGCTCGACCGGCTGGAGATTGCCCGAGGAGTGGGCCTTGAACGGCCAGGGGCAGAGGACGAGAAACAGCAGCACGGCCACCACGGCGATCGAGACGGCGATCGTCTTCGGCAGCGTCCGCGCCTTGACGAGCCAGCGGCTCTTGCCGATCGTCCGCCAGACGGGCATCAGGAACAGGTTGCTGTGCTCCAGCGAGTTGGCCAGGGCCGTCGCGCTGTGCTTGGCGACGACGTCGACCCGCTGGACCATCCGCTGGGGCACGCGGGCGTCTTCGATCTGCTCGACGATCAGCGCGCCGATCGGCGGCTCGGGCGCCTCGCGCTTGTCCGGATCGTCTTCTTCCTCCAGCGGTGCGGGGCGGATCAAGGGCAACACGGCCACCGTCTTGGAGTGCGCGTCGTCGACGTATTCCTGGATCGCGTCCTCGACCTGCGGCGCCAAGTTGCTCGTGTCGCCGGTGTACCAGACCGGCTCTTCGCTGGCGACCACCGCGGCGGCCAACTGGCCGAGCAGCCGCACCGTGTTCGATCGCTTGTCGAACAGGTCCTGCCCGCTGACCGCCTCGACGGTGCACTTGCGGCCCCGCCGAATCGCCACGCTGACGCGGTCGCACTCGATCAACCGGCGGCCCTCGTTGGCAATCGTGTAGGCCGTCTCCCGCGGGTCGAGGCTGGCATGGATCACCCGGGTGAACTCTTCCAGTTGGCTCCAGAGGACCTGCCGATCGCCGAAATGGCGCAACTGGCGGCTCTTGAAATAGTCGCCGGCCAGGTCGCACATCTGGTTCAAGAAGCGGAGGTAGCCCTTCTGGGTGTTCGGACCGGAATCGGCGCGCTGGAAAATCTCCACGACCCCGATCGTCTCCAGCTCGGTCCTTACGGGACCGAGGACGAGGAGGAAATCCGTGGGGTTGGCCGCCTCCTTGTCGTCGCCGGAGCCGGAATGCGGCGGGACGAGCTGCGTCTCGCCCGAGGTGATCGCTCGATGCAGGAGGCGCCCGTGCTGCATCTGGGCCTCTTCGCTCTCGCGCAACCGGGTCTGCTGCAAGTTGATCTGATACTGGAGCACGAGCCGGCCCTGCTCCTCGATCGTCCAGACAGCGCCGCCGATGGCCGCCAAAGCGGAAACCACTCGGGGGAGAAATTCCCCGTAGTACTGCTCCGGGGCGATCTCCGATTTGGAGAGCTGGGCGATCTCGTTGACCAGCGAGCGAATCTGCTGTTTGGTCTGCTCGATCAGGTTCGGATCGAGGGATTGTTCAGTGCTCATTTGGTTACCGTCTTGCTAAGCTGCGCTCGCCTCGGACGAGCCATGCCAACCGATTCGTGGCATGCATGCCGTTTCAACGTCCGGCGGGCACAACATCGACCTGCCCCACAGCCGCCTGAGTTTTGATCCCTATTCTATGACGCTCAGCCAAGGCTCTTTGTTTGCCCGCATTTCTCGGGTTTGCCGCGTTTTTTGCCCATGCTCAACAGTAGCTCAAGCTTGGCGGCCGCGCCAGGCACATCGTCCACGAAGGCCATCAGCGATTCGCTTCAGGGGTCGGGCGGGTTGCGTCGCGCGTCCCTTTCGTCCGTGGCGGCTCAATCGCGGGGCAAGCCCACGCGTTGACCCATTTTTGTCGCGGCCAAAACGCGGAGTCGCCGGCGTGCAGCCAGACCTCGCAAACCTCAACGCCTGCTTTTCCTTGCCATTTCGCCCAAACCGAGTTCGCCAGCCGGAATAACCCCAACTCCACAGATGCCGCAAATCCTCGCCTCCGGTGGCCAACCTGTTTAGTTCTTTTTACCATAAACTCCACATTTTCACACGAGCCCCCATCGCTTCCGTAAATACCATTCGACCCCCAACAACCCGATCAATAGGAAAAACAGGAACCAGGTGTCCCACAGGGTAAGTTTGGTTTCCGTGGTCTCCACGAGTGTTTCGGCCTGTTTGACCAGTCCCTCCAGTGCCGAAGGGAGTTCTTCCGGAGCCAGCGATTGGCCTCCGGTCATCGCCGCCAGGCCGTCCATCACCCCCGCGTCGGCCGTTGCGTTGTCCAGCTCGAGGTCCTGATCGGCCACGAGGAACCTCGCCCGAGCGGTCCCCGCTCCGTCGCCGTAGCGCACGCGAACCTCGATGCGGTAGTCGCCCGCCTGGGCCGTCTCGCGGAACGAGCCGCCCAGGCGGCCCATCGTCTGGCTGACTTCGACCTCTTCCCGCGTTCCGTCGGGCAGGGTGACGAACGCCTCGCCGGTGGCATCGATCACCGGATCGCCCGTGGCCGCCAGGACCCCGACGGCAAATTCCACCCGGCTGCCGCGCTGGAACTGCCGCTGCGGCAGTTCCACCCAGACATTGCCCTCGAGCGACTCGTCTTTTCGCGCGAGCCAAAGCACCACCTGCCGCCAGAATCGCTTGTGCGCGTTGCCAAACCCCTGCATCTGCCAGCGCCACGTCGAGTCGCCCGCAAAACCCATCACGCGGCCGCCGCCAAACAGGTGGGCAACCAGGAGCGGCTCCTTCTTCCCGCTCTCGGCGAGCACGGACGCCAGCGGTTTCATGCCGAAAAACTTGTTCGCCCCTTCCAGCGGCGGCAGTTCCTGCCAGACCTTGCGGTTCTCTTGGGGACTGGCGCCCAGGAGCATCGTGAAATGTCCCAGGTTGATCTCCGTCGGGGTCATCCGGACCGGCCCTTCCAGGTGCAGGTCGGTTCGCGGCGGCGAGTCGAGCGCCTGGCGCTCGAGGCGATTCATCCTCACCGGCAGGACGTCGGCCAGCGGCGTGTCGGCGTAGCCGCCCGCCCCGAAACTGTGCCAGCCGCCGAGCATGATCAGCCCCGCCCCGCGCGAGACCGTGTCGGCCAGGTTTTGCAGCTCGCCCGCCTCGAAGGCCGAACTGTCCAGATCGCCGAGGATATACGCCTCGTAGCGGCCCGGCTGGAGCCGCTCGCCAAGGTCCGCGGGCCGCGTTTCCGGCCGCCGCCGGTCGATCGTGAACGTGTCGACGTTGATATCGGGCGAGGCGTCGAGCGCGCGGCGGAGAAAGTTCTGCTCCACGCGCGGCGGGAAACCCTCCAAATACAGGACCCGCAACCCGCCCTTGAGCACGTTGACGAACGTGCTTACACGGTTGTTGGTCGTCACCAGCTCTCCCGGCTGCTCGACAACCTCCACGGTCAACTTGCGTTCGCCGGGCGTGGCCGGAGCGTAGAGGAACTCGAAGGGGACCTCCTCGCCGTCCGTCTTCGCCGTCACGGTCTGGACGGCCACCGGTTCGAGCCGCTCGGGCGCCGATTCGAAGAGGAGGCGGACCGACGCCGGCCGCTCCACGAACCCGTCCATCCGCACCCGCCCGCGGACCGTCAGCTCGTTGTTGACGAAGACCCGATCGTTGGCCAGCAGGTCCTTGACGGCCAGGTCGCGCGCCTGGCCCAGCCCGACGGATTTGCCGAGCCGCAGCGTCCAGAGCCGATCGCCGCGGCTGCGCAGCTGCGCGGCGGCCTGCTGCGGCAAGAGGTCGTCGGGCGAGAGGGCCCGCTGCGCCCCGTCGCTGAGCAGGAAGACGCCCAGCAGCCGCTCGCCCGCCTCCTGCCGCAAGACTGTGTCGAGCGAGCGGCCGATCGCGGTCGCCTGTCCCTCCGGTTTTTCGGGCAGGGCCACCCGCCCGTCGGCCACCTCCAGCCGGCGCGCGTCGCGGTCGAAGCCGTAAGCCTTGACGTTGAACCGCTCGCCCAACCGCCTCAGCACGCCGCTCGAGTCCTCCAGCGCTCGCCGCAGCGTTTCGTAGCGCGTCATGCCGCTCACCTCGTCGGGGACCGTCATGCTCCGCGAGAGGTCGGCCAACAGCAGGATCGAAGCGGCCAGCGGCTTCGTCTGCGTGTAGACGATCGTCGGCCGCAGCATGGCAAACAGCACGACCAGGAAGGCCGCCCCGCGGAGCGCCGCCAGAATCCGCCGCCGGCGGCGACTCGCCCGCCGCGCGCCCGGCCCGACCGCCAGCAGACCCACGAGCAGAAGCGCAACGGCGATCAGCACGTAAACGCTGCCTCCGACTGGGTAGAAGTAGAGTCGCACCATCGGCCTGCCGGACTATTCGCGGTAAAAACGGTTTGCCAAAAGATGTTCCGCCGCCAGCACCATCGCCACCAGCAGGATCAGCAGCGGAAACAACTCCCGGCCCACCCGGCCCCGGTTGACGTTCCCTTCCAACTCGCCGCGCTGGCGGGCGACCTGAAACGCCGCATCGCCGAAGACCTTCGCCAGGTGCTCGCGGTCCGCCCGCACAAGCTCGGTCTGCTCCGGCGGCAGATTCACACTGAACGGCCGGTCGAAGCGATCCGCGGCGCCGCCGGCCAGCACCCGGTAGTTGCCGATCGCCTCGGTCGCCGTGATCACCAGCGCCCGGTCCGCCAGGTCGGGCGTCAGCCGGACCTCGAAGTCGCCCGGCGCCGTCATCGCGTACGAGCGGTGCTCGTCGTGGGGACCGAGGCGCAAGACGGCGGTCTGCCCGGCGAAGTAATTGAGCTGCTCGTCGAGGCTCCCGACCAGGTACGAAGCCATCCCGTTGACGAGGATTACAAACGGCCACGCCTCGCCCGCGGGCAGCAGGTTCCAGGGCTCGCCGTCGAGCGGGTCGGAGATCGGCGTGGTCATCACGAGGACCCGCCCCGCGCCAACCGATCGCTCGAGCAGGGCCGGCTCCCCGTCGCTCAACGCGACAACCGTGCTCACCTGCTCGTTCCGATCTTTCAGCTGCCAGTAGCGTAACACGGGATGGAACGGCCAGGGGACCGTCTGCTCGAACTTGCGAAATTCACCCAGAATCGGGTGCTGCGACGTTTCCGGGGCAAGGTGGACGTCGCCTCGGGGGGCTCGCGCCTGGCGAACCGGCACGGCCGGCAAGACCGCCTGGGCGGCCGACGTGCGAAACGCGTCCAGCGGCTTAGCGCCCCGCCCGAGGCAGACTGCAAGCCCGCGTCCCTGCCGCACGTAGTCCTCCAGGCGGGTCCAAGTCGCCGGCTCCAATCCCGGCGGGTCGAGCAGCCAGATCGCCGCGTAGTCTTCGAGCTTTTCCTGCGCCAGGCCGTCGTATTCGATCAGCTTGCAGTCGAACCGCGCACGCCCCTCGCGCCGGAAACCGGCCGGCGCCAACGCGGATGTCAGAAACAGCCCGTGAAGCTCCGCCGGTGCGGCCGCCACGACGAGGACCTGCCAGGCCTCGTTCACTTCGACGGAAAACCAGCGCCGGTTGTCGCACGCCAAGGCGTCGTCGCCAGCGATCTCCACATAGCCCTGGTGGCCCCCCACGCCGAGGCCCTCAATCTTGAAGTCGACCGACCGCGACTGGCCGCCGTCCAGCGCAACGATCTGCTCCATCCGCTTTCGCGGGCCGGATCCGTCCTGCCTGGTCGGGCCGCCCTCGAGCAGGTACAGGGCCACCTTGCTCCGCTCCGGCCCGCCGGCGCGGCGCACCTCGGTGCTGATCGAGAGCGGGCTGCGATCGGAGAGCACCTGGGCTGAAAGCCGCAATTGGCCCAGGCTCGTGTTCGTCGGGGCCTCCACGCCAACGTCGATCACGTACAGGCCGATCTCCGCATGGCTCGCCAGCAGGTTCTGAACCGCGGCGGCAGCCTCCACGGGCCAGGCGACCCGCGCCAGATCGGTCAGAATATACAGCTCCCGGCCGGCGAGCTTGCTCGTCGCCAGCAGTTGAACCGCCTTCTCCAAAACGGCCGTCATCGGCTCGGCGGTGGCCGATGGGGCCAGTTGCTCGATGCGGTGCCGCGCGGCGCCGCGATGGGCCTGGAAGCTGGCGGGCCCCCGCCGCGCGTCGAGCACGGCAATCTCGCTCTCGGCCGGCAATTGCCCGATCAGCCAGAGGCCGAAATCCTTCGCCGCGTCCAGCCGCGACCGGTTCTCGTTTACATACTCCATCCGCATCGACGTGTCGAACACCAGCGCGGCGGCAACCGGCGCTTTCTGGCTGCCGAGCGACCCGGAGAACTTCACGCTCGGCCGGGCCAGCGCCGCGGCCAGCAGCAGAATCGCCCCCACCCGCAGAGCCAGCAGCAGCAGGTGACGCAGCCGCAAACGCCGCTGGTTCGTCTCCTGCCGCTGGGCGACAAACCGCAACGCCGGAAACTCCAGATGCCGCGGCCGCCGCCGCATGATCAAATGCAGCACGATCGGCAGGGCGACCAGCGCGGATCCGAAGAGGAGCGAGGCGTTGAGGAAGGTCATCGCCCTTTCCTCCTCGCCAGGTACCCCGTCAGCGCGCGGTCGAAGGGCATGCTCGTATCGAGGGGCACGTAGTCGACGCCCGACTGGGCGGACTCGCGCTGGTAGGTCTTGCGAAACGCCTCCACCTGGTCAAGGTAATCGCGGCGGAAGGCGTCCGCGTCGATCTGGAGCCGCTGGCTCGTCTCGGGGTCCTCCAGGTCGACCATGCCGCCAAACGGGAAGTTCGTCTCGGCCTCATCGAGCACGTGAAACAAGATCACGTCGTGCCCGCCGTGCCGGAGCCTGTAGAGCGCTTGGAGGATCGGTTCCGGATCGGCCAGCAGATCGGAAAAGATCATCACCAGGCTGGCGTGCCGGAGCATGGCCGCCACCTGGTTCAGGCTGGCGGCCACGTCGGTCTTGCCCTCCGGCTTCAGATTCGCCAGCAGCGAGAGGACGTCGCCAAGCTGCCCGCGCCGCGACTTCGGGGCCAGGCTGTTGCGGATCTTCTCGTCGAAAGTCAGCAGTCCGACCGGGTCCTGCTGGTGGATCATCAGGTAGCAGAGCGCGGCGGCCAGGCAGATGCTGTAGTCGAATTTCGTCAACTCCTGGCGGTACGTGTAGCCCATCGAGCGGCTCAGGTCCATCACCAGGTAGCCGGTGATGTTCGTCTCCGCCTCGAACTTCTTGACGTAGTACTTGTCGGTCTTGGCGTAGATCAGCCAGTCGATGTCCTTGGGATCGTCGCCGGGGGTGTACTTGCGATGCTCGCTGAACTCGACGGAAAACCCGTGGAACGGGCTGGCGTGCAGCCCCTGCAAAAACCCCTTGACGATGAACTGCGCGCGCAAGTCGAGCCGCTTGATCTGCTGGATGACTTCCGGCTTGAGATACTTTTCGGCGGTCGACATGAAGAAGGTTTCAGGGTTCGGGGTCCAGTTCTTCACCTCGTTCCCAAGCTCCAGCTTGGGAACGCAGCGAGAAGGGGCCAGTTCTCCACCCCCACCTCGTTCCCAAGCTCCAGCTTGGGAACGCAGCAGGTTCTCACCAGCAGGTTTTCACGCGCCCCAGCCCATTTTGCGCTCCTATTTCTGCTCGAACTTGGGGATTTCCGGCGGGGGGATCTCCCGCACGAGCCGCTCGACGACATTGTCGTTGGTCATCCCCTCGGCCTGGGCCTGGAAATTGGTGGCGATCCGGTGCCGCAGCACCGGCACGGCGATCTTCTGCACATCCTCCAGCGCGACGGAGAACCTCCCGTCCATCGCCGCCAGGGCCTTGCCCCCCTGGATCAGGAACTGGCCGGCGCGCGGACCGGCGCCCCAGTCGACCAGGTCGCGGATGAACTCGGGGGCCGAGGCATCCTTCGGCCGGGTCGCGCGAACCAGCCGCGAGGCGTATTTCACGATGTACTGGCTGACGGCCACTGAGCCGACCAGCTTTTGCAGGTTCACGATCGATTTGCCCGAAAGCACCTTGCGAATCTCGACCTTCTCGCTCCGCGTTGTCGAGGCCAGGATCTGCTCCTCTTCGTCGGCCGAGGGATAATCGACCTTGATATTGAACATGAACCGGTCCAATTGAGCTTCCGGCAAAGGGTACGTGCCCTCCTGCTCGATCGGGTTCTGCGTGGCGATCGTGAAGAACGGCTCGGGCAGCGGATAGGTCTGCTGCCCGACGGTCACCTCCCGCTCCTGCATCGCTTGCAGAAGGGCCGCCTGCGTCTTGGGGGGCGTGCGGTTGATTTCATCGGCAAGCAGAATATTCGTGAAAATCGGACCATCGACAAACCGGAAGTTCCGCTTGCCCCGCTCGTCTTCCTCCAGCACGTTGGTGCCGGTGATGTCCGAGGGCATCAGGTCCGGCGTGAACTGGATCCGCTTGAACTGGATGTCGAGAATCCGCGCCAGGGTGCTGACCATCAGGGTCTTCGCCAGTCCCGGCACGCCCACCAGCAGGCAGTGCCCCCGCGTGAAGATCGCCGCAAAAATCTGCTCGATCACGTCGGACTGGCCGACAATCACCTTCTGAAGCTCGTCCTGCATCAGCTTGCGGTGCTGGCTGAAATCCTGGAGGACGTCTCCCAGACTGCGCGTTTTCGTCGACAAGGCTTGATCCTATCTCGCTCTAGATCCACCGATCGCTCTGTTCGCCACCGCCGCCGGGCATCCTGCCAGCGTGGTCCGCGGACTCCCCCCGGCAGAAGCGTACCCGTCTGGCTGCTCCACCAGCGGATACCATCCGCGGCGGCCAGGCCCTATTATTGTATAGCCCGAAGGCGGCCGGCACTGTTAAACGGCGGCAACAAATCCAACCTAGCAGACTTTTCCGCCATGCTGAAGCATAACCCAAGCCCGCCGCGCGGCGGTCGAGCCGTGTTTTCTCGCCGCGCGTGCTGGCACACTCCCCCCGCCAGGCAGACATCCGTGCGCTCCATAACGCGCCTGCTGATTGCCGCGGGAATGACGCTTGCGACCTTTGCGCCGGCGTTCTGCGACGACATTCCGCCCGAGCGGGTCCGCAAGGTCATCGAGGGGGGCGTAGGGTACCTCAAGCGGCAGCAGCGGAACGACGGCTCGTGGACACCCTACCAGAATGACCCGGTCGGGATTACGGGCCTGTGTACGCTGGCCCTGTTGAATTCCGGCGTTCCGCCCGGCGACCCCGCGCTCAACAAAGCCCTGGACTACCTCGAACAGCAGAAGCCGCAGGAGAACTACGCCACCTCGCTGCAAACGATGGTCTTTGCCCAGGCCAATCCCGGGCGGTTCCGCAACCTGATTCTCCGCAACGTCAACTGGTTCGAGCAGATGCAGATTCAGGACTGCACCTTCAAGGGTTCCTGGGGGTACAACAAGGCGAGCCCTTCCGGCGACAACTCCAATTCGCAGTTCGCCCTGCTCGCCCTCTACGAGGCCGAACGCGCGGGCGTCCGAGTCTCCGACCGCACCTGGCGGTTCGCCAAGGAATACTGGGAGCGGGCCCAGAACGACGACGGCTCCTTCGGGTACCGCGTCGATACGAGCACCGCCGGGACCGGCAGCATGACCTGTGCCGGGATCGCCTCGCTGGTGATCGCCTCCGGACGCATCCGCGCGGGCGACGCGCACGTCGAGGGCGACCAGATCAACTGCTGCCAGCAGGACCAGTCCGATTCGAACCGCATCGAGCGGGCGATGCAGTGGCTGGGCGCGAATTTCACCGTCACCCACAACCCCAACGGCGGCAAGTACTGGACCCTGTATTACCTCTACGGCGTCGAACGCGTCGGGCGGCTGACCGCGCGGCGCTTCATCGGCGGGCACGACTGGTACCGGGAAGGCACCGCGATGCTGTTGGCCAGCCAGGGCGCGATGGCCGACTTCTGGGTCGGCACGAGCATGGCCGAGGACAATCCCCTGATCGCCACCAGCCTGGCCTTGCTGTTCCTCTCCAAGGGCCGCCGGCCGGTGCTGCTGACCAAGCTCCGCCACGGCCCCGAGGAACAGTGGAACCAGCACCGCGCCGACGTGAACAACCTCGCCCGCTATGTCGAATCCCGCTGGCGGATCGATCTGACCTGGCAGGTCGTCGACCTGCAAGCGGCGACCGTCGACGACCTGATGCAGTCCCCCGTGCTCTATTTCTGCGGCGGCACGAGTCCCCTGCCCGCCGCCGAGCCGGGGCAAGACGACCTCGCCCGCAAACTTCGCGGGTACCTCGACCGCGGCGGGTTCCTGTTCGCCGAGGCCTACTGCGCCGGCGAGGAGTTCGACCGCGGATTCCGCCAGCTCGTCGCCCGCGTGTTTCCCGAAGAGGAATACCGCCTCCGCCTGCTGCCCCCCGAGCATCCCATCTGGAGGGCCGAGGAACGGGTCGATCCGAACTACCTGCGGCCGATCTACGGGATCGACTTCGGCTGCCGCACGAGCGTCGTCTACTGCCCGCCGGCCGAGCCGGGCAAGCTCCAGCCCTCGCTCTCCTGCCTCTGGGAACTCTCCCGCGCGGGCCGCGAAACGGAATACCCCAAGCGAGTCGCCGACCAGGTCCAGGCGGGGCTCTCCACCGGAATCAACATCCTCGCCTACGCAACCAACCGGGAGCTGAAAACCAAGGACGAAATCCCCAGCCAACTCCAGAAGGCCGCCGACGGCGACGCCTTCGACCGCGGGCGGATCCGGATCGCCAATCTCCGCCATCCCGGCGGATGCGACTCGGCCCCGAGAGCGCTGGTCAACCTCATGGAAGTCGCCGCCGCCCAGTTGAACCTCCGCACCCGCGCCCGAGAAAAACCGATCCGCCTCACGGATCGCGAGATCTTCGACTACCCGCTGGTCTTCATGCACGGGCGGAACCGGTTCTCCTTGACCGACGCGGAACGCGAGCAGCTCAAAAACTACCTCCAGCGCGGCGGCCTGCTGCTGGCCAACGCGATCTGCGCCAGCGAACCCTTCGCCGAATCGTTCCGCCGCGAAATGGCCACGATGTTTCCCGACCTGCCCTTGGAACCGATCCCCGCCAGCCATCCCCTGCTCACGCCCGCCTACGGTGGTTTCGACCTCGCGCTGGTCACCCGCCGCGATCCGCAGCAGCGGGGCCGGGGCGAACGGCTCGAAGACATCCTCCGCAAGGTCCCGCCCGATCTGGAAGGCATCCGCTTCGCGGACCGCTATGGCGTCATCTTCTCGCGATTCGACCTGAGCTGCGCCCTGGAGAAGCAGAACTCCCTGGAATGCCGCGGCTATATCCGTGAAGACGCCGCGCGGATCGGGCTGAACGTCCTCCTCTATTCCCTCCAGCAATGACCCATCCGGACGAGTCGACCCGCCCCGCCCCGCCCCGACCCGACCGGCTCATCCCGGCGGCGCTCCTGGTGCTGACGCTCGTGGTCCGCGCCGGCATCATCGCCGCCACCCCCCAAGCGTTTGACGGCGATCCCGACGCCTACCGGGCCGTCGCCGGGAATCTCGTCGAACACGGCTGTCTCGGTTCAAAAGACATTCCCACGGCCACCCGCCCCCCGCTCTATCCGCTCCTCCTGGCGGCCTGCCTGAGCGTCGACGCCGAGGCGCGCCTCAGTCTCGCCGCCGCCCACGTCCTGCTCGCCCTGGCGACCGTGTTTTTCAGTTGCCGGCTGGCCGAGCGCTGGGGGCTCGGCCGCTGGGCCCCGGCCGCCGCGGTGCTCGTGGCCGTCGATCCGATTCTGCTTGCCCAGTCGACGCTCGTGATGACCGAAACGCTGGCGACGCTTCTCGCCGCGGCAAGCCTGTTGGCGGTGACCGCCTGCGCCGCGCAGGCCACCGGCCGCCGCGCCGCGGCGGCCGGCGGCCTGATCGCGGCGGCCGCCCTCTGCCGACCGACGTTTCTCCCCTGGCTCGGGCTGGTGATCGTCCTTCTGCCCTGGTTCGGCAAGGGGTGGCGGCAGCGCGCCCGGTTGCTGGCCGCCGCGGCGATCGCCGCGGCGGTTGTCCTCGGGCCCTGGGCCGCGCGGAATGCCCTGCATTTCGGAAAACCGACCCCGGCGACAAACCACGGAGGTTTCACACTCCTGTTGGCGAACAACCCGAGCTTCTACGACTACCTCGGCCGCCGCTCGCCGGGCGAGACCTGGAACGCCGACCAGTTCAACAGCGATTGGTCCGTCCGGGCCCAGTCGCTGGCTCCCGGCGACGAGGTGGCCGCCGACCGGTTGGCCTATGCCGACGCCTGCCAGACGATTCGGTCGCGGCCGCGGATGTTTGCCTACGCCTGTCTCGTCCGGCTGGGTAGGACCTGGGCCCTCCTTCCGCACCGCATCGACTCCGCCGAGACCGCCCGCGGGCGTGGGGCGCGATGGGCCGTGGCGGTCTTCTACGCCGCCGAGTCGCTGCTGGCCCTGGTCGGGCTGGTTGCCCTGGCCCGCGGCAAAGTCGGGCGGAATCGCCTCGTTTCGGGCTGGTCCTGGGGACTGCTCCTGGTGGTCGTCTTCACCGCGGTCCATACGGTTTTCTGGACGAACATGCGGATGCGTGCCCCCCTCATTCCGGTGGTCGCAGCCGCCTCGGCTGCCGGACTTGGATCGTTGTGGGGGAGTCTCTCTCGTCGCAAGCCATTGTCTGATTGAGGCTTGTGATGTTCTGGCAGTCGCTGAACCTGCCTTGATCCCACGGCGGGCCCTACCTATAATCTGGCCGCTCCGCTGCGTCAGACGGAACGTGTTCCGTTTGCCGCGCCTCCTGAGCGTTCCCAAGCTGGAGCTCGGCAACGAAGTGGAGCGTCGGAGCTTGGCGGCGAGGTGGAGCCCCCGTTTTCCGGCCACCGATCGCCGGCCTGACTGGTTGAATTCGCGACTGTTTGCGGTTCGCTCCCCCGGCATGGATCCACCTGGCGGGAGCCAGACACGGATGTTACACCGCTGAACTTCCCTGATTCGGGCAACTCGATCCGCCCGTCGTGCGGCGCGCAGCGGTCGCGCGCTGTCTCTGTTTCGCTCTGCGCGGCCATCGTGGGGGCTCTCCTGTTGGCGCCGGCGCTGTCGCTTGCCGAGATCGCCCTGCCCGAGGCCGATCCGGCCGAGATGATCCGCATCAGCGGATCGCGGGCGAGCCGCTGGACCGAGGGGGCCTACGAGGTCTGGCTCGTCGATCGGGGCTGCCGGATCACGCAAGGCTCCTACACGGCCGAGGGGGACCAGGCCCTGCTCTGGATCGAACGGAACGCGTCGCCCGAGCCGGGTTTCAGCCGCGTGCTGGCATATTTCGAGGGCAACGTGGCCATCGATCCCGGCCCGGAAGGCGGCCGCGTCCGGCAGACGAGCCCCGCCTGGTACCACCGCTTCGCCACGTCCCGATCCGTCGACGTGCAAGTCAGCGAAGTCGTCGCGCCGCCGGCGGTCCAGCCCCCCCTGGTCGACCGGGCCGTCGCGCGGCGGCGGCAGCCCGGCGGGAACGGCGAAGTCGTCCGCGCCCAGTACAGTGCCGCGTCGGAACCGGCGGTCCGCCCCGCGCCCCAGGGCACGCGGCGAATCCGCCTCTTTCCACGCAGCAATCTGCCCGTCCAGGCCGAATGGTTCGTCGATCCGATCACCAACCAGGGCATCGCCCTGATCGACTCGGGCGTCAACCTGATCGTCGACGGGCTTGGCGACGTGGCCGTCGGACCGGTCACCGTCGACTCGATCGATATCTCCGCCGATCGGCTGGTGATCTGGACGGAAAACATCCTCCAGCGCGACCAGCGCGGCGAGTCGTTCCAGGCGGGCAACGTCCCCCTGGAGGTTTACATGGAGGGCAACGTCGTCTTCCGCCAGGGCGAGGCCGTGATCCGCGCTGAGCGCATGTACTACGACGTCGCCCGGCGGACGGGCGTCGTTCTCCAGGCCGAGCTGCTCACGCCGGTGCCCGACTACGAGGGCGTGCTCCGGCTCAGGACCGAAATCCTCCAGCAGCTCGGGCCCAGCCGGTTCTTCGCCCAAAACGCGTTCCTCACCGCCAGCCGGATGGGCCGGCCCGGCTATCGCATCCAGGTTGAAACCGCGACCCTCGACGACACCCCCAGAGCCGCGCTCGATCCGGCCACCGGACAGCCTCGGATCGACGAACAGACCGGCACGCCGGTTGTCGACCACGAGTACTTCGTGACCAGCGAGAACAACGCCCTTTTCATCGGCGACGTTCCCATCCTCTGGTGGCCGCGGCTGGCGACCAACCTCGAGGAGCCCTCCTTTTTCGTCCGCCGCGTGCGGGTCAAGAACGACAGCGTCTTCGGCACCCAGGTCCTCACCGACTGGGACGCCTACGAAATCCTCGGCCTGAAGAGCCGGCCCGAGGGGACCGACTGGGACATCAGCGCCGACTACCTGAGCAAGCGCGGCATCGGCCACGGTACGACCTTCCGCTACGCCCGCGACGATTTCTTCAAGCTTCCCGGCCCCGCCTCCGGCCTGGTCGACTATTGGGGAATCGAGGACGGCGGCCACGACAACCTCGGCTTCGGAAGGCGGAATCTCGATCCGGAAAAAGACTACCGCTGGCGGCTCTTCTGGCAGCATCGCCAGCGGTTGCCGGGCGATTTCCAGCTCTCCGCCGAGGCCGGCTGGATCAGCGACCGCAACTTCCTCGAAGGGTATCTCGAGCGCGAGTGGGACGAGCAGAAGGACCAGACCACCGGCATCGAGCTGAAACGGACGCGCGACAACATCTCCTGGAGCGTCTCGGCCGACGCCCGGATCAACGCCTTCATGACGCAGACCGGCTGGCTGCCGCGGGCGGATCATTTCTGGCTCGGCCAGGAGTTGCTCGGCGACCGGCTCACCTGGTACGAACACACAAGCCTCGGCTACGCCCGCTTCGACGCCGCCAGCCGGCCGGAGAACCCGGCCGACGCCGCCCTGTTCCGCTGGCTGCCTTGGGAGAGCAGCGGGCCGGCCGATCCCCTCTCGCTGGAAGGCGAACGCTTCGCCACCCGCCACGAACTGGACCTCCCTCTGCGGGCCGGCCCCTTCAAAATCGTCCCCTACGCCCTCGGCGAGTTCGCCCACTGGGGACAAAACATCTATGGCGACGATGTCCAGCGCCTCTACGGGCAGGCCGGCGTCCGCGCCAGCATCCCCTTCTGGCGCATCGATCCGGCGGTCCGCAACGATCTCCTGAATCTCAATGGACTGGCCCACAAAGTGATTTTCGACGCCGAACTGGCCTTCGCCGAAGCGGACCAGGACCTCCAGCAGCTCCCGCTCTACGATCCGCTCGACGACGACTCGATCGAAGCCTTCCGCCGCCGTCTCGCCGTCACCACCTTCGGCGGCGCGACACCCTACCGGTTCGACGAGCGGTCCTACGCCCTCCGGTCCGGACTCGGCGGCTGGGTCACCTCCCCGAGCAGCGAAATCGCCGACGATCTGGCGGTCTTCCGCCTCGGCATGCGCCACCGCTGGCAGACCAAGCGCGGCAAGCCGGGCCAGGAGCGGATCGTCGATTGGATCACCTTCGACACCCACGCAACGCTCTTCCCCCGCGCGGACAACGATAACTTCGGAAATGTCCTCGGGCTGGTCGATTACGACCTCCGCTGGCACGTCGGCGACCGTGTCACCCTGCTCTCCTCCGGCTACTTCGACTTCTTCGACGACGGCGGAAAACTCGTCAGCTTCGGCGGTTTCCTCAACCGGCCCGAACGCGGCAGCATCTACGCCGGCATCCACTTCCTCAACGGCCCCATCGAGAGCACCATCCTCTCCTATTCGCACACCTACCGCATGAACGAAAAATGGGTTACCACGTTCGGCGCCTCGATGGACATCGCCGACAACAACAACATCGGCCAGAGCCTCACCTTCACCCGCATCGGCGAGTCGTTCCTGGTCAGTGCCGGCCTGAATGTCGACGCCAGCCGCGACAGCCTGGGAGTCCACCTGGCGATCGAACCCCGCTTCCTGCCCAAGAGCCGGTTGGGACGCGTCGGCGGCGCGAGCATCCCGGTCGCGGGCGCGTATGGACTGGAGTGAGAAGGCAGCCGTCAGCGATTAGCCATCAGCCGTCAGCCGTCAGCCATCAGCCGTTTCCTCGTTCCCAGACTCGGGCTTGACAACCAAGTTCCAGCAACCGAACACTGGAAAACAAGACTCCCTCCATTCGACATTCGACATTTTCCACCTTCCGCCTTCCGCTCTCCCATGCCCTCTCCCAACCGCTCCTGGCTGACCAAGTTTCGCAACGCGTTTCGCGGGCTCTGGGTGGGTGTCGCCCGGCAGAACAGCTTCATCGTCCACCTGCTGGCCGCCCTCGCGGCCCTCGTGGCGGCCCTGCTGCTGGGCGTCACGCCGGGCAAGTGGTGCGTATTGGTGATCGCAATCACGGTCGTCCTCGTGGCCGAGTTGTTCAACACGGCCCTGGAACACATGGCCAAGGCGGTCACTGAAGAACATCACGCGGAGATTCGCGACGCCCTCGACACGGCCGCGGCGGCTGTTCTTGTCGCCGCCGCCGGTTCGGTCGTTGCCGGCATGATCGTCTTCGTGCCCGACCTGCTGAAGCTCCTGGCAGCCGACTGAAACACGATCCGGTGTCGTTTCCGCCCGCCGTTCGTGGCGCCCTTGCGGCAGGCTCGATGGACGCTCGCCAGGAGTGGTGGCAGCCAGTAGAATGTTGGCGAATCAAAAAACCGCTTGCGTCCGCCAGGAGAACTCGCGATGTCTGAAGAGCGACTGCGAACCCAGCTCTACGATTCGTTCAAGAACCGTGCCATCCTGTATTATTTGATTTTCGACGAGCTTCGCGGCGAACTGGGGGCCGAACGGGCCGAGGAGATCATCAAGCGGGCGATCTATCGCCGCGGGCAGCAGAAAGGCGAGAGATATGCCGCCTATGCCCCCGACGATCTGGAGGGGCTGAAGGAGGCCTTCGTCGGGGGAATACCCGACGGGGGGGCGATGTTCGGGCCGGAGGTTCTTCGCTGCGACGCGGGCGCGCTCGACGTCAAGTTCCACAATTGTCCGTTGCGCGACGCCTGGCTGGAAATGGGACTGGCCGGCGAGGAGGTGGCGACGATGTGCCGGATCGCGGCAAGGATCGACAACGGCACCTTCGAGGCCGCGGGATTCGAGTTTTCCGCCGACACGTGGCAGCCCGGCGGAGAGGGCTGCTGCCATCTGCACATCCGGCCTGGCCGGTAGCTTGGGAGCCGAGAGATGCCGTCAAAACGCGTGTTGATCGTCGGCGGGGTGGCCGCTGGGGCGTCGTGCGCCGCGCGGCTCCGCCGGATGGACGAAAATGCCGAGATTTATCTATTCGAGCGGAGCGGATATATCTCCTTCGCCAACTGCGGCCTGCCCTACTACCTGGGAGGCGTGATCGAGCAGCGGCAGCATCTGCTCGTCGCCACGCCGGAGCGATTCCGGGACCTGCTGAATGTCGAGGTCCGCATCGGGCGGGAAGTGGTCGGCATCGATCGGCAGAAGCGGACGATCGCCGTCCACAATATCCACAGCCAGCAGCAGTCCACCGAGGCCTACGACGTGCTCGTCCTGGCGCCCGGCGCCGCCCCGATCCGGCCGAACATCGAGGGCGTCGATCTGCCGGGCGTCTTCTGCCTGAGAAACATGGAAGACTCCGACCAGATCCACGCCTGGCTGTCCGGCAGGGAGGCCGAGCGGGCGGTCGTCGTGGGTGCGGGCTACGTCGGCCTGGAGATGGTCGAGAATCTCTGCCGCTTGGGGATGGATGTCACCCTCCTGGAGAAGATGGACCAGGCGATGGGGCCGATGGACCCGGAGATGCTCGGCCCGCTGTACGCGCGGCTCGCGCAGGAGGAGGTCGATCTGCGGCTGAACTGCGGGGTGGAGCGGATCGAGCAGGGCCGCGAGAAGATGCTCCATGTGGTCGCCGGGAACAGCAGCGTGTTTCCGGCCGACGTGGTCATCCTCGCCGCCGGCGTCCGTCCCGAGGTGGACCTGGCCCGCGCGGCCGGCCTGGAAATCGGCGAGTTGGGCGGGATTCGCGTCGACGACCAGATGCGGACCTCGGACCCCAACATCCTGGCCATCGGCGACGCGGTCGAGGTCCGCGATTGGGTGACCGGACGGTGGGCTCTCGTCCCCTTGGCCGGGCCGGCGAGCCGCCAAGGCCGGGTTGCCGCCGACGTGATCTGCGGCCGCCCCGCTCGCTATCGGGGCACCCAGGGCACGGCCGTCGTGGGCCTGTTCGGATTGACATTGGCCGCCACCGGCGCGAATGAAAAGCGGTTGGCCGCGGCGGGAATGCCGTTCAAGAAGAGCTACACGCACTCGCTGGACCACGCGGGCTACTACCCCGGCGCTGCCCAGATTTCCGTCAAGCTGCTTTACGAGGGGCAGTCCGGACGCCTGCTGGGCGCCCAGGCGGTCGGGGCCGCCGGGGTCGACAAACGCATCGACATCCTCTCGATGGCGATCCAGAAAGGCGCGACCATCTTCGACCTGGAGGAGGCGGAACTCTGCTACGCTCCGCAATACGGTAGCGCCAAGGACCCGGTCAACATCGCCGGTTTCGTCGCCGCCAACGCGCTCCGCGGCGACTTGGAGGTCGTCCACTGGGAGGACTGGGACGCCCGCGGCCGGCAAGGCGACGCGCCCCTGCTGCTCGATGTCAGGCCCCCGGCGATGATCGCCGCCAGCGGGGAAACGCCGGGAACGATCAAGATTCCGCTCGGCGAGCTGCGGAACCGGCTTGAAGAACTGCCCCGCGACGCCGAAATCTGGGTCCATTGCAGCGTCGGCCAGACTTCGTATTACGCCAACCGGATCCTACTCCAACACGGTTTTCGCGTGGCGAATCTGTCGGGTGGGTTCACATCGCTGGAAATGCGCGGGGGCGCCTGATGGCAAGCATTTTGGTGACCGGCGCCAACGGCTTCATTGGAACCCACCTGGTCGAAACCCTGCTCGCCCGCAACGAACCGGTGGCGGCCCTGGTCCGCAATCCGGCCAGCGCCGCGCGGTTTGAACGATCGGCGGCCCAGATCGTCCGCGGCGACGTGACCGACCTGGAGAGCATCCGCCGAGCGGTGGCCGGCAGATCGGCCGTTTTTCACCTGGCCGGCGTGACGAAGACGCTCCGCGCCAAGACATTCTTCGAGGTCAACTGCCGGGGAGTCGCCCACCTGGCGCGGGCCTGCGCCGAGCAGTCCGCGCCCCCGACCCTCGTCGTGGTCTCGTCGCTCGCCGCGGCCGGTCCGACCGTCGATGGCCGGCCGCGGGAAGAGGCCGACAAGCCCCAGCCGATCTCCTCGTACGGCCGCAGCAAGCGGGCTGGCGAGAAGGCGGCCGAGCGGTATGCCGCGGAGCTTCCGATCACGATCGTGCGGCCCTCGATCGTGTTCGGCGAGGGCGACCGGATGTCGCTGGAGATGTTCAAGACGGTCGCCCGGTCGGGCGTCCATCCACTGCCCGGCCTCGCCCCCCGCTACTATTCCATGATCCATGCCGACGATCTGGTCGAAATCCTCCTCCTGGCGGCCGCGCGGGGGACACGGCTCGCGCCGCGCGGCGCGCCCGCCGGCGACCGCGGCGCCGGCTACTACTTCGCCGCCTGCGACGAGCATCCCTCCTGGCATCAATTGGGGCGAATGCTTGGCAAAGCGCTGGGGCACAGGTGGACCCTGCCGCTCCCGTTTGCCACTCCGATCGTCCGGCTGGTGGGCCTGGCTGGCGAGCTGGCCGGCCAGCTCCGCGGCCGGCAGGTGACGATGAATCTCGACAAGGCCCGCGAGGCGACGGCCGGCTCCTGGGTCTGTTCGCCCAACAAGGCCCGGCGGGAATTGGGGTTCTCCAGCAACGTACCGCTGGCCAACCGGCTTGCCCAGACGGCCCGCTGGTATCGGCAAGCAGGCTGGCTCTGACAGCGCCGGCGGAATCCTCCCTCGGACCGGTGGCCAGTCCGCCGCAGTTTCATGGGGCCCAACAGGCTGGTGATCGTCCAAGACCTCTCCTGGCCATCGCAAAACAGAGAAACCGCTTCCGTGTCCTTCGCTTACACCCGGTTTTGCACCGATCGTTCAAGGCGCCGACGTGCCTGGCCTTCTCCGGATGGCTTTGCCCCTTGACAATGCCGCCGGGCTCTGCGAAACCTGGAGGTTTGCGGACGCTCCTCCGGGGCACGCCCGTGGCGGGGCGGGAGGGGAAGGAAGACAGGAGCGAGCCATCTTCAGCAGACCGAATTGACAAATTGACGAATCGATGAGCGCGGGACAAATCGACGAACAGATTGCACGCCACTCCAAGAAATGCACGGACCTGATCAGCGAAGTCGGCCGCGTGCTGGTCGGGCAGGACGCACTCGTCACCCGGCTGTTGATCGGGTTGCTCAGCGGCGGCCACGTGCTCCTGGAGGGGGTGCCCGGCCTGGCCAAGACGCTCGCCGTGCGGAGCCTCGCCCGGGCGATCCACACCGGATTCTCGCGCATCCAGTTCACGCCCGACATGCTGCCGGCCGACGTCATCGGCACGGAGATCTTCAATCCCAAGGAAGCCACCTACAGCGTGAAGAAGGGTCCGGTGTTTTCCAACCTGATCCTCGCCGATGAAATCAACCGCGCCCCGGCCAAAGTGCAGGCCGCCCTGCTGGAGGCGATGCAGGAGCGCCAGGTGACGATCGGCCGCGAAAGCTTCGCTCTTCAGGAGCCGTTCCTGGTGATGGCCACGCAGAACCCGATCGAGCAGGAGGGGACCTATCCCCTCCCCGAGGCCCAGGTCGATCGCTTCATGCTCAAGGTGCTCGTCTCTTACCCCTCCTGCGACGAGGAGCGGAAGATCGTCGATCGCATGGGGGGCGGCAAGCCGATTCCCCAAGTCGACCCGGTCACCTCGCCCGAGGAAATTCTCCAGGCAAGGCAGGTTGCCGACAGGATCTGGGTCGACGACAAGGTGCGGGACTACGTCGTCGACCTCGTCCGCGCGACGCGCGATCCGGCGGCCCTGGGAGTCCCCGGCCTGGAGGGGATGATCGAGACCGGCGCCAGCCCGCGGGCCTCGATCTGCCTGGTCAAGGCCGGCAAGGCCCACGCCTTCCTCCAGGGCCGCGGCTACGTCACGCCGCACGACATGAAGACGCTCGCCCCGGACGTGCTCCGCCACCGGATCATTCTCACCTACGAGGCCGAAGCGGAGGGAAAGACGACCGACGACCTGGTTCGCGCCATTCTCGACAACGTGCCCGTGCCGTAGGCGAGGACCGACGGATTCATGCTCGCCCGAGAAGTCCTGCAACGCGTCCGCGAAATCCAGATCCACACCGGCCGCCAGGTGGCCGACGTGCTGGCCGGCCAGTACGTCTCGGTCTTCAAGGGCCGGGGGATCGAATTCGACGAGGTCCGCCCCTACATCCCCGGCGACGACGTGCGGACGATCGACTGGAACGTGACCGCCCGGGCGGGCCGCCCGTACGTCAAACGCTACGTCGAGGAGCGGCAGCTCACGCTGATGCTCATGGCCGATGTCTCCGCATCCCAGGATTTCGGTTCCGCCGGGCGATCCAAGCGCGAGGCGACCGCCGAGCTCTGCGCCCTGCTGGCCTTCTCCGCAACGAACAACGACGACAAGGTCGGACTGACCCTGTTTCACGGCGGCATCGAACAGCATATCCCCGCCCGCAAGGGCCAAAGGCACTCCCTCCGCGTCGTCCGCGAAGTCCTTGCCCACGGCGCCGGCGGAGCGCCCGACCGGCCGCCGCGCGGGAGGATCGATCCCCGCGCCGCGCGGGACGCCCGCCGCGACCGAAAACGAGCCGCATCGCCGCCGCGCGGCCGCCGCCGCTGGCTGCCGTTCGGCCGCCGCCGCGCGTGGTGGCGAACCGGCCGGCAGGCGACCGACATTGCCGGCGCCATGCAGTTCCTCATGTCGGTGACCACGCGCAAGGCCGTCTGCTTCGTCGTCAGCGACTTTCTCGACGAGGATTTCCTCCCCGCGATGCAGAACGCCAACCGCAAACACGACGTGATCGCCGTGCTGGTCACCGATCCGCGGGAATTGCAGATGCCCAACGTCGGGCTGGTCAGCCTGGCCGACGCCGAGACCGGCAGGATCGCCCGGGTCGACACCAGCTCGCCGTCGTTCCGCCACCAATTGGCCCAGGCGGCGGCCAACCGGATCGAGCGGCTGAAGCGCGACTTCCAAAGCTCGAAGATCGACTTCATCCACATCGACGCCTCGGGATCGGTGGTCGATCCCCTGGTGAAATTCTTCCGCATGAGGCAGCGGAGACTGAGACGGTAAGACCTGCCATGCATCGATTCAGACCGTCAACCTGCCTGCAACACCTCGCCCGCTGCGCCTGCCTGGCGGCGGCCGCCTCCGCCCTCGGCGACGAGGCGATCCAGCGGCAAGCGGAGTCCGGTCCGGTCAGCGCTGAAGTCCGGCTCGAGCCGGCCGAGCCGCTGATCGGCGACGTGCTGACGTTGACGATCACGGTCGTGGCCGAAAAGGACGTCGAACTGTTGATGCCGGAATTCGGGGAAGCGCTGGACCGTTTTTCGATCGTCGATTTCGCCCCCCGCGAGTCGATCGACGATCGGGGGCGGACCGTGGCCGTGCAGAAGTACCGGCTTCAGCCGCCGTCGTCTGGCGCCCAGGCGATCCCGCCGATCCTGATCGAGTATGTGGACCGGCGGGCGGGCCAGCGCGCGGCCCCGGAAGGCAGTGACGCCTATGAACTGCTCACCGAGCGGATCGATTTCACGGTCAAGTCGGTGATCCCAACCGATGCCAAGGCCGATCTGAAGCCGCCGCTGGGCCGCTTGGCGCCTCTCGGGACGCCGCCGCCCCCCCGCTGGCCGTGGTTGGCCGGCGTGCTGGTCCTGCTGGCCGTCGCCGGGCCCCTGGCGGTCAAGGGCCTGATCGCCTGGCGGCGGAGGGCCAAGCGGCGGAGCGCGTATGAAATCGCCAGAGCGAGGCTCGAACGCCTGCTCGCCAACCCGCGGCCGGATGCCGAACAGGTCGACGCGTTTTACGTAGAATTGTCAGGCGTGGTTCGCCGCTACTTGGAGGACCGGTTCGACCTGCGGGCCCCTGAGTTGACGACCGAGGAATTCCTCGCCGGGGTGGGCCAGTCGCCCGACCTCTCGCACGCGCACCAGGCTTTGCTGCGGGAATTCCTCCGCCAGGCCGACCTGGTCAAGTTTGCCGGGGTGCGGCCGGCGCGCGAAGATATCGAGCAGTCGATCGCCGCCGCCCAGCGATTCCTGGAAGAGACCCGGGAGAATGCCCCCATGTTGGAAGTCAACGACGCCTGGTGAGATGCCGATGCCCGGTTGGGAAGTCCGCGATCCGCTGTTCCTGCTCGTAGCCCTGGCCGGCCCGCTCGTCTTCTGGTCGGCGTCGCGGTCGGCGTCCGCGCTGCGCTACTCTTCCCTGCGGCTCGCCCGGGGAGCGCCCCCTTCCTGGCGCGGACGGCTGGCCTGGCTCCCGGCGGCCCTGCTGGCGATTGCCGCGGTCAGCCTGGCGGTGGCCTTGGCCGGTCCACGAACCCCCGATGCCCAGACGCGGGTCAGCCGCGAAGGGATTGCCATCATGATGGTCGTCGACCACTCCGGATCGATGCAGGCCCGCGACCTGGTGAAGGACGACACGAGCGTCGATCGCCTGGCGGTCGTCAAGGAGGTCTTCAAGCGGTTCGTCGCCGGAGACGGGGGAAAGACCAGCGCCGGGCGGCCCGACGACCTGGTCGGCCTGATTGCGTTTGCCGGCTACGCCGACAGCCTCTGCCCCTTGACGCTCGACCACGGAAACCTCCTCTCGATCGTCGACGACCTGCAAATCGTCGCCCACCGCGACGAAGACGGCACGGCGCTGGGCGATGGCCTGGCGCTGGCCGTCGAACGGCTCCGCCGCAGCAAGGCCAAGACGAAGACCGCGATCCTGCTGACCGATGGAGTCCACAACACCGGGGCGATCAAGCCGGACCAGGCCGCCGAGTTGGCCGCCTCGCAGCACGTCAAGGTCTACTGCATCGGCACCGGCAGCGACGGCCTGGCGCCGTTTCCCACCGTGCATCCCTTTACCGGCCGGGTGACCCTGCGGCCGACCTTCGTGGAAATCGACGAAAGGACGTTGCAGGACGTGGCTGACAAGACCGGCGGCCGGTACTTCCGGGCCACCGACGAGCAGGCCCTGGCAAAAGTCTATGGCGAGATCGACCGCTTGGAGCGGAGCGAGATCACTGAAATCCACTACCTCCAATACACGGAGCATTACCCGCTGTTCGTGATTGCCGCCCTCGCGCTGATCGGCATCGCGGCGGTGTCCGCCGCAACCGTTTTTCGATCGCTGCCGTAAGCGGAGGTGACAGGCCCGAAGTCCGTAGGTTGCAGATTCCACCTGAGATGGCCGGGTAGAATGAGGAATGTCGAAATTCAAATGACGAAGGAATCCATCAATGGCGAATGATCGAAACGGTCGTCCGCCCGACCCGCATTGCAAGCCGTCCGCGCCCTCTGCCCGGCGCGCACAGCCAAGCGTTCCCAAGCCGGAGCTTGGGAACGAGGCGGAACCCTGACCCCGAACCCTGAACCCCGAACCCTCCGGTATGTCCGATTTCCGCTTCGCCAACCCCGACTGGTCCGTCGCCTTGTGGCTGGTTGCCGCCGTGGCGGCGCTGCTGGTCTGGCTCGACTGGCGGCGGGGCGACGTGCTCGCCAGGTTCCTCTCGGCGACAATGCAGCCGCGGCTCGTCCACCGTCTCTCGCGGACCCGCCGCTGGTTGAGCATCGGCCTGTTGGCGCTGTCGGCCGCCTGGTTGGTCGTCGCCCTGATGCGGCCCCAGTGGGGGCTCACGTACCACCAGATGCCACGCGTCGGCGCGCAGATCATGGTCTGCCTCGACGTGAGCAAGTCGATGCTCGCCGAGGACACGGCGCCCAGCCGGTTGGGGCGCGCGAAAGCCGAACTCGACGATCTGCTCGCATACCTGGAAGGCGACCAGGTGGGCCTGATCGCGTTTGCCGGCCGGGCGGCGGTCCTCTGCCCGCTCACTCCCGACTTCGGTTTTTTCCGACTGGTTCTCGACGGCGCCGGCCCGCACAGCGTCGGCCGCGGCGGCACGCGGCTCGAGGAGCCGATCCGCAAGGCTCTCGACGGGTTTCGCGGCGAGGCGGACCTCTCGCGGGTGATCCTGCTGATCACCGACGGGGAAGACCACGACTCGCACCCGCTCGACGCGGCCAAGGCGGCGGCCCAGCGCGGCGTCAGGATCCTGGCGATCGGCTTCGGCGACGAGGCCGGCAGTGAAATCCAGCTCAGCGATCCGCGGACCGGCGTGCGGTCCGTCCTCCGCGACGCGGCCGGCGCGGCGGTCGTCTCGCGACTGGACGGCCAGACGCTTCGCGACATCGCCCTCCAGACCGAAGGGGCCTATATCCCCGCGGGCACCGGCGCGCTCGACCTGAAGTCGATCTACGAGGCCCACATCGCGCCGCTCGTCCGCGGACGCCTCGATGGCCGCGGGCGGGCTGTCCGCCGCGAAGGCTTCCAGTGGGCGGTCCTCTGCGGGCTGATCTTCCTGGCCAGCGCGGTCGTCGTCGGCAACCGGTCGGTCGCGGCGGAGCTGGCCGGCGCGGCGTACCTGCCCGCCCCGGTCAAGACGCGGGCCGGCGCGGCGGCCCTGGCGATCGTTCTCACGCTTGCCGCGGTCGGCCGGGCCCAGCAGGATGCCGTCCCACAGGAGCCGGCGGAGCCCCCCGCCAACGGCGTCGCAGAAGCTCCGCCGACCGCGGCGGCGAGCCGCCCCGAGAGCCGCGCCGCCATCGAGGAAAAGCCCCCTCGCGAGCTGTACAACGAAGCGCTTGCCTGCCTCGATTCCGATCCCGACCGCGCCGAGCGGCTGCTGGCCGAGGCCCGCCGGCGGTCCGCCACCGATGGCGAGGTCCGCTTTCGAGCGGCTTACAACATGGGCTGGGTCGAGGTGAGCCGCGCGGAGCGGCGGATCGGCGATCGGCCGCAGGATGCCCTGGCGCACCTCCGCCGCGCGGCCGACTGGTTCCGCGACTGCGTCCGCCTGCGGCCCGAACACGCGGACGCCCGCCACAACCTGGAAGTCGTCCTCCGCCGCGTCTTGGAGCTGGCCGATTCGCTCGCCAAGACGGAGGACCAGGACCTTGCCGAACGGCTCGACGGACTCGTCGGCGCGGAGCGGAGCGTGGTCGCCGCGGCGCGGGGACTCGTCGAGCAGGCGGCGGAACAGGCCGACGCCGGCGACGCCGACGCCCTGCGAAGCCGGTTCCGCGACCTGGCGGTCCGCCAGCGCCAGGTCCTCTCCGACTGCCAGGCCCTCTCCGCCAGCGCCCGCCAAGAGGCCGACCGGCTGGAGGCGCGGGGCGAGCAAGAGCGGACGCCCCAGGACAACCTCCGCCTGGCCCAGCTCGCCGCGGTCCTTCACTATGCGGGTCGCGCCGAGCAGCGGATGGGCCAGGCCCGCAGCCAGATGCGCTTGCGCCAGGCGGACCGGGCTTTCCGACGCACCGCAGCCGCGCTCGATGAACTGAAACGATCGCGCGACCAGCTCCGCGGTCCCGTCGAGATCCTCGATCTGCTGCTTGCCGACGCGATCTCGCTGGCCAGGCTGACCGCGCTCAAGGCGGCGGCCGCCGGGGGGTTGCCCGGCGCGGATCCGAAGCCCCTCTCTCCGCCGCCCTGGCTGACCGGCGAATACCTCAGCGACGGCCAGCTTGCCGTCACCGAGCGAACGGCGGAGTTGGCCGCCCGGCTCCAGGCCGGGCTCGACGGCGAGGACCCGCCCGGCACGCCCGACCGCGGCGGCGCGCCGGTCGACGCCCAGGCGGATCGATTCCTCGCCGCGGTCCGCCAGGCGATGCCGCTTTTGAACCAGGGCAGAGAAGCGTTCGAGGCCGCCGGCCAGGCCCTCGCCGCTGGAGAGTTCCGTCAGGCTGGCGACCGCCAGTTCGAAGCCATCGAGGCCCTCGGCGACGCTCGCGAGCGTTTCCTCCAGCTTCGCGGGCTGATCGAACTGGCCTACGCCCGCCAGGCTGAAATCCGCGGGCTGCTTGCCGCTGGCCAGAGCGGCCACAGCCCGCCCGAGGAGGAACACGAGCCCGAGCCGGCCCCCCCGCCAAACGCGAAGGCCGCCCGGCTTGCGCGCCAATTGCAGAGCGAAAATCTGGACCGCGCCGAGCGGATCGCCGCGCTGCTGAAGGAAGACATCGCCGCTCTGGAGGCCGCCCCGGCGACGGGCCCGCTGGAGCCCGGCCAGCCGGCCGCGGACCCCGCGGACCGGCAGACCGCCGAGCGCCAGCGGATCGAGTCGGCAAACAAGCTGCTCGATTCCGCGAAGCGGGAGATGAACGCTGCATCGGAGGCCCTCGCCGGCCTGTTGGAGAAGCCGCCGGCGGCAGAACAGCCCGACGGCACATCGGCCCAATCGACTGGTAAAACGCCGCGGGCCGAGGAGCCCGCTGCCGCGCCGCCGCTCGACCCGGCGCGGCAGCACGCCGCCCAAGCGCTGACCCATTTGCAGGAGCTGCGGCGGCTGTTCTTCTCGATCATCGAACACCTGCGCGAGGCAGCCCAGCGGCAAGCGCAGTTGAACGACGAGACGGAACAAGCCGCCGGGAGCGGCGACAAGGAGACTCTGGACCAGAAGACCGGCCCCCTCGCGCTGCGGCAGAAGGAGCTCGGGGCGGTTGCGGAGCGGATCGCCGGGGTGCTCGGCGAGCAAGCGAAGCAGACGCCGGCCGGGGCTGCCGATCCGCAGCAGGCCGATCCGGGGCACATTGACCAGATGCAGCAGATCGCCGCGCGGCTTGGCAAAGCGGCCGCGCTGGTTGCCGAGGGCGGAACCGCGATGCACAAGGCCGCCGATGCGCTGGCGGCCGAGGGGCCGCGGATCGGCGACGCGCGGACGAGCCAGGACCAGGCGCTTGAAACGCTTGGGGAGGCCCTGGCGCTTCTCCAGCCGCCGCAGCCCGGCGAGGAGGACCCGCCCGACCAGCAGCCAGAGGGAGAAGACCAGCAAGCGCCGCAGGATGGAGCCGATCCGCAGCAGCAGCAGCAGGCGGGCCAGGTCGGGGCCGATCCGGCGCGCCTCTTGCAAGCGATTCGCGACCGCGAGGCCCAGCGGCGCCGCGATCGCCAGGAGCGTCAGCACTACCGGCAAGACCCCGTGGAAAAGGACTGGTGAGGGGCGCATGGCTCGACGACTCTCAACGCCCGTGAGCAAGCCTTCGCCCCGCCGGCAGGCCCGGCTCGCCGCCCGCCGTGAACGGCCGCCGGCACGGCTGCGTCCCGGGCTGTTGGCCCTGGCCGTTTGGTTTGCCGCCGGCTCCGCGCTGGCCGAGGACGTGCAGGTCCGGGTGGCTGCCCAGAAGCCGCCGTACTACATCGGCGATCCGGTCGTGCTGCAATTCACCGTGACCGGTTTCGACGAGGCCCCCGACCCGTCGTGCGAGATCGTTCCGGAAGAGCCGCTGCCCGGCATCCGCGGCCGCATCACCGGCGTCAGCCCGCGCGTCTCGTCTTACATGGTGCAGCGCAACGGCCGGGTGTTTCAGAGCAAGACGGTGACTCTGCGGATCGACTACATGGTGACCGCGGACCGGCCCGGCGAATACCAGGTCGGCCCGTTCCTGATCCGCCAGGGGAACAAGCAGGCCCGGGTCGACGCCCTGCCGATGGTCTTCGAAGACGTGCCGCAAGACCCCGAGATGCGGATCCGCCTCGTGCTGCCCGACCGGCCGCTGTATCCGGACGAGCGCGTGCCGGTGAAGATCGAGTGGTGGTATGCCGGCAACATGGACAACATCCTGAATCTCAACATCCACTCCCCGCTGTTCGACCAGTTCCGCTTCGCCCCCGACGCCGAGTGGAACCGGCGCTCCTCGCGCCTGCCGATCCTGACCGCCTCGGGCCGCGTGGCGCTGGCCGCGGAGGTCAGGCAGGAAGAGCTCGAGGGGCGGACGTATCTCGTCGCCACGGCGGAGCGGACGCTGATTCCGGAACGCGTGGGGCGCTTCACCCTTGAGCCGATCACCGCGACCCTGCGGGCGGCGACGGCCTGGGAGCGCCAGCGGTCGCCGTTTGACGATTTCGGCGGTTCGCTGTTCCGCGACTTGATGGGAGAAAATCGCCGGCCCTCGCGGACCACGCTGACCCGCGCGATCGGCGAGCCCTTGGCGCTGCTGGTCAACCCCTTCCCGCTCGACGGCCGGCCGGAGAGTTTTGCCGGAGCGGTTGGCAGCGGTTTCTCGATCGACGTGGCGGCGGACCGCACGGTGGTTCGCGTCGGCGACCCGATCGATCTGGCGATCACGCTTCACGGCGACGGGAACCTCGCCGGCGCCAGCCTGCCGCCGCTCTCGGCCGACGGCGGAATGGACCCCGACCGGTTCCGCCTGCCCGAGGGCGAAACGCCCGGCACGGTCGTTGACGACGCCAAGACGTTTCGCGTTTCGGTCCGCGTTTCCGATGAATCGGTCGCGGAGATCCCGGCGCTGGCCTACTCCTGGTTCGACCCGGAGGAGGCGGCGTACAAGACCGCGCGCTCCAAGCCGATCGCCCTCCGCGTGATGCCCGCCCAGGTGATCTCCGCGGCCGACGTGGTCCGCCGAACGGACAGCCCGGCCACCGCGCTGGCCGACGCCGGCGACGAGGAGCAGCCCGCCCCGGGCGCGGCGGCAGCGGCCGGCGAGAGCCGGTTTTCTCTCAGCGGCGCCGACCTGGCGATCGAGCGCGATCCGGCCGTGGTCCTCCGCGATCAACGAGGCGGCGGGCGGACGGGATTGCAGCTGGCCCTCTACGCCGCTGGACTGGCGCTGATCGCCGCCGCGATCGCCGACCGCAGGCGCCGCGCGCGGGACCCGGCCGTTGCCGCCGTTCGCAAGAACGTCCGCCGGCAGCGAGCGCGAATCGCCGCGGCCGCCGACCTGCCGAAACAGAAGGCGGCCGAGCAGATCGCCGCGGCCCTCCGCGCGCTGGTCGCCGACCTGCCCGACGTCGCCCGCGGCCAGACCCAGTCGCTGATCGCCGAGTGCGAGTCGATCGTCTACGCGCCTGTCCAGGACGGCGCCGCCGCCCTGGACGCGGCCCTCGTCGCCCGGGCGGGCGAGCTGGCCGAGCGGTTCCGCCGGGCCGCCCGGCGATTGCCCGCGCTGAAAGGAAGCGCCATGGGCACCACCCGGAGAATCACTGCCGGTCTCGGCGTCTTCTGGCTCTGCCTCGGGTGGCCGGCGCTTGCAGCCGGGGGGCAGCCGGCCTCGCCCGCCGAGTTGCTCGAGCAGGCTGTCGCGGCCTACCGCGCCGCGCTCGACGCCGCCGATCGCGAAGTCCGGCTGGCCGAGTTCCGCCGCGCCGAACTGCTCTTCGCGCGGCTCGTCGGCGAGGATCAGCCGGGACGGCTGGAGGGCATTCGAAACGCCGACCTTTACGTCAACCTGGGCAACGCCGCCCTCGGCGCCGAACGGCTCGGCCCGGCAATCCTCGCCTATCGCCGCGCCCTGGCGCTCGATGCGGATCACCACCGCGCACGGCAGAATCTCGACCACGCGCGAACGCTGCTGCCGGAGTGGGTTCCGCGGCCCGAGGAGGGCGGCCTGCTCGACACGTTCTTTTCCTGGAGCCGGCGGATTTCCCCGCACGGCTTGAAGACGCTCTCCGCCGGGGCGTTCCTCGTTGCCGCCGCGATTCTCGCCGCGTCGATCCGCTGGCGCCAGCCCGTGCTGCGGAGCCTCGCCCTGATGCCGCTGGCGGCGTGGCTCGTGTTCCTCGGCGTGCTCGCCTTCCGCTGGTCGGCCGCAGACGAACGGGTGGCGGTTGTCGTCCTCCCGGAGGCCGTCGCGCGGAGCGCCGATTCGGCGGGCGCGCCGCCCCGGCTGCCCCAGCCGCTGCCCGGCGGCAGCGAGTTGCGGGTGGTCGAAACGCGCCAGGAGTGGGCCCGCGTCCGCCTCTACGACGGCCGCGACGCCTGGGTGCCGCAATCGGCGATCGGCCTGGTCGCCAACCACCACTAGCCGCGCCGGCTTGCACGGCGAGAAAGAGACCGCTCCATGGACACGACAAACGCAGCCGCGGACGGCTTCGAACAACTGGCCGGAGAGACGTGGGACCTGCTCGTGATCGGCGGGGGGATCGTCGGGTCGGGCGTGGCCCGCGACGCGGCGATCCGCGGGCTGCGAGTCGCCTTGGTCGACCGCCACGACTTCGCCTTCGGCACAAGCAGCCGCTCTTCGCGCTTGCTCCACGGCGGGCTCCGCTACCTGGCCCAGGGGCGGATCGGCCTGGTGCACGAGGCGAGCGTGGAGAAATGCACCCTGCACCGCATCGCCCCGCATCTCGCCGCGCCCTTGCCGTTCCTCTTCCCCACCTACCGGCGGACGCCCTGGACGCGGTGGAAACTGTCGATCGGGGTCCGCGTCTACGACCTCCTCTGCGGCCAGCGGAATCTGGGCCCGAGCAGTACCCTGGCGGCCGCCCAGATGGTGGAAAAGCTCCCCGAGATCAACCGCCACAACCTGACCGGCGGCGTCCGCTACTTCGACGGTCTGACGAGCGACGCCCGGCTCGTGATCGACACGCTCCGCTCGGCCGTGCGGCACGGAGCGGCGGTGAGGAATTTCACGGCCCTCGAAGCGGCGGAAACGGCCCCGGCGGGCTGGTCCTGCCGGCTCCGCGATGGATCGTCCGGGCGGGAGGTCCGCGCAACGGCTCGCACGATCGTCAACGCCACCGGCTGCTGGGCCGACCGCCTGCCCCAGAGCCGCGTCCGGCTGCGGCTGACCAAGGGAATCCACCTCGTGCTCGACCAGGCCAGGTTCCCGGTGAACGAAGCCGTCGTGATGGCGGAAGGATCGCGGATCCTGTTCGCGATCCCTTGGGGGGCGCGGGTCATCTTGGGAACGACCGACACCGACTACGACGGATCGCTGGAGAGCGTGCCGATCGGCGCGGACGACGTGGCCTACGTGCTCGACGTGGCCAACCGCGCGTTCCCTCCTGCCCGGCTCGAGCCGCGCGATGTGCTCGCCCGCTGGGCCGGCGTGCGGCCGTTGATCTCCAAGCGCCCGGTCAAGAAGGGGACCCCGTCGAACACGTCGCGCAACCACCAGGTCCGCATGCCGCACCCCGGCTGGATCGACATCGCCGGCGGCAAGCTGACCACCTACCGGCTGATGGCCGAGCAGACGGTCGACCTGGTGGGCCGGCACTTGAAGGCCGATCTGAAGGAGTGCCGCACCGCCCGCGAGCCCCTGCTCGAGCCCTCCGCCGCCGCCTTCAGCGGCGTCCTGCCGCCGCCGGTCACGCGGGAGGCGGTGGATCACTACTGCCAGCAGGAATGGGCGCGGCACCTCGACGACGTCATGCTGCGGCGAACCAGCTGGCACTATTATCATCCGGAAGCCGCGGAGATCGCCCGCCAGGTTGCCGCCTGGATGGGCCAGCGGCTCGGTTGGGACGATGCCGCGCGCGAGGCGGAGATCGCCCGCCTCCGCCGCGCAACAGGCTAGGCCGCCCAACCGGGATCCCGTCGCGGAGAACCGCATCCACGCAGCGGTTCGCGGAAACGGGCGTCCCCTGTGTGTAACCTTTCTCGCCGCGAGGCATCCAACGCTGGGAAAGCAGGACGCGGGCCGCAAGAACCGCTCCGGCAATCACCGACAATAACCACCCGTTAGCAGCGCTCGCAGCCGGTCCGTCTCCGCATCGGTTCCGACCTGTCAACTCCGCTTCCGCGGCGCGTGCCGCCGCTCGGCGGCGCGTGCCCGCCGAAAAACAGCGGACATCGACCGGCGGCCGCGAGCCCCTTGAGGAGAAGAACAGCATGTCCAACGCCGATTCCCGTGCAAAGGTCCTCTACGCCAGCCAGTCCGATTTCGACCAGGTCGTGCTCCAGTCAGCCGTCCCGGTGCTCGTTGACTTCTACGCCGATTGGTGCGCCCCCTGCCGGGCGATGTCGCCGGTCCTCGACGAGCTTGCCGGCGCGATGCCCGAGACGCGGGTCGTCAAGGTGAACATCGACGAAAACCCCGACCTGGCCACTCGCTACCGGATCAACGCGATCCCGTCGCTGGTGGCGTTTCGAGACGGCCAGGTCTCGGCCAGGCACACCGGAATGGCCGACCTCGAGCAACTCCGCGGGCTGCTATGATTCCGCCGTCCGGTCCTCGCCCGCCGGCTCCACTCCGTTGCCTTCCCCGACCCGATCGATGTCCGCCGCCGACTCGTGGAGTTCATGGATCAGCTGATCGGATTCCGCGTCGCTGGGGTTGGCCTCCCGCTCTTCGACCTCGACGTGTTTGCCCCGGGCCTTCATCCAGAGGACCGCGGAGACGAAATAAGCGATCGTCAGCCAGACGAGGTGCGCGTGGAAATCGGCCAGGATCATGTAGTTCGCGTACGTGCACCAGGCGAAGAAGACAATCAGCACGAGGCTGGCGACGGCCAGAAACGCGCTCCCGTAGACCGGCGTCCTCCACCTGCCGACGCGTTCGGAGCGGATCGTCCGGTGCGCCCGCAAGACGGGCGTGACCGGCGCGGCGACGTCCTCCAGCGCTTCCCGGGCGCCCGCCTTGGCGGACAGGGCGATGTAGAGCACGGCCGTCAGCACCCAGACCGGCGCGGCGAGGAAGAACAGGTGAATCCACCCCATCTGCCAGGCGAGCATGGCAAGCGCCACGGCAACCGCCCAGGAGACGAGGGCCGGGGCGTTGACGATCTGCCTCTTGCGATGCGACCAGAACTGGTTGAAGCCGATCCGCGGGAAGATCCAGTGCTCGGCGACGACAATCGCGCCGACCGGCATCAGCAACAGCCCGTAAAGGCCGACGAAATCCAGCAGTCTCAGGAAGACGAAGGGGAAGCAGGCGACCGCCGTCGTGACGGCCCCGGCGGCGAGGGTCACGAGCCATCGCGGCCAGCCGGGGGTGACGACCTGGAGAGCCAGTCCGGCCCGGTAGAGCGTGGGGTTCGAGGTCGTCCAGCCGGCAATCACCACGGCCAGCGCCCCGGAAATGCCCAGGGTGGTGAAGGCGACCTGACCGGAGTCGAGGGTCATCAGCGGCCTGTCCAACATCTTGGCGGCCCCCGCTCCCAAGATGCCCGCGCAGATCCAGGCCAGGTAGTGGCCGAGCAACATGCCAAACGCGGAATAGACGCCGTACCATGAGCGTTTGGCGAAGCGGAACAGGGCCATGTCCGACAACCCGACGTGCATCGCCAGGTTGCAGATCCAGGCGAAGCTCGCGATGTGCCAGAAGCCGATTTTTTTGGCCGGGTCGGGCGCGATGCCGGTCCAGACCTCCAGTTCGGCGAAATCCCAGAACGACTTCAGATTGCCCAGGAAGCCCAGCTGCTTGATCGTGACCATCGCGCCGACGACGAACATCAGGAGCATCCAGGGGGAACAGAGCGAGGCGAACTGGGCGAGGCGTTTGAACCCGAGGATCGCCAGCAGGACGACCACAGCGCCGACGCCGATGGTGACGACCACGAACCAGGGGTCCGTCGGCAGCCACCCGGTCTGCGGCGCGATGCCGAAGGGGATCCGCACGGCCGAGGCCGAGACGGTGATCATGCATCCGGCGAGCACGCAGTAGAGCAGGGCGTTGAGGACGTTGTAAATCACCATCACCACCGGCCCGCCGATCTTGCGGAGATACCAGTAGAGCGTCAATCGCGTGTTGACGGCGATCGGCGCGCAGATCAACGTCCAGGAAAGGATCGCCAGGAGGTTGCCCAGGAGGAGCCCGACAAGAACGTCGTAGGTCGCGGCGCCCCACATGACGAACGTCGCCCCGATGACGAACTCGGTGGCGGCGACGTGTTCGCCGGCGAAGCTTCCGGCGAAGTACCTGCCCCCGTAGAGTCTTTCGCTCGAGACCGGTTCGCGGTCAAATTCGTTGAGTTGATCCAGCCGCTGAAATACGCTCGATTTGACTTGAGTCGCCGCCATACGTTGTTCTCCCGTCAGTGGGGTCTCGTGATTGCCGGTCGCCTCTTGTTCCCAAAGTCCGCCTGTTGCCGTTGCCCGGGTTCTCCGTCGGCGCAGCGCCGCGGCGCGCCTGCCGAGTGTTCTATCGCTTGCTGGTGACTTGCCTCTCGTAGTCGCGGACTTCTTCCAGCCACGCCCCGCCGACGGGGACGCCCTGGTGCAGGCAATACCGGTCCCAGACGGCCCCGAAGGGGAGCGTCTTGATCTCTTCGAGCACCGCCAACCGCCCCGTCAGGTCGCCGTCGGCTTCGAGCTGCCGCAGCCGATCGGCCGGCTCGAGCAGCGCCCCGAGGAGGGCCTTGATCATCGCCCGCATGCCGATCACCCAGGCGGCGACGCGGTGGATGCTGGCGTCGAAGTAGTCCAGGCCGATATGAACCTGGCCGAGGAAGTCGTGGCGAACGATCTCTTCGGCGATCCCCCGCAGGTCGTCGTTGAGGATCACGACGTGGTCGCTGTCCCAGCGGACGCCGCGGCTGACGTGGAGGAGGATTTCGCCCGTGAAGGGGATCACCGCCGAGAGTTTGTCGGCGATCGTTTCCGTGGGGTGGAAATGCCCGGCGTCCAGGCAGAGCAGTTTGCGATTGGCGACGGCGTAGGCGAGGTAGAACTCGTGGGAGCCGACCACGTAGGTCTCCGAGCCGATGCCGAACAGCTTCGACTCGACGGCATCGAGATTCCAGGCCGCCTCGAGCGGCTCGCGGAAGATCTCGTCGAGCGCATCCCGCAGCCGTCGCCGCGGCGCCAGGCGGTCGATGGTCACGTCCTTGAATCCGTCGGGGATCCAGGTGTTCGTGACGCAGGGAGTCCCCAGCGCGCGTCCGATCGCCGCGCCGATCTTGCGGCAGGCGATGCCGTGGTCAATCCAGAAGCGGCGGATGCCCGGGTCGGGGTGCGCGAGGGTGAAGCCGTCGGCCGCCTTGGGATGGGAGAAGTAGGTGGAGTTGAAGTCCATGCCGATCCCAAGCTGCCGGGCCCAGTCGATCCAGCGCTGGAAATGGGCCGGCTCGATCCGGTCCCGGTCGACCGGTTTGCCCCCCGTCTCGCGGTAGATCGCGTGCAGGTTCAGCCGGTGAACGCCGGGAATCAGGCGGAATGCCTTTTCCAGATCGGCGCGCAACTGGTCGGCGTTGCGGGCCTTGCCGGGGTATGTTCCGGTGGCCATGATCCCGCCGCCGGTCAACCCCGCGTCGGTCTCGAACCCTCCCACGTCGTCCCCCTGCCAGCAGTGCATCGAGATGGCAATCTGTTCCAGCCGGCGGAGCGCCTCGTCCGTGTCGACTCCCCAGTCGGCATAGCGCTGCCTGGCGAGGTGGTACGTGGTTTCGATCGCTGCGTTGGGCACCGTGGCATTCCTCCTCGAACGCTGTGCGGCGGCCGGCCCTGCGGGCGTTTCCGGCTCGCGGCAGCCGCACCCGGCAACGGCGCGGCGGAAATCGTGTCCCGATTGTCGCCTTTGGAGGACAAGAAAGCCAGTGGGGGTGAACCGGTCGGTCGGGATTGGTGGAGTTCGTCAGCAGGGGCAGTCCGTGCCGCTCCTTGGTAGGGTGCGCGGCTGGCGATCGGATCAAGAATCGGGCTGGACGAATCGCGCGGAATCTGCGAGACTCTTCCCCCCTGGATGATTGCTGCCGATGGACTGCGCGGGCGGTCCGCCCGGAGGGAGATTCTCCGGCGCCGGCGATCGCCGGGCAAAGGATTTTTTTAGGGCCGGCGCATCTCGCGCCCCCCATAGGCTGCCAGAGGGTGTTGCCATGCAGTGGAAGCGACGTCCAGGGAGACCGCACGCGAGCCTGTCGATCGCGCTGGCGTTCTTTTTGTTCGGGCTGGCATTATGCGGATGCAGCACGTTTCGCGAACGTCCGGGACATGGTGGTTTCTTCGGTCTCAAGCCCGCCAAGGGGAAGGCCTCCGCGTCGCAGGGCAAGAAGGTGAAGAGCTCCTGGTCGCTGTTCCGGGACAATCGCCCGCGTCCCTCGGAATCGGTCGATGATTTTCTGAACCAGGAACGCGTCGACTGGTGAGGCGGCCGTTACTTCGCCAGATCCACCACGTCGCGACCCTTCGAGCGGATGCCGACGATCCGCCGGCCGTCGATGATCACCTGGTATTCCGCGCCGGCGATCGCCTCGATAACCGCCTGATCGCCCTCGATGCGGATGGGAAAGGGCGCGGCGACCCGGTGCCCGCCGCCGGCCGCCACGGCAATCCCATCCAGTTTCCCCTCCAGCACGCGCCGGAGGCTGACCAGCGAGCAGGGGTTGATCGCCCAGGGCCGCCGCTCCTGCGCCCTTAAGGCGAACGCGTCGGGCAGCAGGCCGGCATATTCTCCACCGGGATACTGCATCTGCTCGCCGGCAAGCAGAATGCCCCAGGCCAGATGGTTCCAGTCCAGCGCGTCGTCGTAGGGGGCCAGCATCGCCAGCGCGTAGGCGTAGACGATTCCCACCCACTGGACCGGCAGGCCGAACCAGACCGGGGCGCGCCAATTCGTCGCGCCGAGGACCGGCACGCACCCGTAAAGCATGACCGGATAGCGGCTCCACTGGTAGACGAACGGAACGCCTGAAATCGCCCACCGCCGCGCCTCGGCCAGGTAGCCCGCGTTGCCGGTCAACTCGTAGCCCCGCACGTAGGCCCAGACGAGATAGGCCGCGGCGAGTTGATCGGGAGTGTGCAAGGGAATCTCCCAGACCTGCGCGCCGCGGGGCGTCTGAAAACGCTTGATGTATTCCAGGGTCCGCACCGCCGCGTCCAAGGCCCGCTGGTCGCCGGTGATCCGCGCGTCCTCGAGCAGCTCGACCGCCGGCCTGGCGCAGAAGCCGCTGGCCGTGTCTTCGAAATGGCCGCGGCCGTACTCGCCCGAATAGCGGAACGACCCGTCCGCCTGCTGCCGCTTCAAGATCCCGTCGATCTGGAGCAGCCGCCGCTGCCGCCATTCAGCCGCCTGGTTGGCCAGCAGGAAGATGCAGGGGTTGCTGATGTGCGAACCGCCGAAGACAAGCTTCTGCTCGAGCGGCACGCTGCCGGTCAGGCGAAACATCGTCGAAGCCATGTCGGCGAAATACCGCCGCGGCCAGCGATCCTCGACGCAGTGCCCCCAGCCGTCCCCGGTTTTCAAGGGCCCGTTGAGCCCTTCCAGGCAGAGCGCCTCCTGCGCGCGCGACGTTCGCGGCGCCTCCGGCAGCGGGGGCAGCCCACGCCGCTTGACCGACCAGACGATCGCCTCGGCGAGCGACTCGCGGGCGACCCGGACCACGGCCTCGATCTTCGTACCGCGGAGCGCCATGCGGTGATCGCTCGCCGCGTCGAAGAAGTTCGGCGCGGCGAAGACCGGCTGGAGCCGCATGTCGTCCCAGGCGAGCGAGACGGCCGCCCGATCCGTGACGATGGACATCAGCGGCATCGTCAGCAGCAGCGGGTCGGGCGCGAAACGGAGGTGCGCCTCGGTCTCCACATCCAGCCTGGTCGAGCTGGCTTCGCCCCTGCCGAGATGCTCGAGCCCGGCCAGCAGCCCCGCCTCGAGCCCGCCGAGGACGCGGACCACCGGGCCCTCGCAGGGCTGCGCGCCGCGGATCGAAAAATGAATCTCGCTGCCCGAAACGGCAATCGCCAGGTCGATCCCCTCCCCGCGGACGGCGATCCCCTCCGGCGTCATCGCCGCCGCGAGCCTGGCCGCCCGGCCCTCGCAGTGAACCAGCGGCGCAAGCACGGCCACCGGCTGATCGGCGTGCAGGATGCGGCCCGCCGATCCGTCGGGCGCAATTTGCAGCTTGCCGCCGGCAAGGGCAAGTTCGAGCCACTCGGGCGCCAGGTCGTCGTGGTAGACGAAGATCGAGCGGCCCACCTCGGGCAGGCCCTCGCTACTTGCCGAAAATGCCACGTTCTCAACCGGCCCGGAGCGCCGCAACGGGATCGTGAAGACCTGCGACGCGCCCGCCTCAAGCCAGGCGGTTCGCCCCGCCGCGCTGAAGCGGCGCGGTTGCCGATCGTGGTTCTTCACCGTGAACCGTGCCGCGCCGCGATCCACGTCGACCCGCTCGATCGCCAGCGGGTTGAGCGTCTGGCGAACGAGGCGAATCCATGCGAACTCCACCAGGCCGGCCTCGTCGGCCGGGTCGAGGCGGAGATCGGTCAGCCTGCCCGGCGCGGAAAACGGGACGGAGTATTCGTGCCACTGGCCGTCGTGAACGATTTCGAAGCCAGACGCCTTGTCCTCGCCGCGGCGCGGCGATTGCTCGGTCGTCCAGTAAATTTGGGCCGGGCCGGCGGCGGTGCTCCGCGCGCGGCACTCCAGAACCATCTCGCCTCCGGCCAGGTCGACCCTTGTGTGCATGTAGGGGTCCTTGCCCGTGGTCCGCACGACGAGCCGCCCCTCAGACGAAGCGACCTCGCATCGGGCCTCGGCAGTCCATCCGCGCGTCCCCTTTGCGAAATCCCACGCGGCGACCGTTTCGCGGAGGACGGGCCTGGGCGTTGGATTGATCTGCCCCTCCGATTCGGCTGCCGCCAGGCACGCCAGGCAGGCCAGGTGAACCAGGTTCATCGATACCTCTCTTTCACAGGGTATTGCATCCGCTCAGAGTGGCCGGCCGGGGGCCGCCAGGGTCCTGCCCGACGGATCGAAGAGGAACCATCGCTCGGCGGGAAGATCGAGCCGGGCGGCGTCGCCGGGCTTGAGGGAGACGCGCGTCGGCGAGTCCACCACGAGCCGGCAGCCGCCCGCTGCCAGGCGGACGAGATACCGGCCGTCGGAGAGGTGCACGGCCTCGACGATCGCCGGCAACCCGCCCGCCCGCTCGCCGCGCGGTACGAGACGGATGTCTTGCGGGCGGATGCCGAGGGTGACGCGCGGCGCGCCAGCCGGGACGGCGTTGGCCGTGGCGGCCGAAACCGGCAGCGCCGGCCCTGCGTCGCAGACGAAGCGGTACCCATCCGCGCGCCGCGCCAGAAGACCGTCGACGAAATTCATCCGCGCCGCGCCGAAGAAACCGGCGACAAACCGGTTGGCGGGCGCCTCGTAGATTTGCTCCGGCGGCGCGACCTGCTCGATCCGCCCCTGGCTGAGGACGACCAGGGAATCGCCGATGGCCGTGGCCTCGGACTGGTCGTGGGTCACATAGAGCATCGCCAGGCCCAACCGCCGCTGTACGTCGCCGACAAGCTCGCGCAGCTCGGCGCGCAACGGGGCGTCGAGGTGCGCGAGCGGCTCGTCGAGCAGCGAGACTTGCGGCCGCCGCACGATCGCGCGGCCCAGGGCCACGCGCTGCTGCTGACCGCCGGACAGCTGGGCGGGCCGCCGCTCCAAGAGCGATTCGAGATCAAGCCACAACGCGGCCTGGCGAACACGCGCGCTGATTTCCGCCCGCGGCAATCGCCGCATCTTCAGCGGGAACGCCAGGTTGGCAAACACCGTCATTTGCGGATAGAGCGCGTGCTCCTGGAAAACCATCGCCACGTCGCGATCGCGAGGCGGGACGCTGCCGACGGGTCTTCCCCCGATCGACACCTGTCCGCCGGTCGGGCGGTCCAACCCGGCGATCAAACGCAGGATCGTCGTCTTGCCGCAACCGGAAGGCCCGACAAGCACCGTGAGCTTTCCGTCGGGGAGCTTCAAGTCGAGCGGTCCGAGCCGGAACGGTTCCAAGCCACGCGGCGCGGCGGGGAAGACTCGCTCGACCTTGGTCAAGACGACTTCAGCCATGATCGTTGCCCGTCACCGGGTCAAGCGCACGGGGCGGCCGCCGTTGCGTTCTCCCGCCAAGCGCGGCTACGGCGCCGGCTGGGCAGCCTCGACGGAAATCTGGTTAACAACGCTCCGCACCCCCGGCTCGAAGCGGGCCATCTGCTCGGCCACCGCCCGGTCGCCCTCGGTGGCCACCCTGCCTTGCAGCGTGACCGTGCCCCCCTGCTGGACAGCCGAGATCGGCGACGTTGCCCGAGGACCGAGTTGCCGGGTGATCCTGGCGCCCAACGGCACGCCGCTGAGGGCCGCCTGCCCGCGGAGAGCCGCCGGTCCAGGCGTGGCGACCGGCCCCAGCGTGGGCGTGGCCAGGTAACTCCGCCCCAGCGCCGGCGGTGCCGTGATCATCGCATTGCCGCTTGGCCGGGCCGATTGTGCGGAAACACCCGGCTGGCCGGACTGCCCCGGCTGCGAGGGATTCGTCCCGCCGCGGAACCACCGGTCGGGCGAGGTTCGCAGCTCCTCGCGCGACGGGCCGGGAATGCCGGGCGCGAGGCTCGGTTGCGCAGGCTGCGCAGGCAAAACCGGTTGCTGCGGCGGGTAGGGCGCCGGCTGGCCGGGCATCGGCGCCGCCGGCTGCGGTTGCCCCTGAGACTGCACCTCGGCAAGCCGCCGGGCCTGCTCGGCCAGATAGCCCGGCACCATGTCCGGTTCAAGGTCATAGGCTTCCGGCGGGATCAGCGAGGGCGCCTCCGGCGGAGCCGGCGCTCGCGAGCGGAACATCGTTCCGCGGTCGGTGTTGGCCCGGCCCACGAAATTGCCGCTCGGGCCGCGCTCCAACCCGCTACCGAATCGGCTCTCGCGCGGCTTCAGGGGACGGCCGAATTCGCGCTCGCCGAACAGTCCACGCGTTGCGCCCTGGCGCCACTGGGCAAACGCGGAAGCCTGCGGGACAATGGCAACGAGCAGGGCCGCGACGATGATTCTGAGTGAGACTGGCATGGTTTCCTCTCCCGCAGGAGTCTGGTTGCCGGGGCGCGCCCCGCAAACCCATTCCGCGGCGCGCTCCGTCAGCCGCTCGTCAACTCGCCAGGCACCCCGGTCCTTCCGACGCGGGGCTCCCCCGCTATTCTATGCGATCCACCGGCAATGGCAACCAAAGCCGCCCCCCTTTAAGAGTATATCGGCGGGCGAACGCCCGACCATCAACCTTGCCAGGCCAAGAAAGACAGCCCTCCGCACCCGGCGTTTGTCCAGGCGCGGAGGGCGTTTGGCGACCCGGTTCCGGCAAGGCCACCGGCAGGGCCGCGTCGAGGGATTTCCAGGCTCACACCGCCGACTCATCAGGCCCGCCACCGTACATGGCCTGCGCCAGCAGGTCCAGGTCGGCCTCGTCGATCCGATTGTCACCGTTCAGATCGAAGAAGGCGTCATGCCGCACTCCCTCGGCGGCCGGGCCATGGTGCGGCGCCCAGAGGGCCAGGTCAAAGTGATCGACCCGCTGATCGAAGTTGAAGTCGGCGAACGCAAGATCGACACCCGCAGACCCCAGTTTGACTTCAAGCCAATCGACCCCCTCGCCCGACCCAGCAAGGGCGAAATTGCCCGGATCGATTGTCGCGGTGCCTTCGCCCGGGTCCGTGGAAAACTCGACCCGCGTGTTGACAAAACTGGCCGGCGTCCCCACGCGCGTGAACTGCCAAGAGACGAACGGAGCGGCCTCGCCCACGCCGACCATCGGCGTGCCCGTCAGCGCGCCCAGCTCATCGATGATCGCCGCCTGGGGATTCACCTCGCCCTGCTGAAACAGGCTGAACGCTTCGCCATAGACAACCTCGCCGGTCGGGACAACGGCCAGACCGTCGTAAGCCAGGTCGATCGCCCCGCCAATTACCCCCGCGGGAAGCTCGCGCAGGTCCTTGACATATGCGCTCACCCAGAAGGTATGGCTAGCCCAGGGACCATCCACCTCGGCGCCGAACGGCGTGCCCGTGATCCACAGATCGACCGCCAGTTGGCTGCGAACGACCTCGATCGCCACGGTCGCCACCGTACTCTCGCTCGCGCCATCGCTGGCCACGTAGGTGAAACTGTCCGCGCCGTGGTAATCCGCTTCCGGCGTGTACGCAAACGAGCCGTCATCCGCCAGCGTCACCGTCCCGTGGCTCGGCGGATCGACCAGCCGAACCGTCAGCGCGTCGCCGTCGACGTCGCTATCGTTGGCCAGCAGGCC
>Ga0123329_1000285_pt1 | contig 52953 bp, 41 predicted proteins | sample BioC12SIPDNA_FD_89703 | JGI IMG/M metagenome (GOLD analysis project Ga0123329, IMG submission 89703) | Anaerobic biogas reactor microbial communites from Washington, USA - Biogas_R1_B C12 SIP DNA | ecosystem: Engineered > Bioreactor > Anaerobic > Unclassified | place: Washington, USA | collected...
ATCGTGACGCTGATTCACAACGTGGTCCAGGCCGCCAAGGCCGAGGGCGTCGAGGTAAGCGTGTGCGGCGAAATGGGCGGCGACCCCGTCTTCACCCTGCTGCTGGTGGGCCTGGGCGTGGACACGATCAGCACGGCCGCCACGAGCATCCCGGAGATCAAGAAAATGGTCCGCTCGACGTCGATGCGCCAGGCCCGGCGTGTGGCCAACAAGGTGCTGACGCTCGAGAGCGACCGGGAGATCGCCACGTACCTGAACGAGGTGGCGCGGCAGATTATTCCAGAAGCCTTCGCCGAGGAATGACAGTACAATGCGCACCGTGCGCCGGCCGAGCCGGCGCGGAGTCACGATCTGACAACCAGGAAAGGCATCAGGCCGTCGCGCCGCAGCGTGCGGCAGAGACCTGAACAGTTATGTTTCGACAACGGATTCGCGTTCAATATCGTGTGGAAGGAGACAAGAGGTTCCTGTCGCATCATGACATGATGCGGCTGTGGCACCGGGCGCTGCGTCGCAGCGGCCTGCCGTTGCGGATGACCGAAGGGTTTCACGTGAGGCCGCGCATGTCGTTTGCCCTGGCCCGCGGCGTCGGGATTGCCTCGGAGTCGGAATGGCTCGAGTTCGAGCTGGCCGACTGGGTCAACCCCGATACCGTGGCCCAAGCTCTGGCCAGGCAACTGCCGGACGGTCTCACCCTCGGCGAGCTCGATACCGTGGCGCCCAGTCAACGAGCACTGGCCGTCAGGGCCTGCTACCGGATCGACCTGGCCGAGCGGCCGGCCGACCTGCCCCAGCGGATTGCGTCGTTGCTGGCACGGGACCATCTTCCCGTGGAACGGGGCGACGACGACCGCCGGCGCCAGGTGGACATCCGTCCGCTGCTGGCCGGTCTGGAGTGCTCCGAGGGAAGCCTGCTCCTGGCGGCCGAGTGCCGTCCGGAGGGCACCCTGCGGCCAGACGAAGTGCTTGCTGCCCTTGGCCTTACGTCCGAGGAACGAGCCCGTGCCACTGTCACCCGCACCGAACTGCTCCTGGGCGACTGAACCTCTGTCCTTCCCACCTCGCGAATCCACGGGCATCCGGTGGCCAACCGGCGGCCACAGGGCCGACGGCGCCGGGCGGTCTGCCGCAGTACGGGGCACCCGCAGGGTGACGCGCCGCCGGCGGCGGCGATCATAGCCTGCCGAGCCCTGGCGGCAACGTCGCCGCCGGCCGGATCAACACCCGAGAACGTCGGGAAAGGAACACCATCACGATGAGCAAAGAGATGTTCGTCAACGCCATCGACAGCGAGGAATGTCGAATTGCCGTCATGGAAGACGGCGAGTTGCAGGAGCTGTACATTGAACGGTCGTCGCTCGGCCACCACGTGGGCAACGTCTACAAGGGCCGCGTGACCAACATCGAACCGAGCATCCAGGCGGCGTTCGTCGATTACGGGCAGCCGAAGAACGGGTTTCTGCACGTCAGCGACGTGTCGCCGAGCTATCACCCCGAGAGCGTGAAGGCTCGTGGGCAGATGCGTCCGCCGATCGAGCGGGTGCTGAAGCGCGGCCAGGAAGTGATCGTCCAGGTGACCAAAGAGGGCTTGGGCACCAAGGGCGCGACGATGAGCACGTACCTGAGCATCGCGGGCCGCTACCTGGTGCTGATGCCCGGGCTGAGCCGCGTCGGCGTGAGCCGCAAGATCGAGGACGACGACAGCCGCCACAAGCTGCGCGACGTGCTGGCGACGCTGGAGCGGCCGAAGAACATGGGTCTGATCGCGCGGACGGCGGGCCTGGACCAGCCGAAGCGCGAGCTGCAGCGCGACCTGATCTACCTGAAGCGTGTCTGGAAACTGATCTCGGACCGGATCGCGACGTCGAAGGCCCCGGCCGAGATCTTCCGCGAGTCGGACCTGGTGGTCCGGACGATGCGCGACATCTTCACGACCGACATCGAACGCGTCTACATCGACGACGCCGACGTGGCCCGCCGGGCGCGCGACTTCCTCGAGATGACCATGCCGCGCTATGCCGACTGCGTCACGTTGTACGACGACCGCATTCCGCTGTTCCACCGGTTCGGCCTGGAAGAGGAGGTCGCGAAGGTCTACGACCGGACGGTGCCGCTGCCGTGCGGCGGATACCTGGTGATCGACCAGGCGGAGGCCCTGGTGGCCATCGACGTGAACTCGGGCAAGTTCCGCGCCGAGAAGAATGCCGAGGAGTCCGCCTTCAAGCTGAATCTCGAAGCCGCCAAGGAGATCGCCCGGCAGCTCCGCCTGCGCGACATGGGCGGCGTCATCGTCATGGATTTCGTCGACATGCGGGCCGAAAAGCATCGCCGCGGCGTCGAGGAGATGCTTCGCAAGGAGCTCAAGCGGGACCGCGCGCGGCAGAAGGTGCTCAAGACGAGCAAGTTCGGGCTCATCGAGATGACCCGCCAGCGCATGAGGCCGAGCATCGAGCGGTCCACGTTCATGGAGTGCCCGCACTGTCACGGGTCGGGCCTCATCAAGACCGCCGAGTCGATGAGCCTGGAGGTGATGCGTCAGCTCGCCCTGGCCGTCAGCCAGGAAAACGTGCAGCAGGTCGAGGTGACGGTGCATCCGACCGTGGGCCACTACATCCACAACCGCAAACGCCGCGCGCTGGTGAAACTCGAAGAGCGGTCCGGCAAGAAGATCATGGTCCTGTCGGACGACCACGGCGGGCAGGAAATGGTCCAGTTCCACTGCCAGGACAACCGCGGCCTGCCGGTGAAGTTCGATCCACAGGAGGCCGCGCGGCAGCAGCGGCTGAAGGTGCAGCAGCAACAGAAGGCAGCCCCGAGCCCGGCGCCGGCCGTCTCGGCATCGCCGGCGGCCAAGGAATCCGCGCCGGCGCCGGACGAGGACGAAACGGAGTGGGAAGCGACGTCCAAAACGCCGTCGCAGCAGCCGGACGACGCCGCGACGAAGGCCACCGGCGCCGCGGGCGATCCTGGAGTCGCCGGCGCTCCCAGCGGCACGGGCGCCAAGCGGTCGCGGTCGCGTGGTGGTCGGCGGCGGCGGTCCAAGGCCAAACGCGACGCGACGCCGGCCCCGGGCAACGGCGCGCCGGGCGGCGACGCCACGGGCGGCGGCCTGGCCCAGGCGCAAGCCGCCCCGGGCGACACGGCCCGCGACCCGTCGGTCGCCGGGCTGGTCGCCGTGGTGGGCGTCTCCGCGAAGCCGGCGGCTCCAGCAGCCGCGGAGGCAACTCCATCGGCCACGGACGCCGCAGCCACAGCCGCAGCGTCGCCCGAAACGCCAACCGACGCCGCCAAGGCCAAGCCCAAGCGGCGACGCCGGCGACGATCGGCCAAGAAACCGCCGCAGGACGGACAGAGTCCGCCCGCCGCCAACGGTCAGGCCGGCCCGTCTGGCCAGGCCCAGGGCTGAGCGGCGCACAAGAGGGATTGCGTGCAACGGATGTAGTGCGTCAGAATCAACGTGGGCTCTGGGTGTTGTCTTGTTCTGGGGTGCCACACTTTGGAGCGACGGCTTGCCCCGAGCACAGTCGAGGGGCGCAGCCGGCGCCAACGTGGCGCCCCCGTAAGGCACAGAAGGCACTCTGTGTGACGCACCACACCGGGTGTCGCGAAGTGGTCGGACAAACGGGCCGTACTGTCTATTGCGGGGCTGGTTCTGTTCTGGCAGGGAGAGGGTAGCGTTGGCAAGCATACTCGAATCGGAATCGCGGTTGCGCAGGATCGTGGACAGCCAGGGGCAGCAGCATGTGTTCCGCTTCTGGGACCAGCTTGGCACGCCGCAGCGGGAGCAGTTGCTCAGTGAACTGGATTCGCTGGATTTCGAGGAAGTGTCGCGGCTGATTCAGCAGCACATCAAGGGCAACGAGTCCGGCCACGGGGTGTCGCATCCGGAGCCGAGCCCGTACATTCGCCTGCCGCAGACCGAAGAGGAGCGTCACCGGCACCAGGAAGCCTGGGAGCAGGGCGTCGAGGCGGTGCGCCAGGGCCGCGTGGCGGCGTTTCTGGTGGCCGGCGGCCAGGGCACGCGGCTGGGGTACGACGGCCCGAAGGGCTGTTTCCCCATCGGGCCGCTGAGCAACAAGACGCTGTTCCAGCTCTTCGCCGAGAAGATTCTGGCGACGTGCCGCCGCTACGGCGCGGTGGTGCCGTGGTACATCATGACGAGCCGCGACAACGACGAGATCAGTCGCCGCTTCTTCGAGGAGCACGACTACTTCGGCCTGCCGCGCGAGAATGTGCTTTTCTTCCGCCAGGGCATGATGCCGGCGGTGGACCAGGACGGGCTCCTGCTGATGGACAGCCCGCACTCGCTGGCGCTGACGCCGGACGGCCATGGCGGCGCCATCCGCGCACTGAAGCGCAGCGGCGCCCTGGACGACATGGCTCGCCGCGGCGTGGCCTACATCTCGCATTTCCAGGTGGATAACGTGCTCGTGCAACCGATCGACCCGGTGTTCATCGGGTTCCACGTGCAGACGGGCAGCCAGATGTCGAGCCGCATGGTCAAGAAACGCTCGCCCGACGAGCGCGTCGGCAACTTCTGCCTCGTGGACGGCCGGCTGCACGTCATCGAGTACAGCGACATGCGGCCCGAGCTGGCCGAGCGCCGCCGGCCCGACGGCAGCCTCTACTTCGAGGCCGGCAACGTGGCCATCCACATCTACGACGTGGACTTCGTCAGCCAGCTCAACCAGCGCGGCTACGAGCTGCCGTTCCACCGGGCGTGGAAGAAGGTACCGTTCGTCAACGACCTGAGCCACCGCATCCGCCCGCGGCAGCCCAACGCCAACAAGTTCGAGATGTTCGTCTTCGACGCACTGCCGGCGGCCCGACGCACGATGATCCTCGAAGGCGCCCGCGAGAGCATCTTCGGCCCCGTCAAGAACGCCCGCGGCGAAGACTCCGTCGAGACCGCCCAGCACGACATGACGGCCGAAGTGGTGCGATGGCTCCGGGCCGCCGCGGTCAAGACGCCCGTGGACAGCAACGGCGAGCCGACCGTGAAGCTCGAAGTCTCGCCGCTCTTTGCGCTGGACGAAACCGGGTTCGTCGAACAGGCCCGGCAGCGGAGCCTGACGGCCGTCACCGCAGACACATACTTCGAGTAAACGCCGCGCGGCGCACGGCATCCCGAACCGCGCCGCCCCTGTCCGACCCGGGCGGCCTCAGCGGGCCTTGGGCGGAATGCCGCGCCGCAGACGCAGCCCCACCAGTCGCTCAAAATCGCAGGTGCGCCGGGCCGTCTCCAGCAGCTCGACCCAGTCCACGGCCTGCGTGCCGTCAAGCAGCTTGAGGCCGTTGGCCTTCACCGTCATCGCGCGGCCGAAGTCCATCCTCAGCGGGCTCAATTCCACCTCGATCTCGCGCAGGTTCGTCGCCCGGATGTCCAGCGAGTTCTTCCCGGCGTCAGCCGTCACGTTGATTTCGAACGCCTCCCGCTCCAGAATCATCCGCCGCGCCTCCTGGGCGTCCATGGGCTTGTCGGCGCGGAGCGTCTGGCGGGCCGCGAAGTTGAAATCCGGCTTGCTGCCCGTGACGGCGCGGACATACCAGGCCCGCCCCAGGCTCACGCGGTGAAAAACCATCCGGAACCGGGCGGGAAACGGGTCGCGGCGGGCGCCGGCGATGAACCCGCGAACGCGAGGCCCGTCCAGGTCGATCTGGTGCCCCTGTCCGGCGTACTGGATGCCCTCGTACCGCGCGGCGCCCAGGGCCTTCATGCCGTCATCGGCCTGGCGACTCAGCGTGTTGATGCCCTGCGTCTGGCCCGGCAGGATATCGTGTTCGCCCCAGTGGGCCTGGACGGCCAGGTGCAGGACGTTCTCCAGGTAGAAGGTCGTGCCCGCGGTGCCGGCCTCTGTCATCGGCCAGGCGGCCATCGGCGCCGCGCCGCCCCACTGCCCCGGCGAGAACAGCACCGTGCCCCAGGTCGTGTAGCCCCCCTTGGAATACCCCGTCAGAACCGTGCGGTTGGAATCCACGTTGACGCGGCGGCGCACGTCGTCGAGCACGCGCAGCGGGTAGTCGATCATCGAGGCCTCGGGCCGGTAAACGCCGACGGTCGGCGCTTCGGGGCACACGATCACGTACTTGTCGGCGTCGGGCCCGAGCATAACCTCGACGTAGTCCATGAAGCCGCCGGCGCTGCCGCCCGTGCCGTGGCAGCCGATCACCACCGGCCAGGCGACGCCGGCATCGTGCCGGTAGGCCGGGGGAATCCGCATGAGGTACCGCACCCCGGGCGCGTCGCCGTCGGCGGGTGTCTCCAGTGCGTGGGTCTTGGGTGCCAGGGACGGAAACGGCGCCGTGCGGTGAAGCATCTGAATGACCACGGGCCACTGCGGCGGAGCCACCTCGGCGAACTGACGCGCCAGAAGGGCTCGTTTCTGGACGTCCTGCTCGGTGAAGAACGCGCGAAGCACCTCCCCGGGCCGGCCTATGGCCGTCTCCGGAGTCGGGCTGCTTTCGCGGCCGTCATCGGCTCGCGCCGAACCCGCGGCCCATCCCAGCAGCGCAGGGAGAATCCACGCCGGAAGGAACAGACCGATTGCACGCCATCGCGCCATGGGCTGTCACCTCGTCCGCCCGCGCCGTCGGCCGCCCGGGGTCACTCGATCAGGCAACTGTCGCCGTACGAGTAGAACCGGTAGCCTTCCCGGATCGCTTCCTCATAGGCCCTGAGCAGGAACTCGCGCCCGGCCAGGGCGCCGACCATCATCAGCAGCGTGCTGCGCGGCAGATGGAAGTTCGTCACCAGCACATCGACCAGCTTGAACTCGAACGGGGGATAGATGAACAGGTTGGTCTCGCCGGCGCACGGGGCCAGCGGCCCACGGCGAGCCACCGTCTCCAGCACGCGGACCGACGTGGTGCCGACGGCCACGATGCGGCGGCCCTGGGCCTTGGCGCGGCGAATGGCCTCGGCGGTGGCCGCCGGCAACTCGAACCGCTCGCTGTGCATCCGGTGGTCCTCGACGCGGTCGGCCGTCACGGGACGGAACGTCCCCAGGCCGACGTGCAGCGTCAGGTACGCCAGTTCGATGTCGCGTTGTCCGAGCCGCCCGATCACCTCGGGCGTGAAATGCAGTCCGGCCGTCGGCGCCGCCACCGCGCCGTCGTGCCGCGCGAACACCGTCTGGTACCGCTCGGCGTCCATCGCCGAGGTTGGCTCGTCGGCGCTGCGACGGTCGATGTAGGGCGGCAAGGGCGTGCGGCCGACGCGCCGAAGCAGGTCGTGGGGATCGGCGTCGGGCTGCGGCGTGACGACCCAGAGCCCTTCGCCCTGGTGCGCGTCGAGCCGCAGCGACTGCTCCCCTGCGCCATCGATCACCAGGGACTCGCCCTCCTTGAGCCGTCCGCGCCCTCGCAGCATGACCTCCCATCGCCCATCGTCCAGGCGGCGCAGGAACAGTCCGTCAATGCGCGACCCGGTGCGCCGGCGCATCGCGAGCCGCGCAGGCACCACGCGCGTGTCGTTGAACACCATCAGGTCCCCCGGCCGCAGCAGGTCCGGCAACTCGGCGAAACGGTGATGGTCGATGGTGCCAGACGTGCGGCACAACCGCATGAGGCGGCTGGCGTCGCGACGATCGGCGGGCGCCTGGGCGATAGCCTCGGCCGGAAGACGATAATCGAACAGGGAAGTATTCATGGCGGCGGCAATTATAACGATCTGCGGCGACAGCGGAAGTCTCTGGCTGCCCTCCGGGGCAGATTTCCCCGGCCGGATGGCGTCAAGAATGACAGACATCTGGCCGATAAAGGGTCATCGCCGTGCGTTGCGCCGACATGCGCTTGGGGGAGTCTGGGATCATGGTCAGTGACTGTACGCAGAAGGACAAGTTGCCGCTCTCGACGATCGCCTCGCTCAGCCGCGAGGAACTGGTAGACCGGCTTCTGCATTTCCACGGCAAGTTCGCCTTCGACTTCAACCGCCAGTACCTGGAGCAGCAACCCACCGCCCAGTTGCGCCACATTCTCGTGGCGGCCTTCAAGCACGCCTCCAGACAGCCTCCCTGCTGAGTGCCCTGCCCCGTTGCGTCATGTTGCCTGTCGCAAACCGCCTGACGCGACATAGCGCGCCGTGCCGGTTCTGCGGCATGTTGCCCTCCGACAACACCCGCCCGCAATAGCCTGCCGAGTAATCAGTTGGACCGACGTGCCAAGATGGCATACCAGGTGGTACACGGTTTGCAGCCCATATCGGTTGGTTGACGGCGCCCCCATGCCGTCTCGTTCGCGGGCCCACCGACCCAGTGGCTGCGGGACGATCCCGCCATGTCGCCAGATGGAGGGAGAGAGGCGATGAAGCGTTCGGCACTTGGCGCGAGTATGGCAGTGCTCCTTGCGGCCGCGGCCGCCCAGGCGGCGACCGTCACGGTCGACTGTTTCCAGTACAGCGATCCCGCGTACACGGCTAACATCCAGGTGGACGTTTCCGATGCGGCCGGCGTCACGGGGGCCCGCGCGGTCACGGCCGGTGGCACCGCCATGACCCTGGACGATCTGGGCGGACAGCAGTTCGGCGCCTGGTTGCCCAGTGTCGGCGCCTTCGCCTCCCTGCATGGGGCCGTCGTGGGCTCGTGGGAGCTGATACTGGAATTCGGCGCCGGTCACGAGGCCGCTTACCAGATGACCGTCAACGAGTACCGCATGCCGTTCACGGAAGCATCGTTTCCGGCCGCTCCCACGCTCATCAGCCCCATCGACGGAGCCACGAACGTCTCGCCGTCGCCCACCTTCACCTGGGACAACGGCGGCCTGCACGGCGGACCGCTCGAATCGCTCTTCGTCCATGTTCAGAGCATCGCCAGCCCGGGGATCGGCATCTTCGAGGGCAGCGTCGGCGGCCCTATCGCCCTCAACGATGAGGTCTGGACGCCCGCCATCGTTCTGCCGCCCGGCCAGGCCACCTTCCTGGTCCAGTACGAAACCAATCAGAACGAGGACGCCAACGTCGATACGCCCGTGTTCCTGCCCCTGCACAGCACGCTGGGCGACCCCGGCATCGTCTGGTCAGGCAGTTCCGGCGACCTGTATTCCAGGGATGTCATCCACTTCACGGTGGTTCCCGAGCCCGGCTGTGCCGCCATGGTCCTCCTGGGGGCGGCAATGCTGGCAAGGTTCCGCCGGCGTCGCCACGCCGGGTGAATGCCCAGCTCCCGTCCGAATGCCTCGTGCCAGACAATGCGAAAGAGCGCCCCGCCCGACGGTGCGACGCCCGGCAGTAACGCCTTGCAATGGCGACGTGATTCGCTATTCTTAGGACTCGCTGGCAACCGAAATCTGCCGGAACGACGGTTGGGGAGGCGCCGTGTCGGTTTCGGCGGGCACCGTACCTGAAGGGAGGAACTGCCGTTATGACGATTCCTGTGGCCGAACGGATGAAGCGACTGGGAACCGAGACCGCCTTCGCGGTGTCGCTGGAGGCCAGTCAGTGGGCCGCCAAGGGCAACAAGGTGTATCCGTTCCATCTGGGCGACCTGAACATCATCACCCCGTCGGACGTCATCGAGGCCGCCGTCAAGGCCATGAAGGACGGCAAGACCGGCTACTGCCCCACGGCCGGCATCCCGGCGCTGCGCGACGCCCTGGCCGCCGACCTGTCGAAGTCGCACGGTCTGCCGCTGACGGCCGACAACGTCGCCATCCAGCCCGGCGGCAAACCCACCATCGGCAAGTTCATCATGGTCGCGATGAACCCCGGCGACAAGGTGCTCTATCCGAACCCGGGCTACCCGATCTACGAATCGCAGATCGAGTTCCACGGCGGCGTGGGCGTCGCCTACGGGTTCAAGGAGGCCGGCGACCGTTTCGTGCTCGACATGGACGCCATCCGCAAGGGCATCCAGGACGGGGCGAGGATCCTGATCTACAACAACTACCAGAACCCGACCGGCGCGAGCTCGACGCGCCAGGAGATCGAGGAACTGGCCCGGCTGGCCGTCAAGCACAACCTGACGGTCCTGTCGGACGAGGCCTACTTCGACATGCGCTTCGGCGGCGAGCCGATGAGCATCGCCAGCCAGCCGGGCATGGCCGAGCGAACGGTGATCCTGTACACGTTCAGCAAGAAGTTCGCGATGACGGGCTGGCGTCTCGGGGCGTGCGTCGGGCCGGCCGACTTCGTGGCCATGATCGCCAAGCTGAACGTCAACGACGAGTCGTGCTCGAACCACTTCATTCAGTACGGGGCCCTGGCCGGCCTGAAAGGCGACCTGACCGAGGCCAAAGCCATCGTCGAGGTGCTCCGCGAACGGCGCGACCTGCTGGTCGATGCCCTGAACCGGATCGACGGCGTCACGTGCTTCCGGCCCGAGGCGACGTTCTACCTGTGGCCGAACGTCACGGGCGTCATGAAGCGCAAGGGCGTGGCCGACGTCGAGGAGTTCCGCAAGCTGTGCCTGCACAAGACGGGCGTCAGCTTCTGCACGCGGCGGCACTTCGGCCGCCCGCTGCCCGGCGAGACGCAGCAGTACATCCGTTTCGCGTACTCGGGCATCAACGCCGACCAGATCAAGGAAGCCATGGCCCGGCTCAGCGAGTTCCTGGCCTGAGCCACGAAGACGCACCTTAGATGACGCCGAAGGGCAGCGCCCGGTCCGCGAGGCCGGGGCTGCCCTTCTTGTTGGACGCCGGAGCCACGGGGCTCCGGAGAATACGGGGGCCGGGTACGGTGCGGAGGTTTCCAGTCAACGACCGCACCCGGCCAAGAGAGTGAGCCAGCGCACCGGGATTCGCGATGCCATGGCTCACACGAACGGTGAGTTCAACGTGCCTCCCGACGACGAAGCGGCGGCCGACGTGCGGCCGCTGAGCTGCTGGCGCACCTGCGCCCGCAGGTCCAGGTCCAGTTCGTGCCACGCGACCACCTTGTTACGGCCGGTGGCCTTGGCCTGCAAAAGCGCCTGGTCGGCCAGATAGACCAGAACTTCGGGGCTCGTCGCCTCGGCATCCAGCGGATACGTGGCGACGCCCACGCTGATCGTCAGGTCCACGCAACTGGCCCCCTTCTCGAAGCACCGCTCGGCCACCGCCCTGTTGAACCGGTCGGCGAACGCCCGGGCCATCTCGCGGTCGCTTCGCGGCAGCACGACGGCGAACTCCTCGCCGCCGTAGCGGGCCACCAGGTCCGACTCGCGCGCCGCCGACTTGGCCACCACGGCCAGTTCCTTCAGCACGAAGTCGCCGAACGGGTGGCCGAACGTGTCGTTGACCTGCTTGAAATGGTCGAGGTCGGCAATGACGAATGAGATCGGGTGCCCGTAGCGGCGAGCAATCTTGAACTCCGTCTTGAGCCACTCCATCAGGTAACGGTGGTTGTAGAGCGAGGTGAGCCCGTCGGTCACGCTGCGCTGCTTGAGCTGCTGGTTGTCGCTGCGCAGTTGCCTGAGCAGTTGCAGCTCGCGCGAGAGGGCGTCCTCCAGCTCCTTCTTGCTGCGGTGGAACTCGTCGTGCAGGGCGATGACGCCCAGGAGCCGCCGCAGGCGGGCCTGGAGCTCGATCGGCTCGAGGTCGCCCATCAGGTAGTCGTCGGCCCCGGCCGCCAGCACCTCGCTTCGCAGCGATGCCTCGACGGGCTTCGGAAAGAGGCACATGACCGGCAGGTAGTCCTGGGGGCTGACGCACTTGAGAATGCGCGCCGCGTCGCTGATGAAGAACTCGCGCGGGTTGTCGTCCAGCAGCACGATGTCCACGTGCTCGGCCTTGAGCATCGCCATGGCCGACAACACGTCGGGTGTCTGAACCACCTGGAAGTCGGTGCCTTCCAGATGCTTCTCGATGAACTGAGCCCGCTGCTCCTCGGGCGAGATGATGAGCACTTTCGGATGAAGAATCACTCTTGGCCCCCCGTGACCTGTTGGGTCAATCAAGTCACTGGAGACTATAGCCACAACCGACGACCTGGCAAATCGGGGATTCCGGAAAGGCCCAAGAGACAACACAAGCCGTTTCCGGAAAAGTAGTTACGTCTTTTTTGGGGAATCCCAGGTTTTCGCCAGCCGACCGCGGCGGTACCGGAAACCCGCGTTTTTTCCTCCAGGATCCGCCCTCGACGTCCGGGCAGGATGCCGGACAAGGGCTGTGCCTGACGGGCCGAGGCTGTCCGACAATTCGATGGCTCATGCACGTGCTGCTGGCAGAGCCGCGAGCATACGGCGCAGCAGAGCCCCGCAAGGGGCGACTCATGCATAGCCACGGGCGCGAGCCCGTGGAGGAACCGGACCGGAGGATCCCAGGAGCCCCCGCACGGGGGCGACTGAGCGGTCAGCACGTGTCCTGCCTCTCAGTCGCCCCTAGCGGGGCTCTGTGATTCATAACGGATTCAGCACCACGGGCTTGCGCCCGTGGCTAGTGATCAGTGCCCCCTGCGGGGGCCACAGCGAACAGCACGGCGAATTGTCGGACAGCCTCGACGGGGCAGGCAGGGCACCCGAGAACTGGTGGCATATCGGCATGGGGGGGGGGACTGCGACGCGCTGCGCTACGGTTGCGGCGCAGCGGGAGCTACTGGGCCGGTGGCGGGGGTGGCCGCTGGGTCCGGGGACGGGTGCGAGACCAGGTACTGGCCGTACCACCGTCGCCAGGCGCGCACGTCGTAGCCGAAATCCTGGCCGGTCACGCGCTTCAGCGCGTCGAGCACCTCCGGATGGGTCACGGTGACGACGACCCGTTCGGTCCACGGCTCAACGCGGGCGTGAACGTCCAGGATGGCCCCGGCGGCAATGTAGCCGATCACGGGATTGAACGCCACGGCCCCCTCGGCCACCACCGGCTCGAGGTCGGCCACGTAACCATAGAGCGTGCCCGTGCGGATCCAGGCCCGTTGCGACTGCGTGATCTCGTGGACGATGACGCGGCCCTCGCGGGTGATGAGCGACTGGATGAGGCCGGGCACGGAGTTCATCAGCCCGGCGTCGGCCACGGCGCCGGCCACGCGGTCGCGAGCCACCTCGCCGCCCTTGCGCATCAGGTTGGCCAGTTCCAGGTCGGCCTTGGCGCTGTCGAGCCCGGCAAGCACATCGCGGCTGCGCTGCCACACCTGGCCGTCCTTGTCGCGCGTCATGATGTCGATCAGGGCCAGCGCCGCATCGTCGCCGCCGATGCGGCCGAGCGCTTCCACCGCCAGCAGCCGCACAGATTCCTCGGGATGACGGGCCAGCACGTCGCGCAGCGGCTCCACGGCCGCGGCGTCGCGAATCGCGAGCACCTCGTTGCGGCCGGCCTCGAACTCGCCGCTGAACTGCCATTGGCTGAGCGCCCCGCCGCCCAGGTCGCGAAGACGCTGAGTCCATTGCCGGGCACGGAACTTGAACTCGTGGTCGCGGGGCGACTGGACCTCGCCGGCGCGTCGTGTCTGGTCGTCCAGCCGCGCCTGACGGGCCTCGTCACGAGTCATCCACCGGTCCCGGTAGCGGACGTAGCCCAGAGCCCGGCGCGCGGCCTCGTGGTTCGCATCAAGCCTCAGCGCCTGAAGAAAATGCGTGCGGGCCTGGTCGCTGAATTGCCGGTCGAGGCACCAGCGGCCCAGTGCGGCATGGGCGTCGGCAGTCGGCTCCAGGGACGCCAGACGCTGCTTGTACTGCTCCGTCGGCGACGGAGCCGACTCGCGACGGTCGATCAGCGACACGGGAATCGACATCTCGCCGTTGCCCACCAGGACAACAATGGCGTCGCCCTTGTGCTGGAGCACGTCGCCTTCGATGACGGTGCCGCCCTTGAGATGGAAAACGTCGCCCCGGGCGGCGACGCACCAGGTCGCTGCAATCACCGCCACCAGAACCATCCGTTTCATGGCGCTTGTCCTCGCATTCCGCTGCCGACGACACACGGGGTCTCGCGCTGGAGCACCGGCATTCCTATTATACGTGAACACGCGACCGGACGAGAAGACGGTTCATTTCGGGTGCATTAACGTTTTGGGGGCCGTACCGTGGCATGGGCATCCTGCCCATGAGTGGCAGGGGCATCTTGCCCCTGCTTCCCCAGAACGTTGATGCACCCGTCATTTCGGAGGGCTGCCGTCGGTCGCCGGTGGAGGGGCCGGGCGGTTGGGGCCGATGCGCAGCAGGTGGAGCAATCGGCCGGAGGGGTCCGCCATGGGCCACAGGCCGTAGCCGGCAGCTCGGGCGGACCGAACGGTGTTAATGCGTTGCGCCAGGGCGGCCCAGTCGAATCCGGTAGCGACGGTCGGCGCCAGGACCGGTACGAGGGCTGTCTTGCCGTCGGCCGTCGCCACCTGGGCCGCCACCACGGCCGCCAAGTCGGCGTCGGGCACGTCGCGGTCGATGGCCAGCACCAGGTCCACGCTGCCGTCGCGTGCCCACGCGGCCCAGTCGAGCCCCGCGCGGTCGGGGTCGGCCAGATCGGCCAGGTCGAGGGCGACGGCCACGGTGGCCCGCCGCCGCACGCCGCGCACCGTCGCCGCCACCTGTCGCATGACCTCGGCCGTCGTCTCGCGGCGCATCGCGAGCCAGTGTCGGCGGATTGGTCCGTCCTCGAACACGGCGGCCGGCCAGTTATCAATGGCCTTGCCAAAGTGGCGTTCGGTCTGCGCCCGGCAGCGACGACACGTGCAGGCCTCGGGCCCGCCGAAGCCGACCGCCATGGCCACGAACCCGTCCAGGTTGCAGTCGTTCACCAACTCCTTGATGACGGCAAGCTCCTTGGCGAGCATGTCGCGGTGGTTGGGGCATCCCCAGTCGATGGACGCTTGCGCCCGGTTCTCCTGGCTGAGGCCCATGGCCGCGAGCTTGCGGGCCGCGAAACCCTCGTCGCCGGCGGCGTGCCACAGGTGACGCACGGCGAAGAGCTTCAGGTCATGGTCGTGGGCGGCATCGAGCGCCTCGTCCAGCGGATTGCCGGCCCGCGGTATCGCCGCCATGGCGGCGCCGCCGGCCATGAGCCGCGACGGATAGATCACCTGGGCGGCGTTGCCGGTGTCGATAGCCAGGGCCGTGAAACGGGCCTCGGCGAGGCGTGCGGCCAGGCGGTCCCAGGCGGCCGGATCGGTCGTCGGCAGTCCCTCGCCGGGCGACCAGGCGACGCGCCATTCGCCGTCGCGTGGCATCATGTCTGCCGCAGCCGCCCGGTCGGCGGCCGCCAGCGCTTGCCGCGCCAGGGCGGCCGCCGCCAGAGGATCGTCGGCCGCCAGGCGCGTCCGTGCCTCGGCGGCGCAGCGTGCCGCCTCCTGCCAGTCGTCGCCGGCGGCGCCCCGGGTTGGGATGCGGGCAATCAGCCGCTCGGCGGCCCGGCGCCCCAGCGGCGGACAGAGGTGCGACGCCAGACGCAGCAGCATGTCGGCCTTGCGGTCGGCATCGTGTTCGGTCAGGGCGGCCGCCATGTAGACACAGCGGGACGTGGCCATCACGGCTGGATACGCCAAGCGTTTGCCGTCGGCCGAACTCCAATGGGCCAGGACGCGCACGCCCGGAGCCGTGGCATCCATGACGTGAATCTCCGCGGCTGGGTTGGCGACGCCGACCAACCCCTGCGGCGCGTCGTCGGCAAACGCAATCGAGGCGAATTCGCCGTCGCGACGGGCCTTGCGCAAGGCCAGTTCCGTCAGGTCCAGCGCGCGGTGCGTCTCGGGCCCGCCGCCCAGGCTGATCACCCGGCCGCCCTTGAGCACGTAGGTTTGCAGCAGACCGTCCAGCTTCGGCGCCGGCAGCGGGTTGCTCGGCAACACCACCAGCGACGCCTCCGACAGCGCCTCGGGCCCCACGTCGGCGTCGTCCACCACCCGAAGCGGCAGACCCGCAGCATCCAGAAGGGACGTCACCACCTCAAGCTCTGCCGCGACCTGCCGCGTCTGCTCGGGCCTGGGCATCTGGCGGCTGTTGCGGACCACCAGCACCGAACCCTGGCCGTCCTGGCGCACTGTCCAGTCGTGCGGATCGGCCCGCACCGCGCCGCACACGCACGCCGCGACCACAACGACGACCATCCGGCTGGAAGCACGCCTCATCAGAACCTCCCTCGACAGGATTAGACGAACGAGAACCCACTCTATTGTCGGCCTCCTGCGAGAAAATTGCAACCCTCGGTCCCGATCGACCGGCGTCACGGCCACAGGCGGCCGTGGCACGCAACGGGTCACGCGCGTATAATGGCGGCGGTTGAGTGCGGACGCGGAAACGGAGGTGGACGGCATGCGGCTCCTGGGACTGATTCTGCTGATCTTCATGGTGCTGCTGGCGTCGTTTCTGCTGTTGGGCGGCCACCGATTCTTCGACCCGACCGAGACGCTCGCCTTCTTCGACCGGTACCGGGCATGGGCCGTGCCGATCGGCTTCGGCCTGATGATTGCCGACCTGGTGCTGCCCGTGCCGTCGTCGGCGGTCATGAACTGGTACGGGCAGACCTACGGCACGGCGGTCGGCGGCCTGATCGGCGCGGCGGCGTGCGTCACGTCGTCGCTGGCGGCATACTGGCTGTCGCGGCTGCTGGGCCGCCGGGCAGCCGAACGCATTGCGGGATCGGACGACCTGGAGCGGACGCGCGGCTTCTTCTCGCGATGGGGGTCGCTGGCGGTGGTCTGCGCGCGGCCGGTGCCGATGCTTGCCGAAGCCGTCTGCTGCCTGGCCGGCCTGAGCCGCATGCCGTTCGGACGGTTCCTTGCGGCGAGCGTCGTCGGGTCGCTGCCGTTCGCGCTGGCGTTCGCGTATCTCGGAGCCGTGGGACGCATGAAGGAGGAGCCGCTACGCATGCTGGCCCTGTCGTTTTTCGTGCCAATGCTGCTGTGGATCCCCGTGGCGATGGTCCTGGGGCGAAGGAAGGCGAGCACGTAGCGTGCCGGCCGGTCAGTCCTCGATGGTGTCGGGGGCGGGCGGTTCGCCGGCCGCTTTGCGGCGACGCGCCTCGAAGTGGCGCAGCGCCGTCAGGACGAACACGACGGCCATGGCCGCCATGATCGCCAGGGCATACCAGCCCATGCCAACCGCCAGGCCGATGCCGGACACCGTCCAGATGGTGGCCGCCGTGGTCAGGCCCTCGATCCGGGACCGCTCCTTGATGATCGTTCCGGCGCCGAGGAACCCCACGCCGGTCACGAGCCCCTGGACCACGCGGGACGAGGCGTCGCCGACGAAGGCCATCGTGGCCAGCAGCCCGAACAGGCACCCGCCCACGCCCACCATCGCGATGGTCCGCAGGCCGGCCGGCTTGTCGTGCCGCTCGCGGTCGGCCCCGATGATCACGGCCAGGAGCATCGCCAGGGCCAGCCGCAACAGAATCACCCCGTAGAAACGCATCGCTGGCCAGAACGCACTCACATCGCAGCCGATGCCAACACACCCAGCAATCAGAGCAATCAGTGCCAGACCCAGGGCAACTGCCACCCAGACTCTCTTCACCGGGTACTTTGGACTGCCTGCGGCCATGGGGTAGCCTCCGAAGGGTCAGTCGTTCACCAGTTCGTCGATGCCGACGAAACGGCCCTCGCGGGCCGACAGGATGCTCGCCTCGACGACGGCCAGGGCCATGACGCCGCCGAGGCCGTCGGTTTCCACGGGCTCGCCTCTGAGAATGGCGTCGCCGAACACGCGGAACTCGTCCACGTAGGAATTCTCGTCGTCGAACGTGTGCGACTCGAGCACCTGACTGCGGGGGCCGAGAAGCTCGGCCTGATGGTGGTGCCGGGTCAGTTCGATGCGTCCCTCGGTGCCCATCAGGTGCATCGCGTTGAGAGCCGGATCGACGACGTAGTGACTCGTGAGGGTGGCCGTCAGCGGCTCGTCGTAGGCGATGATCGAGACGGTGCAATCGTCGTTGCGCTGGAGGACCGCGCGGCGGTGGAAGGCCGCCACGCGTCGCGGCGTGCCCATGAGCATGTTCATCACGTCGACGATATGAATGCCCAGTTGAATGAGCGGCAGACCGGGACAGCGCGCCGGATCGGCGCGCCAGACGGCTTCGCCCATGGCAAGGCCCGTGCCGCCGGAGAACTGGGCGTCGCACCCGATGAGCCGTCCGATGCGTCCCTGGGCGATCCACTGCTGGGCCATTCGGAGGCCCGCGCGGCGGCGCGTGTTGTGGCCGACCATGAGGAGGCGTCGGGCCCGGTCGGCCGCCCGGACCATGGCCAAGCCGTCGGCCGTGGTGTTGGCGATGGGTTTCTCGACGAACACGTGCTTGCCGGCGGCCACGGCGGCTTCGAGCTGCGCGCGGTGAAGATCGTTCGGCGTCATCAGCACGACGGCCTGCACATCGTCGCAGGCCAGGACGTCGTCGTAGGTGTCGCAGCATCGGGCGCCGAACTGCTCGGCGGATTGCCGCGCCTCGGCCGCGTCCACGTCACAACAGGCCACCACGCGCAGGTTGTCGCAGCGGGCGATGGCCTTCTGATTGACATTGCGGCTCCATCCGCCGCAACCGACAAGTGCAATACGAGCCTGATCAGCCACCAACCGTCTCCTGTCAATCCAGATGATTGAAGCCATGGGGCATTTGCCCACAAGCACCCCGACAGCGACCTTCGTCATCGGGAGTCTACGACTGCAACGTCATGAGACCTTTTCACCGTGCAGCACTACGCCCCGACGAGGTTCCGCAGCCGCGCGAAGTAGTCGGGGAACGTCTTGCTCACGCATTCGGCGCCGACGATGGAGACGCCGGGCGCCTTCAGGCCCGCCAGGGCGAAACTCATCGCCATGCGATGGTCGTCGTAGGTGGCCACGGCCGCGCCGCGCAGGATCGCCGGCGGCCGGATCGTGAGGCTGTCGGCCGCCTCGTCCACGGCGGCGCCGAACTTGCGCAGCTCGGCGGCGAGGGCAGCCAGGCGGTCGGTCTCTTTCACGCGCAGGTTCGCCACGTTGCGGATGCACGTCGGCCCGTCGGCCGCCAGCGCCAGCACGGCCAGCGTCAGCGCCGTGTCGGGCATGGCGTTCAGGTCCACCGTCACGCCGCGCAGCCTCGCGGGCCCGTGGACGGTCAGGCCCTCGGGCGACGACTCGACGCGGCAGCCCATCTGTTCCAGGACGTGCACGAAGGCGACGTCGCCCTGGGCGCTGTCGGCCGTGAGGCCCTCGACCGTGACCGAGCCGCCGGTCATGGCCGCAACGGCCCAGAAGTACGTGGCCGCGGTGGCGTCCGGCTCGACGGCGTAGGTCCGCGCGACGTAGCGGCTCGGGGCCACCACGTAGAACCGCCGGTACTCCTCGTTCTCCACCTCGACGCCGAAGTCGGCCATCAGGCGGCACGTCATGTCGGCATAGGGTTTGCTCACCAGGTCGCCGTCGATCACGATCTCGACGTCGCGTGCGGCATAGGGCGCCGCCAGGAGCAGGCCGCTGAGGTACTGACTGCTGATGCGGCCGCTGACGGTCACGCGCCCGCCGCCCAGGCCGCCGGCCTCGACGAGCACCGGCGGACACCCGTTGCCGGTCTCGCTGACGGCGCTGACCCCGAGGGCCCGCAGGGCCACCAGCAGATCCTCGATCGGCCGCTCGCGCATTCGCGGCACGCCGTCCAGACGGTACCGGCCGTGCCCCACCGCCGCCACAGCCGTCAGGAAACGCATCGCCGTGCCGGCGTTGCCGACGAACAGCTCGCGCGGCCCCGGCGCGAGGCGGCCCCCGGTGCCGGTGACCACGATCCGTCCGGACGCTTCGTCCCACTGGACCGTCGCCCCGAGCTGTCGCCAGGCCTCGGCCATGTGTCGCGTGTCATCGCCGGCCAGGCACCCCTCGAGCGTGCTGCGCCCGGCAGCCAGCCCTGCCGCCACCAGCGCGCGGTTGGTCAGGCTCTTGGACCCCACCGGGCGAATGCGACCCACGACGGGGCCAACGACGGGTTGTATGGTTTCCGTGGCCATGGAGGCGATACCCTTTTTTCTCAGAGGAAACCAGAGTTTACCTCACGTCGGCCCGACGCGACAACGGGAAAAACCTGCCTCTCGTCTGGCATTCGCCCGACGGATTCTTGACGACACGGTCCGCCGACGCCATGATGAGGGCTCGCGACCCGATGGTCGCCCCGTTGGCTGCTGGAGGATGGACACTGCTCAGACGGCGCCATAGGACGGGATGGGGAGAGGGCTGAACATGATTCGAGCGTGTGCCTGGTGCGGCAATGTGATTGAGGGAACAAGCGGCGAGGCGGATCAGGCGTCGCCAGTCACGCACGGCATGTGTCCGACCTGTGCGGCGATGTTCTTCTCGCCGAAGGGCGAGTCCATGGCCGGCTTTCTGGACCGCCTGGGCGTTCCGGTGCTCGTGGTGGATTCGGACGTCCGCGTCGTGGCGGCCAACGCGCAGGCCTGCCAGACCCTGGGCAAGCCCCTCGGGGCGGTCCGCGACAGCCTGGGCGGCATGGCGTTCCAGTGCGCCCACGCCAAGGAGCCCGGCGGCTGCGGCGGCACGGTCCACTGCCGCTCCTGCACCATCCGCAGCACCGTGCGGCACACGTTCGAGACCGGCGAGCCGCGCGTCCGCGTCAGGGCCTATCCCGATGTCGAGCTCGATCACCAGGTCCGGACCGTCTGCCTGGAAATCTCGACGGAGAAGGTGGACGGCTACGTGATGCTGCGGATCGACGATCTGCGGCCATAGCAGGAGGTCTCATGCAGCGCATCGGTCGCGTCATGCGGATACGCGAAGGCAAGCTGGAGGAGTACCGCCGGCTTCATGCCGCCGTATGGCCCGAGGTGCTCGCGGCGCTGGCCCGCGCGGGCATCCGGAATTACACGATCTATCACCACGGCGGCCTCCTGTTCAGCACCATGGAATACATCGGCGACGACTATGTGGCCGACCGCGAACGGTTGCTGGCCGACCCGGCCATGCAGCGATGGAACGCCCTGACCGGCCCCTGCCTGGAGCCCCTGGACGGCCCGGCCGGGGCCGCCTGGCCGTCGATGGACGAGCTGTTCCACATGGACTGACCCGGCCCGGGGGTCGCCCCCCCCCTGCCGGGTATCGCGGTGGCGTTAGCGCCTTGTGCCGAAAGAACTTGCGCGCGGCAACGAAAACCGCCGAAAACGCCGGACACGCCCGGCCAATGTCAGTGCCCGCGATCAAGGACGTACGCTGGCCGCCCGGCGTCGGCCGCCCCCCTGCCCCTGCCATTGCTGGAAACGCCCACGGCCTCGCCCCGGACCGCCCCAGAGTGCCAATCTTTACTATACTTCCATGGCACAAATACCCGATACACTACTGTGCCCGAAGTCTGTGGGCTGAAGGGCGTCCATGAACCTGATTTTGGGAGACCGTACACCAATGGATCTGCTGAAGAAGATCGAAGATCGCAAAGCCAGGGTAGGTATCATCGGGCTGGGCTATGTCGGCCTGCCACTGATGCGGGAGTTCTGCGCGGCGAAGTTCAACGTGCTCGGGTTCGACATTGACCCGGCAAAGGTCAAGGCGTTGAACGCCGGCCGCAGCTACATCAAGCACATCCCCGCAAGCGTCATCAAGGAGAATGTCGCGGCCGGGCTGTTCAAGGCCACCAGCGATTTCGCCCAGATCAAGAAGGTGGACGCGGTGATCATCTGCGTGCCGACGCCGCTGGACAAGATGCGCGAGCCGGACGTCCGGTTCATCGTTTCCAGCGGCGAACAGATCGCCCGAAACCTGCGCAAGGATCAGCTCATCATTCTGGAATCGACGACGTATCCGGGCACGACGCGCGACGTGCTGCGCCCGATCCTGGAGAACACGAGCGGCCTGAAAGCCGGCAAGGACTTCTACCTGGCGTTCAGCCCCGAGCGCGAGGACCCGGGCAACCCGCATTACACGACGCGGACGATTCCGAAGGTCGTCGGCGGACTGGACCGCCGCAGCGGCCAGATTGCCGCGAAGCTCTACGGTATGGCCCTGGAGCGGACCGTGCCGGTATCGAGCTGCGAGGTAGCCGAGGCCGCCAAGATCATCGAGAACGTGTACCGTTGCGTGAACATCGCGATGGTGAACGAGCTGAAGATGCTGTTCGACAAGATGGGCATCGACGTGTGGGAAGTCATCAATGCGGCCGCCACGAAGCCGTTCGGGTTCCAGCCGTTCTATCCGGGGCCGGGGCTGGGCGGCCACTGCATCCCGATCGACCCGTTCTACCTGTCGTGGAAGGCCCGGCAGTACGAGATGACCACGCGGTTCATCGAGTTGGCCGGCGAAATCAACGTCGGCATGCCCGACTACGTCATTCACCGGCTGATGGAAGCCCTGAACGAGCGCGGCAAGTGCCTGCGCGGCGCCAAGGTGCTGGTCCTCGGCCTGGCCTACAAGCGCGACGTGGACGACATGCGCGAGAGCCCGTCGGTGCGCCTCATCGAAAAGCTTCGCGAGCAGGGCGCCGTCGTCAACTACAACGACCCGCACATTCCCGTGGCCCCCAAACAGCGCGAGCACAACGTCGGCCTGAAGAGCCTGAAGCTCACCGAACGCACGCTGGCCACCCAGGATGCCGTCCTGATCTCCACCGACCATTCGTGCTACGACTACGACTGGATCGTACAGAGTTCGCAGCTCGTCGTCGACACGCGCAATGCGACGGCCCACGTCAAACAGGGCCGCGGCAAGATCGTCAAAGCCTGACGCCACGCGCTACGCCTGCGAAGTGCTCCGCGACGCCGGGACCCACCGTCCCGGCGTCGCTCTTTTGGATTCGTGGTGTCGGGGCGGTTGACCCCACCGACACGCTGCCGGCGCGTCTTCATGGCCACGCCACTCTACAGGCTCGGGGTCCACGACAGGCGTGGCCCTGCCGCCAGGCGCTTTCTCCAATCGTCGCGTGCTTGAATCGCCGTGGTTGATTTGCAGAGCCGGATCGCCTATACTGTCTCGCATGTCACGGTCGGCAATAGCTCTAGGGCTGGGCCTTCTGGCGGCGTCGCTGGGCGGATGCAAGTGGCCGGGCGGCGACGACTCCCAGGGCGTTCACATCACCGCGCAGCTTCCCCCGTCGCAGGGAACCGACCTGGACCTCTATCACATCCGGGTGTACTTGATCACGGCGGAATTCGATGCGGAGCAGCCGGCGCCGGATTTCTGGCGATTCCTCGACGAGACGCAGGTGGGCCTGTCGCATCGGCGGCTGCTGGCGGCCAACGGGCTGCGCATCGCCGTCGGCGGGCGTCTGGCAGTCGAGCGGCTCAACGAGACGATCGACGCCAGCGAGCAACTGGGGTCGCGCCTGATCAGCACCGTCAAGGCCACTCCCGGGCAGGTGCTGGACGTGCCGCTGGGCGTGTCGATGCAGGACTGCACGGTCTTCAGCGCCGACGCCGACGGGACCGTCTGGGGCCGCGAGTTCCCCGGCGCCGCGACGATGGTCCGCATCCATTGCCGCGCAGCCGACCGCCCCAACCACACGGAGGTGAGCATCGCCCAGGAGATCGTCTACGGCGACCCGCAGCCGAAGCACGTGCCGGCGGGCCGGAGCCAGGTCATGACCATGGAGCCGCCGCGCTACCGTTTCGCCGACCTGGAAAGCCGTATCGTCATCCGCGAAGGCGACCTGGTGGCGGTAGGGCTGATGCCGGGCCGCTGGCAGAGCATCGGCGAGCAGTTGTTCGCCGCCCCCGGCGCGGCGGGCCGCCGGTCGGTGACGACGCTGTTGGTGCAGCCGGTGCTCCTGCGGCCGGGACAGAGCGTCCAGGACTCGCCCGCGCCGACCGTGCCGTAGACCGCGGGCCGGAGGCCCGACGCAACCGATGACATCCGAGAAATCCCATCTTCTGTGCTCCATGCTCTTCGAGCAGTCGGATCTGCCGATGGTGCTGCTGGACACGTCGGGCCGCATCATGGACTGGAACGCTGCCGCGGAACGGGTGCTCGGGTTCACTCGGGACGAGGCTGCGGGCCAGTCGGCGCTGCTGGTCCGGCGCCGGGGCGAACAGCGACGGCTGGACCTGCTGCTGAAACGCATCGTCCAGGAGCGCCGCACGGCCGCCTTCGAGACCACTGTCACGCGGCGCGACGGCGGCACGATCCCCGTCGAGCTGGACTTCGCGCCGCTGGAAAACGCCGAGGGCCGCGTGACCGCCGTCGGCGTGGTCCTGCGCGACCTGACGCGCCGCCGCGAACTGGAGCGGCGCCTCGCCGAGCAGGAGAAGATGGTGACCCTCGGCCGCCTGGCCGGTGGCCTGAGCCACCACGTCAACAACATCCTGGCCGCCGTATCGACGCAGGTCGAGATGGCCCTGGCCACGGGCAGCCCCGGCGCCGCCGAGCAGGCCCTGCGGTTGACGGCCCAGAGCGTGGACCGCCTGACGCACCTGACGCGGAACCTGCTGCTGTTTACGGCCGTGGAGCATCGCGATCCGGCGGCGCGATGCCGGCCGGCGGTGGCCCTGGCGGCCCTGGTCGAGCAGATGACCGGCGACCTGGGTCGGCGCGGCATCGTGCTGGACGCCGTGCTGGCCGACGCGCCCGAGGTGGCCATGGACGCCCAGAACCTTCAGCACCTGGTGCACAACCTCATCGTGAACGCCGCCGAGGCCATCGACGGCGACGGCACAATCCGCGTCCGCCTGACCGTGGGCGGCAAGGGCGACGCCGTCGTCACCGTGAGCGACTCCGGTCGAGGCATCGCCCCGCGCCATGTGCCGCACATCTTCGAGCCGTTCTGGACCTCCCGCGGCAGCATCGCCGGATCGCCGGGATCGGCCCTGGGGCTCGGGCTGACGGTGTCGCAGAGCCTCGCGGTGGCCGCCGGCGGCACGTTGCGCGTGGCCGCCACGGGCAACACCGGGACGACCTTGCGGCTCAGGCTGCCGGGGCTTCCCGCGAACACGGCCTCCGACGCCGCCGCCGCGGGCGACCGGGACTGAGACGACCATGCCCACCTACCGCACGCAGACCTTTGGCTGCAAGGTCAACCAGTACGAGACCCGCGAAATCGAGGAACTGCTGGAACGAGCCGGCTGCACTGCCGCCGCGGACGGGCAGTCGGCCGATCTGGTGATTGTGAACACATGTGTCGTGACATCCGAAGCGTCGCGACAGTGCCGGCAGGCGATTCGCCGCCTGCGTCGGGAGAACCCGCTGGCCCGGCTGATCGTCACGGGATGCTATGCCGCGTCGCCGGAGCGCGCCGAGGTGGAGGCCGCCGACGCCGCGGCCCTGGTGGTGGCCGACAAGGCGGCGCTGCTGCGACGCCTGGCCGAGGACCTGGCCTTGCCGGCGGCCGACGGCGCGACCCTGGGCGGCATCTCGCGATTCGCCGGCCACACGCGGGCCTTCGTCAAGATCCAGTCCGGGTGCGACCAGTTTTGCAGCTACTGCATTATCCCGCACGTGCGCGGCCGCCCGTGGAGCCGCCCGAGCGACGAGGTGGTCGAGGAGGTGCGGCGCCTGACGGCGACCGGACACCGCGAGATCGTGCTGACGGGCATTCACCTGGGCCGCTACGGGCGCGACCGCGGCGACGACGCGGCGGCGCTGGTGCGGCTCGTGGAGCGGCTGATCCGCATCGAAGGCCTCGGGCGCATTCGCCTCTCGAGCATCGAGATCGGCGAAGTGGGCGACGAGTTGCCGGCCCTCATGGCCGCGCACGGCGACCGGTTGTGCGCCCATCTTCACGTGCCGCTCCAGTCGGGCGACGACGCGGTGCTGCGGGCCATGCGGCGGCCGTACGGTGCGGCCGAGTTCCTGGATCGCGTGGGTCGGATTCGCCTGGCGCTGCCGCAGGTCGCCCTGACGACCGACGTGATCGTCGGGTTCCCCGGCGAGAGCGAGGCGGCGTTCGAGAACTCCTGCCGCCTGTGCCGCGAAGCGGGCTTCAGCCGCCTGCACGTGTTTCCGTATTCGCCCCGGTCGGGAACGCCGGCGGCGGCCATGGCGGAGCAGGTGCCGGCGGAGAGTCGTCGCCGCCGCAGCGCCGCCCTGCGCGGCCTGGGGCACCGGCTGGCCTGCGAGTTCGCCCGCGGCCTCATTGGCCGCACGGTCACGGTCCTCGTGGAAACGGTCGGCCGCGACGCGTCCGGGCGCCCTGCGGCGGAGGGATTCGACGAGCACTACGTCCGCACGCGCGTGGCACCGTCGGGAATCTCCGTCCCGGCCCGGGGCGACCTCGTGGCAGCCCGCGTGTGCGCCGCCGACCGAGGCGCGGCCGTGGCCCGAGCGTGAGAAGCGACCTCCGAATCCGCCAACCGCCAAGCGCCATGGGCTCGTTGTCACGGTGCGACGCATGATGCTCCAGGTCAACGCACCGGGGAACGCCTCGGGCGAGCGTCCGCGGCTATCGCACCAGCGTAAGACTCGATCCTAAGGGCCGTTGCAGCACGAGGCCGCGGCGACGGCTCCCCCACGGCACGACGTTTGCAGAATGCAGGGCGAAGGGTTGCGCCAACAGTGCGCCCTGTGTTGCTGCGCGCGTCTTGCGGCGTTGCCGCCAGTCGGTTGCTGCGCCCAGAAGGCTGTTCACATCGTGAGGCGGTTCGTTCGTCGTGCGGGGCTGTCCAGGCGGAGGCAATCAGGAGAAAGCACCATGCAGAGACTGTGGGTTGTTGTCGCATTGATGGCACTGGCGTCGCCGGCGGCGGCAGGGCAAATCCAACTGGAGATCACCGACGCCGTGTTTGACGGCAACCTGATGCACTTCGACCTGGTGATCGTCAACAACGGCGGTACAGGCTCGTCGTGCCAGGGCTTCGGTGCGGCGGCGGTCCTCAGCGGCGCCGATGCCACCCGGTTCGTGGCGCAGCCGGGCCAGGTCGCCGGCAAGGGGGCCCCAGGCATGCAGACGCTGATCGCTCCGGCGACGTACGCCTGGGCCAGCATGTTCTGGAAACCCGTCGAGGCCGCCGCCAACGTCGGTGGCGCGACTCCGATCTGGATGGGATTCAAACACGAGACGCCGTCGTCGGGCTTCTTCGGCATCCCGCTGAATTCTCTGGCCGCGGGAACCGTCGTGGCGCGGTTCTACTTCGAGCTAACCAGCCCCGGCGAGCCGGTCACGGACGTTCGCGTGAGCATCAAGAGCTACAGCACGGTCGGCAACGCCCCGGTGTTCACGCAACTGGGCGGCGGGGAGATTCTCGGCACAGTGCTGAACGACGGCGCCAACATCATTCCCGAACCGGCGACGATGGCCCTGCTGCTGGCGGGTCTGGCGACGCTTATCGTGCGTCGCCGCGTGGTAGCAGGCTGAGGCGACGGCCTTTCACGGCCGCGGCTCGCCCGGTGTCGCGCAGACACGCTGGCGGGCCGCGGCCGAGATCTGCACGCAACCAGGGGAACCGTCATGAGCGAGAAGCCGTCAGCGGATCGTCTGCGGTCCTGGGACATTCTCTCTCTGCTGTCGCCACGGCCGATGTGGCGGGTGGTGCGTGGCGTGGCCCGCGCGCCGCTGGACAGCGACTTCGCCGGCTCGCCCCTGGCCGTCTGCTGGTTCCTCACATTCGCCTGCAACGCCCGGTGCTCGTTCTGCTGCAAGGCGGCCGAAATCCGCCAGGGTCGCGATGCCTTCCCGCCGCTGGCGCTGCCCGACGCGCGGCGGCTCATGGAACGCATTCGCCGCACGGTGGACATTCTCTACCTTTCGGGCGGCGAGCCGCTGGTTCACCCGCACCTGAGCGAGATTCTCGACGAGGCCCGGCGCCTGGAATTCGCGTCGGTCGGCATGAGTTCGAACCTGATCGCTCTGGACGAGCACGCCGGGGTGCTGGACCGGCTTGACGCTGTGGCCGTATCGATCCACGCGCCCGACGTGGCCGGTCACGCGCGGTGCCTGGGGGTGTCGGAGGCCGTGGCCGCCCGCGCCCTGGCGAACCTCGATCTGCTGGCCGAGGCCCACCGACGGCGCGGGCTCAAGGTGATCGTCAATTGCGTGATCAACCCGGACAACGTCGGCCGCGTGATGGACATGGTCGAGTTCACCGCGCAACGCGGGTTCCTGCTGGAAGTGGTGCCGGCGAACGAGCACGGCGGCGTATCGCCCGAATTGACGGCGAACCCGGCCTATGGCGAGTTGATCGATCGGCTGATCGAGCTGCGGCGCGGGGGCGGCGCGCCGCACCTGGCCGGCTCGACGGCGTACTACCGGAATCTGAAGACGTTGCGCCCGTTCAGGTGCTTTCCCTACGGCGTGCCGAACATCATGCCCGACGGCCGCCTGTGTACCCCGTGCGACATCAGCGGCCAGTACGGCGTGAATGTGCTTGAGCACGAGAGCTTGAAGGCGGCCGTCCGGGCGTCGCTGCCGATGCTCGGCGCGTATCCGTGCCGCCAGGGCCGCTGCTTCAAGGCCGGCATCATGGAACGCAGCCGCCTGTTCGGCCTGCTGCTGTCTCGGACAAACGAGTGAGCCTGCGAGTCGTCACCGCAACAGGGGATCGCCTATGATTGGCTTCCTGCTGGTGAACCTGGGAACCTCTGGCGTGCTGTTCCTTCTCGTCGTCCACATGGCCACGGCCAATGCGCTGGGCTTCTACCCGTCGACGATCCCTGCGATGGTCCAGCCGGCACTGGCGGCGTTGATATCGCTGGTGGGGCTGCTGGCGCGCCGCCTGCGGCTGGCGAGTCTGCTTCTGAGTAGCGCGGGCCTGGCCCTGATGGTCATCCCCTGGTGGCACGCCCGCTTCCCCGGCGGCGACGATGGCGGCGGTTTCGGCTGGTTCTTCGTCGTCGGATCCGCCAGTCTGGCCGCATTCATGGTTGGCGTGGGCACTGCGATTGGCGGCTTGGTCTGCCATGCTCGCAATCGGCGTCGGCGGGCCGCGTCTGCACCGGATGCAGCCGCTGAAGGAGCCGTGGGACCCCAGACAGCCGCTCTCCCGTCAAGGGAGGGGGCAGCGACCTCTTCCCTGAAATCCCCGAAGAACCAGGAATGAGGCTGCTGCGCGTCACTTTCCCCGCGTGAACTCGAACGCGCCGCGGTCGAGGTACTTCACCGGGCCGGCGCCGGTATTGGCCGTGCCGGGGGCGTCGGTCGGCTCGTGGCCGTCGCGGTCCTTGTCGCGTTTGACGGTGCTGTCGGCCGAGTCGATGGCGGGGGAATCGGGTCGCAGGCGGTAGTCGGGCACGAGGTTTTTGTGGCCCGCCGGCCACTTGTGCAGGACGATGCCGGCCCAGGCCGGATCGCCGGCCAGGGGCGGATCCACCTCCACGAAATCGTCGCCTACGGCCGTCACTCTGTGCTGCTTGCCGTCGCGGGCCGCCCCGTCGCTGTTGACCACTTCGACGAGGTCGCCGACGGCGAACAGGCTCCTCAGGGCCCCGCGGAGGAAGAACTTCGAGCGGGTCATCTCCTTCAGCCGCCGACTGTCGCTCTTGATCGTCGCCAGCGGCGCGTTGACGAACTTCGGATCGACGCCCACGAGGTCGTGCTCGCCGAGCTTCGGTCCCTGGGGGATATAGAGGTTGTAGTCGGACTCGACGCCCGGCTCTTTCGCGCCGGAGACGCCGATGATGTTGTTCCGGACGATGCCCCCGGTGCAGTTGGACAGGATCGGCCGGTTCTGCGGGAACGTGTTGTTGACGACGACGATGCCGTCGCCGTTGTAGACCGAGCAGACGTGCGGCGCGTAGACGTCGTAGATGAGGTTGCCTTCGATGCGCCAGTTCTTGTGTCGTCGGTCGCGGCCGCCGAAGGCCCCGATGCCCTGTCCCATGCCGTGAATGTGGCAGTTGCGGACCGTCAGGTTCTCGGCCCAGCCGACGACCTGGATGGCGTCCACGTGGCCGCCCTTGCGGCCGGCGACGGCCATGTTGCAGATGTGGCTGCCCTCGATCAGGACCGGCCCTTCCGAATCCGTCACGCGAATGGCGTCCTCGTGCGTCCACGGGCCGATCTCCAGGTTGCGGAACGTGACGTCCCGGGACCGATGCGCGCTGAAGCCGAAGTAGAAGTGGTGGGCCTTGGTGTCGCGGACGGTGATGCCGCGGCTGTCGGTGATGTTGCAGAGCCACCCGGCCCACTCGGTGCGCTTCGGATCGTCCACAAACTCGCACTCGGCGATCTCGACGTCCTGGGCGCCGGTGATGGCAACGAACGTCCCCATGGGATTGGCGGGCCGCGTGGCCTCGGTCCAGGTGAAGACCAGGCCCGAGAGCCGCAAGCCGCCCCCGCGATTGATCGACAGGCCGCCCACGAAGGCGGCCCGCGCGTCCTTGGCGGCACGGATCGTGAGCGGCTTGTCGTAGGTCTTGCCGATCGCTGCCGCCGGATACTCGCCCGCGGCCAGGACGATGGTGTCGCCGCCCTTGGCCAGATCGAGTGCCTTGGCGAAGGTCTTCAGGGGCCGCTCTGGGGTGCCCGTGCTGGAATCCGACGCAGCGGCATGGCCGGGCGCCACGTGCCACTGCGCGGCCCGCGCCGGCGCAGCCGCCAGGCTGCCTGCCGCCCACGCGGCAACCACCACGCACACGATAGTGATGCGATTCATGGTCACGACCTCCTTGCACTGTCGCGCGACCCGGGGTCTTTTGCGTTCGCTCGGAGGTGTGCATCGAGGGGCACCAGATGAAACCCCGCCGCGGAGAATCCGGACCAGAGACAATCCGGCGATGTGAGAGTCGGCGTGGAACACGACATTCACGACGGCGGGGGAACCGGGCGGTCGGCATGGCCGCCGCTCGACGGTGCTCGGGAACCACGTCAAGCGGCCATAGCATCAGATGCCGGACACAGAGCACACTTTGGGGCCGGCTTCGCCCCTCGACTGTGCTCGGGCCAAGCCGCCGCTCCAAAGTGCCCCCCCAACTTCCGGCTTCGATCCTGACGATCCACTAGTTCCGCAGCGAGGCGATGTCGGCGGCTTCAACGAGCGGCAGGCGGTACATCTTCTTGTTCGACACGACGACAGTGCGGCCCTGGAGAACGCCGCTGACCATGACGAGGGAGACGGTGCTCTGCCGCGGGGCGGCGCCCGGGGGTCGGCGGCCGCGAGAGCTGTCCCCAGTGGGCTGCGCCGCCCTTGCACCGCGAACCTCCGAACCGGTCACGAGGAGCCACTCGGCGGATCCGTACGGCCGCACGCAGTAGTACGTCTGCCCCTGGAACCGCAGGGAGGGCCCCGTGCGGGCCAGGAACGTGACGGCCTCGCCGCGCGACTTCTCGACATCGGCCAGGAGGCGTTCGGCCGAGGGCATGAGGGCGTCGGCGAGCACCTTGCGGTTGACGGCGGCCCGGTCGAACGACTCGCGCGCCAGGCTCCGTAGCGACGCCACGTCGGCCTCGGTCAGTTTCGGGTCAGGGCTCACCAACGACTTGGCCACGGTGGAGATCAGCTGCTGGACGCCGGGCTTGATGACGACGCCCGCGCCGCCGCAGTCCGGGCAGACGTCCCTGCGGTCGGGCATCTGGGTCCGCTGGCCGGTCCGCGTATCGACGCGGTACTGCGGCGTCACGAGGAATCCGAAGCCGTTGCACTTCTTGCAGTCGAGGGTCCGCTTGAGCCCCATGATGGCGGCGCGGATTTTCGATTCGCTGAACGTTTCGGCCGCGGTGGACTGGTTCTCCGGCCACCGGAAGCCGCCCACGGGCGTCGGGAACCGCCCCGGCCCGAAGTTCTCCTGCTCGATCAGGGCCTTGATCTGCGACACCGGCGTCGCCAGGTACGGCCCGCGGCCGTTCTTGCCGCTGCTGGTGCACAGGCCGACCACGCGGCCCTCGCGGTTCAGCAGCGGGCCGCCGATGTTCCCCTCGCCGATGATCGGCTCGGTGCTGATCCACTCGGAATTGGGCGGGCCGCCGACGGCGCCGCCCTGCTCGATGCCCAGCACCTTGCCCGTGCCGGCCCAGTCGGACGCCTGCCGGTGCCTGAGACCGAACGCGTACACGACTTCCTCGGGACGAGGATTGCGGTCGGCGAGCGTCAGGGGCTTGACCTTGCGGCTGTCGGAGGCCTTCACCTGGATAATGGCCAGGTCCTGCTGCTCGTTGTGGTTCAGCAGCCCCTGGACCTCGAACTTGGCCCCGTCCTCGCCGCCGCGCACATCGATCCAGTTCGTGCCGGCCAGGGCGAGGAAGTTGGTGACGATGAGTTGATGCTCCTCGTCGCCGCCCGGCACCACGAAACCGATGGCCTTGCGGTCCTTGTCGGCGTAGATGCGGACCAGGCCCGTCTCGGCGGCCTGGTAGGCCCGGACGAACCCGCCGTCGTCCACGACGGGCGGGTCGCCCATTTCGTCCTCCAGCGGCGGGATGAGTTGCTGGTTCTCCGGCAGGTTGGCCTCGTTCTCGGGGGCTCGCGTCGTGCCTTCCTGGACGGTCTGGCCCGACCCCGGCCGCGTGGGCCGCGACGGCCGGTCGTCGTCATCGCGACGCCGCCACTGGCCGGGAGCGGTGGTCTGGCCCCATGCGGCCGACAGCAGCGTGCCCATGAGCCCCAGCGCAACGATCAGGTGACGTATCTTCATGACCATCGGTCCCCCGAGACACCGTGTGTGCGGATCAACGAGACATTAGGCCAAAAGGCCCAGGCGGTCAACACGAATCCCCGACCGGTCGCGGGCCGGCCCCGGCCCGATGCGTCCTGAGCCAGGGCGCACCGCTACCGCCTTCTCTATATACAACGCCGGCGACGAAGCCGGGATTTCCTCAAAAGTGCCACCCCACAACGCCACGGAGCCGCTCCCCGGGTTCGGGGGACGGCTCCGTGGGCATTGGGCGAACCGCGACCGTGTCGCCCGCGAAGGCGACCGGCGGCCGGTTACTTGCTTTCCTTCTGGCCGTAGTCCATGGCGGCCAGGTGCTCGTACATCTTCCAGCGGAACGCCACGTCCTGCTCGGCCAGGTGCAGCAGCCGCTCGGCCACGTCGGGCTTCGAGGCGGCAAGCATCTTGAACCGCGTCTCGTTGTAGACGTAGTCCTTCAGCGGCAGGCTCGGGGCCTTGGAATCCAGTTGCAGCGGATTCTTGCCTTCGGCGGCCAGGGCCGGGTTGTACCGCAGCAGCGGCCAGTGCCCGCTGGCGACAGCGGCCTTCTGCTGATCGTAGGCCGTCCGCATGTTGATGCCGTGGGCGATGCAGTGCGAGTAGGCCAGGATCAGGCTCGGCCCGTCGTAGGCATCGGCCTCGGCGAACGCCTTGACGGTCTGCTGATCGTTGGCGCCCATGGCCACCTTGGCAACGTAGATGTTGCCGTAAGTCATGGCGATCATGGCCATATCCTTCTTCGGCAGCGGCTTGCCGCCGGCGGCGAACTTGGCCACGGCCCCGCGCGGCGTGGACTTCGACATCTGGCCGCCCGTGTTCGAGTACACTTCCGTGTCGAGCACGAGGACGTTGACGTTGCGGCCGCTGGCCAGCACATGGTCCAGGCCGCCGTAGCCGATGTCATAGGCCCAGCCGTCGCCCCCGAGGATCCAGATGCTGCGGCGGATCAGGGCGTCGGCCACACCCGACAGGATTTTCGCCTGCGGGCTCTTCGATGCGGCCAGCTTCTTCTTCAGTTCGCCGACTCGGCTGCGCTGTTCCTGGATGCCGCCCTCGGTGCTCTGGTCGGCCTTGAGCAAGCCGTCCACCAGGCCTTCGCCGACCTCGCCCTTCAACTGCACCAGCAGCTCGCGGGCGAACTCGTTCTGCTTCTCGGTGGTCAGGCGGAATCCGAAACCGAACTCCGCGTTGTCCTCGAAGAGGCTGTTGGACCAGCCCGGGCCGCGGCCGTCGGCGTTGACGCACCAGGGCGTGGTGGGCAGGTTGCCGCCGTAGATGGACGAGCAGCCGGTGGCGTTGGCGATGATGGCCCGGTCGCCGAAGAGCTGGCTGAGGAGCTTGACGTAGGGCGTTTCGCCGCAGCCGGCGCAGGCGCCGGAGAACTCGAACAGCGGCCGCAGGAGCTGGCTGCCCTTGACCGAGGCCACGTTGCCGATCTTCGAGCGGTCGAACTCGGGAATGCCGAGGAAGAACTCGAAGCACTCACGTTCGGTCTCGCGCAGGGGAATCTGCTCGGCCAGGTTGATGGCCTTCTTCTCGGGCTCGGCCTTGTTCTTGGCCGGGCAGACGTGGACGCACGCGCCGCATCCGGTGCAGTCTTCCGGGGCGACCTGGATGGTGCACTTCAAGCCGGCGTATTCCTTGCCGCGGGCGTCGGCCGACTTCAGCGCGGCCGGGGCGCCCTTGAGGGCCTCGGGGCTGTAGATCTTCAGCCGGATCACGCCGTGCGGGCACGCGATCGAGCACTTGCCGCACTGGATGCAGACCTCGGGATCCCAGACCGGGATTTCCAGGGCGATGTTGCGTTTCTCCCACTGCGTCGTGGCCGACGGGAACGTGCCGTCCACGGGCATCTTCGACACCGGCAGGGTGTCGCCGTTGCCGGACATGATCGTGGCCAGGACGTCGCGGACGAACTCGGGCGCCTCGGCCGACACGGCCGGCGGCCGCTCGATCGTGCTGGTCACCTTGTCGGGCACCTTCACTTCGTGCAGGTTCGCCAGCGACTGGTCCACGGCCTCGAAGTTCTTCTTGACCACCTCGGGGCCGCGCTTGCCGTAGGTCTTCTCGATGGCGTCCTTGATGGCCTTGATGGCCTCGTCGCGCGGCAGGATGCCGCTGATGGCGAAGAAGCACGTCTGCATGATCGTGTTGATACGCACGCCCATGCCCGTGTCCTTGGCCACCTTGTAGGCGTCGATCACGTAGAACTTCAGCTTCTTGTCGATGATCTGCTGCTGGACCTCGCGCGGCAGGTGCTGCCACGTCTCGTCGGCCGCGTACGGCGACGTGAGCAGGAACGTCGCCCCGGGGGCGGCGTTCGCCAGCATGTCGTACTTCTCGAGGAACACCCACTGGTGGCACCCGATGAAGTTGGCCGACGTGATCAGGCACGACAGCCGGATCGGCTTCGGCCCGAACCGCAGGTGCGACACCGTGACGGCCCCGGCCTTCTTCGAGTCGTACACGAAGTAGCCCTGGGCGTAGTTGTCGGTCTCTTCGCCGATGATGCGGATCGAGTTGTGGTTGGCGCCCACGGTGCCGTCGGAGCCCAGGCCGTAGAACATGCAGCGGACGACCTTCGGGTCCTCGATGTTGAACGCCGGATCGTAGGCGATGCTCGCCTTGGTCACGTCGTCCTCGATGCCCACGGTGAAGTGGTTCGCCGGATCGGCCTTGGCCAGGTGGTCGAAGACGCCCTTGATCATCGCGGGCGTGAACTCTTTGCTCGACAGGCCGTAGCGGCCGCCGACGACCTTGACCGTGCGGCCGGCCTCGGCCAGGGCCGTCAGGCAGTCCTGGTACAGCGGCTCGCCGATCGAGCCGGGCTCTTTGGTCCGGTCCAGGGCGGCGATGATCTTGACGGACTTCGGCAGCGCGGCCACGAAGTCCTTGACGCTGAACGGCCGGTAGAGGCGGATCTTCAGCACGCCGACCTTCTCGCCCTTGGCGGTCAGGTAGTCCACGGTCTCATGGGCGGTTTCGGCGCCCGAGCCCATCAGGACGATGACGCGCTCGGCGTCCGGCGCACCGGCGTAGTCGAACAGGTGGTACTGCCGCCCGGTGACCTTGGCGAACTTGTCCATGGCCTTCTGGATGATCGCCGGGGCCTTCAGGTAGAACGGGTTGCAGGCCTCGCGGGCCTGGAAGAAGACGTCGGGGTTCTGGGCGGTGCCGCGGATGAGCGGCCGCTCGGGGTTCAGGGCTCGGTTGCGATGGGCCAGGACGAGGTCGTCGTCGATCATCGCCCGCAGGTCGTCGTCGGTGAGCTGCTCGACCTTGTTGATTTCGTGGCTGGTGCGGAACCCGTCGAAGAAGTGGATCATCGGGACGCGCGATTCGAGCGTCGCGGCCTGGGCCACCAGGGCCAGGTCCATGACTTCCTGGTTCGAGCCCGAGGCCAGCAGGCCGAAGCCGGTCTGGCGGACGGCCATCACGTCGCTATGGTCGCCGAAGATGCTGAGGGCGTGGGCGGCCACGGTGCGGGCCGACACGTGGAAGACCGTCGGCGTCAGTTCGCCGGCGATCTTGTACATGTTGGGGATCATCAGCAACAGGCCCTGCGAGGCCGTGAAGGTGGTCGTGAGCGATCCGGTCTGAAGGGCGCCGTGAACGGCTCCGGCGGCGCCACCCTCGCTCTGCATTTCGCAGACCAGCGGCACCGTGCCCCAGATGTTCTTCTGGCCGCGGGCGGACCAGGCGTCGGCGTGTTCGCCCATGGCGCTGGAAGGCGTGATCGGGTAGATCGCGATGACCTCGTTGGTCTTGTGCGCGACGTACGCCGCCGCTTCGTTCCCGTCAATCGTTACCATTTTTCTTTTCATGACTTACACGTCTCCTGAACCGCAGTTAATGGTCCTTCGCCCCACACCTAAAGGCATGCAATGTACCACGTTTGCCACACCTTGGCAACCGCGAAAGATACCGGAAAGATACCGGAAATGGTGGCCCACGGGGAACCTTGGCCCGGGACGCATCCGAACAGGGAGGACTACGGGGTGGCCCCGGCGCTCAGGAGCATCTGGCGGATTTTGTCGTGACGCCGGACGTTCGTCGCGACGCCGAGGGGGCGTTGACCGCCCTTGTCGGCGGCATTGACGTCGGCGCCGGCGCGGATCAGCCGGGCGACGCACTCTTCGCGGCCGAATCGAACGGCCTCGTGAAGGGCGGTGCGACCGTCCTTGTCGGCGGCGCGGACGTCGGCCTTGCGGGCGATCAGCAGCTCGACGACGGGGGTGTGGCCGTGGGTGGCCGCCCAGTACAGCGGCGTGCGGCCCCAGCGGTCGCGAGCGTCGATGGCGGCGCCGCGGTCCAGGAGCATCGCGGCCGTGTCGGCGGCGCCACGCTCGCAGGCCCAGCACAGCGGACGCCAGGAGTTCTTGTGTTTGGCTTCGAGGTCCGCCCCGCGGTCCAGGAGCATCACGGCAACCTTGGTCTGCCCTTCCATGGCTGCGACGTGGATGGGCTGCGCCCCCTCGTCGTTCACCGTGCGGACCCAGTCGGCGTGGTCGCCGAGCATGCGCTCGACCTCCGACGTGTTGCCGCCGTGGACGGCCAGGAAGAACGACTGTTTTTCCTTCGTGTAGCACCCGCCCATACCGAGAGCCATCGCCGCCACCGTCGCCGCCGCCAGGCAGACACGAATGCATCGACCGCTCATGAGGACCCCCTCCAAGAGATGTGCACGCCCCTTGCCGCTGCACTCCAGAGTAGCAGCCCGCACACGGCTGGTCAAGCGCGCCTGGGAGGAGTCCGACGGATCGTCGGGCCGGCCTCTCCCCCTGCCCCCGGCTACTTGCGCTCCTTGGCGTACCAGGTGCGGAGGACCTGCTCGGCGGGTTTGCCGTAGATCACGAATTCCTTGTTCTGGTCGGCCTCGTCTTTCTTGTAGAGCTTGACCTTCCAGTCCCACCAGGAATAGCCACAGAACCACGGTTCGTTCCAGAACACCCGGAAAGCCGCCTCGTAGAAGCGTGCCTGTTCCTCGCCATCGTAAGGCCATTCCCAGTGCGTGAAGTCGCCGGACATGGCCGCCGCCCCTCGGGCGGAGCGACAACCGATCTCGATGAAGAAGATGGGCTTGCCGGTCTTGGCGGCCAGGGCCCGCAGTCCCGTGCGCCATTTCGTCCAGTAGGCCACCTGGGCCTCGACGGACGAATCCGGCTGCTCGGGGTGCCACGAGTAGGCGCTGATCCCAAGTATATCCACGGCGTCCCACCACTGGATGTCCCACAGCTTGTCGAGGACGGCGTTGTAGACCAGCGGGCCGGTATAGATGTCACGCACTTTCCTGATCAGCCCTCGCCAATGCTCCGTGAAGCGTTCGGTCGATTTCATCTCGCAACCGATGCAGAACAGTTCGCAACCCGTTTCCTGGGCGATCCTGGCGTGATGCAGGATGTAGGCGTCGTACGCGGTCCACCAGATCTCCCAGGCGGCGGCGTCGGTCTTGCCGTCAGGCGTCTTGAAGTCAATCGTGCCGCGCCACTGCCCCTTCGGCGCATCGGGTCCCTCGTTGACTACCGGCTTCAGACACACCTTCAAACGGTGCTTGCGCGCGAGCTGGATCGCCCGGCGGATTTCGTCGTCGGAAGGCATCTTCGGGTCGGCCTCACCGTAGACCAGGCGGGGCTCATTCCAGACGGGCAGATGCGCCGCATAGGCAATGGTGGTCCAGTTAACGCCGGTCTCGGCCAGTGCCTTCATCGAGTCTTCCGCCGGCTTGCCCAGGTAGTCGCCACGCACCGAGTTCCAGCCCCAGGTGTATCCCTTGATGAATCCCACGGGCGACTGGATGACCGGATTCGGGGGCTCTGGCTGTTCCACGGGAGCGGGCGACGGGGCTGCCGCCGACAGAGTCGTCACCAGAAGAAGGGACAAGGCGGTCACCCTGAGCATGAGCGGTCCTCCGCAGAGCGAAGCGTAACGGTCGTTTGCTGTGGAAACCGAATGATCCCCACGGGCTTCATGATACCATCGAGGAGGTCCGAGCAATGGCCGCTTGGCCGCAAGAACACATGCCGCGGCGGCGGAGGCACGCAGGGCACACTACGACTGGGCCAGGTCGGCCCGGATGGCCCGGGCGGCCAGCAGGCCGGTGGCCATGGCCCCGTGGAGGTTCCAGCCGCCGGTGGGGCCGGCCACGTAGAGCAGTTCGCCGGCGACATAGAGCCCGCGGACCTTGCGGCTGCGCATGGTGCGCGGCTCCACATCGCCCAGCGCGCCGCCGCCGACGGTGACCATGGCCAGCGGCCAGTCGCCCAGACCGGTGACGCGGATCGGGTGGCCGGTCACGCAGCGGACCACGGCCCGGCGGTCGGCCTGCGTCAGGCGGCTGAGGGTCATGTCCGGTGCGATGCCGAGTGATTGCATGACCTGGGCGGCGACGCGCCGCGGGAGCCACTGGCCCAGGGCCGTCGACAACCGCACGGGGCCATGGCCGCCGCGCGGCACCACGAGACAGGATTCGACGTCGTCGGCCGTGCAACTTGCCGACAGGCTCATGACGATGTTGGCCGGAAGCGTGTCCACGGCAAGGCTCATGTCGAGTGCGGCCGGTCCCGTGAGGCCGAAATGGGCGCACAGCGCGGGCCCCTCCACGGCGTGCCGCGCCAGCCGCAGGCGGACGGCCTCGAAGGTGATGCCCTGCAACGGCCGCAGCAGCGGATCGTCGGCCAGGAGCGGTGTCAGGCCGGGCCGCACGGGCACGAGGCGGTGGCCCAGGTCGGCCAGGAGGCCGAGGCCGGCATCAGTGCCGCCCAGGTGGGGTGCCGCCGGGCCGCCGCACGCCAGCAGGACCGCGGCCGCCGGCAGGTCGCCGTCGTCGGTGCGAACCGCCGCAACGTGCCCATCCTCGACGCGCACGCCGCGGCAGGCGACCCCGGTACGCACGTCGGCCCCGGCCTGCCGGGCGGCCGCAAGCATCGCCTCGACGACGTCTCGCGATCGGCCGCTGGACGGGAACACGCAGCGGCGATCCTCGACGACACTGGGCACGCCGCGCTCGGCGAACCAGCGGCGAAGGGCCTCGGACGGCAATTCGTACATGGCAGGCTTGAGGAATCGCCGGGCGGCGGTCGGCAGCGCCGACAGCATGCCCTCGGGCGAGCGGTCGTTGGTGAAGTTGCACCGTGCGCCGCCGGCGGCGAGCACCTTGCGCGCCGGGCGGTCGCCGCGTTCCAGCACGATCACGGGGCGGCCGAGACCGGCCAGGTGGGCCGCGGCGAACAGCCCGGCGGCGCCGGCCCCGACGATGACGACCGGAGGATGCATGGCGGTGGCGCTCACTTGCGCGGCGCGAAGCGGCTCCAGAAGGACCGCTTGTGGAAGTCCTTATACCATTCGAGCCGCTCGTCCAGGAAACACGCCTGGCGCTGATACGTGACGGAGCCGTCCTTGGCGACTCGCGGCATGAAGTTCCAGAGGTCGCGGCGGTGGCCGTCGGCCCGTTCGGCGTCGGTGGTGATGGTCTCGGCCACGGCCGGCGGGCCCCAGGCCATGCGCACCTCGACGGGCTGCATGCCTTCGACGACCTGGCCCTTGCGGATCACGGCCTGAGTCTCCGCGGGAACGCCGCGCCACGGCTGGTACACGCCGATCTCCTGGCAGTAGAGGATGCGTTTCTCCTCGTCCACCTCGTCGGCCTCCATCTGCCGCAGCACGGAGGCCTGCTCGTCAGTCATGAGGTTCAGGTAGATGTCGCGCATGGACAGCTCGCCCTTCCATTGGGCCGGAACGCGTGCGCATCCCGCCGCAAACGAAAGGCCGAAGACCACCACGGCCGTCAGCATCAGCAACCGTTTCATCGTTGCTCCACAGTCGAATCCAGCGAAGCCGCCTCTTGACCGCCGGCCGTGTCGGCTTCTTCCTGCTGCCTCTTCATGCGCCTCTCGCGGATCAGGATCACCACCACGGCGACGACGACCAGCCCGACGAGCGCAAGACCGCCCAGGACCAGAAGCAACAGGATCAGACCGCTCCACATCGCCATGCCCATGCCCTTGTGCCGCCCTTCCCCGGAAGCGTCGCGCCCGGCCCCACGCCGGCGTCGCCCGTAGCGCGGTCGCCGACGGGCAGCCGACCCAGGCCGACCACGGTCATGGCATTATCGTTGAAGGCGGCCCGCCGGGCAAGGGTGTGCCTGATCTTTCTCCGGCGGCGGGTGCACGCACCGACTGGGGTCGCGGACTTGCGTCGGGTGGCGGGCGCGGATAGCATGGGCCGGGGCCTGGATGGCGCCGCGCCGCCGGGCCGGCCATTCGTATCACAAGCGATGTGCGTCGGGCCGGGCGGGCGCCGGCGACGCGAAAGGACGCGACCTTGCTTCGGATCTCGCACAGACGGCCCCGCCGGGCGGGGCGATTGACGGCGGCCCTGGCCATGGCTCTGGCCGTGGCCGTCTCGGCTCGCGCCGAGGCGCCCGCGACGGCCGACCCCGGCGGACAGGTGGCGCGGTTCGTCGCCGCCGATCCGACCACGTTCGTCGCCCAGGCGCCGCCAGTCCCGGTGGCCCCCAGGGGCATGACCCTCCAGGTGATCGACTACATCGACTGCACGAAGGCCGACGACGGCCACCCGATGCTTCACGACGGCCACAGCCGCGTGACCACGAGCGACGCGGGGACGTACCGGGAGACCGGGGCTGCGCCGAACAGTTGGTTCGCGTACCGGTTTCGCGTGGCGGGTGTCGCACGGCCGCACGTGATCGTCCTGGAGTTTCCCGACGACGCGGACCGGATGACGGCCGTGGCCGTGGCGCAGCCGCCGAACGGCGACAACGAGCAGCCGTCGGCCCGGACGGAGTTCGGTTACCGCACGGGCGATCTGTTGCCGGTGTCGGGCCGGATGGCGGCGCGATGGACGTTGCTGTATCCGACGAGCGACGCGCCGGCGGCGCTGCTGGTGGCCAACTGGCACGCCCGCGGACCGGCGGCGCTGGCCCGGGTCTGGGTCTGCGTGACAGCGGAGGACCGCCTGCCGCCTCGTCGTTCGCGGCCGATGGGCGGGGGGCGCCGGGCCGGGCTGGGGCTGGGCGATCCGCGGAACCTGCACAGCCGGTTCGGCGGCCGCGCGGACAACCTGCTCGGCGCGATGGATTACCTGGGCGTAGACGACGTGGTGTTCGACGCGGCGCGCGGTCAAGCGATCCACTACGACAGCAAGGCCCTCGGCGTACGCAGTTCGCGCACCGACACGCTGATGACGGCGCTGGACGGCGGCGGCAAGGGCGCCGTCGCGGCGTTCTGTCCGGACGTTTCCGGAGGCCGATGGCGGTTGCCGGGCATCGAGGGCGACGCCCTGCGGCTGGAGGACAACAACGTCCGCAACGCCTGGCAGGCGTTCATAACGACCGATTTTCTGGAGCCGTACGGCAGGCGGGCGTCGTTTGTCGGCCTGCTGTGGGGCGGACCGGACCGGACGGCCGCCTTCGACCGCGGCATGGGCGCGGAGTACGGCGAGTTGATCGCGCGGCTCCAGCAGGCGATGGAGCAAACGGTTCGCAACGGGGCGCTGTTCCACATGCTGGGGCGGCCGGGGCCCGACGCGCACCTGTTCAGCCGGCCGGGGTCGGACTGGGCGGTGGTGGCCCGCTGGCAGCGCTCGGGCAAAAGCCCCGACGACGCGCTGTCGGCCCATGCGCTGGCGGCGTGGCGCGACCTCGGCGCCGACGCCGAGGCGATGGGCAGCCAGCGGCGCCTGGTGCCGATGTGGCGGTGCGGGCGCGACGACGGCGCCGCGGCGCGGTTCGGCCGCGGGGCGGTGCCGCGGTACTGGATGCTCGACGACCTGAGCCGCTCGCCGGGCCTCGCGGCGGCCGCCGAAGGGTTGTACCTGAGCGGCCTGTCGCTGGACGGGACGCCCGACCGGCGGGTGATCGGCCTGGCGGCGCCGCACTTCTGGTGGACGTGGGGCGAACTGGCCCCGACGCTGGTCCCTGTCGGGGAGGCGTACTGGGCCCCCCTGGCCGCGGCCCTCGGCGAAGGCATGACGCCCTGGGCGCTCTGGACCGGCGCCGACGGATCGGTCGCCCTGCACGAGGACGACACGCGGCTCGTGATGAACGAGCTGATGCGGATGCCCCTGCGGCGGATGGAGCCGTACGCCGGCGCGCCGGGGTATCCGGTGAGCGTGAGAACGTGTAACACCGGCGACCGGTTCCACGTGCAGATGGCGAACCGCTCGGACGTCGAGGTCGCCGTGACGGTCAGGTGGAGCGCGGGCGGCGGAGACGCTGAGTTGACGGAAGCCGCATACACCCTGCCGCCGTGGAGCGTCAAGGCCGTGGCCATGCCGGGCACGGGGCGCGTGGTCTCGGTGTCGCAGGAGGCCCCCGGCCTGGAGCCGCTGCTTGTGTCGCGGCTGGATCGCTATGCGGCCGACCTGGAAGAGGCGCGGAAAGCGGGCGTGCCCCTGGAGAGCGCCTTCGACGAGGCCCTGAGCCAGGCGCGACAGCTTCGCGACGCACGCTCCTGGCAAGCGCTGGACCGGTTGCTTTGCGAGACCGTCGTCCGCGAACCGGGCCTGCGGCAGCGCGTGGCCACAGACCGACCGCACGCGGACGTGCCGCAGGCGCCTGGCATCGTGACCGACGGGCGGCTGGACGACTGGCCGGCCGATGCGGCCGTGCTGCGGCTGGACGACGCGCAGCGACTCGTCTGCCACCCGGACGTGGCCAACCAGTGGCAGGGCCCGGCGGACCTGTCGGCCGAGGTGCGGCTGGCATGGTCACAGGCCGGACTGCACTACGCTATCGTGGTGACCGACGATCGGCCGACCCAGGACGAGAACGAGGCGGCCACGATGGTCTTCGCGCCGATCGACGCCTGCCGCAACTACACGGGCCGCGCGTTGTCGGCCCGCGCGGTGACCGTGCGTCGCGTCGCCGCCGCCGAACCGCACTGCACGACAGTGCGACAGGGATCCGTGACGGTGCACGAGGGCCTGGTGCCCGCCGAGGCGTTCGGCGACGCCCTTCGCCCGGCTGCCGGACGGACCATCGCCTTCAATGTGCTGGTCTGCGACAGCGACGACCGCGCCGCCCTGCCCCGCCCGTGGCAGAAGTCGGCCGCCATGGCCTGGTCCAACAGCCAGGACGGCTACGACCCCTGGACCGACGCCCAGACCTGCGGCGAAATCACGTTCAAGTGACATGTCTGATGGGACGCGTCTGTGGCGGACCTCACGGCGACCGGGTTGCGGCGTCGCTGAGGGACTTCAGGTAGGCTTCCACCTGGGATCGGTAGCGGGAACTGGTGCGGTCGGCCGAGGGCTGGGCGTTGTCGGACTGGCCGTCGCTCTGGCCGGTGCTGCGGGTAGTTCCGGAGGCAACGTCGCCGCCGGAGGCGTCACCCGACGCCGTGATCTCGGTATCGCTTTGCCGCGTGGTCACCGCCGGATCGCCCGACGGAGGCGTGCCCTGTGCGGCGGCCGCCCGGTCGAACCGGTCGTCGTCCTGCCAGGCCCGCACGAACTGCCGCAACTCGGTTTCGTTCCAGCCCAGTTCTTTCAGAAGGGCCTCATCGACGGTGCCACGGCGAAGCTCCTGGGCCACACGGCGAATCTGCGGGCCTACGGCCCGGAGCAGTTGCGCCTCGCCGGCCGGCCCGTCGCGGCGACCCGACTCGTCAAATGCGGCATGTCGCGCATCGGGCTCCTGGTCCGGGTCGCGCTGAGGCGGCTGCGGCGAGACGCCTTCGGCCGGGTTGCCGACGGGGTTCGGCGGCTGCGAATCGCCGGCGCCGGTGCCGTCGCCGCCAGAGTCGTCGCCCGGCGTCGGGCGGCCCTGGGCCGGATCGTGGCCCGTGCCGGCAGGCTGCTGCGCGGACGACGACGCACCGTCACCCTGTCCGCCGGGCTGGGCCTGCGGTTGCCCTTGCGACTGGCGTGCCGCCCGCTCGAACTGCTCCAGTTGCGACCGCTCGTCGGGCGACAGGCCGGCGGTCTTCCGCTCGGACGACGTGCCGCCGCCGGTGCCTGCCGTGGAGCCGGATTGCTGCTCGGGCGAGTCGCCGCCCGAGCCGCCTTTGCCCGGCGGGTCGATGACGACGCGGATCGGCGCGCTGCGGCCGTGCTGCGGCGACCCCGGCAACCGGTCCGACGCGCTCACCCAGACCAGCGCGTGGTCGCCCTCGGCCAGCCCCATGGCGGCCACCTCCAGGGAGAACTGATCGTCGATGGCGGCGACGGCCTTGCCGTCGGGCACGGCGACGAGGACGGCCTGCCCGGGCGGCGTCGCGGCCTGCGCGGCGTTGACGGCGTCAACGGGATTAGCCTCCTCGGCGGCCCCGGGCTGCACCTTCTGCCAATGAGCCGCCAGGGCGGCCAGACCGACATCGTCGCGCGCCCGGACGTCGAGGGCCACCTTGCCGCCGACCGGCACGTGGACTTCGGTGCCGGCGCGGTCCAGTGCGACCTCGGGCGGCTGGTCGGCCAGGGGCGTCACCTGGTAGCGGACGGCCCCGGCGTTGGTGTGCCGAAGCGTCGAATCGTAGAACTGAATGTGGTAGGTCTGAGCGTCTTCGACGGTGAAGGTGCCGCGGGCTTCGGCAACCTCGCGGCCGGTCTGCATGGACACCCGGTGCGATCCGTCGCCGAAGACCATCTCGGGCCGTTGCGGGGGCTGATTGGTGCGAGCGACGACCTCGACGCGTGTGCCGGGCAGCGCCTCGACGTTGCCCGTGGAGCGCGTTTCGGGCGGCCGGAGCGTGTAGGCCGGGTGGGTCAGCACGGTACGCACGTCCACGATGGCCGGCAGCGGCAACACGCCCACATGGTGGCCCGAGCTGCGCGCGTCGCCGGCGCGGACCTCGAAGTCGAGGTCTTCCATGAGGTTCTCGACCACGGCTTCCCACGTGCCGACATCGACCTCGCGCATGGCGACGGCCTTGTCGGCGATGCCGCCGCGCGTCAGGCCGAGCTCGACGTTGTCGGGCTGCCTGTCGGCCGTGACGGCGATGATGCGGAGACTCGTCCCGGCCATGACGGTGGGCGCATCGGGATCGGTCCTCACGAGGACGATCCGCGTGGAGGTGGGCGGCGGCACATCGGCGCCGAGGGCCCTGTAGAGGCTGGTGCCGAAGTCTCTGCGGCTCATGAGGGCGAAGCCCAAGGTGACGGCCAGCGCGGCCAGCAGCGCGGCCACGGCAACGTGGAGTGGGCGCCGGTTGACGGCCAGATCCACGTCGATCTGGTCGAGGTCGCGGGCGGCCTTGGCTTCGATGGCGGCGCGAACTTCCGGACCGAGGCGGTCGTCGCCGCGGGCCTGGACGCACGTGACCAGGCTGTTGCGGAACTGGTCCTCGGCCTGGCGCTCGATGAGCCGCGCCGCGAACAGGTCGTTCACGCGCCGGAGACTCGGCCACAGGAGAATCAGGACCAGGCCCGCCAGGCCGACCGCGCCCAGGGCCGCCAGCAGCCAGAGCCGCGCGGTGCGGCTGAACTGGAACGACTGGTCGGCGACGATGACCGCCAGGAGGTAGACCAGAACGAAGGCCAGCAGGGCGAGCAGTCCGGTCACGAGGTCGTTGACGCGGACGCGCGCCTTGGTCCGTTCCAGAGCGAGATTGATGAACTCGTCGGGTCGCATACGTCGGGCTCCACAGCCCAGTCTATTGTACTGCTGCCGGCGTCCGGGGCAACCGTAGCCCGGCGGCGGCGCGCGGCGAGCGTAATTCCCTGTCGCCGTAGCAGTTATCGGCGATCCGCGGGCCCGGCCGCCAGTCCGTGGCGCGGCTGGCCCCGGAAAACGCCCCGCAAAATCGCTGGCGACTCATCGCGGCAAGGTTCGCAGGTATTCCACGAGTCGCCATTGCTCGTCGCCGGGCAGCGTGCCGATGAAGGCGGGCATGGTGTCGCGGCCGCGGCGAACGGCGGCGAGAATCGCCGTGTCTTTCAGCCCCCGCAGCGCCGGCGGCGACGGGCGGCGCAGGGCGAACGGTCCGTTGCCGCGCGCCTCGGCGCCGTGGCAGCCGGCGCATTGCGTCAGGAAGATGTCGCGGCCGCGGGAAACCGCCTGAGGATCGCCACGGGCGAACGGGCTGGCGTCGATCAACTGCTGCTGAGCCCGGACGAGCACGGGATCCTTGCCGCGCTGCTCGGCCAGAGCGCGGATGTAGGCATCGAATCGCTCGGCGCGGTCGGGCGGGGGCTGTTGCTGCTTTGCGGCGGCGACGGCGGCCGGGGGCTGCGTCATCAGGGGCGCCAGCGTCGCGACCTGATCGGTCCAGACGGCCTCGCGGAGGTCGCCGAGGGTGTACACGTCATTGCCGCCGCGGGGTCCGTCGAACGGCGAGCGGCCGGCCATGCGGTGGCACTCGGCGCAGGTGTGCGGGCGGACGACGGGCCAGTCGAACCGGTTGTCGGGGCGGCCCATTCTGACCCAGCGGACGTCGCGGTCGTCCTCGCGGGTGCGGCGCCAGAGGCGGTCGGCGGGATCGCGGACGGCCGACTCGTAGACCCAGTCGCTCCGCGAGCCGTCGGTCCGCATCTGGCCCCGCTCGGGGCCGGCCATGCGCATCCGCCGCCACTCCACCAGGACGGCCCGCTGGCCGGTGACCGGCGCCGGACTCGCTGCCGGGCCGGCGGCGTCGCGGCGGTAGATCAACTGGACCATCTCGGCGCCGACGGGGTATCGCCAAGCCTCGGGGTCGGAGGTGTCCACGCGGCCGCCTTCGGGGAGCCGCAGGAACAGCAGCGAGACCGAATTCGGGGCGAAACGGTCGCCGGCGACCCAGCGGCCGGCGGAACGGTAGCTTATCCACGGTTTCTGGGTGACTGACGGAGCGGCGGTCTCGTTCCAGGTGGCCTGGACCGCCTCGGGGTGGCCTTCGAGGAACTGGAAATCGTGAATCAGGACGCGGCGGTCGGCGGAGGCGTCGAGAAACTCGGCCCAGCGGTCGATCATCGGGGCGGCGGGCTTCAAGGAGGCGGCCAGATCGGCGGGATCCCAGACCCAGTAGGTGCAGGGCGACAGGCCGGGCGGCTCGCGGACCGAGAGCGGCAACCCGCCGCGCCCGCACCCGGCGGTCAGCAGGGCGCCGGCGACCACCAGGGTCGAAACGGCCAGACACAGCCACAGGACCGCCCTGCGGCCGGGGAGGTTTCGTTTCTCTTGCGTCACGAGCAGCGGCTCCCTATAATCCCGGGGTTGGTCCGACAACGAGGAGAGTGTACCGTGCGAGCTACTGGCGAACAAGGGGCAACGGGTCGTGCGGCGGCCCGGGCGCGCGTCGCGTGGCTGTGGGCGGCGGTGGGTCTGTCGGCGGTGCTGGCCTGCGGGTGCCAGCCGCGCGCGGCCGGCGATGGGCAGGCTCCCGGCGTCGCCGCGGAGACCGAGAGCGGCCCGAAAGCCTACTGCGACATCACCGTGCTGGCGGCCGACAGCCCCATCGCGGCGATTCTGGAGCCCGACCCCTACGGCAAGGACGAGTTGCGAAGCTTCAGCGGCGACGGGTCGCTGCGCGGCATCATGCGTTACGACATCGCCCTGCTGAAGAAGCTGGCCGAGACGGGCAAAGGCGTCCACCCGGTGCTCCAGAAACACCTGGAAGGGCCGATCGACAGCCTGATGCACCTCAGCGAATCGGCCAGACCTGCCGGGCTGAACCGCGTGTATGTGGAGTTCTCCGTGGGCACGGAAGCCTGTTGCGGCCTCCGGATGGACGGGGCCATGGTCCGCGTGGAGGATGCCGGCGGCATCCGCAAGGCCACCTTCAGCCTGGAGTGGCCATGGGGACAACAGATGATGCTCGAGTTGCCGCCGACGCACGAGGGCGGGCGGTGGACGTGGATTCTGTTCGACCTGAGCAAGGACGAGACGCCACCGGCCGGGTACGAGACGCCGGCGAAATAGGATGGCGCCGGCCACCGTCGGTCGGCCGACGAAAGGACCCGCGATGGGGCAGTGCAAACGTTGCGGCAGGAAACGGTGGTTGCTGAAGTTTCCGTCGCACCTGGATATTCCGGAGATGCGGGCCATGGTCAGCCACTGGCCGTGGCACCGCGTGCAGATTTGTCCCGACTGCGAGCCGACGTTCGATGCGGAGTTCCGCAAGCGGTTGCTCCTGTTGGCACCGGACGCCATGGCCCAGGACGCTGACGTGACCGAGGCGGCATGCCTGCTGTGCGGCACGCAGTCGGCCGAGGCTGTGTACGCGCCGAGCGGCCGGTGGACGGACGCCTCGGGAACGCCCGTGCTGGGCAAGTTCAGCGTTTGCCAGGCGTGCCGCGGCAAACTGCTGAGCGGCCCGACGATCTCGGCTGCGGAGCTTCGCACCGGGAACGATTTCCGCACGTTGCTGCCGATGCTGCCGGAGGCGTCGGGCGACCTGGTGCGGCAGAACGAGGGGTGGCAACTCGGCGACGGCCCGGGGCCACAGGACTCCACCGAGGTGCTCCGCGGTCTGGAGCTCGAGGCGGCGGCCAACACGGCGGCGCTGTTCTGGACCACGGTGCCGCAGGCGGTGGCCGATGCCGACGCGGCGCCGATCCGCGGCGCGATGCTGTGCCCGGAGGGCAAAACGGCCATCCGCACGCACCTGTCGCTGCGGTGGCACGCCGGGCGGCCCGACGCGTCGCCACGGGCGGCCATGAGCCTCTACCGAACCGGCGATCGGTTCACCATTGTCCGTTTCGATCCGCCACAGAAATGACGTGTGCCGCGCGACGCGGCCGGAACCCTGCCTGCCCCGTCGAGGCGTGGCATGCGGCGATTTCCAGACCGTCACAACGCTTTCTCACGCCCGTGCTCGCCTGACGTGCCTGCGGAAGAAGCGAACGGTCTCGGCCTTGGACACGGTGCCGTCGGCCACGCCCAGGGTGAGGCGTTCGAGGCCGTCGTTGTCGGCATCCAGCCGGCGATCGTTGAGCATCAGGAAAACTTCGGCGGCGACCAGGGCGGTCCGCTTGTTACCGTCAACGAACGGATGGTTGCGGCACAGGTGAAAGAGGTAAGCCGCAGCCATGGCGGCGATGGTCCCGTGGAGGTAGCGCCGGTCCATGCGAGCCTGGGGCATGGCCACGGCGGCATCGAGCATGCCGCGATCGCGCAGGAGGTCGCTACCGCCGAACTCGGCGATCACGCGACGGTGAATCGCCGACAGGTGCTCGACCGTCAGGAAGACCGGCGGGCGGCTCATTCGGCAAGTCTCCGCAAGGCGTCGCGCCGCCGACTCACGACACGGCCCAGACACGCGTCGAGCTGCGCGGCGTCCACCGGCCGCGGATCGGCGGGGGTGACGATCAGCGAGGGCCCCTCGACGGTCAACTGAACCCGTCCGCCTTCATCCAGCCCCAGCAGTTCCATCACCGCACGATCCAGCAGGAGCGCGTTGCTGTTGCCGACCTTTCGCAATCGCTTGATCATGTCCCGCCTCCAATGGCATAACAATGTTATACCATCTCCCGCCGAGTGTCAAGCCTCGCGACGGCCGCGGGCGTCAACGTTTTGGGGGCCGTACCGTGGCATGGGCATCTTGCCCCTGCTTCCCCAGAACCTTAATGCACCCGACGGTGGTCACGGCCGTCTGACACGGCCCACGGGCGCCGCCGAGGGGCGGCCGAGGGCGGATCGCTACAGCGATTTCCTCAGCCGGGCGTAGGCCTCGGACCACGGGGCCGGATTCGTCGGCTCGAAGGTCTCCATGGGGAAGCTGCGGCGGACCATGGCGCGGCCGTCGGCCAGCGAGGCCAGTTCGCCCGTGGCGATGGCCTGCATCATGATGTTGCCGATGGCCGTGGCCTCGACCGGGCCGGCCACCACCGGGCGGCCCATCGCGTCGGCCGCAAACTGCATCAGCAGCCGGTTCTGCGTGCCGCCGCCCACGATGTGGACCTTGTCGAACGTGCGGCCGGTGAGTTTCTCCAGCTCGTCGAGACGGCGACGGTAGCCCAGGGCAAGGCATTCCAGGATCACGCGTGCCATGGAACCGACATCGGACGGCACGGCGTAGCCGCCCTTGCGGCACAGGTCGGCGACGGCCGCGGGCATGTCGGCCGGATTGACCAGCGAGGGGTGGTCGATGTCGATCACGGCCTGGAACGGTTTGGCGGCCGCGGCCCGCTGCGCGATGGCGGCGTAGTCCAGGTCGGGCTCGCGCTCGATCCACGTGCGACGGCACTGCTGGAGCGGCCAGAGGCCGGCGAGGTTCTTCATGAAACGGGTGGTGCCGGCGACGCCGCCTTCGTTGGTGAAGTTGGCGGCGCGGGTGGCCTCGTTGATCATCGGCTGCGCGAGCTCGACGCCCATGATGGACCACGTGCCGCACGAGATGCAGGCCCAGTCGGCCCCGTCGGCCGGCACGGCGGCCACGGCCGACCCGGTGTCGTGGTGGGCGACGGCCACCAGTGGAATGGCGCCGCCGCCGGCCACCTCAGGCACAACGTTGCCCAGGACGGTGCCGGCCTCGACCAACTCGGGGAAGATGTGCCGCGGAATGCCCAGCTCGTCGAGCAGGTCGCCGGCCCACGCGCGCGTCCGCGGGTCGATGAGCTGGCTCGTCGAGGCCAGGGTGTACTCGTTGGCCTTGCGACCGGTGAAGCACCATGCCAGCAGGTCGCCGACGAAGAGGACGGCGTCGGCGGCATCGAGCACCCGGGGCGTGCGACGGCGGATGCCGGCCAGTTGGAAAATGCTGTTGAACTGCATGAACTGGATGCCGGTGGCGTCGTAGATGCGCTCGGCGGGAATCTCCTTGAGGATCTCGCCCATGGTGGCGTCGTTGCGGTGGTCACGATAGCAGACCGGCGGCGCCAGGAGCGATCCGTCGGCCGCCAGCAACCCGAAATCGACGCCCCAGGTGTCGATGCCGACGGCGGCCGGCGGGCGGCCGACGGCGTCCTTGAACTTGCCGAAGGCCGTCTGCAACTCGCGCCACAGGCCGTAGACGTCCCAGTACATGGTGCCCTGGATAACGGCCGGCAGGTTCCAGAAGCGGTGGACCTCGCGGATCGTGAGCTTGACGCCCGTGAGCGTGCCGGCGACGCCGCGCCCGCTTTCGGCGCCGAGATCGTAGGCCAGGTACGTTGCCATGAGCGATTCTCCTTGTATTTGCGGCGCGGCTCAGACGCCCTTGGTGCGACGACGGAACTCGGCGCGGATGGCCTGTGTGATCGGGCCGGGCGTGCCGCCGCCGATCGCGCGGCTGTCCACTTCCACGACGGCGATGACCTCGGCGGCCGTGCCCGTCAGGAAGCACTCGTCGGCCGTGTAGACGTCGTACCGCGTCAGGTCCACTTCGCGGCAGGGGGTGCCCATCGAGCGGCAGATGTCGAGGACCTCGTCCCGGGTGACGCCTTCGAGGATGCCGGCGGCCACGGGCGGCGTCTGGACCTCGCCCCGGCGGACCAGGAAGACGTTGTCGCCGGTGGCTTCGCTGACCAGGCCCACGTGGTTCAGCATCAGGGCCTCGGGCACGCCCGCGTCCACGGCCTCGAGCTTGGCCATGATGTTGTTCAGGTAGTTCAGGCTCTTGATGCGCGGGCTCAGCGCGTTGGGGTGGTTGCGCATGACCGACGACGTGATCAGCCGCAGACCGTGCTCGTACAACTCCTCGGCGTACAGGGCGATGGTATCGACGATCACGATCAGTTGCGGCTCACGGCACGAGGCCGGGCTGATGCCGAGTGAACCGACGCCGCGCGTCACCAGAAGCCGGATGTAGCCGTCCACCAGATCACCGTTGGCGGCGATGGTGTCGTTGACGGCCCTGGCCACGTCGTCGGTCGTCCAGGGCATCGTCAGACGGATCGCCCGGGCCGACTCGAACAGCCGCCGCAGGTGGGCCTCCAGGCGAAACGCCTGGCGATTGTAGATGCGGATGCCCTCGAAGACGCCGTCGCCGTACAGCAGCCCGTGATCGTAGACGTTGACGCAGGCCTGACCGGCCGGCACCAGCTTGCCGTTGACGTACACCACACGTTCCATTACAGCAATCCTTTCCTCTCGTGCTTCAGGGCCAGCCGCGCCGCCGCTTCGGCGTCCACGATGCGTCCGTCCTCCAGGTACAGCACCTGCTGCGCCTCGGGGATGAATCGGTTGTCGTGGGTCACCATCACCACGGTCTTACCGCGGTCGATCGCCAGGCTCCGGAGCATCTCGAACACCTGCCAGCCGGCGCGGGTGTCGAGGTTGCCCGTGGGCTCGTCGGCGAAAACGATCTCCGGATCGTGGACCAGGGCCCGTGCGATGGCGGCCCGCTGGCGCTCGCCGCCGCTGAGGCGGCTCGGCTTGAAGTCCATTCTATCGTTCAGCCCCACCGTGTCCAGCATCCGCGCGGCCCGCTCCCGCGCGTCGCGACGCACGCCCAGCCAGGCCAGCGGCCCGTGACCGATCAGCTCCGGCAGCATGACGTTGCCCAGCACCGTCAGCTCGGGCAACAGGTGGTAGAACTGGAAGACGAATCCGATGCGGCGGTTGCGGACCCGCTGGCGCCAGGCCGACGACTCGGCGAAGGCGTCCTGGCCGTCGTAGAGCACCCGGCCCTCGGTCGGCGCGTCCAGCAGGCTCAGGACATGCAGCAGCGTGCTCTTACCGCAGCCGCTATGCCCGACGATGAGCGTGAACGTGCCCTTGCCGATGCTCAGGTCGATGCCCTTGAGCACAGTCACCTCGATGCGGCCCATGCGGTAGGTGCGGCCGAGGCGC
>Ga0123329_1000302_pt1 | contig 51948 bp, 49 predicted proteins | sample BioC12SIPDNA_FD_89703 | JGI IMG/M metagenome (GOLD analysis project Ga0123329, IMG submission 89703) | Anaerobic biogas reactor microbial communites from Washington, USA - Biogas_R1_B C12 SIP DNA | ecosystem: Engineered > Bioreactor > Anaerobic > Unclassified | place: Washington, USA | collected...
CCTAAGCCGAAATCATACGCGAACGCGAGGCTCAACACCAGCAGTGCGGCCTGCGCGAGCGGTTAAACTCCGCGCGTCATGACCCCTCGCCGCACGGCAGTACCATTCGTGTCAGGAACCTTTTCGGCCGGTGGGGCTCGCCTGCGGTGAGCCCCACTGGCTGAAAAGGTTCCTGACACCTTTGTGCGCTCGCCTGCGGTGAGCCCCACCGCCCGAAAAGGTTCCTGACACCTTTTTGCGAGGCGACGGAATCCGGCTAGAATGGAGGCCATGGTTCAGCAGCCGCAGCGCATTTTGGTGATCGAGACCTCAGGGCGGGCCGGGAGCACCGCACTCGGGACGGAAGCGGGGCTGGTTGCCGCCGTTCGTCTGCCGGGGAAGGTGCGCCACGCTGGCGAGCTGCTGCCGATGGTCGCTGATCTGTTACACAAGCAGAGTTGGTCGCCGGGCAGCCTGACCGATGTATGGGTTTCGATTGGGCCGGGGAGCTTTACCGGGCTGCGGATCGCGGTGACGGTTGCCCGTACGCTGGCTTGGTCGGTAGGGGCCCGGCTGGTGGCGGTGCCGACCGTCGACGGGTTGGCTCTGAATGCTCTCGCGGCGGAGCCAGTCCCTGCTCACGTCGCGGTCGTCCTGGACGCCAAGCGTGGGCAGGTGTACACCGCCGCGTTCGAGCTGATCGACGGCACCTGCCGGAAGATTGTCGATGCTCACTTGGCCGACCCGTTGGCGTTCTTGAAGGTCTGCCCGCGACCGCTGGCGGTGCTGGGCGAGGGTGTCCCATACCATCGAGCGGCCATCGAGGCGGCCGAGGTCCGCATCTTGCCCGAGGAAGTCTGGTGGCCCCGGGCCGAGCACGTTTTCCAGGTCGGCCAAACCCTGGCCCGGCAAGGGTGCTACACGCCCGGCGATGATCTCATGCCCCTCTACATCCGCCGGCCCGAGGCCGAGGAGAAGTGGGAGAAGTTGCACGGCGTCAGTTGAAGCTCGCCGCCAAGGGTCTCGGTGTCGAGCACCGATCGGTCCGTTGAATGGCCGGCCGCAACGGTGCATGCCGGCGCCGCAAGCCCGGTCAAGTCGTCAGGCCTTCTCGGCCTTCCAGCCATACTCGTGGTAGCGGTGTTCGAACGCACCGTCGGCTTTGACGTCGATGATGCCGAAGCCTTCGGGATTGCCCAGATGGGCGCCCTTCCACCATGCCCCGCTGACCGCTCCTTCGCCGATGTAGGTGGTGCCGTCGAGTTCGAGCCGCTCGTTCTGGTGCAGGTGCCCGGTGAGCACCAGGTTGACCCGGTGCTTCTTGAGCAGTTCGAGAATGGGGCCGGGGTTGCGGCACACGCGTCGCCGCTGGATTTCCAGGGTGTTCTTGTCCCGTGCTTCGAGTCCGCGGAAGACCGCGACGCTGAGGATCGGGATGTGAGCACAGATCGCCTTGGGCCGATCACCCGCGGCGGCCAGGTCGCGGTCAAGCCATTCCATGTCCTCGTCGGAGATGCCGCCGTGGTAGCCTTCGCCCTCGTTGGGCAGGATGTCGTCCACCATACAGAAATGCCAGCCCTGATGATCGAAGCTGTAGGTGGTGTTTTCCAGTCCGAGGCGATCGCGGGACATCTTCTTGCCATAGTCGGCATGGTCGCTGGGGATGCGGCCCTTGGACTGCCAGCCGAAGACCTCGTGGTTGCCGATGCAGTTACGGATGGGAATGTCCGAATCGCGGCAAATGCGGTTGTAGAGGTCGAAGAGCTTGTTGGCCCGCTCTTCGCTGGCGGCCAGGGCGTCCATGACCAGGTCGCCGGTGGTGATGATGATATCCGGTCGCGGCTTGAGCGCGTGAATCGAGGCCAGGCATGCTCGCAGGCCCTCTTCGGCTCGCCGTTCAGGCTGCACATGGATATCCGTCAGGTGCACGAATCGGAAGGCCTTGGCCGACTGGATCGCCTCGGCGGCAATCGCACGCCGGCCCAGCGCGAGCCCGAGGGCCGCCGACCCTGCCATGTGCAACAAACCTCGACGGGAAATGGCTGACGGTGAGCGTGGGGATGGACTGTCCATGTGTGACCTCCTCAACAAAAGCCAGGGATCTTGCAGTATCTCGTTGCGTCGGCCCCCCGCCACGGCGGGCAGGCTGCGACGGCCTGCCTGCCCAACACCGCGTCGTGGCCATTCCCGCGACGGCCGATGGCAACCGAAGCGCTGCACTCCGCACGCACAGCACGCGATCCGTCGCTGGCTCAGCGGGTTCGGCGCCCTGCGCGTTTTCATCAGGGTACCCAGTCTTTCCCGCCCTGTCGATTCGGCACGAGCCATTGAGACCGATCAGCGGCCGCGTCAGAGCCGCGCGCGTCAGGAAGCGGACCTCGTGTGCATGGCGTCCCCATGCGGAATCCACTTGCTCATGGCCGCGGCGCTGCGCGGGTGCGGCCTGGAGACGCTGAACCGTGGCGTGGTGCCTGTCCGACAAAGCAGGGGGATGACACGGCCATCTCGGCTGGTGATGGTCACTGGAGAAGACCGAGGTTCATCAAGTGACACACTGCTGCATGGTGGCAGTCTTCGCTAGATGGTTTGCAGCAGCCTGCGCAGGACGGTGTGCAGGATGCCGCCGTTGGCGAAGTACTCGATCTCCACCGGGGTGTCGATGCGGCAGACGGCGTTGAAGGTGACGACGCGGCCGCTGTCGTCGCGGGCGGTGACGGTGATTGCCTGCCGCGGCGTCAGCGGGCTGTCGATGCCGATGTCGAACACCTCGCGGCCGGTGAGGCCCAGCGATTCGCGCGTTTGGCCCGGCGGGAACTGCAACGGCAGGATGCCCATGCCCACGAGGTTGCTGCGGTGGATGCGCTCGAAGCTCTCGGCAATGACCGCCCGTACGCCAAGCAGCAGCGTGCCCTTGGCGGCCCAGTCGCGCGACGAACCGGTGCCGTACTCCTTGCCCGCCAGCACGACAAGCGGTGTGCCCGCCTGCTGGTAGCGCATGGCCGCGTCGTAGATGCTCATCGGCTCGCCGGTGGGCAGGTGGATGGTGACGCCGCCCTCGGTGCCGGGGGCGAGCAGGTTGCGCAGCCGGATGTTGGCGAATGTGCCGCGGACCATGACCCGGTCGTTACCGCGCCGGGCGCCGTAGCTGTTGAAGTCACCGGGCTTGATACCCAGCTCCTGGAGGTATCGCCCCGCCGGGCTGTCGGCCTTGATCGAGCCGGCCGGCGAGATGTGGTCGGTGGTCACCGAGTCGCCGACCACCGCCAGGCAGCGGGCGTCGCGGATCGGCTGGACCGGACCGGGCCGGGCACTCATGTCGATGAAGAACGGCGGCTCCTGGATGTAGGTGCTGTCGGGGTCCCAGGCATACAGCTCGCCCTGCCCGGCGGGGATGGCTTGCCACTGCTCCTCGCCTTCGAAGGCGTGGGCGTACTGGCGGGCGAACTGCTCGGCGGTGACGCACCCGCCGACGGCCTCGTTGATCTCCGCCTGCGTGGGCCAGATGTCGCGGAGGAGAACCTCGCGCCCCTGTGGATCCCGGCCGATGGGCTCGCGAGCCAGGTCGATGTCCGTTGTCCCCGCCAGGGCATAGGCGACGACCAGCGGCGGGCTGGCCAGGTAGTTGGCTTTGACATGCGGGTTCACGCGGCCCTCGAAGTTGCGGTTGCCGCTGAGCACTGAGCAGGCCACGAGATCGTGTTCGTTGATCGCGGCCGCGACGGCGTCGGGCAACGGCCCGCTGTTGCCGATGCAGGTCATGCAGCCGTAACCCACGGTCTGGAAGCCGAGCTGGTCGAGGTAGGGCGTGAGGCCGGCCTGGTCGAGGTAGTCGCTGACCACCCGCGAGCCGGGGGCCAGGCTGGTCTTGACGTAGGGCTTGACCTTCAGCCCGCGTTCGACCGCCTTGCGGGCCAGCAGGCCGTCCGCCAGCATCACCGACGGGTTGGAGGTGTTGGTGCAACTGGTGATCGCGGCAATGACTACCGCACCATGGCCCATCTCGACCGCTTTGCCGTCGAAACGTACGCTGGCTCGCCGGGCGACTGCGGAATCGTCCAGCCCGAATCCGCGGGCCGTCACCGGCGCCCGCAGGGCTTCTCGGAACGAGGTCTGCATCCGCCCGAGCGGCACGCGATCCTGGGGACGCTTCGGCCCGGCCAGACTGGGCTCGACCGTGCCCATGTCCAGCTCGAGCACCTCGGTATACTGGGGGTCGGGCGAGCCGGCGGTAGCGAAGAGCCCCTGCTCCTTGCAGTAGCGTTCGACGAGGTCGACGAGGTCGGCCTGCCGACCAGTGAGCCGCAGGTACCGCAGCGTCTCCGCGTCCACCGGGAAGAAGCCCATGGTGGCACCGTACTCGGGGGCCATGTTGGCTACGGTGGCCCGATCGGGCAGGGACATGTCCGCGACGCCGGGGCCGAAGAACTCGACGAACTTGCCCACCACCCCGCGGGCCCGCAGCATCTGGGTGACGGTCAGCACGAGATCGGTGGCCGTCGCCCCTTCGGGTAGGTGTCCAGTCAGCCGGAAGCCGACCACCTCGGGCATGAGCATGTAGATCGGCTGGCCGAGCATGACCGCCTCGGCCTCGATGCCGCCCACGCCCCATCCGACCACACCCAGCCCGTTGATCATCGTGGTGTGGCTGTCGGTGCCCACGAGGCTGTCGGGGTAGGCGGTCGGCGGGTCCGACGGGCGGTCTGCCCGCGTCAGCACGACCTTGGCGAGGTATTCGAGGTTGACCTGGTGGATGATCCCGGTGGCGGGGGGCACGACGCGGAAGTTCGAGAAGGCCTGCTGGGCCCACTTGAGCAGGGCGTAGCGTTCGCGGTTGCGTTCGAACTCGATGGCCTTGTTGATGCCCAGGGCGTCGGCGGAGCCGAAGGCGTCGACCTGCACCGAGTGGTCGATGACCAGGTCGCAGGCTACCTGGGGGTTGATCCGTCGCGGGTCGCCGCCCAGCCGCCGCATGGCCGATCGCAACGCCGCCAGATCGACCACGCTGGGCACGCCGGTGAAGTCCTGGAGGATGACGCGTCCGGGCTTGAAGGGGATCTCCACCTCGGCCGGCGAGTTGGCGTTCCAGCGGGCGAGTTTGGCCACGTCGTCCGCGGTCACCTGGAAGCCGTCGGTGTTGCGGAGGACGCTTTCCAGCAGGACCTTGATCGAGAACGGCAGGCGGTGCACATCCGCGATGCCCTGTTCGGCAAGGCGGGGCAGACGGAACAGCCGCACAGGGCCGGCCTGCGTCTCCAGCATGGCAGCGGCTCCGAAGGGGTTACAGTCTTTCCGATCAGTCATGGTTCTCTCCGTTACAGCGGCCGGGCAACGCCCGCACGATCCGCTCGGCTCCGAGGCATTGTAGGGTTCCCGGGTCCGCGCGTCAGCCCCGCGACCAAGCAGAGCCGCGACCGTAAGGGAGCGGTTCCTGGACGGGAACGCCAACCCGCGCTGGGGCTCGGATTCTACAGAAAACAACCACGCAGATGTTGAACACGGAGAAAACAGAGGGCAGACCGAATCCTCTCTGTTTCCCCAGTTTCCTCCTGTTCAATGATGACTCCTGTGGGCTCGGCTCGTGAACGGTTACCGCGAGCATTCAGGTCGGGAAACGGGTCTTGACCGGCGGCGCGGAGTGCCGAATATCGGTACTGCGGAGAGGTGAAGATTGGTGAGATAGGAGGCATGACACTGCCGCGATAAGCCTGGGCAACCGGGGCGCAGGCAACCCTGCCGCGATCAGCAGGCCGTCGCGGTCGCCCGCGTCTTCTTATCATCGTCGCGTGGATGAGTACCAGGCAAGCTCAGAAGTTGTCGATGAGCCACTGGCCGTCGTCGGTGCGGGCGAGCGTGGCGTCCAACTCGAACGTGTCGCCCGCGTGGAAGGCTCGTCCCCCGATCTCGCAATCCCGTTTGAACGTGGACTTCCAGACCATCTTCATGCGCCCGTCCGGCGCCGTTTCCGAGACGACAATCTCGGGGGCTACGTCCGGGTCCAGCGATTCGAGCATGTACTTGAACGCCACGGCGCTTCGCCGGGTGCTGTTCTCGGCGTTGGCGAGTTCCTCGATTTCCCGGTAGTCGGCGCCGCCGGGCAGGAAGCAGGCAATGACGGTGTCCCACTTGGCCCGGCCTAGGGCGGAGGAGAAGCTGGTGACTGTGGCGGTGGGCGTGCTGAAGTCGAGTTCATTGGCGGGAGCAGGTTCCTCGAGCGGCGGGGGGTCTTCGATCGGTGGCGGCTCGGGTGCCGCGGAGACAGGTTCGATGGCCGGCGCCGGCTCGGGCTCGATCGGTGGTTCCGGGGCGGGAAGACGGGCAGCGATCGTCCTGGCCGGGGCTGCCGGTGCCGGTGCCGGGGCCGGTGCGGGGGTGACAGTCGGCACGGGTGCCGGCTTCTGATCTGAGCCGAGCAGGTAATACGCCCCGCCAGCAGCGACGATTATCCCCGCGATCGCGGCTGTCAGTTTCGTTCCCATGGTCATCACCGTTCCTCCCGTGGCCAGGGTCCAGGTGGCCTGAGTTGCTGAACCGGCGAACCCGCCTCCGCCGGCGGTGCCGATAGTCCCGGTCGATGCGCTGGCGAGGCCGGCGGAAGCGATTCCCGACGCCGCAGCGGCCACAGCGGCCTTCGTCGCGGCCGACATCGCCCCGAGGCTGGCAACCAAAGCAAGGGTCCGCGCCAGGGCCGGTCGCCCCGGACGCAGCTCGTGCGTCGAGGCATACAGCGCCGACTCCAGCGGACCTTGCAGTGCCTTCATCGCCCGCTTGAGATGCCGGTTTACCGTCGAGGGCGTCAGGCCCAGCCGCCCCGCGATCTCGGCCTGGCTCAACTGCTCTGCGTAGTGCAGGAGGACCAGCTCACGCTGCTCGGCCGGCAGGCCATCGATCGCGCCGTGGATTACCTTCGCCTGCTCGTCGCGCTCGAGCCGTTCCGACGGCGGTGCGTCGTGAGCGGCCCCCTCTCCGAGCTGTTCGATCGGGACCATGGCTTTCAAGGAGGACGCCCGCTGATGGTCCTTCAGCCAATCGCAGGCCAGGTTCCGGGCAATCTGGCTTACCCAAGCCGAGAATCGTTCAGGCGGATCCACGTGGGCCAGGTTCAGATAGGCCCGTAGAAACACCTCCTGGGCCAGGTCCTCGGCCGCATGGCGATCGCGCAGCCGCGCGTAGCCGAGCATGTACACCAGCCCGAAGTGGCGCTCGACGAGACCGCCGAATGCGCGAACGTCGCCTTGGACAGTCGCCCGCACGGCATGGGCATCCATGTGCTTGCTGTCGGTCATGACCGCATCGTATCCGTGAAGCCGGTCGCCCGGCCATGTCATCGTGTCCTCTACTCATCATACTGGTTTGGCACGATGCCCTTGCACTCTATCTGAGAAAAGAAAGAAAAAGATGGCGCCAACCGCGAAAGTCATCTCGCCCGTGTTCGTGAACGGTCGCCATCTCTTTTTGCACGAGGAACACGAAGAGAGAAGGTGTAGCAGCTTCGGCTTCTTTCTCTTTCTTCATGCTCCTCGTGCCTTTCGGGGTTTGTCTATCGGCAAACAAGCTCCGATGGCCCGTCCACGGGCCACATGGGCGCAGGGTATCCCCTGGTCCCGGCCCGGGCGCGGCAGAGATGGGTGAATGGGCTGGCTTCGTTCGTGGCGGCTGAAGCGGGCGTCGGGGGCTACAGGGCAGAAGGCACAAAGGTGCAGAGGCAGAAGGCACAAAGGCAGAAGGCACATAGGCACAAAGGCAGAAGGGGCAGAAGGCATAGAGGCGGAAGGGGCATGGGGACGTGGAATCTACACGCCGGTCGCCGCGAGGGGCGACCGCTACGGCGGGGGATTCGGGTCCTGCGGCGCATTTTTTGCGGATGAGATCGAAAAAAAACTTCCGGCCGGCGAGATTTTTCGGTGGGCTCATCGACAGCCAGCCGGAGACTCCGGTGAGGAAGAGGGTTACGCGCGCCGAGGGACTGTTGCGCAGTTTATCGGACATTGGCGGCGTGCCGGCAGGCTCTGGTGGGCGATTACCCTGGGGATTGTCCGCGGCAGTATTGTCATGCGCGAAGGTGGGGGGCATACGCACCCACCCCGGGCGGGCGAGACCCAGCGGCCGATCGAGGAGAGCTTTCCGCGTTCCGAAGTGCGGTTCTTGCGCGTCCGGGTGTTTCCGACTCATCCTGAACGCATGGATTTGCCGACACAAGGGGACCAACGGGCGGATTATCGGCCGATGGTGCGTGGGTCAGGATGACCCCAGAACGGCGTGGGGAGCTCAGGATGAGCGGCGTACCAGGACAACAGCCAGTGGGCCGACAATTGGCCGGGCGGTGGCAAATCCCGCTGCTGGCGGTGGCGACTGTCCTGCTCGCGGCCGGCTTGTGGCGTCTGCGGCCCGTTCCTCAACCGCCGACCTTCGACGATCTCTTTGCCCGCGCGGTGGCCCTCCACGAGTCCTCACTTTATCCCGAAGCGAGCGCTTACATTGGGGAACTACTGGCGAAGCCGGACCTCGATGACGCTCAGCGCCGTCGGTTGCACTCGCTGATGGCCCGCGTGATCTACGCTCACGAGCTGGGCAACGCGGTTCACGGCGTGGTGAACGCCCAACGCATCATCGAGCACTGCGACGCCGCTCTGGCGGAAGGCGAGCAGGACGATGTCCCGACCCTGCTGATGCGGGCCCGTGCCTGGGAGTGGCAGCAGTTGGGTGGGCGGGCGGTGGCGGCGTATCAGCAGGCTGTGGCGGCGGGCGCCGAGCACCCCTGGCGGATCCGCAAACGGATCATCGAGATTCAACGGGAGACAGATCAGGCAACGCCGGAGTGGCTTGTGGGTGAGTTCGAGGCGTTCGTGGTTGGCGAGGGTGTCGAAGAGGAGCTGCGTTACTGGGCCGCGGAGCAGAAGGTAGATCTGTTAGCCGCGGAAGGTCGGCACGCCGACGCGGAGCAGTTCCTCGCCCAGCACGCGGAGCGGTTCAAGGGGAGCACGGTCCAGGGCCAGTACGACTACCTTCAGGCACTGGCCCTTTTCCATTTGCGGCAGTTCGACGAGGCGGAGCGGTTGCTGCGTGTGGCGCGGGACGCTCTCGTACCGGGCCAGCCGTTGTACGCCAAGACCGGGTGGTTGCTCGGGCGGATCATGCAGGCGTATGAGTCGCCTCAGCCGGCGGTGTCGTTTTTCGACGACGTAGTGAGCCGGACTACGCCCAGCCCATACCGCACGCTCTCGATTCTGGGGCGTGCCGAGGCGCTCGCGTCCCTCGAGCGGTTTGACGAATCGCTGGCGGCGTTCCACGAGGTGCTGCGGCTGGTGTCCGAAGACCCGTATGCGGGTCAGGTTGACCTGCAGGTGGTTCGGCAATCGACGACGAGCTTGTACGAAGCGTTACGGCAGGCGGGCCGGTTGCCCGAAGCGATGGCCTACCTGCGAATCGCGGCCCGGTTGGCCCCGCCTGGGGATGACCGGTTGCAGGCTATCTACACGGAGCGACTGGCGGCTCTGGCGGAGGCACTGGGGCAAAGGTCGCTCGCCCTGGCGGAAGGGCGAGATGAGGGCGGTGCTCCGGCGGACCGGGACGCGGTTCGCCAGGAGGCTCGTGACCATCTCATCGAGGCTGCGGAGCATTATCTGCAACTGGCCAAGCTGACCACGTTGGATGTGGCAGCCTCGACCACGGCGGCATGGAAGGCGGCGGACGCGTTTGATCTGGCGGGCGAGCGGAGCCGGCGGGCGTCGGTGCTCGAAGCGTTCATCCGCGAGCGGCCGGACCACATGCGGGTTTCCGAGGCGATGCTGCGGCTCGGCCTGACCTACCAGGCGATGGGCGAGTACGCTCAAGCGATCGCGGCTTACCAGCGCAACTTGATCGAATACCCGCGAACGTACTGGGCGACGCAGTCGCTGGTTCCACTGGCTGAGTGTTTCATCGACAGCCGTGAACCGGATAAGGCAGAGCAGACTTTGCTGCGCGTAGTCGATCGCCAACCTGGGGACGATCTGGCGTTGATCGAGCCGGCCGCCCCGGAATACCGGGACGCGCTTTTTCAACTGGGCGATCTCTACATCCAGTCGGAGCGATACGAGCAGGGCATCGCCCGTTACGAGGAAGCGATCGAGCGGTATCCGGAGGATCGGCGGGCGGACCGTGCGACCTTCATGCTCGCCGAGGCCTATCGTCGCAGTGCCGCCCAAATCCGCGAGGACCTGAAGGATCCCAAGAAACTGGCCCACAAGGATGAGTTGAAAGTCGTGCACCTGCGCCGGTTGGCAAGGGCTCAGGAGTTGTATCAGCAAGTGATCGAGCGTTATCGAGGCCGGTCGGAGGAAAGCTTGGCGGACCTGGATCGGCTGTACCGCAAGCTGAGCCATTTCTACCGGGCGGACACGATCTACGACCGATCGTATGTACTGGACGCGGGTGACTACCGGCCGTTTATCGAGGCTCTGCGCGAATACGACGAGGCCGCCTGGCTGTACCAGTCCGATCCGATCGCGATGTCCGCCTACGTGCAGATGATCAACTGCCATCTGCGGATGGGCAACGTGTACGAGGCCCGCAAGACGCTGCAGCGCATGTCGTGGGCGTTGCGGAATATCCCCGATGAGCAGTTCGAGCAGTATCTACCGCAGGAGGGGCGACCGTTTTGGGAGGAGTACCTGTCGTGGCTGGGCCGGATGCCCATGTTCTCTGCCGCTGACGGCGAGCAGGACAGTCGACAAGCGGGATAGCCAGAAGTGGGAAGTGCAAAGTGACCACAGAGCAACCTACAAGCGGTGAAGGCGTGACCGGTGCCGGGGTGGACGCGATCGTGGCCCTGCTGACGGGGCAACGGGATATTTACTCTGAGTTGTTGGCCTTGGGGCGTTCGCAACGGGCTCTGATCACCGGGAACGAGCCGGAGCGATTGTTGGCCCTGTTGGCCCAGCGGCAGCAGTTGATCGACCGGCTGGAAATGCTGGCGGCTCGGTTGAAGCCCTATCAGCAGGACTGGGCAGGCTGGCGGTCGGCGATGTCGGACGAGCGGGGCGAGCAGGTGGACCGGCTGGTGACGGAGGTGAATGCGCTCCTGGGCCAGATCCTTGCGATGGACACGGAAGATTCGCAGTTGTTGGCGGCTCGCAAGAGCGCGACCGGTGACGCGATGCAGACGTTGAAGACCGGTCGCCGGGCGGGCGCCGCCTACGCTGTAGCGGCGTATTCGCAGGTCTCGGGGACGGATTGGGCGGACGCATGAGCATCTTGGCAAACGATCTCGAGCGGCAGGCGATGTCCGGCGGTCAAGCCGTCGCAGCGCCCGCGCCTCCTGCGTTGACCCATCGCGAGCGCGAGTTGGGTGCGATCATCGATGCGTATAACGCGGTGACCGAGCAACTGAAGCAGTCGCATGAGAAATTGGGCGGTGAGGTCGTGCGATTGCGTGAGGAATTGGCGGGCAAGAACCGGCAACTGCAACGGCGGGAGCGGCTGGCGGCACTAGGTGAACTTGCGGCGGGAATGGCCCATGAGATTCGCAACCCGCTTGCTGGTATTCGCCTCTTCGCCTGTCTGCTGGAACGCGATCTACACGATCGCCCGGCCCAAGCACAGGTCGTCCGCAAGATCATCAAAGGGGTCAGCACGCTGGAAGCCCTGGTGACGGACATTCTGGAGTTCGGTCGCCCACGCGCGCCCGTGCCCGGAATCGTGGTGCTGGATCACCTCGTTCGCGAGGCGATCGAGCTGGCCCGCGGGCGTGACGAAACCAAGCAGGTCGAGGTTCGCGTGTCGCCGGACCCCGTGGATATCAAACTGGTGACGGACGGCGTGCTTCTGCAGCGTGCTTTGCTCAATCTGTTGATCAACGCGTTCGATGCGGCCAGGAATGGCTCTGTGGCTCCTCATGTGTGCGTCCAGGTGACGACGGCCAATTCGCAGGAAGTGGTACTGACAGTCAGCGACAACGGGCCGGGCATTCCCGGCGATTTGCTGGATCGTATTTTCAACCCGTTCTTCACCACCAAAGACACCGGTACGGGTTTGGGATTGGCCATTGTGCACCAGATTGCCGAGAGCCTGGGCGGCAGTGTGCAGGCGGCCAACCGGCCGGAGGGGGGAGCGATGTTTTCGCTACGGCTGCCGAAGGATGGACGAGGGGGGAGTGCGGAGTATTGAGTGCTGGGTGATGTGTCATGAGTGAGGCGTTCGAGAGCGTCTGGTGCAAAAACGAGCCCGGAGGGCAAGCGACGGGATGCGGAGCGTCAGCGACGTACGGGTCGCCAGTCCGGCGTCGCTCGTTCGCCGTCGCTCAAGGGCTCTGAGTAGTGCATGCAGAGTAGGGCGTGAGGGGCCTGTTGGAGGTTTCAGTGATGGGCCGAATCTGTGTGGTGGACGACAATGAGATGCTCCGGGAGTCGGTGGCCGAGACCCTGACACGCGATGACCACGCGGTCTCGACATTCGCGGATCCGGTCGAGGCTTTACGGGTGGTCAGAGCGGGGGGATACGACTGCGTGCTGACGGATCTCAAGATGCCGGGCATGGACGGCGTCAGTTTGTTGCGGGAGCTGCGGTCCGCGGGGTGCGAGGCGTCGGTGATCCTGATGACCGCGTTCGGTACGGTGGACAGCGCGGTGCAGGCGATGAAGCTGGGTGCGTTCGATTACGTACAGAAGCCCTTCGACGCGGATCAGCTTTGCATGGTCGTGGATCGGGCGATCCAAAACGCGACGCTGCGTTCGGAGAACGAGGCCCTGAGGCGGTCGCTGACGGATGGGGATCCTCGATCGATGGTGGGCGAGTCGGCGGCGATGCGGGTGTTGCGCGAGACGATCAGCCGCATTGCCCCGAGCAACAACACGGTACTGGTGCAGGGCGAGTCGGGTACGGGCAAAGAGTTGCTGGCACGGGCGATCCACTCGGCGTCGCCGCGGTCCGAACGCCCGATGCTCTGTCTCAACTGTGCGGCTCTTTCGGGCAATCTGCTCGAGAGCGAGTTGTTTGGGCATGAGCGCGGGGCGTTTACCGGGGCGGACCGGATGCGCAAGGGGCGGTTTGAGCTGGCGGACGGCGGGACACTGCTGCTCGATGAGGTGAGCGAGATCCCGCTGCCTCTGCAGGCGAAACTGTTGCGGGTATTGCAGGAGCGGCAGTTTGAGCGTGTCGGCAGCAGTATCACCCGTAGTGTGGATGTGCGAGTGATCGCCACCACCAACCGGGGCTTGGCGGATTGGGTAGCCCGCAAGCGGTTTCGCGAGGACCTGTACTTCCGTTTGAGCGTGCTGCCGGTGGTCATGCCTCCGCTACGCGAGCGTCGCGAGGACGTGCCGTTGTTGGTGGATTACTTCCTGACTCGAGCGGCGACGCGGACCGGTCGGCCCAAACTTCGCGTGCAGGATCAGGCGATGCGTGTCCTTTGCGAGTATGACTGGCCGGGCAACATTCGCGAGCTGGAGAACTTGTGCGAGCGGGCATCGGTGTTGGTGCAGGATGGCGTGCTGACCTCACCCATCGTGACCCCATGGCTGAGCGGCCTTCGGCGAGCCGAGACGCTGGAACGCGAACTCCGCTCCGGGCACCTGATGGAGGATATGGAGCGGCAATTGATCGAGAAGACCCTGCGTGAGTGCAGCGGCCATCGGGCCAAGACGGCAGCCATGCTGGGCATCGGGGTCCGCACCCTGGGCCTCAAGCTCAAGCAGTGGCGGGAAGAGGCCCAGGCTAAGGCGTCGGCGTACAAACTGACGGGTTGATGCGAGACAAGTGATGGATGATCAGTGCTGAGTATTGCGGACTGAGTGCGGAGGTGTGATCGCTGAGCCGAAAGCCAAATTGAAGATGGCGTTTACCGAACGCTTACGACTGAGTGATGAGTAATGGATGATGGGTGATGCATCAGGGCGGGCGTTGGGGGTTAGAGGGATTGGAGATTCGGATCAGGATTGAGAACTGGGGATTGGAGATTGCAGACTGCAGATTGGAGTCTGGGGATTGCAGACTGCAGATTGGGGATTGGATAGCGCAGGTTTTGCGCGAGGGCGCAGGAACGGCCGATGTGGGACCGATATTGTCGGGCGTGGCATCACGGGATGTGAAAATGGGCGGTTTGGTACTCGGCATGCAGGGCGACTGGGGCGCGAGGCCTAGACCCGTGCAGGGGATGCACGGCGGGCAGAGCGAGAATGGGGTCCAAGGACCGCGCGGGCTGAAGCCCGCGGCTCGTTGCGTGGAGCCTGCGGCTCGCTGCGTGAAGCCGACTGCTGGTTGGCTGGTGCACGAGGGGCGTTGATTCTGGGGCGGTTGGTCTGATTGAGGTCGAGGATGTTCTTCGCAGATGTGGTCAACAGTGGTACGGTGCCCGCCCTGGAGAAGGTGCTTGCCTTCACCGAGGCCCGGCAGCGCATGCTGGCCGAGAACATCGCCAACGTGGATACGCCGAACTATCGCACGAAGCAATTGGATGTGGCCGCCTTCCAAGGGGCGCTGCGGACTGCGTTGGACGACCGCAGGCAGTCCGGATCGTCCCGAACTCGTCGCGGGGCGGAGTCGGAAGCGCTGTGTTTGCCGGCCAACAGCCAGTTTTGGCAGGATGACCAGGGCCGATTGGTCGTTCAACCCAGCGAGGTGCCGGCAGAGAATTTGTTGTTCCATGATGACACCAACGCCCGGATCGAGCGACAGATGGCCATGATGGCGGAAAACACGATGATGCATCAAGCGGCGACCGAGCTGTTACGCTCCCGCTTCGATGGGCTACTTAAGGCAATCCGTGGGCGAATAGGGTAAGAGGGAACGGGAGAGCGGGAAGCCAGGCAGAGGGTCGTGAGTTAGGTGTGGCGGATTTGAGATTGGGGATTTGAGATCTGAGATTTGAGATTGCGGATTTGGGATCTGGGATTTGAGATTGGGGATTCGGGATTAGCGGTTTTGGGCTTTCGCATGGTCCATTTGCGGATCTGGAATCTGAGAGGTTCGAGCGGTGTTCGGTAGTCTTGATATCAGCACGTCGGGTCTGGTGGCTCAGCGGATCCGGCTGGATACGATCGCGGGCAACATCGCCAACGCCCAGGCGACGAGCCGGGCTGATGGTCAGCCCGGGCCGTACAAGCGGCGGATGGCTTTGTTCAGCACGGGGGACGGGCGAGGCGGACCGGGCGTCCACGTGCGAGAGGTGGCCGAGGATCCAAGCCGAGGGCCGATGATCTACAAGCCGGAGCATCCTGACGCGATCCAGACTGGCCCACAGCGCGGGTACGTGGAGTATCCCAATGTGGACCACGCGACGGAAATGGTGAATGCGATGCTGGCCTCGCGGGCGTATGAAGCGAACGTGACGGCCATGGAGGCGACGAAAGATATGATTTCCTCCACGTTGCGGTTGCTGGCGTAAACGGCCGATGGTGACGGCCGGCTTGCGAAGCGTGGAGATCGTTGGGGCGATGGAGATTGCCAGGACCAGGGAAGTGAGTTGGTGGCGAGGTGGTTTGCGGCCGGGTGGGATGCCCGGCGTGGCATCGGCGAGACGTTCGCAGTGGTGGACAAGCCGATGCCGCACCGACTCGAGTGCCAAGCTGATTTGAGAGGGATTGCACGGTATGCCTGATCCGTTAAGCATTCAAGGTGTGGGTGCCGGCCAGCTATCTCCGGTGAGTCAACCGGGGGCGGCGGGTGTTTCCGGCACGGCGGGGGGCAAGTCGTTCAACGAGATCCTGCTGAACAGCCTCGACGAGGTGAACAGGTTACAGCAGGAGGCCGCCCAGGGGGTGGAGAAAGTCGCGACGGGTGAGACGGCCAACTTGGCGGAGGTCTTCACCGCCGTCCGCAAGGCTGACGTGGCCTTCAGCATGTTGATGGAGATGCGCAACAAGCTGGTTGAGGCCTATCAGGAAATTCAGCAGATGCGGGTCTGACGCGGGTTGTTTAGGTTTTCGAGACGGTGGCTGAGCGTGATGGGACCGTGGTCCTGTTCAACCGGAAGATGGATGCTTCCGTCAGCCAGCCGATGTATGGAGAGTGCAGGAAATGGAATTCCTCAGGAAACTCTTCGTTCAGACGCAGAGTCACCTCAAGGGGCTGACCGCTTCGCAGCGACTGGCCATTGGTTCATGTGCGGGGCTGATCGTGCTGGCCCTGTTGTGGCTGGTGAACTGGTCGGGCAGCCAGACGATGGTGCCGTTGCTTGATCAGCCCATGTCCGCCGACGAAATCGCGCCGATTCGCCAGCGGCTCGAGGCGATGCAGATCACGCACAAGGTGCAGAACGGCGTTCTTCTGGTGCCCGCCGACCAGGAGTACCAAGTGCGTGCCCAGCTTGCCCAGGCCCAGGCCCTGCCCCGCGACATCAGCTTGGGTTTCACTCGTCTGATTGAGAAGAACATGAGCCCGTGGCAGGACCTGACGGAGAAGGACTGGCTGCGGGGTGTGGCTTTGGGCAACGAGTTGGCCCGGACGCTCCAGTGTTTCGAGGGCATCGAGGACGCGAGGGTATTCCTTGACCGGACGGTAAAGCGGACGATCGGCCAGCCGCCGGTGGTTCCGACCGCGAGTGTGTTTGTCAAGCCGGCCGCGGGCGTGCAGTTGACCCGTGACCGGGTTTTCGCGATGGCGAACATGGTCAGTGCCGCAGTCGGCGGGCTCGATGTGACCAAGGTTCGCGTTGCCGACATGACGACCGGCCGGTCGTATGCCGTCCCGAGTCTGGAAGACACCCTGGCTTTCAGCGACCTCGAGGACCGGCAGAAGAAAGAGACCTACTTCGCCAACAAGATCCGCGATCTGTTCGATATTCCGGGCCTGCTGGTCGCGGTTCACGCGGCCCTCGATGAAGAGTCCACGCAGGTCGTCAAGGAGGAGCATGGCAAGCCGGTGATGGTGGCCGACGAATCCGAGTCGGAGACCATGGCTCGTGGCCAGCAGGCGGACGAGCCGGGGGTGAATCCCAACACCTCGGTGGCCATCAGTTCAGGCGGCAACTCCGAGAACATGGAGAAGAACCGGACGAAGAGCACCTTCGACGGCCGGGTGGATCGCACGGTCACCAAGACGGAGAAGCCGCGACACGGAATTCAGAAGCTCTTCGCGTCGGTCAACGTGCCGCGAAGTTACCTCGAAGCCATCTACAAGAAGGCCAACGAAGGCAAGGTGCCCACGGACGAGGAGCTGGACGCTTTGGCCCGCACGGAGCTGGACGTCAAGATTCGCAACCAGGTGTTGGGCGTGTTGGGACTGGGTCGCGGCGAAGAGGACCAGGTCAAGGTGGCCTGGATTCATGATGACGCGACCATCCAGCTCGGCGAGACGATGCAGGCGGGAACGACGGACGGCATGCTGGCGCTGGTACGGGTGTACGGTGGCAAGGCCGGCCTGGGTGCCCTGGCATTCGTCAGCCTGGTCATGATGCTGATGATGGTTCGGCGAGTCAGCGAAGGGCCGGTCCTGCCCGGTGAGGAGCCGCCGGCCCGCCAAGTGATCCATATCAAAGGCCGTCGCAAGGCGGATGAAGTGATGGAGATGACCGTGGGCGACGAGCCCGTAGGCGATGCGGAGGTTACGGGTGCGCTCTTAGTGGGTCGAGAGGTGGACGAGCACACGCTGCACAGCCAGGAGGTTGTCGGGCAGGTGGTCGAGATGATCAACGACGATCCGGAAACGACGGTGGGCATCCTGCGTCGCTGGATGGACACCGATCAGAAGTAGGCAAAGGTCATGGCCAAGAAGCTGAAATCAGCAGCCGCCGGTGGGGAACCCGAGCCGAAGGAATACTCCGGCTTGGCGAAGGTGGCGGTGTTCATGCTGGCGGTGGGACCGGAGACCGCCGGTCTGATCATGCGCCACATGGAGCGGGAGACGGTCGAGGATCTGACGCGAGAGATTGCCTCGCTCGGCGCGGTGACGACGGAGAAGAGCCAGGCGGTCGTCGAGGAATTCTACAACGTTGCTCTGGCGAAGCAGTATGCCAATGAGGGTGGTCTCGGGTACGCCCGGATGGTTCTGGAGAAGGCGTTGCCGCGAGACGAGGCCGCCCGGGTGATGGAGCAGATCGCTCACCAGGTGCATCAGCAGCCTTTCAGTTTTCTGCAGAAGGCCGAGAGCGAGAATCTGCTGACATTCATGCAGGATGAGCACCCACAGACGATCGCCCTGATTCTGGCCCATTTGCCGCCGAGCAAAGGCAGCGAGATCCTGGGCGGGTTGCCGCCGGCCAAGCAGATCGAGGTCGTCACGCGCGTGGCGAACATGGAGCAGACCAACCCGGAGGTTATCCAAGAGGTCGAGAAGGGACTCGAACAACGGCTATCGGGCATCGTTTCGCAGCAGTTCCAGAAGGTGGGAGGGGTTGAAGCGGTGGCCGAGATGCTCAACCTTTCCGACCGAGCGACGGAGAAGGGCATCCTGGAGACCCTGGAGGCCGAGGATCCCGATCTCGTGGAGCAGATCCGGCGACTGATGTTCGTGTTCGAGGACATCCTGCTGGTCAACGATAAGGGCATCCAGGCCGTGCTCAAGGAGATCGACCACGACGAGCTGGCTTTGGCTTTGAAGACCGCCAGCGACGACATGAAGGAGAAGATCTTCTCGAACATGTCGGAGCGTGCGGCCGTGCTGATCAAGGAGGAGATGGAGTACATGGGTCCGGTGCGACTCAGCGACGTGGAGTCGGCGCAGCAGCGGATCGTGGACGTGGTCCGCCGGTTGGAGGACGCGGGCGAGATCATCCTGCAAGGCCGTGGTGGAGACACGGACGTGGTGGTGTAGGACAGCGGAGGTCGGTGATTGAGTCGGCACTCGACGATCATCAAGATGGGTACCCAGCGGGCGGAAGCCATTGGCTGCCGGTCGTTCCAGTTGACGGATGTGTTGGTCGAGGCCCGGCAACTGGTAGCGGAGGCCCGTCGAGAAGCGGCGGCGCTGCGGGCTCGGGCTCAGCAGGAGGTGGAGACTCTGCGGGTTCAGGGCCGGGCGGAAGGTTACGAGCAGGGATTGAAGGAAGGTCGCGAAGCGGGTCGCGAGGAAGGGCGCCGGGAGGCGTTCGAGAAGGCCCGCCGCGAGTTCATGGAGAGCCAGGCGTCGCTGGTCGCCGCTTGCGGCCAGGTGATCGAACAGGTTGAGGCCGACCGGGCCGCCTGGGTTGCCTCGGCCAGGCAGGATCTGGTCGAGCTGGCGTTGTCCATCGCCCGGCGGGTAGCCCGTCACGTTGGCGAACGTGATCGCGAAGTCGTGCTCGCCAATCTCGACGAAGCGGTTCGCCTCATGGGCCGGCGTTCGGAAGTCACCATTCGGGTGAATCCGGTGGACGGCGAAGCGGTTCGCCAGTTTGCTCCGACACTGGTGGAGGTTCGCGAGGTGTGCCGGCATGTGCAGGTCGTCGAGGACGCCGCGGTCGTGCCGGGCGGTTGCCGGGTGCAATGGGGCAGCGGTCTGGTTGATGCCGACCTGGAGACGCAGCTTGACCGTTTGGCGGAAGCGTTGAAGAAGTGATGAGTGCTGAGTGATGAGTGCTTTTGCGGGTGAGATTGACCTGGTTGGCCGTGTGACGACTCCTGCCTTGATTGGGCGGGTGGTCGATGTCACGGGGCTGACCGTGCGCGTCGCGGGTCTGCCCGCGTCGATCGGCACGATGTGCGAGGTACGCTCTCACCGTGGATGCACTGAGGCCCAGGTTGTCGGTTTCCGCGACGACGAGGCGATCGTCATGCCGCTGAGGGACACTCAAGGTGTTGCTCGCGGCGATGTGGTGCGGACGCTGCCCGGCGAGGCGGTGGTGCCGTGTGCCGAGGCATTGGTGGGGCGGGTGGTCGACGGGCTCGGGCGGGTGATCGACAACGGACCGCCGGTGCATGCGGATGCCCAGTACCCGCTTTACACCAGCGCACCGCCGGCTTTGAGCCGGCCGCGGATCGACGAGCCGGTGGGCACGGGAATTCGGGCGATGGACGCTTTACTCACCGCAGGCAGGGGCCAGCGGCTGGGGCTTTTCGCGGGTACCGGTGTCGGCAAGAGCGTTCTGGTCGGGATGATCGCTCGGCACACCGACGCGGACGTTTGCGTGGTTGCCCTGGTGGGTGAGCGCGGACGCGAAGTCAACGACTTCATCGACAAGGATCTCGGGCCCGAGGGGCGACGCAAGACCGTCATGGTGGTCAGCACTTCGGATGAGTCGCCCGTGCTGCGTGTGCGTGCGGGTTTTGTGGCCACGGCCATTGCCGAGTACTTCCGTGATCGTGGCCGAGACGTGCTCTTGCTTATGGATTCCGTGACTCGGTTGGCGATCGCCCAACGGCAGATCGGTCTCGCGGCGGGTGAGCCGCCGGCTACCCGCGGCTACACGCCCAGCGTTTTCGCCCTGTTCCCGCAGTTGCTGGAGCGAGCCGGCCGCACCAAGCGAGGCAGCATCACCGGATTCTACAGCGTGCTGGTCGAAGGCGATGACATCAACGATCCGATCGGCGACACCATTCGCGGGATTCTCGATGGGCATGTGTGGTTGTCACGGTCGCTGGCCAGCCAGGGGCACTACCCGGCTGTCAGTGTGATCGACAGCATCAGCCGTGTCATGGTGGACGTGGTCGACGAGCGGCAAGAGCAGGCGGCCCGGACGGTGAAACGCACGCTGGCCATATGGAATGAGATCTCCGATCTCGTGAATATCGGCGCGTATGCCCCGGGCTCCAATCCGCAGTTCGATACGGTGATCGAGACTCGGCCGGCGGTCCTGGCTTTCCTGCAGCAAGGGATGCGGGAGCGGACCACCATGGCCGAGGCTCGCGAGCAGTTGCTCGCCCTGGCTGGGAAGATCGAGGAAACCCAGCAGCGACTGCAGAAGGGAGTAGATAAAAAGTAGCGCCCGGACAGCCAATCGGTAGCGGCCGCCCCCCGTGGCGGCCGGGCACCGCTGGGACAACCGAGCCCCGAGCGCAAGCGAGGAGGTACGAGCCCCGAGCGTAAGCGAGGAAGTACGAGTTCCGAGCGCGAGCGAGGAAGTGCGAGCCCCGAGCGTAAGCGAGGAGGTACGAGCCCCGAGCGCGAGCGAGTGGGACACGCCGGGGATGCGAGAAGTACGTCGCTGACGCGTTACGTCCCGTCGCTCGCACCGCGGACTGGTTGTCGAGGCAGAGCACTGCCACGCAGTGAGGTGGCTGAGGTTGACGGGAGTTGGGGAAACGATGAACGCGGTTCGGACGGTTTCTGCGACGAGCGTGTGTTTCGCACGAGGGTGAGTGATGGCCAGGCGATTCATATTCCGCTTCGAGACGCTGTTGCGGATTCGTCGCCAGCGAGAGGATGAGCACAAACGGATCGTGGCCGCGAGGGTGCGTGAGATTCAGAAGACTCGCGAACAGATGGCCGCCCTCGATCGCCAGATCCAGGATGAACTGCACGCGATCCGATCCGGTCAGCAGCCGGGCCAGATCGACATGCAGCAAGTGGTCCGGCATCGGCACTGGCTGGGTCGACTGCACAAGGCCGTGCTTGACGGGCAGGCCAGGCTAAGGTTTCTGGAGGCTCGTTTAGTTCAGGAACGGGCGGCACTGGCGGAGGCAGCCAAGCAATGCCGCATTATGGAGAAGCTCAGAGAGCGGCAGGAACTGCGGCATCTGCAGGAGCAAGAGCGGCTGGAGACGCGGGTCACCGACGATCTGGCCACCATACGGTACGTCTTTGACGCGCAGGCGACGCCATGATGAAGCGGCTCTATCACGGACTGGCGCTGATTGCCCTGATCAACCTCTTCGCGGTTGGCGGGCTGGTGGGGTATCTGTTCGCCAGCGGGCGGCTGAATGAGGAACGCCTCAACCAGATCGGCGAGGTCCTTCGGGGCGAGTATCCTCGTCCGGAGGCGGTCGCCACCCAGCCGGCAGAGCCGCCCCCGCCGCCTCAGAGTTCGCGTGAGGAAATCGCGACCATGCAGGCTCGGCGAGATTTTTACCAGCTTGTCGGCGAGCGACATCGACGCGAGTCCGCCGACCGGGCCGACCTCGAAGACTCCGTCCATCTGCGGATTCTTCGCCGCCTCGAGGAAATCGAGCAGAGAAACCAGGAGTTTCAGCAGCAGAAACAGGAGTTCGTCAAGCAAAGCGAGCAGGAGGGCTTTACCCAAGTCCTGGAAATGTATTCGACGATGGATCCCAAGCAGGCCAAGGACCTGCTGCGGCTGAAGGAAAAAGAGGCGGATGTGGTCAGGATCATCATGCAGATGGACCCCAACCGCCGCAAGCGAATCATTAACGCGTGCAAAACAGAGGATGAACGTCTCTGGATCGGGAGGATCCTGAACCAGATTGCGGAAGTGAACAAACAATAGGCGAACGGCGTGGATGGTCCGAACGCCTCCTGGATTGGAATTCGACATGACCCAGGTGGAAGCGGCGAACGCCGGTTCCGCGAGGCAGACCTCGCAGAGCCGGTTCACCGTGCTTGACTCCACGCCTGCTCTGCCCACCGGCTCGGGCGGCGCTGACCAGTTCGCGACCCTTTTGGCCCGGACCATCCAGTCCCCCTCGTGGCTGGCCTCCGTGCAGGAACGCTGGGGTGACCAGGTGGGCCCGGCTGCCCGACGGCTGCAGCAGTTGCAGGGCAAGACGGAGACCTCATCATCTCGATCCCGCGTCGAAGCTCTCAAAGACACGGCAGATAAGGCTCGGAGTAGCGCTGAGACAAGGGTAGATCGTTTTCGCGAAGTCGCTGATGTCGAAGCGCGACCTGACCGGCTGAAAGCCCAGATGGAAGATGGCGCGGATCAGGCCGAGCTGCCTGACCCGCTCGGGTCATCTCGCGGCGCAGTGGATACGGTCGAGGCGGACGCTGTCGATCCGTCCGCTCGTCCGGATGCGTCCGAGGTTCCCGCCGATGGCGAATCGCCGGAGTCAACGCCGGCTGGGCAGGGGCCCCTCGAGTGGTGCACCGGCTTGACGGCGATGCCTCTGGTCGGCGGGCCGGGGCAGTTCCTCACCTTCACGGTCGGCGCGGGTTTCCCCGGTAGTGCCATGACGCCGCCGGTCGGCGATGTGGCCGGGTTGCCGCCACAACCGGGGATGGCCGACTCGCTTGGTCAGACTGCGTCGGGCCAGGGTAGTGCTGCCGTCGCTGGAGGCACGCGGGTCGCTACGCTGCCCGGAACCGACACTTCCGCGGGGGGTGACGCTCAGGGCAAGGCATCGGCGGACGCCTCCTCCTCGGCAGCGTCGGTGCGCGCCGGCGAGGGAGGACAGAAGGCCAGCGGCACCGCGACTGACTTCCAGCAGATGCTGCAGCAGGTCGGACGGTTGCGAGGACCAGGCGGCGGAATTCAGAACCCGGCTAGCGGGACGCTCCTCCCCGCGGAAGAGACAGTCAAACTCAACGAACCGCAAGCCGCGACCGAACTCGCCCGGGTTGTGCGTTCGGCGATCGGCACCCGGAACTCCAGCATGGTTCTTCGACTCGATCCGCCCGAGTTGGGGCAGGTTCGAGTCGACGTGCGCATGCAGGATCAGACGCTGACCCTGCGGTTTCACACGGAGACACAGGAGGGATACGACGCGCTACGTGCCCGGCTGGATGACCTGCGGCAAACTCTCGAACAGCAGGGTGTCCAACTGGATCGGGTGGAGGTCGAGTTGCGGCAGACCGCTTCGCCGGGAGATGCCCGCCAGGATGGTTCGCAAGGTCAGCACCTGCCCACCGACAGCCATTCGGGCTTCGGAGACCTTCCCGGGCAGCACGGTGCCGACCACGGCACGCCTGCCCAGGGCCAGCCGGAACGCGGCAATTCGTACGAACATGACAGCCTGCCCGGTGAGCAGGCGGCAGAGCAGGATTTAAGGGCTGATGGCGGCGAGCGCCTGACGGAGTCAGGCGTCGACCTCATCGTGTGATGTGATCGATGACCGGGTTCCGGCTCGGCCCGGAGGGCGGGGCCGGAATCACATGGGACGCGGTAGGCTCGTCGTTGGCTACCCGTCCAGAGGAATTTGTCAATGTCTATTAGCGCGATCTCCAGTACCACGGCCAGTACCGATGCGACCGCCACGGCTTCCGACCTGTCGGGCTTGAGCGGAACGGACTTCATGGAGATCCTGGTCAAGCAGCTCCAGTACCAGGATCCTTTCGAGCCGATGGGCAACGAGCAGATGATTTCCCAGATGGCCAACATCCGGGAGCTGGAGATGAACACCCGGCTCACGGAGCGACTTGAGCAACTCACCGGTCAGCAGCGGTTCGGATCGGCGGCGGCTCTCATCGGCAAGTACGCCGTCGGCGAGATATCCACGGAAGACGGTACCGCGATCGGTGTCGAAGGCATCATCACCGGCCTGCGCTTCACGTCCGCGGGCGACGTCATCCTTGAACTGGATAGCGGTGATCTGTTGCCCCTGGCGTCCGTGGAACGTGTGGCGGATGTGAGCGACACAACCGCCACGTCATGAGTCTCCGTCGCTGCTTGGCGGCGACGGGACGCACGCTGTCGGAGAGTGCCACCGAGTGCCGTCACAAGAAGACGAGGTCGCGTTGCTCGCGGCAAAGCCAAGAGAAGTTCGAGAAGTGTTTGTACCACCGGTTCAGCCGGTGAGCGCACAGGGTTGACAGCCCTTGCCATACTCTGGGAGGTTGCTATGGGACTGACTACCGCCATGTTCACCGGCCTGACAGGCCTGAACTCCAATCAGTACATGATCGATGTGATCGGTAACAACGTGGCCAACGTGAATACCACCGCGTTCAAGGGGAGCCGGGCCAACTTCGAGAACCAATTCTCGATCATGCTCTCGTCGGGCAGCGGTCCCGGGGCCACAAGCGGCGGGGTCAATCCCTCTCAGGTCGGGATGGGCTCGTTGCTGGCCGGCGTCCAGAAGAACTGCGTCTCCGGGTCCATCGAGAGCACCGGCTATCCGACGGACATGGCCATCGAAGGCGCGGGCTTCTTCATCGTCAAGACCGGCGACGGCGATACGGGCTACACCCGTGATGGGTCCTTCAAGCTGTCCTCGGATAACGTGCTAACCACCTCAAGCGGAGCCTTCGTCCGCGGGTACGGCGTCGATGACGACTACAACATCGTGCGGGGGCAACTGCAGAACCTCGAGATCCCGCTGGGTACTGAGAGTACCGCCCGTGCGACGAGCAACGCCCAGTTTGACGGCAACCTCAACGCCGCCGGAAGCATCGCCACGCAAGGTACGATCCTTCACTCGCAGGCGATGCTCAACGGCAGCAGCACCGGACCATCCGCCACTGCCGACACCTTGATGGTCAATGTCCACGACGCGGAATCGGTCATTCCCCTCTTCATCGAGGGAGATGTGATCACCGTCAAGGGGGCTCGCAAGGGTGATTCCGGTGGACGGCAGTTGCCCGAGGCCAGCTTCACCGTCGCCGCCGACAGCACGCTCGGCGACTTCGCCGCATTTCTCAACGACACCTTGGGCATCAACGACGACGAGGCCGTGCCGGGCAATCCGGGAGTGCGCATCGGCGAGGAGGGCGACGAGGCAGGCAAGATTATCGTCGAAGGAAACGCCGGCCTGGAAAACGCCCTGACCATCCGCCTGGCAGACATTCAGGTCACCAATCCGAACTTCAACGCACCGTTCAACTTCAGCGAACAGCAGGCCGCCAACGGGGAGAGCGTCTTCACTACCTTCATCGCCTACGACTCACTGGGGAACGCCGTTTCGGTGGACCTTTGCTTGACCTTGGACGAGAAGACCAACCTGGGGACCACTTGGCGGTTTTACGCCGAGAGCCACGACGACACCGATTCGACACCAGTCCTTGGTCCGACCGGCACGGTGACCTTCGACAACAACGGCATGATGACCAACGTGACCAATGACACCCTGAGAATCGATCGGAAAGAGACAGGGGCCTTGACCCCGATGCAGGTGACCTTGGATTTCTCCGGCGTCAATGGACTTGCCGCCCCGTATGCCGCCGAGCCGTCCAGCCTGGTCATGCGGACGCAGGATGGCTACGCGGCCGGCACGCTGACGAAGTTTGCCGTGGCTGCGGACGGTACCATTGTGGGTACGTTCAGCAACGGACTGACCCGCTCCCTGGGGCAGATCGCGCTGGCTACCTTCAGCAATCCGGAGGGACTCATCGCCGACGTGAATAATGTTTACCGTATTGGCCCCAATTCGGGCCAGCCGATGATCACCACGGGCCAGACACTGGGGGCCGGCACGATACAGGGAGGGGCCCTGGAGCTCAGCAACGTCGATTTGACGCGCGAATTTATCGGACTTATCACCGCCACGACCGGTTTCTCCGCCGCCGGCAGGGTTATCTCGACCTCCAACGAACTTCTCAATGAATTGCTCCTGATAGCCCGATAAGTACGGGTGCCGGCAGGTCTGTAGCGTGGTTCAGACGCGCTGATCCACTGCGGTGGCAAGACGCGGGTGGGCGTCCGGTGGTCGGACCGGAGATCGCCGCATCCTCCTTGGCATTCAGGCCGCTGCTGCGGCAAGGCCGGCAATGCGGTACGGCAGGGGACCACGCGGTTGGTGCCCATGACTGGGGCAGGTGAACGACTTTGATCTCGCTGACGCGACTGAACAACACGCGGTTCGTGGTAAATGCTGAGATGATCCGGACCATCGAGGAGCGGCCGGACACGACCATCGTGCTCGTCAACGGTGAGACGTTCATCGTCCGCGAACCCATGGACGAGGTGGTCGCCAAGGCGATCGAGTACGGTCGGATGGTCCGCATGTTGCCTCGGTGAGGTGACATCGCCGCGGTGAAACGAAGTGGGGTGGTGTCTCGGCGGTTCGGGCGGAAGAGGTGGTAAATGACCGGACGCGGCGGGTCGATGAGAGGATAGACGGGCAGGATGCCCGGCGTCCGGTAATCGCCTCCGCGGCTGGTTTTGTGGTTGAAGGGAGCGTTGGATTGATTGACCGGGCGACGGTGTTCGGGTTGGCAGCGACGCTGTTTCTGCTGGCGGTGGTGATCGTGGCGGGAGCAGGCTGGGAGGCCCATGCTTTCTGGCAGACGCCGTTGGTTGCGCTGGTGCTTGGCGGGACGCTGCTGACGACCGTGATGGCCGTACCGGGAGCCCGGTTCCGGCCGCTGGTGCGGCTGATTCGGAACGCGTTCTACGTTCGAACGCGTCCGCCCGCCGAACTCGTGGTCCTGCTGGTCGCGATGGCGGACATCGCCCGGCGGGACGGCTTGTTGGCCCTCGAGCGTTTGGCGGTGGGGCTGAACGATGACTTCCTGCGGCGCACGATGCGTATGGCGATCGACGGCAGTGAGGCCGCGACGATCGAAGCGGTGGCCCGGGCGGAGATGGAGAGTGTTGACCTGCGTCACGCGGCGGGCGCCGGCATGTTGGAGTCCATGGGGCGTACCGCGCCGGTTTTTGGCATGATCGGCACACTGATTGGGCTGGTCATCATGCTGGGGCGGATGAACGATCCGGGGAACATCGGCCCAGGGATGGCGGTGGCGATGCTGACTACGCTGTACGGGCTGGTGTTGGCCCATGTGTTCTGCTTCCCGCTGGCCCGCAGGCTGACGCATCGCAGCAGTGAGGAACTACTGTGCAGGACGATTACGCTCAAGGGTGTGCTGGCCATCCACGCGGGCGACAACCCGCGGATTGTGGAGCAGAAGCTTCGAGCGTACCTGCCGCCGGATGCGTTGGGTGAAGGCTCGCTGGCGGACGCGGCGTCGGTGAGAGAGGCCCTGCGTTCGCGACTGGTGACGCGTGACCGGGCACACGCATCGGAGCCCGCTGGTGTGCGTGGAGAGGCACCCGGCGCGGGTGTGCGGCGTCCGTCGGACTTGGAGGAGGCAGCCTGAGCATGGAGCTTTTCTGGCGCAAACGACTGGCGTCGGACGAAGACCAGGCGGCCTGGACGCTGCCGTTCGGCGATCTGATGGCTCTGCTGCTGGCGGTGTTCATCATGATCGCGGCGATGAGTGAATGGCATACCGACCGTCGTTTCCATGCGGTGGCTGGCGGGGTACGTACCGCGTTCGGCTTTGGCGCCCCTGCGACGGAAGCGGTGGAGGGTGCCTCGCGGGAGCGGTTGACGTTGGTCGAGCGGCTCGAACGGGCGGGCCTGGGTGTGGTATCTCAGGTGCGACTGGCGGGGGTGACGGGTCGGGAAGTGGCCTTGTGCCGGATGGTCGCCGAGCGAGAAGGCTTGCGGCTGATGCTCTTGGAGGACTCTTGCTTCGAGCCCTTCAGCGCGGTGTTGAAGCCGGCGGGTCGCCAGTTTGCGGCTGGCCTGGCTGAGTACCTTTCGGACGGAACCTCGCGTGTTCGCGTGGTCTGTGCCGTCGAGGGCGGCTCGCTGCCGGCGGACGCGATGTTCCGCGACGGATGGGATTTGGCGTACGAGCGGGTGCGCTCGGTAATGGCTTTGCTGGTCGAGGGTGGTGTGGCTCACGAACGGCTCGCGATAGAGGTGGGGACAGAGACCGAAGCGATTGAGGAAGGGCACGGGGCCGAGGGCCACCGTGGTTTGGAGATCGTCGTCGAGACCGAGCCCACGGTCCGTGCGACGGATAGGGTAACCATCGCCGATGGAGCGTAACGCATACTATGGCTGAGAATGACGCTGTTGAACAACTTGACGAGGCGCCGCCACCGAAGCCTTCCAAGGGTCGTGGCCGGCTGGTAGTCATCGGGGCCGTCCTGGGAATCATGGTGCTCGAGGCGCTGGTCATCTTCGTGTTGGTCAAGAGCTATGTGGCTCCGACTCCACAAGATGCGCAGGCGATGGGGCCGGGCGGACTGGACGCGGCGGCGGGGCAGAAAGCGGTCCAGCCGGTCGAGGTCGAGGTCGTGCAGTTCAGGGCCCAGAACGAGAAATCGCAACGGGTCATGATCTACGACCTGACGATTTTCGCGGTGGTGGGGGCCGACAAGAAGGAGAAGTTCCAGGAACTCCTGGAACAGCGGCGTGGGACAATCCGCGATCGGTTCACGCGGATCGTGAGGGCGAGCGACCCCGCCAGGTTCCTCGAACCGGATTTGGCCACGCTGCGAGAGCACTTCCGCAATGAGTTGGGTGAGATTGCGGATGACCGGGAGCTGATTCAGGAGGTGCTGATCCCGGCGATCATGACCTATGCGGAAGGGTGAGGGAAGCGTGTGCGGTGGGGCGGGGGACCCGTCTGGCCGCGAGATTGCCTGGAGGGAGAAAGGCGGCGTCATGGAGGAGTACCCGCTGCAATGGCCGGCGACGAAACAGATGGCCTGCTGAGCCAGGCGGATATTGATGCGGCGATGGCTGCGGCGGGAGCGGCAGGCGATGATCCGCCTGCGGCCGCTGCGCCGTCGGAGGTAGATACCACGGGCTTGAGTCAGGAAGATATCGACGAAGCGCTGGCGTTGGCGGGCGAGGAGCCTCAGGCCGAGGATCCGTCGCCGGCTGCTGAGCCGGATACGCGTGTGGATTCCGCTGGCCGGCCGTTTGACGAGGTCGCGGCGGCCATGGCCGCCGCCATCGCGAGCGAACAGGCGGCGGCGCCACAAGAGGCCCCCAGCCCGGCTCCGATGCCGGCCGGTGCTCAGCGATTCGAGCTTCCCCCGTTGGATGGCGGCGAGCCCACGAATCCCGGCATGCAGGCGATCGACCTCCTCCGCGATGTGCAGCTCGACGTCAAGATCGAGCTGGGACGCAGCCGCATGTTGGTCGACGAGGTGCTGCGGCTGGGCGAAGGATCGGTCGTGGAACTGGACAAACTCGCGGGCGACCCGGTGGACGTTTTCGTGAACGATCGGCTTGTTGCCCGCGGCGAAGTGTTAGTGCTCAACGACAACTTTTGCGTGCGAATCAACGACATCGTACGGCAGGAGACGGACGAGGAAAACGCGAACTGAACAACGATGCCTGACAGGAGGCGGGGCGTGGCCGCGGTTCTCGGCCGGCGCCGTGCAGGTTGGAGACCTGTGCTCCGCATCCAGGCAGAGTGCCTCACAACGAAGACAGGTGCAGGATGCACGTTTGGACCAGGATGGTCGGTCGAGCAGGGTTGCCAGTCGCGGCGGGGATCGTTGCGGCTGTGCTGCTTGAGATGCCGGTAGCCTATGGGGCGACGGAAACGGATACCGTTCCGGCCTCGCGGGTTTCCGGCAGCCTTCTGCCACCGGCGGGCGAAATCCTCGAACGATTCGGCCCAGATCAGCCGGTCGCGGATTCGTCAACACCGACTCCATCCACTCCCTCTATCCAGACCAGTACGTCGACGACGCGGCCGGCTTCGGGTTGGCTGCTGGGGTCGTCCGGTTCCGATTCCGAAGGGAGCAGGGATACTCGTCCTGAAGAACGGCAGGTGGTTCAGCGGCGCGGTGGAGCAGGTTGGTCCGCGGGACGGAAGGCGGAAGGCTCCCCGATTTCACGGCAAGAGGCGGGAACGAGTTTCTGGCCAGGGTGGGAGGTGTTGCCGCTGGCCGTCGTCGTGGCTCTCATTCTGGGCGTCGCCTGGGTGATCAAGCGGTTCATGCCTGGCTCGCGGATGCTGACGGGCGCGGGGGTGATGGAGATCGTGGCCCGCCTGCCTTTGTCGGGCAAGCAAAGCCTGCTGTTGGTCAAGGTGGGGCGTCGGCTGATCCTACTCGGGGTGAGTGCGGAGCGGATCACGGCTTTGGATGTGCTGGATGATCCGGAGCAGGCCGCCCTGTTGCTTGGCGAGGCGGCAAGCCGGCGGTCGGACTCGATCTCGCAAGCCTTCGCCGATGCCTTCGGCCGGGAGACGCACCAGTATATGGAGCATGACAGCCCGAGCAACGACGCTTCGTGGGGGGCGGTTCGGGGCTTGCTCGAGAAGGTGCGACGGTTGGCGGGGCGTCAGGAGCTGATGGAAGCACGAAACGAGAAGTGAGGAGGTTTCCCCAGTGCCGGGGCGGCTTGGTAGCGGCCGCCGCCCCTGGCGGCCGCAGGATGATCTTGTAGCGGCCGCCGCCCCTGGCGGCCGTAGGATGATCCTGTAGCGGCCGCCGCCCCTGGCGGCCGTTGGGCGGCAAGAGGGTTGCGGGCGCCGGCCGCCACAGACGCAGGTTCCCACAGGGGGCGGTTGTTGTAGAGAAGTGCCGTCGAGGGCTGTTGGACTGAGTTCGTGCCCTCGGGTGACAAATGGTTCCAGGCGGCGTGGCGGAGTCGCGCGGCATGTGTAAGGCAGGATGCTTCAGGTGGCTGACGTCGGCGGCGCTGGTAACAGCGCTGGCCTCGGTAGCTCTTGCACAGCCTGCGCCGCCGTCGGTGCCCGCCGAGGCGGTGGAAGACCCGATCGACAACTCCGCGTTGCAGATCCCCGATCTGACCCGGGTGGTGCCGACGGCCGAGACCCGCGAGGGCCTCAGTACCACACTCCAAATCTTCATCATCATGACGGTGCTTATGCTCGCACCGTCGATTCTGGTGATGACCACGAGTTTCACGCGCATCTTGATCGTACTCGGGCTGGTGCGGCAGGCGATCGGGACCCAGCAGTTGCCGCCGGCACAGATCCTCGTCGGGCTATCTCTGTTCCTGACCTTTCTGGTGATGGCCCCGACCTATGAGAAGATTCACCGCGAGGCTCTTGTACCATGGATGAACAACGAGCCGGAGATGACCCAGGCCCGGGCGGTCGAAGTCACCAAGGGGCATCTGCGGGACTTCATGTTCGCCCAGATCGAGCGTGTGGGAAACGAAGAGGACATCTTTCTGTTCCTCGAGTACCAGCAATGGGAGCAGGTGCCGCTGGACCAGGAAGTGACGCGGGCGGACGTGGATTTGGTCGTCCTGGTGCCGGCATTCATTCTCAGCGAGCTCAAGACGGCGTTCGTGCTGGGTTTCCGGATTTACCTGCCGTTTCTGGTCATTGACATGGTGATCGCGACGGTGCTGATCTCCATGGGCATGCTGATGTTGCCGCCGGTGCTGATCTCGCTGCCGTTCAAGTTACTGCTGTTTGTTCTGGCGGACGGGTGGCATCTCGTCGTGTCGTCGTTGCTGGCGGGTTTCGCGTGATCGCGGTGCGACAAAGGGGCAAGGCGTTCGATGGATGTAAATCAGGCATTGGATCTGGGACGCGAGGCGCTGCTGATGGTGTTGTTGATCTCGGCGCCCGTGATGGGCGTCGGGCTGATCGTGGGCCTGACAGTTTCGCTGTTCCAGTCCATGACCCAGTTGCAGGAGCAGACGCTCAGCTTCGTACCCAAGATTCTGGCGATGGTGGGGCTGACGCTGGTTCTGGTTCCGTGGCTTGCGGGTCGACTGTTGGAATACGCCCGGTTGCTGCTGGGCGAGAGTCCATTTTAGGGGACAAGTGCGGATGACGTTCGTTGGCATTGGCTGGCAGGCGGCGAAAGGATCACAGCCGCCGGCCGCCACGGCTCGGCTGAGCTCGCCGAAGTCGGGGGGCGGCCGCTACGAGGGGCGGCCGGTACGGGGGGCGGCCGCTACGCAGGGCGGGCGCCACGGAGGACGGCCGGTAGGGGTGTGGGAGTTGCGTGACAGCGCGGTTTAGAGCTTTCGCTTGGGTGTGCATGGATGCCATGGGGATTGACCGAGATCTATGTTGTCTTGCCGGCCTATGTGCTGGTGCTGAGCCGGGTGGCTGGCTTGATGCTGGCGGCCCCGTTCTTCAGCGGGGCGATTCTGCCTACACGGCTGAAGGTTCTGCTGGCGGCGTCGATCGCCTTGGCGGTATTTCCGGTGACCATCTCGCGGTTAACCGTGCCGGTGACACTGATGTCGGCCGCGGCAGGGCTGCTTGGCGAGCTGGCCGTCGGCCTGCTGCTGGGGATGGGCGTATCGCTCGTGCTGATGGGCGTGCAGTTGGGGATTCAACTGACCAGCCAGCAGGCGGGTATGGCCCTCGGCGAAGTGTTCAACCCCATGCTGGAATCGAATCTGCCTGTCGTAGCCGAGCTGTACTACTTTGTGTCGATGGTGATTTTTCTCGCGGTCGGCGGGCACCGGGCTTTGGTCAGAACGCTGTTGGACAGTTTCGAGGCTGTCCCGCCGCTGGGCTTCGTGGTGTCCGAGGGTGTGGTAGCCTTGCTGACCGATCTGATGATGGTGTCGTTCACCCTGGCGATTCGAGTGGGCGGGCCGATGATCATCGCTCTGCTTCTGGGCTTGATGACCCTGGGTTTTCTCTCGCGGACGATGCCGCAGTTGAACATCCTGACTATCGGCTTCCCGATCAAGATCGCCCTGGCTCTGCTGGTGATGGCTTTGACGATCATGTGGCTCGAACCGCTGTTGCTGCAGGGACTTTCGTTAGCGGTGGACGCGGTGCGAGAAGGTATGGGTATGGAGGGGTTGTACTAACCCCTGAAGGCTAAGGCGGTATGGCGGATACCACACAAGACAGGACCGAGCCCGCAACCCCGCGTCGGCGGGAGGAGGCCCGCAACCGAGGCCAAGTGGCCAAGAGCTCCGATCTGACCGCGGCGATCGTGCTCACGGGCGGCATGATCACGCTGTACATGTGGCATGAGACGCTCGTGGGGCGTTTGGTGATTCTGATCCGCAACTGTCTGGGCGAGGGCGGCACGGCCACAGATCCGGCGGCCATGGTGCCTACGTTGGTCGTGGCATTTCAAGTGATGGGAAGCCTGGTCTTGCCGGTCATGCTGATCGTGATGGTGCTCGCTTTAGCGGCGTCCTTCGCGCAGGTGGGGGTGCTTTTCACCGCCAAGCCGGTCACTCCGTCGCTGGAGAAGGTGAGCCCGCTGGCGGGCATGAAGCGCATGTTCAGTGCGCGGTCGGTGATGCTGCTGGTGATGGGGGTGGCCAAGATGACAGTCTTGGCCGTCGTCGCTTGGTGGACATTGCGGGGCCGATTGGACGCTCTCGCACACTGTGCGTTTCTGTCGCACCTGGCCATGGTCGAGCTGATGATTGATCTGCTGTTCACGCTCTCGATTCGGTTGACATTGGCCTTGCTGATTCTGGCGATCATCGACTACGTCTATCAACGTTGGAAGATGGAACGCGATCTGCGTATGACCCGGCAGGAGGTGCGAGAGGAACTCAAGCGGATGGACGGAGATCCGCATCTGAAACGAAGACGTCGGGAGATGCAGATGCAGCTTGCTCTGCGACGGATTCGGGCCGCGGTGCCCAAGGCGGACGTGGTCGTGACGAACCCCACGGAGTTCGCCGTGGCCATCCAGTACGACTCGCGGACGATGACCGCCCCGAAGGTGACCGCCAAGGGGGCGGATTTCCTGGCGGCCCGCATCAGGGAGTTGGCGATCGAGCACGGCGTGCCGATCGTCGAGCGACCGCCTTTGGCTCGGGCGATCTACCGTACGGTCGAGGTCGGGCAGGAGATCCCCGCCCAGCTGTACCGGGCTGTCGCGGAGGTGCTGGCTTATGTGTACGAGCTGGCGGGACGCGGGTATCGGCGCAAGCCGGCCGGGTGAGAGAGGGGAGGAGGAAGGCTAAAGGCCAAGGGCTGGAGGATGAAGGTTGAAGACTGAAGACTGAAGGATGCAGACTGAAGGATGAAGGCTAAAGGCTAAAGGCTGAAGGATGAAGGCGGAAGACAGACGAATGACGGAATGCGCCAACGAGCCCGGAGCGCGAGCGACGGAATGCGCCAACGAGCCCGGAGCGCGAGCGACGGGATGGTGGAGCGTCAGCGACGTACCCTCGTGTTCCGGGCGTTACCCACTCGCTCGCGCTCGGGGCTCGTTACCCACTCGCTTACGCTCGCGGCTCGTTACCCGCTCGCTCGCGCTCGGGGCTCGTTTGCCGCTCGCTCGCGCTCGGGGTGCGGGCTACGCGATACGCCAACGAGCCCGGAGCGCAAGCGACGGGATTGTGGAGCGTCAGCGACGTACCCTTGTGTTCCGGGCGTTACCCACTCGCTCGCGCTCGGGGCTCGTTTGCCGCTCGCTCGCGCTCGGGGCTCGTTTGCCGCTCGCTCGCGCTCGGGGCTCGTTTGCCACTCGCTTACGCTCGCGGCTCGTTACCCGCTCGCTTCCGCTCGGGGCTCGCTGGTCGGCGGCCTCGTACGAATACGAGAATGGTCGAGGTAATGGATGAGTAGTCCGGCATTACTGGAATCGCGGTCCGTCAAGTGGTTGGAGCGCAACCGCGGCATGATCCTGCCGCTTGGTGCGACGCTGCTCATTTTCGTGATGCTGCGTCCGCTGCCGACCTCGCTGCTCGACCTTCTTCTAGCGGGCAACATCACCCTGTCGGCTGTGGTGCTGCTGACGGTCATGTACATCCGGCATCCGCTGGAGTTCTCATCGTTCCCCTCACTGTTGCTGGCGTTGACCTTGGTGCGGTTGGTTCTGAACACCGCGACCACGCGACTGATTCTGACCAATGCGCAGGACGGCACCGCCGCCGCCGGGCACGTCATCGAGGTGTTCGGCGACTTCGTGGCCGCCGGCTCCCTGGCCGTCGGTATCATCATCTTCACCATTCTGACCGTCATCCAGTTCGTGGTGATCACCAAGGGTGCCACCCGCATCGCGGAAGTAGCCGCCCGCTTCACCTTGGACGGCATGCCCGGCAAGCAGATGGCCATCGACGCGGATCTCAACGCCGGGCTGATCAACGAGGCCGAGGCCCGCCGTCGCCGCGAGGAGATCACCGCCGAAGCCGACTTCTACGGGGCCATGGACGGTGCCTCGAAGTTCGTTCGCGGCGATGCCATTGCCGGGTTGATCATCACCATTGTAAACATACTGGGTGGCATCTATGTAGGCATGGTCGAGCACGGCATGCCGATCATGGAATGCCTGCGGGTCTTCTCCAAGTTGACCATCGGGGACGGGCTTGTGGCGGCGATACCGGCGTTCATCACTTCGGTGTCAGCAGGTATGCTGGTCACCCGCAGCAGCAGCAAGAGCAACCTGGGCGAGGATATGTTAGGCCAGTTGACCGCCCGGCCGATCGCCCTGATTCTCGCCGCGGTGTTCCTGGGATTTCTGTCTTTGACGCCGCTGCCGAAGCTGCCGCTGTTGTTGCTCGCGGCGGGTTGTGGCGGCGTGGCGTTCTTTCTTTCAAGTGCTCGCACGGCGGATGCCGCGGCGGTTGCCCTCAAGGCCAAGCAGGAAGCCCGCAAGCCTGAACGCGTCGAGACCTTGCTGGCGGTCGACCCCATGGAACTGGAAGTCGGGTACGGCCTGATTCGGCTTGTGGACCGCAAGCAGGGAGGCGACCTGCTGGATCGCATCACGAACATCCGGCGGCAGATCGCGACCGATCTGGGTATCGTGGTTCCGCCGATTCGTGTGCGCGACCACCTGCGGCTCGAACCCAATCAATACGTGGTCAAGGTGCGCGGCGTGGAGGTGGCCCGCGGTGAGTGCATGCCCGGGTACCTATTGGCGATAAACAACGGCATGGTAACCGCCCCCGTGGCCGGAATCGAAACGGTTGAGCCTGCGTTCGGCCTCCCGGCCCTGTGGATCAGCGAGGAACTCAAGGCCGACGCCGAGCAGCGAAGCTACACCGTAGTGCCGGCCTCGAGCGTGTTGGCCACCCATCTGACCGAGGTCGTGCGGCGCTATGCCGACGAGTTGCTGACGCGCGAGCAGACCCATCGGCTGCTGGACACCCTGAAGGAGAAGTCGCCCAAGGCGGTCGAGGACGTGGTGCCCGAGGTCGTCAAGGTGGGCGAACTGCAGCGGGTCCTGCAAAATCTGCTTCGCGAGCGAGTGCCCATCCGCGACCTGGAGACGATTCTGGAGACCCTCGCGGAGTGGATACCCCGTACACGCGACCCGGACATTTTGACCGAGTATTGCCGAAATGCTCTGGCGAGAACGATCTGCCAGATGTATAAAGACGAGCGCAATGTGGTCCGTGTCGTGACGCTGGATCCGAAGATCGAGGATTTGGTCAACGCTCACTTGGAGCGGAACGATCGCGGCGCGTTTCTGGTGCTTCCGCCGGAGGTGCAGAACCGGCTGGTGGCGGCGATCCGCAACCGGGTCGAGCGGGCTTCGACGAGTTCAGGAGGCCAGACGGTCACGATTCTGGCTTCTCCGCAGATCCGTATGTGGATGCGACGCCTGATCGAGCCGGCTCTCCCGCATGTGCCCGTTTTGGCGTATAACGAAATCGTTCGAGGCATTGAGGTGCAGTCCTTGGGATTGGTGGTGCTGACGGATGGACCTGAAGACCTACCAGGGTAGTTCCATGGCCGAGGCGCTCGAGCGGGTCAAAACCGACCTGGGCGCCGACGCGGTCATTTTGCACACACGCACAGTCAGACGCGGAGGCGTGCTGGGTGTGGGTGCCCGAAACATTGTGGAGATCACGGCTAGCCGCGATCCGCGACTGCTGCCGGCCGCTGAACGGCGCGCGATGGCAGGACGGGTCAGCCAGGTCGGTCGGAACGATCCACCGTCCGGCGATCGGCTTCGCGACGCCTCGGCGGAACGCCTGGTTCGGGACCTGTACAGCGCCCGACCCACGTCCTCGAGCGTGGCGACGCGTGCCCCGAGATCGGTGCCCTCGGTTCCGGCAGCTCCGCCGCGTCCGTTCGGTGACCTCGGAACCCAGGCCGCCAATCTGCAGAACGAGATCAACGAGATCCGAGCGATGGTGCGCGAATTGCTGAGTCGACCGGTGGTCAACGCACCGGTTGGACATCTGCCGGACCTTGCCCCAGACGTGCCCGAGATTCCGGACGAATTGCGGGATTACTATACCCGCTTGCTGCAGAACGCGGTGGCGGAGGAACTCGCTCACGATGTCATCCAACGTGCTCGGCAGCGGCTCGATGACTGCCGGGCCCGCATCATGGCTGGTGTGGCAGGCAAGCTGGATGATGCCCAAGCGGACAAGCGCGTACGCGACAAGTTGCGAGATCTCATTCCCGCGGTGCTCATGGAATCGATCGAGCGGATGCTGCCGGCGGCGGGCCCGCTCGAGGTCGGAGCCAGTGATCGCGGCAAGGTCGTCGCACTGGTCGGGCCGACGGGCGTCGGCAAAACCACCACCGTGGCCAAGCTTGCGGCACACTTCAAGCTTCGCGAAGGCCGAAGCGTCGGCCTGATTACCATCGACACCTACCGCATCGCGGCGGTAGATCAGTTGAGGGCCTATGCCGACATCATGGCTTTGCCACTCGAGGTGGTCTTCACGCCTCAGGAGCTGGCGGAGGCCATCAAGCGGCTCGGCGATTGCGACCTGATTCTCGTGGATACGTCGGGGCGAAGTCATCGTGACGCCCAGCGATTGGCTGACCTTCGTCAGTTCCTGGACGCGGGTAGAGCGGCGGTCGAGTCTCAGGCCACCGAGGCGCAAACCCCCGCCGGTGCGGACGGCACGTCCGTGCAACAATCGTCCACCAAACGTTTCGAGGTCCATCTGCTGTTATCATGCACCGGGCACCGCGACCAGTTGATCGATGTGGCCGAGCGGTTCTCTTCGCTGGGCGTGGATGGCGTCGTGTTCACCAAGTTGGACGAGGCGGTGGGGGCGGGCGTGGTGCTGAACGTGGCCACCCGGCTCAAATGGCATATGTCCTATCTGACCACGGGCCAGGAAGTGCCGGATGACATTGAAATCGGGCATCGTCGCCGGATCGCGGAGCTGTTGCTCCAGCCGGCAGGTGAGACCGCTTCGCCTGGGCGTTCCGGCGAAGCTCAGACATCGTGCGTGGATCAGCTCGCGTAGGCCCTGATCGGTCGGGGGCGACGACCGGAGGCCGCGATGGTCCGACATGACGATTCGGGGGACTTGCGGGATCAGGCCAGCCGTCTGCGCCGCATGATGGCCGGCGATGCCGAAGTCGATGCTGCGCGGCGATCGGCCCACGCCCTCGCGGTGGTCAGCGGCAAGGGCGGCGTGGGCAAGACCTTCGTGGCCTCGAACCTCGCGATTGCGCTGGCGGCACGGGGGCACCGCACCATCCTGTTCGACATGGACATGGGCCTAGCCAACGCGGACATCGTCTTGGGCGTCGAGCCCGTAGGTACCTGGTCCGATGTTTTGAGCGGTCGGCGGGCGCTGGATGAGATCATCGTCGAAGCGCCGGGCCATGTCTCGTTCGTGCCCGGCTGCAGCGGTGTGACGGAGCTGGCCAACCTGTCGGAGTTCGAGCGGCATCGGTTGCTGGCGGCAATGCGGCGGGTCGAGGCCCGCTACGATGTGATGGTTCTGGATTGCGGGGCGGGTATCTCGCGAAACGTGGTCGCGGTGGCCGACTTGGCGGATACCGTTTTGGTCCTGGCCACGCCCGAGCCGACCGCGCTCACCGACGCCTACGCGATGATCAAGACCTTCGCCCAGGAGAGGCAGTGGGGCTCGTCCGACCGTGCGGCTCTCGCCTCGATCGGGCTGGTGGTCAATAACGCGATCAGCCGGCGCGAGGGTCGGGATACCTACGAGCGATTGGCCGGGGTAGCCGCCCGATTTCTGCATCTGCCGGTGGCCGATTTGGGCTACATTCTGCGGGATGACCATGTCCCGGCCGCTGTTCGGCAGCGGCGGCCGGTGATTCTGGGCTATCCGCGTTGCTCGGCCAGCAGTTGCCTTCTCGCTTTGGCGGGGCGACTGTCGCGGGAGATGGGCCGACCCGAGGCCAGCCAGAGCCTGTTTTATCGGGTCATCAATCTGTTCGTGTGATGGATCGTGGCCGGGCCAACAGAGCCGCGACCGTCAGCGAGCGGTCGGTGGCGGATACCGTTCCCTGACGGTCGCCGCTCTGGATCATCCCGATCCGGACAGCGAGGTCGGCGAGGCAAGACGACCGGGCGTCTATTTTGACCTCAACCCGACGGCGTCGTTTGCCGTTACACACGGGTTGAACCTCAGCGACAAGGATGTTGCGAGATGGTGAGACTGAGCGGTGCTGCATTGGGGCTTCTGGCCTTCTCCGTGGCGATCATCCAGGGACTGGCGGCAGGCAACCCGGTGGAAGTGATCTTGGGCCGGGCGATCTGGGCGCTGCTGCTGTTCTGTGTGCTGGGCCTGATTGTGGGGTATGTCGCCCAGCGCGTGCTCGATGAGCACACCGTTCGCCGCCACGGCGAGCTGTTCAAGGAGGTCGAGGAGGCACCCAATGATTCAGAGCCGCCCACCAAGCCCGATCAGCAGGCTGGGTCCCAGGTCCGTGCAGCAGGTGCCACCGAGCCCCTGCCCAACCGCACCGTGCCCGCCGGTTGATCCATCCTGATCCGGGGAGATCACGATGGCCGAGCCGCAAGATGACATTCAGCAAGTCTGGATCGATTACAAGAAGACAGGGGATCGACAGCTCCGCAACCGACTGATGGAGCACTACTGGCCGCTGGTACGATACACAGCCGACCGTATCTCCGCCAAGCTGCCCAGCGAGGTGGACGTCGACGACCTGATCTCCGCGGGAATCTTCGGGCTGATCGATGCCATCGAGGCCTTCGACATGGCCCGGGGGGTCAAGTTTGAGACTTACTGTTCGCCGCGGATTCGGGGGGCGATCCTCGACGAGCTCCGCACGATGGATTGGGTGCCCCGGCTGGTGCGTAGCCGGGCCCACAAGTTGGACGCCGCCACCAAGGCGCTGCGGGCGGAACTCGGCCGATTGCCAACCGACGAGGAAATTGCCCATAAACTGGGGCTGAACCGGACTGAGTTCAACAAACTCATGCGCGACGCCAATGCCGTCACGCTCATTTCCCTGTCCCGCAAGTTCAACGACGAGGATTCCAGCCGCGAGTTGCAGGAAATCGACGTTTTGGAGGACCGCCAAAGCGAGGACCCGGTCCACGAGCTGCAGAAACGGGACATGCGCGAGCTGATCATGAGCCGCCTCACCCAGACGGAACGGCTCATTGTTGTCCTGTATTACTTTGAGCAGATGACCATGAAGGAGATCGGCGCCACGCTCGATCTCTCAGAAAGCCGCGTCAGCCAGATGCATTCGAGCATCCTCAACCGTCTGATCCAACAGTTTGGGCTCAAAGACCCCCTTCCCCAGTACTGCTAACGCTTGCGGGCTGCCTCAAGCGGTCAAGAGAATATCCCTGCTGGTCCGATACATGAAACAGGCACTCGTGCTGTGCCCCGGCCGTCGGTCCGTGGTTTCTGCGGCGACGTTCCGATTCGGAGAGCCGGCTTCATGTCCGCCGTTCCGCCCAATTTGGTGGGGCCGATCTTGCAGAGTCACCTGATGCAGCGGCAGGTGGCTGGTGCACGCGACGCCGAGCGCGCCCAGGAGACCACGGCCCAGCGTCAGCAGACGAGTGCTATTGACGAGAAGGACTCAACAGTCGAGACCACGGACGGCGACACCCAGGTACACACCGACTCGGAAGGCGCCGGCAGCCAAGGCCGCGAGTCTTCCCATCCCGAGCAGCCGTCCGAATCCGCCGAGGACGAAACCCGCGATTCCACCGAGCAAGGACGGCTCATCGACCTGGAAGCCTGACCGCCGAAAAATGGTGTCAGGATGATTTTTTGAGGGGCGTGCAAGGGGGTGTCCGGCGTACCCCTCAGAAAATCATCCTGACACCATTTTCTGAGTGGTCAGCCGAAGGCCTTGAGGCCATTGGTCAGCAACCCGTTGATGAAGTCCCGGAGTTGTGCGGAGATCAGGCCATCCTGCAGGCTTCCTCCGATGTAGTTGTAGATGCCTGTTTTGAGGGCCTGGCTTGCCAAGTCGCCGCAGCCCGCGGTGAGTATGCATAGGCCGGCCGTCAGTATTGCCAGCAGAGGGCTTCGCCATGTGACGTGACGCATCTTCGGGTACTCCTTTGCGCCGGGTTTTCGACGATGGCCGGCGACGCGCGGGCATTATAAGGGCTCCTGACCTGGTTTGTCAGGGCCGGGCAGGGAGAATGGACAGATAAGAGATGGGTTCCTTGGCAAGGTCGCATTGACAGGCACCGGCGGCGTTTGGATAGTGATGCTCTCGTCGGGGGTGGGCTGTACCAGGCCCGGTGGGGTTTTTCTTTCGCGGAAGATGAATGGCCACGCAGTTGCACATCGATGAGGAATACCGCGGCGTTTTGGCGTCGGCCGGCTTGGCGGGTTTTGAGCAGGTCATGGCCGCGCGTATGGGTGCTCCGGTGAGCGTGCGAGGCGCCCGGAGCACGGTGCGGCTGACGGTGACCGTCGATGGCCGATCGCGGGAGCTGTATCTCAAACGCGCGTTCAAGCACGCGACGCGTGCTTTGCTGCGGGAGTGGCTGCGGGGCCGACGGCCGCAGGCTGAGCCGACGCGGGAGTGCCGGCTGGTCGCCCGGTTGTCGGCGAGAGGTATCCGGACAGCTCGCGTCGTGGCCTGGGGGGAACGCAGCCGCTGGCTGGGCCCCGTGGCGGCGTTCGCGATGTTCGAGGCCGTGCCGGGAGCCTTCTCGCTGGACGAAGTCCTCGAGGTTCGGCCTGGGTCGCCGCCGCTGACCTCCGTGCGACAGCGGAGACGCATTCTGGCCGACTTGGCCGAGCTGGTGCGGCGGCTGCATGACGCTGACTTGCGATGGCCCGAGCTGGTTGCCAAGCACATCCTGGTTGCGTTGCCGGCGTTAAGCGGCCCGGCGCCGCGGCCTGACGGGGGTGGCGCGGTGGGTGGGTCCGATCGCTGCACGGATTGCCCGCGGCTTTGGCTGGTGGGCGTGACGCGGATGCACGCGAGCGGCTCGGCTCGGTTGCGGGTGCGGAATTTCGTTTCCTTGTTGCGCTCGATACCGGCAGACAGTCTGAGCCGGGCGGATTTGTTGCGGTTTGCGTTTGCCTATGCCCGGATTGCCGATCAGCCCTGGCGGCAACAGAAGGAGGTTCTTGCCCGCGACTGGGGTTGGGCGGCGAAGCTGTGGGGGCGAGCGCGTCGAGAGGCGACCTTCGCGGGATCAGCGGGCTACGAGCCGGGCAGGTGCGTGAAGCTCGGCAGTATCCGGGTGGATGAGAGGTATCTGGCGTTTCTTGGCTCGCGTGGCGTCACCACGTTCGACGCCGTCTTCAAGTGGCAGCCTGCGGAGATGGCGACCGTCTCGGCGAACGGCTCGGGCGTGCGGTTCGAGCTTCCGGGGCCGGGCGACGAGCCAATGATTCTGCGGCTTTACCGCTTTGATCGTCCGCGTTTGGCGGATCAGTTCCGGCGAATCGTGGTGGAACGGGTGACCAGGAGTTCGGCGGGGCGGCTGTGGCGGAGAGCGGCGAAACTGCACAAGGCGGGTGTGTCAACGGCGTTGCCCGTGGCGTACGGTGAGAAGATGCGGGGGTGGTGGGAGCGGCGGAGCTTCGTGCTGTTTCGCGAGCCGCCGGGACTCAGCGTCCGCAGCTTGGCGGGGTCACCCGACGGCCGGCTCGCAACCTCGGCTCGCCGGGCAGCGGTGCGGCGATGCGGGGCTCTGCTCGGTCGGCTGCATAAGGCGGGGTTGCGATATGGCGGCAGGGCGGCTGACGGGCTGATATTGTCCGAGGTGGCAGCGGGGGAGTTGGAGCCCTGCTGCCCGGACCCGGGGGCCTTGGTTGCCTGTCGTACCGCGGATCGGTCGAGGGACGTGGCGGATCTGCTTGCCGTCGCGGGAGGCCTTGGGCTTAGCCGCACGGACCTTTTGCGGTTCGCGCGCCCCTACCTGGGCTCCGAGGCGTCCAAGGCCGGCGTCAGGTCATTGATCGAGGAAACCGGGCGTGCGGCAGGCCACAGGTAACAACTTGCGCGGCTGAGTCGCCGGGCGCCAGGTCATATCAAGTTGCGTCCTTGAAGGTCCGATTATGATGTTGTGGTCTTATAACTGCCCGCCCCCAGAGCGCGCCGGCATGGAGCCGTACACGGTCGGGGAGGCATGCGGGAGACGACTGCGACGATGGCGTTCATGGCTAGCAAGACGAGCATATTATCGGGCGTTGCCATCGAGGATACGGCAGCGGCACCTTGCAGCGTCGAAGGAGCGATTTCCACGTTCCATTTTCGCGATGTGGTGGGCCTGCGCAATCTCCGCATGATGCATTTTCTGGAGCGGGTGGCCCTGCGTTTCAACCGGGCGGGTGTGCCGTTGATGGTGCTCAAGGGGGCGGCCCTGAATCTGACGCTGCATGATGACCCGGGCGCCCGGCCGATGGGCGACCTAGATCTGCTGATTCGGCCGGAGCATGTCCAGCAGGCGGTGCGGATCCTCGAGGCTCTCGGCTGTCGGTATGGCGAGCCGCTTCTGCGGGAAGACTTCTTCCCCCGTTTTCACTACGAGCGTGAGCTGAACGCTGGGGTGATTCACCCGGTGCGGATTGATCTGCACGTCCGACCGTTTCGACCGTTGCGATACGCGCGGATCATGCCCGCCGAGGCCTTCTGGCAGCGGGCACGGTCGGTGCGGATGGGCCGGGCGCGGGTGTTGGTGCCGTCGGTGGAGGAGATGCTGATCCACTTGGCGGTTCACTCCGCGGTGCACGGTCACGGGCGGGCGTTGTGGCTTGAGGACATTCGGCAATGGGTGGCCTGTCACGGGGACCGGCTCGACTGGCGTCGGCTGCTGGATACGGCGCGGGCGTGGGGTTTGACTTGGCCGATGCGGTCGGGGCTGCGTGCGGCGGCGGGTGAGGCGGGTTCGCTTGGCCCGGACTGGGTGTGGGCGGAGTTGGACGCGAAGCGGGCGGGCTGGCGGGATCGGCTGGCGTTGTGGCATGCGCCGCGCGATGCGATCTGTCCGTTCGGGCAGGTGCTGGTCAACGCGCTGTGCACACCGGGCCGGTGGTTCGTGCTGGCTTACCTGGCGGCGGTGATGTTGCCCGGGCGGACGCATATGGCCGACTGGTACCCGCGGCGCCACCGGGGCTGGTTGGCCACTGCGTACCTCTTGCGGGCGACGGCACCGGTGCTGCGTCGGATTCCCGGTCTGTGGGCTTGGTTGAACCGCGTGGAGACGCGTCCGAGCCGCGGCCAGGGCTTGGGCGTATTCGCGTTGGGCAACTTCCGGCCGGGCGAAGTGATCATCGGGGGCCAAGTGCGGTCTGATGGTGGGCGACTGCGTCATCTCACTCACTCATGCCGTCCGAACGCCCGGCTGGCGGGGGCGGAACTTGTGGCCCTCAAGACCATCCTGGCCGGTCAGGAAATCACCGTCGATCACGGCGAGCATGCGTGTTCTTGCCGCAGACAATCGGCGGAGGACCGCAACGAGCAGCACCGGTTTCGGGGAGACCGCCAACAAGTTGGCTCGGTCCAACGCCAACAAGTTGGTTCGGTCCAACGCAGCGACAATGTGTCTCGGTCCGGCAGATAGGAGGCCGATTTCGTGAACCAGCCACCCCCATCGCAGGATAAGCACGTACCGGCGGCATCGTTGACCACGTCGGCAGAGCACGCGTCGGCGGATCCACTGACCACGTCGGCAGGGGGCGCGTCGGCGGATTCGCGGGCGGTGCCGGCAGGGGGCACGTCGGCGAGATCGCCGGCGGTCCCGGCAGAGAAGGCGTCGTTGCCGCCGACACCGCAAAAGTCCGCCGCGTGCTCGGACACATCGGCTGCTGACGCGTCATCGGTGCGGACCAGTCGAAGGAGTTTCCTCGGTGGTGCGGGTCGCAAGGCGTTGTATGTGACGCCGGCGGTGTTGACGCTGGCGGCTCGTCCCGCGGCGGCCTCGGGCTTCGAATGCGGCTCGCAGTTCAAGCACACCATCGGTTCGCCCTGCGATGACACGGGGGCGGGCAAGGACTGCTGTCCAGTGGACCACTCTGGCACTCCGATGGACTGCGTTGACCCAGGCGACGGCAACAAGGTATGCACGGCACTGTAAAGGTGTAGACGGCTATGACCAGACTGAGTGTGTCTTCCGAGGCCATGAAGGCCTGCCGACAGGATGCCGGTGTCGGTCGCGTTGCCGGCCGAGCGTTGATTGCTCGTCATGGTTTCCTGCCGGCGGTCGTTCTGGCTCTGGTGGTACTGGGTGCTCTGCTAAGTGGCGAACTGGTCAAGCAGCATGACAACATCTGGGGCGATTCGGAGGCGAAGCATGGTTGGTGGGCCGGTTTGTGCGAGGCGGCGGCACCGCTGGGCCTGAGCTGTACGCAGGCGAGCAAAGGGCGTTGGTCGGAGATTCGCCTGCCGATGCCGGTCTTGGCCAGGGGGTATCGGCCCGGCTTGGGGATGACGCGGGTGCCGGTCGCCTTTCTGGGTTTGGCGTACTTCGTCTGTCTGGCGACTTGGTTCCTCATGGTTGGGGCAGGTTTGCCGCCCGGGGGGATCTGGCATCGCGTGCCGCTGGCTCTGACGGCGATGGGCGCTGCCGTGTCGTGCTTCTTCCTGGTGCTCATGGCGGCAGGGTTCGCCCCGCGATGCTTGCTGTGCGTGCTTGTGCACGGGGTGAATCTGCAGCTGACGGCGGTGGTGTGGGGATGGCGTTGGGGCAAGCGGGATACCGCCGAGGCCGGTGACTGTGTGAGGTGGTCCTCGGATCGCAGCGGTGTTGCAGACGCCGGCCGCCACGGGGGGCGGCCGCTACGGATTGGGTGGGATGGTGGTTCGCGGGTTGAGCGGGCCGACGGTTTGAGGCTTGAGCGGGGGCATTGGCTCCAGGCGATCCGAGCGATGGTGGTGGCGTTGGTGCTGGTGGGTGGGCTGTGGGTGTATCGCGGCGAGCACTTGGCGTTCAAGGAGCACCGGGCGAAGTTGATGCTCTACAAGACGCTGGTCACGGCCCTGCGAAACGACAAGGCCTTCCTCTTGCGCGAGCATCTGGCGGAGCCCGTGCAGTGGGCTCAGGCGGCCGTTGCGCTGCCGGTTTCTGATAACCCGCAACTGGTGATCTTCAGCGATTACGATTGCCCGAACTGTGCGTGCGGGGCCAATCGGATCGTGGACAACGCGCGGCAGGCGTTCGGCGAACGGCTCGAAGTGGTTGTGCGGCATTATCCGTTGTGCGGCACCTGCAATCCGCACGTTCAATCGACGGCTCGGGTCGGAGCCTGCCAAGCGGCATTAGCGGCGGAAGCGGCTCGCCTGCAAGGCGGCGAAGAGGCCTTTCGCCTGATGCACGAGCGGTTGTTCATGCGGCGGCAGGGGCGTGATCGCGAATCGCTGGCCCGGCTGGCGGAGGAGTTGGGGCTGGATCGCGAGCGGTTCCTGGCGGATCTGGAGGGCGACGCGGTGCGGCGGACTGTGGCCCAGCATGTGGCCCTGGCGCATGCCTGGGGGGTTCGCGGCACGCCGGCTTTGTTCTTCGAGGGCCGACGGGTGAACCGGCAGTTCGAGGGGCCTGCGTATTGGGAGGCGCTCGCGGAGAACTGGCGGCGGGATGACGGCACGGCAACCGCGCTGACGCAACGTGGGTTGACGCCGCGGGCCAGGAATGGGGGAGATGCCGATGGACGCCGATGAACATGGCGCGCTGGGGGCTGAGGCGTGCGAAGGCGTGCACGCGCTCCGCAGTGCTCGCAGAGCAGTGCCACACGAGGCGTGTGCGTGCGAAAGCACTGCTCAGAGAGCGATGGAGCGTGGCTGCGGGATGGGGATGGAGACGGAGATGGAGCCGCCGAGGTGGACGGCACGTGCGGCGGCGATCGCGGCGCCGCGTCGGCGGGCGGATCTGGTCGAGGATGAACTGGACGGCGAGGCCATCCTCTCCGACGTGCGGACGGGCGGTATTCATCGGTTGAACGAGACAGCGCTGATCGTGTGGCGGTGGTGCGACGGCCGGACGACCACGCTTCAGATCGCCCGGGGCCTGACGCGGCAATATGACGTCGGTCTGGAAATCGCGCTCGACCATGTCGAGCAGCTTCTGGTCTTGTTCGCCGAGGCCGGGCTGGTGGAGGTGGAAGCTTCCTCATGATCGCTCTGCGGCGTGAACCACGGGTGACTGCAAGCGGCTGCGAGGCGTGCTTCGCGATCGGGCCGGTGAGCGTGGTCGTGCGGAGCGATCTGCCCGAGATACTGGAGGATTTCGCTGGTCTGTATGCCGACGCTCGCGTCGATCAGCCGACCACCGAGCCGATCATCCGCATGGAGGTGCGGGCGGTGCGCTCGGGATGGATGCGGCCGACGCGCTACGAGATCTTCGGCGACGGTCGGTCGCTGTGGACCGCGGATCGGCCGCGCGAGGTGTTGCCCTACATCGAGTGGGGCATCAACTGGCGGGTGATCGAGCGTTGTCCGGGGTATGTGCAGGTGCACGCGGCGACGCTGGTGCGTGATGGGCAGGGTTTGCTGCTGGCGGCGGATTCCGGATCGGGCAAGTCGACGCTGGCGGCCGGTCTGCTGGCTCGCGGGTGGGGGTATCTGTCCGACGAATTCGCGCTGATCGATCCGGTCGACCTGAGCATGCACGCCCTGCCCAAGGCCCTGTGCGTCAAGGCGGGGGCGTTCGACGCGGTCCGTGAGATCGGCTTACCGCTGTGGCGTGGTCGGCACTACGTGAAAGCCCTCAAGGGTTGCGTGGGCTACATTCGCCCAGCCGACATCCGCCCCGATGTGGTGGCTGCGGCGGCGCCCATTCGCTGGATCGTCTTTCCGCAGTACCTTGCCGGCTGCCGACCGCGGTTGCTGCCTGTGTCGCGGGCGCAGGCGCTGTTCACGCTGGCCGCGGGCACACTCAATCGTCACATCTTCGGTCACCAGGCGGCCGCCATCCTTCGCCGCGTCGTGACCACTGCCTCGTGCTATCGGTTAGAGGCGGGGTCGCTGGACGCGACCTGCCGGGTGCTGGGTGAGTTGGCGGGGTAGCGGTGTCACTTGTCGCTCCTGGCTCGACGTTTGCTCTGCGGGATACGCCGTTGGCTATCGGGTTGCCGCCAGTCAGAGCCGCGACGGCAAGGGAGCGGTGCAGATCGACGACGAGGACTCTGATAGAAGATCGCTGGAGGGGGCTTTCCGGTAGCGGCCGCCCCCTGCCCGCCGCGCTGGAACGCCCCTTGCGTTATCCACGGGCCAGTTGGCAGAGGATCTCGCAGCCGCGTTCGATGTTCTTGTCGCTCGTGGCGTAGCTGAGCCGGAAGTGGGTATCCCGCTCGCTGAAGACCGAGCCGGGGATGATGAGCACGCGTTGGGCGATGGCCTGCTCCACGAAGGTGGTGGCGTCGGCGAACCGCTTAGGAGCCTGCGGGAAGAAGTAAAAACCACCGCTCGGTTTTGCGAACTCGAACGTGCCCGCCAGCAGCCGAGCCACGAGATCGCGCTTGCGGCGATAGTCGTCGACGTGTCCGCTGATATCCGCGTCGAGGGCGGCGAGGCCGGCGTGCTGCACCATGCTGGGGGCGCAGACGAATGTGTACTGCTGAAGCTTGGTCATTTCCTCGATGAGAAACTGCGGACCCGCCGCGTACCCCAGCCGCCAGCCGGTCATGCCGTAGCTCTTGCCGAAGCCCCGCAGCAGCAGCGTGCGGTGGGGGGCGTGCCGCAACGAGCAAGGACACTCGCCGTCGTAATTCAGCTTGTTGTAGATTTCATCGATCAGCAGGAGGATGTTGTGCCGCTCGGCCAAATCGGCTGCCTGCCGCAGCTCGTCGTCGGCGAGCACCACGCCAGTGGGATTGCTCGGGGTCGCCAACACCAGGATCTTGGTCCGCGGCGTGATCGCGGCCTCGTAGCGGTCGGCCCGGAACTTGAAGTCCGGATAGGTGTCCACAAACACCGGAACCCCGCCGACCAGTCGTGCCGCGTGCTTGTAGATCACGAAATAAGGGTCGCCCAAGACCACCTCATCGCCGGGGTCCAGGGCCGCCATCAGAGCCAGCAGGATTCCGCCGGACACGCCCGAGGTGATCAGCACGGGCAGGGGGGAGCCGCATTCCGCCCGGAGATCGGCGGCGATCCGCTCGCGCAATGGGGCGATGCCCTGTGTGACCGTGTACCCGTTCTGACGGCTTTGGATAGCCTGGATGGCCGCTTGTCGCACGTCAGGCGGCACGTCGAAATCCGGCTGTCCAATAGACAGGTTGATCGGGTTGGCGATCTTCGCACCGAGGTCGAAGACCTTTCGAATGCCGGACGCGTTGACGGCTCGGCTGCGTTGCGAGAGGAGTCGGTCGGCTGATAGCTCGCCCATGTGATGCTCCGCCAGGTGAAGCGAATTGCAGAGCCCGTCCGAACAGAGTACCGCCGGCCGATCATCGTCAGCCCTCGGAACCTGGGGCGGCTACTTGCCCTTGGCTTTGGCTTTGGTGTCGGGTTCGGCGGCCTTCTCGTCGGCCTCTTCCTTCTTCTTGACCTTCTTGCCAACGTGGAGATTGCGGTTCGCGACCTTCGGCAAACCGAACGCGCTTCGGTCGTCCCGCCAAGTTTCTTGATCCTGCAAGCGTTTGATTCGCTCCGCACGCGTCAGGACGTTACGGTGTCGCGCCAGGCTGCTGCCGATCTTCAATGAACGATCAATGGACATCGTCGCAAGCTCCCACTGAGCATCGCCGCCGCGTTCACGGCGGTCATTACCCGCAATCTTGTGGCATCGGCCCACCGGCCGCGGAGACCGGACGACCCATGCAAACGAGCCCCGCAGTATACTGGCCCCGCAGGAAAAATGCTACTTCCCGAAATTCTGGGCGAACGGTCCGCTGAGCCGGTACACCGCCAGCCCCTTCCCGCTCAGTTCCCGGGCACAGGTGTCGCCCAGGGCTTTGAGGTCGTCGAGGAATTTCTGGCAGGCTTCCTTCTGGCCGGCCTCCCGGTAGTCGAATCCCAGCACCGTCACCAGCCGCCAGTAGTCGCCCGACCTTTCCAGCGTGGTCTCCAGGCCGTAGTTCTCCTGGAGCCATTGCTTGACGTGCTCGGCTGATTTCTTGTGTTCCTGCTTGAAACTCTCGATGACCACGTAATTGATGCCCGGCTCTCGTTCGGGCGGGCCGGCCGAGCGTTCGGGCCGCGGGGTGGGCTTCTCCTGGGTCTGACCTGCCGTCTGAGCGGGCTGATCTTTGGTGCTTCCGCTTCGGGAGTCGGGAGGTGGGTTGCCACCGACCTTGAGGAGGTCGGGCTTGGCGGGCTTCTTGAGGGCTTGCTGAATGTCGTCCACGGCGGCCGGGGCCTGGATGTCCCCACCGCCTGAGCCGGTGCTCTGGCCGATCAGGAAACTGCTGAGGATGACCAGCAGGATGATGCCCCCGGCGATGGAGGCGTTGATCGGGTTCAGGGAAAGCACCAGTCGGCCATTCTCAAGCCGAAAGACCGGCGTCCGGTCGGCCTGTCCGGTGGTGTGCTCGGCGCTTCGTGCGACGGAGTGGAGCGGCGCCCCAGTACCGGCGGCGGATGACCGGACGGCGGGAGCGGAGGCGGTACTATCCGGCGTTGGGTGGGTGCCCGTGCTATCTTCGGGGGGCGCGGGCTGTGTCTCCGAGCGTTTGAACCACTTGGGGACCGCCAGCTTATCCGAGCCCTTGCGGGTAGACCGCGAGTCAATCAGCTCGAATAGCGCGGGGGCATGTTTGGACTTGGACATCCCAAGACCCTCCTGCTCAAAGCCCGGATGAAGGCCCCTCTGCCATGGGCGTCCTGCCGGTGGGGTCCGAGGTTGGGGGCAGGCTTAGCCAGCCTTCCAGGCGCGGCGTCGTCGCAGCGCGGCCACAATTGCGATAGGATACCGTTTTTCGGCGAGCGTTCAAGGCGACTTGCGGCCGGGAGGTGCCCCGTGGGGGCGTGCGATTCAATGCGGCGATATGTGGCAGCCCTGCTGTCGGGATTGGTGTTGACCCTGGTCACCGGTTGCCCGGTGGTCAGCAACCTGCCAGCCCCGGGGCGTTGCCTGACCGAGCGCGACCCTGAGCATGGCCGCCGTTATCATCTCTACGTTCCCAGTGCCTACCACGACGGCCGGTCCTGGCCGTTGGTCGTTACCTGCCACGGCACGCCGCCCTTCGACACCGCCCAGGCGCAGTTCGACGAATGGAAAGGGCTCGCCGAGCTTCGCGGCTTCCTGCTGGTGGCTCCCGAGCTGGTCGGCACCCGCGGCGACCTGACCCCGCTGATCACCCATCAGGTAGGACTCCAAATGGAGGACGAAGAAGCCATCCTGGCCATCGTCCACGCCATCCAGGCCGGTTATCGCATCGACCCACCTCGCATCTTCCTCACGGGCTGGTCGGGCGGCGGCTACGCCGTGCTTCATACCGGCCTGCGCAACCCGCACCTCTTCCGTGCTCTTGCCGTGCGTCAGGGCAACTTCGATCCCCGATTCGTCGAGTCCTGCGTGCC
>Ga0123329_1000303_pt1 | contig 51897 bp, 37 predicted proteins | sample BioC12SIPDNA_FD_89703 | JGI IMG/M metagenome (GOLD analysis project Ga0123329, IMG submission 89703) | Anaerobic biogas reactor microbial communites from Washington, USA - Biogas_R1_B C12 SIP DNA | ecosystem: Engineered > Bioreactor > Anaerobic > Unclassified | place: Washington, USA | collected...
CACAGACTTCAGGCAGCAGGTGGGTTGCGGCAAAGACGCCGGCGACAATAGCCACCATATAAAACAGTATCTTCTGCACCTCCGCGTTCCAAGTGAAACCCACCAGGTGCTTGGTCACGACCGACATCAGTATGATGTACAGGACATACAGAACGCAGAAGGCAATCGCGACACCCTCAAGGCCGACCAGTCTCAGACCAATCCAGACAAGCGCGATGTGAATGCAGTTCGTCAGCGTCTCCGTGAAGATATACCAGCAGCTTGCCCCTTTTGCGAGCAGTATGTAGCCCATAGGCCAGGAGATTACCCGTCCCAGGCAACCCAATACAAACCATTGCAGAAGATCCGCAGACTGTGCGAATTGCACCGTATAGAATATGCGAACGATCCACGGTGCCAGGACCAGCGTTGCCAGGAGGCCAGGCACCGCCAGGAGCAGAGCGATCTCGGTCTGCTCGTTGACCAGGCGGTTCATTCTGCCATGGTCAGATGAAACCGCCGTCAAGTGCGGATAGAAATCGGCGCCCATGGCCTGCAGAATAAAGCCAACGAACATTGCCGAAAGCCGAAAGGCCGATTGGAAGATGCCGACGCTGTGCAGGTCAAGTTCCCTCGTGATAAGCAGACGGGTCACGTAGGCTACCGCTGCTGCCAACAGCCCGGACCACATAAAGGCCAGGCCGAGGCGAAGGAATCCTCCGGACATCTGGATGGATTCCTTCCAAGTCATGGAGGCCTTGGGCGCCGGCACCTTGCGAGCATACCACCACGAAGCGGCCAATTCGAATGCCGCCAACGTCACCAGAGCCGGTACAATCCCATCGAGGCGGAGCCACGCGTAAAACCCGATCCCGATGGCTGCCCCTCCTACAGCACCGACGATCTTCAGACGCGCGAGGTCTGCGATGCGCCGCGTCCCCTGGATATAGCACATCTGGGCACTTCGTATGCTGGCCAGCAGGACAATCCAGGCAAGGACGACCAATGCCCAAGCATGCTCGCTGGAACCGAAGGTCATTCGGCTCAGCGGTCTTGCCAGTAGCGCAATAAACAGCGCTCCGGCAGTGCCCGTCAGCCAGCAGATCCGCCGAAGAGTCAGCACGGTTCGGCCAATTTGTGCTTGATCTTGAGTCCCCACGGCATGGGCCACCTCTCGAACGCCACTCGATGCGATCCCCAAGCCGGCGAATTGCTGCACGAGGTTGATCAGCGACTCATAAGTCCCTGCGAGCCCCACCCCCAGCGGCCCCAGGAAGATGGCCACAAATTTGACCTGTACAACGCCGATGGCCAGTCGGAACATCTCTGATCCCCCTACAAGTGAGGAGGATTTGAGGATCCGACCGTAGTCATTCTTGGCTGAAGTACTCATGATACAGAAATGACTCTTGCGGAGATTGCAGAGGCGACTACATGGAGGATCACAACCGGGCTATCTTATAGAACGACTGCACTCCGTGGACGATACGCTCGGCCTGCTCTGTGGAAAGATGGGGACCACAGGGTAAGGTAAGGACTTCTTGGTGAATCCTATGGGCAGCGGGTAATGCATCAGGCCGTAGGACAAGGTCGCCGTAAGCAAGCTGTTCATGCGGAGCGACCGGGTAGTGGATGATCGTTCCAATGTGCAGATTTGCGAGATGGTCCCTTAACGCGTCTCGTTGCAGCGTTCGGACCACAAACAGGTGGTAAACGTGTCGCGCCCAGTGGCGTTCCTTCGGCACGGTCATTGGAAGGTCAGCAAATGCCTCAATGTATCGCTGTGCTATAGCGCGGCGTCTGTCATTCCATGCGTCTAAATACCGCAACTTGACTCTGAGAGTAGCGGCATGAAGTTCTTCGAGACGACTGTTATATCCCTTCACATCGCAAACATAGCGCACCTTTGAACCGTAGTTGCGGAGCCGCCTTAATTCATCGGCAAGTCCTTCATCGTTTGTGGTGACTGCTCCCGCATCACCTAAGGCACCGAGGTTCTTCGTGGGATAGAAGCTCCAGGCAACAGCATCACCATGGCCGCCTATTCTCCGTCCTTTGTATGTCGCTCCGTGAGCTTGGGCGGCGTCCTCAATCACGCGCAAGTTATGTTTGCGAGCTATGCGTAGAATTGGATCAAGATCGGCAGGATGCCCATAGAGATGTACCGGCATGATTGCCTTGGTCTTCGCCGTAATAGCCGCGTCGATCTTGGTGGGATCAATGTTGTAGATCGTCTCATCGGGCTCCACCGGCACGGGAGTCGCTCCGGCATGACTGACAGCAAGCCATGTGGCGATATAGGTGTTACTAGGAACGATGACTTCGTCTCCCGGCCCGATTCCATATGCTCGAAGGCTGAGGTGTAATGCCTCCAGGCCATTGGCCACCCCCACAGCATACTTGGTTCCTGTATAGGTTGCCCATTCTGCTTCAAACGACTCTAATTCCGGCCCCAATAGATACCAGCCACTGGAAAGCACTCTCGCAATGGCGTCGTCGATCTCCGCTCGGAGTTCTCGAACCTGCTCTCCGAGGTCAAGGAATGGAATCTTCCCGTTCAGTGGCATACCCATGCAGCGTGTGTATTTTCCAGTCCTATTTGCTCCAGACTAATGTGTCGGGACTGGTGAAATCAGTTTGATGTACGCATCGTAGTCACGGATGTAATCCTCGGGATCGTATACGTCTGATGCCAGGACCAGTAAGACCGCATCTCGTGTGTATTTGTACTGCGTACTCCAAATCAGAGGCGGAATGTATAGTCCGAGATCGGGGCGGTCCAAGACATATTCTTGACGGTGCTGGCCGTCCTCCACTACCACGGACATGCTGCCCCTGACACAGACCAGAAACTGGTGCAACTGTTTGTGCGCATGTTCTCCGCGAACTTCGACCGAAGGAACGTCGAAGACGAGGAAATACCGCTTTGGCAAGAATGGCAGCTGTTTGCCTATCTCTCCAGCTGATAGATTGCCCCGCATGTCCGCCACGCATGGCAATCGTCGAAGTTCCACGCCCGCTACGACTGATTCAGTGGGCATTCTTTCTGAGAGGGTCACTGGTGGCTTACTCTGCTGTGTGGTTGAGACGTAGCCCCTGATCCTGGCCGGATTGCCCACAACAATCGCATGCGGCGGCACATTGCGAGTCACGACAGCACCAGCGCCAACCATCGCGCCCATGCCGATGGTGATCCCCGGCAGAATGGTCGCGTTGGCACCGATTGATGCATTCCTGCGGACAGTCGTTCTTGGGTAGGCTGCGAGGTAATGCTTACTTCTGGGAAAGGGATCATTTGTAAACGTTGCATTGGGTCCGACAAAGACATCATCCTCGAGTGTGGCCCCGTCCCAGAGTTGGACGCCGCACTTGATGGTGACACGGTCGCCCACGACAACCTGATTCTCAATCAACACCTGCTCGCAGATGTTGCAGTCCTTCCCAATGACAGCACCACCGAAGATGTGCGAGAACCCCCAAACGCGGGTGCCGGCCCCGATGCGGGCGCCCGGGTCTACGACGGCCTTAGGATCGATATAAGGTGTCGCATCGCACGGCATAGAATGGCCCTGCTCAATAGACTCGTGCTCAGTATCAGTGGTCATGATCGTGCTCTATTCTGTCTGGTCGTGGCTTGCGAATGGTCCATCCGATCCCATCATGGATTCAACTCTTGTCCGCGCGACGTGTTTGTGATACCGTATTGCCTTGCCTGCCGCTCGAGATTTGCCGGCGATAACAAGAGGCGAGTCAAGGACTATAACCTCCGTTCTGACGGTGACGATTTATAGATGAGAATTCAACAATACCGTCAGCAGCGTGGCCGGAATGGCTGCCAGGATATAGGCCGCGTCACTTCCACACCGCCTCGTCCGCAGCGGCGAAGGCAACCTCTCGATCTGGCGTCGCAAGCTGCACATCCAAGACAGGTTGGGCCTCAACGGCCTGCTGCGCCCGCTTTTCCGCAACGCAGACGCGCATGGTCAGGAATATGGCCGCCCAGATGCCGAGGGTGTGCTCCTGAGGATAGAAGTGCTGTCCTCCGATGCCTCCGATGAGACTGCTCAACGCCAGAGCGAAAGACAGCCCGCCAACTGCGGAGTAGAGGCGATTGGTGCTTCGAAACAACTTCGCTGAGTACCAGAGAGCCGTTCCCCACAAAACAAAGATGGGTATGGACCCCAGGATTCCGTTGTCAAGCAGTGTCTCCAAATACATGTTGTGCGGATGTGGCGCGCTGGTGCCAGGATGCTCCGTTTCAATTCGGTAGTACAGACCTGTCGTTTTCATCGCCAATCGCCCATGGCCGATCCATCGCGACTTCGCTATCTCATCGATGACATAGGGCCAGAAGAGTGTTCTCCCCGCTGTGACAGCCTCTTCATCAGTCGTTTCCTGCCCCGTCACGTCCGTAGTGCCGAATCCGTGCATCATTCGCGCCGTCGCGCCCGGGAAGACAATGGGCAACAGAAACAGGAGCACAGGCGCCAACAGAAGATACCTGCGCCATTTGGCTGCACACAGTGTCCCGCCAACGACGCCCCATGTACCATACCCCATTCGGCCACCAGTCAGAGCCAGGCCGACTGCCACGACGGCGGCACCGACCATAACCACAACCCGATAACGTCTCTTCGCAATCAATGACAGGGCGGCCAGCAATCCCCAGCATCCTCCGGCAAACACGACCGCCAGATCACTACCCCAGTAGCCAACATCGCTTTCAAGATGATGACGCGCTTGCATCATCACATCACTGTCGCTAATGGCTGCGAGTGGCATCCATCGGATGACCTGGACAGCAAGCACGAAGTACGTGGTCAAGAGACAGACCAATGCCATCACCGTCTGCTTACGGGTGCGGCAACCATCGAACAGGAGGATTCCGGGGATGACCCATTTGACCGTATTGATCAACTCCTCGCTGACCAGACTGCTCAGGGGATAGTCTTGAAGATGACCAGGATTCACGGCTGTCCTTAACGTACCAACGAGGATTACACCGAGACATGACAAGAGCAGGATGGACATATGTCGAGGCATGTCCCACACCAATCCCCGACGACGCCGGTTCATCAGCCAGGCAAGGAGGATCACTCCAAACAGCACATTCCACAGGTTGAAGCCTTGAATACCCAGGATGCTCTTGGGCATATCTGGATGCTCGATGACTGCCATCAAGAGAATCAGGCCGCAGAGGCTCTTGAACCAGTCTTTCCATGCGTAGATGGAAAGGCCGGCCACCATCAGGCACAAGGCTGTGAGGCGAATGCTCATTTGGAAGTGTGCGGATGCTAAACAGGAGACGACAGTTGCGGGTCTGGCACATTACGCGTGCACCGTCGCCGTCTATCCGGTTCACGGGTCTGCCATCTTGTGCTACGATTCGCGTTTTTTGGCGTAGCTGCCGTATTTGTAGCCGTAGCCGTAGCCGTGGCGTTCCAGGGAGCCGACGAAGACGGTGCCGAGCATGGTTCCGCCGGCCGAGTACAGGCGGGCCATGGCGCTGAGGACGTGGGCGCGATGCGAGACCTGCTCGCGCTCCACGAGGATCGTGCCGTCGACCTGTCCGGCCAGGATCGTCGCATCCGCCACGGGCAGGATGGGCGAGGCATCGAGCAGGATCACGTCGTACTGACAGTGCTTGCGCACCCGGCCGATGCACGACTTGAAGGCGCCGTTGGCAATCTCATCGTAGGTGGCATCGTTAGCGTTGCGGTTGCCCGCCGGCATGATGTCCAGCCCCGGCGTCTGCGTCGGGTAGATCGGCAGCTTCGCCATCGTCTTGTCGCGGAGCGACTCCACGAAGCCCGGCTGCGAGGCCAGCTCAAACCGCTTCGACAGAGTCACCTTGTGGAAGTCCGTGTCGATCATCAGCACCTTCTTGCCGGCCTGGGCCAGACTGCGACCCAAGACCATCGTGAAGCTCGATTTGCCCGTCCCCTCGTTGGCGCTGGTCACCAGCACGGTGGCGCCGGTGCGTCCGCCCAGCCGCGTCAAGAGGGCCGTGCGCAGGACGCGAATCGCTTCGACCAACAGGAACTGATTCTGTTCGAGCTCATCAGCCAGCGCTCTGCCCGGCGCTCTGGTGGCGTTGACCAGAGGCACGTGCCCGAGGAACGGGACCTGCACCGGCTGAGGCATGTCCTTGGCCGCGTGGATTGTCTGATTCCGGCTGGCCCGCAGAAACGCCGCACCGCCGCCCAAGCCGAGTCCCGTGAACAGGGCCATCGCCGTGAACACCACCCGCCGGTCCTTCTCCGGTTTCGAGGGAGAGAACGCGGACGTCAGCACTTCGATGGAACCGGCGACGTTCCGCTCCATGTCCTTCTGGTCGATCCGGAGCTGGACCGCACTTAGAAGTTCGCGCGTGCGCTGCAACTCGAGATTGGCCTTCGTCAGCCGCTGGGCGTCGTTGAACAGCTTCTCGAACGCCTCTTCCTGCGGTTTGAGGTCTTCCAACAGCAGCTTCTCTTCCTGCCTGGCGCGCGCCATGCGGTATTCGATGACCCTTCTGGCTTCCTCGCCGCTGAGCTGGCCGGCCGCGCTGCCTGCAACGGAGGCAGCCAGCCCATTCTCCGGCCGGTTTTGCCAGAGGTCATTCAGTTGTGTTTCTCGCTCCTTCAGGAGGGTCCTGGCAAACTCGATGTCGTTCTGCAGCTTGAGCTTGTTCGGATGCTTGGGCCCATAGAGACTGTTGTCAAGCTGGTGCTCGAGTGTCCGAATCTCGATGTCCAGGCGGCGCCACTCGGGGTCTTCGTGATACGCCCGCAGCCGCTCCGCTTCGCTGCCGGGGTCCACCGTGGCATCGTTGCTGTCTGCGACAACGGTCTGTTCGAGCTCCCATTGGAGAATGGCGATACTCTGCCGCAGCGTGCTCAGACGAACCTGGAGTTCGTCGAGCTGCACTCTCTTGCTGGCGACCAGCTCTTCCGGCGCACCGGTTCCGAGGGACTTGCGCAGGGTCGCCAGTTCCGTCTCTTTTCCGGCAATCTCGCTGGTCAGGGCGGCCTTCTGTTGCGCGAGCTTCTGAAAGATATCATCCTGCGTCGCGTCCGATTTGAGGGCAGTGTACATGATATACTGCTCAAGGACCGCATCGACGATCATCTTGGCCTCTTTGCTGTTGGGGTTCATGAAGGACACGTCGATGATCTCGGTTCGAGGACGAGGGCGGACCGACAGGCTCTCTCGCAACCGTTCCATCGGAGGAGTTTGAACGGCAAGGAACCGTTCCAGGAACGTGCGCGGCGCATTCTGATACCACTGCGTCTCCTGGATGGTTTTCTGATCGAGAACGCGCTGCAGGACGGTCGCATTGCGCATCAGCGAGACCTGCGTGTTAACGAAGGAGTCGTACAGAGGGATCATGCCATTGTCCTCTGTCTTGAAAACCAGGTAGGGGATGATCGGGCGGACTCGCACCTCAGCCCTGGCCTGGTATTGCGGGACGATCTGTGTCCAGATCAGGGCGATCGCCGGTGCCGACACAAGAATGGAAATCAGGACAATCGTCCATTTGAATCGAAGGACCGAGGCCAGCAGCTCTGTGGGCGCCGGTGCCTGGGCTGCCGAAGCGACACCCCACGGGTGCTCCGGCACGACCGGGACACCCCCCGCGGCGCCGGGCATTGCTGTCCGCCGGCTAACTTGGGCCGGCTGGATGGCGTCAGGGGCCGACGCATCGGACATCAGAACATCCACCACGCGACTGATCTTCGTTCGCCCGTCCGGGCGACCGGGAAGGTCCTTGTCGTTGCGTGCGATCGGATCCAAAGGACGCTGGATTTCTCGTTCCATCGGGTCGTTCGGTTGGTCCTGGCTCATGTTCGCACCATCCTGAGTTCTTCGCTCATTTCCATTCGTTTCCTGCCATCGCCGCTGCAAGCAGCTCGCCGGCGCGGACTCCGTCCTCGTCGGCTGCGCCGAGAGGCACCTGGCAATGCGCCCTGGTCGCGACGTACACACGCCGCCAGAGACGCGGTGCGCCAAGCACTCAGAGCGCTCCCTGCCCCACGCATCCGTGCATTTTCCTGGGAAATGCCTCCGTCCGAGAAGCCGTCCCGGCACCTCTTCCCCATCCCTGCGGTACTCAAGCACCTATAATGTGAGCTGTCGCCACACCCGTCAAGCGTCGATCGCGTCAATTGCCGTTCGTCCGACGGAGCCAGAACCTCTCGGCCCACGTGCGTGTCGTTCGCGCACGCTTCGACAGACCGTCGAATCGGCGCGTTCGACTCAGCACCTAATTCGTCATTTTTCGCCGGCGACTTCTCAAAAGGTGGCTGATTTCGCATGATCTCTGGGACTTCAGAGGGTTCGCACAGAACCAGATCCTGTCGCATGATCGTCCGGGAACACGCCACGCAACAGTGGTAGCGAGTCCCTCCGTCTCCCCGGCCGGTCCGCGTATGCCCCGACGGGAGACTTCTTCCCCTTGGCAGGACAACCTGGTGAGCTTACTGCCGGACGGGCCGCATCGTCCACTGGCTGGCGTCAATGGACCCCAGCAGTTTTTTGGACACCACGCGCAGCATGAATGGCACGTACACGGTCTGTCTCTTGAACCTCTTGTGAGGCTCCGTCAGGAGCTGGAAGAGCCATTCGGTCCCCGTTCTGCGGAAGATCCCGGGCGCTCTGCGAATCCTCCCCGAAACGACGTCGAAACTCCCTCCCACTCCCATGCAGAAGGGCGCATCGATCAGTTCCCGATGCTTCGCGATCCAGTACTCCTGGGTCGGCGACCCCATGGCAACGAAGACCAGGTCCGCCCCGCTGGCATTGATCTGTTCCACAACCTGAGCCGAGTCAGTAAAGTATCCGTCTTGATGACCGACAATCCTCAGATCGGGATAGGTCTGCTGGAGCCTGGCACAGGCACCGGTGTTCGATTCCGTCGAAGCGCCAAGCATGAAGACACCCCACCCCTTCTTGGCGGCACACGGCAGCACCTTCAAGAACAGGTCGCACCCCGTACATCGTTTGATTGCCTGGCCGTGGAGGATGCGGGCCGCGATCGAGACGCCCACGCCGTCGCAGATGCCGACGTCGGCTCGATTCAACAGGTCCAGCAGGTTGCTTTCGTGCCAGGCGCGAAAGCACTTCTGAGGGTTGATCGCCACCCAGAAGGTTTTCTCTCGAGTCTCTACTGTGGCTTCAATACAAGCGAGAGCCTGGTCGTACGACTCAAACGGTACAACGGGAACGCCGGCAACGTTAACCGCCCTGGGAATGCACTGCGTCCGTGACGATACATCACCCTCGGCTATCAACATAACGACTCTCCTCCCTTCACAGCAGGCCACCTCAGATCAGGGCGCGATTGCTTTCGGGCAATCCGTTTTTGCCCCTCTCCGGCGGTCAGCCCTGTACGGTCAGCACATTCGTGCCCGCCGGACGCATCATGCGCGCCCAAGCTTGCATCCATGCCCCGTCGTGAGGAAGGCCTCCTCCGTTAGGAATCTCTCTCTCACCTTGCCTCCATGCCGTCCGGCTGCGCCGATCAGCTCAAGGCGCAGCGCGATCTCACCCCCGTGCACACTCAAGGCGCAAGAGGCGATCTCAGGCAAGTCACTCATCTGCAGCGCGTTCGGACCATCCCCACAGGGGAAGCCGGGAACACCTGCCGTTTTACAGCAGACGATCTACCTACCTACCTATCTATCTACACACATATTATATTAACGTGCCACCCCAAATTCAACTACGTAGAACTGCGTATTTTAGCCCATGTTAACACAGGGGACCTCTCTCTGTTCCTTCCTTCCCATAATAGCGATCACCAAGACACATGCCGCTGAGGGGGCACAGCAAGCACAGAACGCCCCGCACGTTCGCACTTGCGCCGGATTTCGGGCCATTTCTCCGTCTGGGCCCTCTGCGGAGAAACGCCAGAGACCAGAATCAGACCGCGTGACCTACTCCTTTCGACATAGATCAAAGGGAATACGGAGTAGTGTTCTAGGTCCGCCTGGCGACCTGACACCGGTTCCGGCCTGAAAAAGTTGGAGACGGATCGCGTCCTGGAGTATCATGCCTGGCACAGGGACTTGACAACCAAGCGGACTGGCGGAGGACAGACTACCATGCTCAAAAACGTCAAGGCGGTGTTGGCCAGGTACTGGGGCCATGAGGACTTCCTGCCCCTCCAGCAGCAGGCCATCGAAAGCGTCCTTCGCGGCAGGGACTCGATCGTGGTCCTGCCGACCGGAGGGGGAAAATCTCTGTGTTTCCAGGCCCCCGCCGTTCTTCTGGGGGGCCTGACCATCGTCGTATCACCACTGATCGCCCTGATGAAGGACCAAGTCGACGCCCTGACCGAATGCGGCGTGCCCGCGGGGCGGATGGACAGCTCGCTATCGGCTGACCAGCACAAAGCGGTCACGGCCGCTGTCCGGAACAAGAAGCTCAGGCTGCTGTACGTCTCGCCGGAACGTCTGCTCTCAGAGGGCTTTATCGCCCTGCTCGGCCGCACGGAGGTGTCATTCGTCGCAGTCGATGAGGCCCATTGCGTCAGCATGTGGGGCCATGACTTCCGGCCGGAATACCGCCAGCTCGGCACCCTCAAGAAGTTCTTCCCACGGGTTCCCATTGGCGCGTACACCGCCACCGCGACCGCCCGCGTCCGGGCCGATATCTGCGAACAGCTCCATTTGAAGGATCCCGAGTCCATCGTCGGCTCGTTCGACCGGCCGAATCTCGTCTACCGGGTCCTGCCGCGCACCGACAGAATCCGGCAGACCTGCCAGGTTTTGAGCCGGCACAAGGGCGAGTCCGGCATCGTCTATTGCATCCGGCGCAAAGACGTCGAGAGCCTCTGTGCCGAGTTGGTCGCCAGAGGACACAAGGCGGCGCCCTACCACGCCGGCATGAGCGCCGAGGGCCGCAAGGCCAATCAGGAGGCCTTCGTCAAAGAGAAGATCGACACGATCGTGGCGACCATCGCCTTCGGCATGGGCATCGACAAATCCAATGTCCGGTACGTCGTGCACACGGGCATGCCCAAGTCGCTCGAACACTACCAGCAGGAAAGCGGACGGGCCGGCCGGGATGGCCTGGAAGCCGAATGTACCCTGTTCTATGGGGCGGCGGACTACGGCGTCTGGAAGAGCCTGATGAGCGAGATGGAACCTCAGGCCCGGCAAATCGCCCTGGACAAGCTCGGCGAGATGTACAGCTACTGCACGGGAGGGGTCTGCCGTCACAGGGCGCTTCTGCGCTATTTCGGCCAGGACCTGGACAAGAGCGACTGCGCCGCCTGCGACGTGTGCTTGGGCGAGCTGGATTGCATGGAAGACTCGCTGGTCATCGCTCAGAAGATCCTGTCGTGCATCCTCCGCCTGCGCGAGCGGTATGGGGGCAGCTACACGGCCCTGGTGTTGGTAGGCTCAAGCGATCAGCGGATCGCGGAGAATCAGCACGACACGCTGACGACCTATGGCCTGCTGAGCGAGCATCCCAGACACACCGTCCACAACTGGATCGAACAACTGGCGGGTCAGGGGTGTATCAATAAAGTGGGGGAATACAGCGTGTTGACGGTCACGGAGAAAGGCAGGCGCGTGCTCAAGGGGCTGGAGCGGCCGAGGCTTCTCAAGCCTGCAACGAAACCGGCCAGAGAGGCTCGTGTCGCGGGAGAGAGCTGGGAAGGTGTGGATAGGGGACTGTTCGAAGAGCTGCGCCGATTGCGGGCAAAAATTGCGGAAGAAAAGAAGGTCCCGGCCTATATCGTCTTTGGAGACAAGACGTTACGAGAGATGGCGAAAACAAGACCTTCGACGGACGAGGGGTTGCTGTCCGTCAAGGGGGTGGGAGACAAGAAACGCCGGCAGTTCGGCAAGGCCGTGTTGGCCACGATTCGCCAGTACTGTGCGGCGAATTCTGTCGAGATGGGTCATTGAGCCAGGCCAAAAAAAAGGAGGACCGTGAGCGGTCCTCCCGACGGTCCCGCGGGACGGTGGGCAGCAAACGGTGGAACTTCGTGAAAGGACCGTGCTGCCCCCCGCGGGACGCGCTGCCTGGCGTTGTGGTTTGCTATGTTGGCGTCGTCTGAGGCGGCGACTTATACACTGCTGGAGCGATCTCCCTCGTTGCTACGTGATGCGGGCTGGAAGTGGGACTGATCGGCGAACACCGAGGCCGACACGTAGTCGCCGGTCGTTGCGGATTACACCGTAAGACGGGGATTTTTGCTATTGCAGCCGGGCATCCCAGACCTCATAGACGTCCGTCCCCGACTGCCGAGCAGAGCATCGAATCCAGACCTGCTTGTCCATCCCGTTGGCATTGGTGTACTGAACGGACAGATCCTGCCAGTAATACCGACCACGAGGCTCTGGAATCAAAGCGGACGCCAGGGCCAGCGCGCCCGCATCGACCAACGGATCCGCACGCACGTCGATCAGCTCCAGGCGAGGCGGCCAGAGTTCGTGGGTGTCGAGGATGAGGATCTTGCCCGACACGTCCAGCGTCTGGCCCGGCCCAACCGTAATCTGCTCCTGTCGGAAACACGGCGCGGCCGAGCTGGAGCAGATGTGCCTGTAGCTGGTCGCATATCCTGGAGGCGCGGTATCCGTTTCGGAAACCACCACGCCGCCCCGCGTCCACGCCTTAGAGGCATCGGCCACCCCATCGTGATCATAGCTGACAACATAGGTCCACAGCGGTGCGTTGTCTGTGGCGTATTCGTAATTCTCCGTCACACTGCCGAAGAGGGTGTTATACGCGGAGATGGAGACGACGCGCCGCAGATCGTAACTGTTGCCGACAAAAACAGCGTCCCGAATCGTGTGTGAGCCGGCCAGAATGCCGGTGCCACAGCCTCCAATCGTGCCGGACACCATGCAACTGGCGCCTTGATTGACGCCGCTGGCGCACCCCGAGATGGTGCCCCAGATCGTGCACCCGGACGGATTGCCGACGCCATAGGTGCACCCCGAGATGGTGCCCGAGATCGCACACCCTGAAGGATTGTTGATGCCGTAGGTGCACCCGGAGATTGCACCGTAGACCGTGCAGCCGGAGGCATTGACGACGCCATAGGTGCATCCCGAGATGCTACCCGACACCAATCCGCCGGACGGCACCCCAACCGCGTGCAAACAATCCGTGATCTCGCAAGCCAGCACACCTCCTCTCATATATCGGACCGCATACTCAGTCGATCCTACGATCCGTATATTGCGGCTGACAAGAACCAGAAGCGTGCCGCATCCCTTGTCCGCCGCCAAGCCGCTATCCAGGGCCACAGTGTTCGATGTGACTCCAGCGGTGCCGATCGCCCGCTTCTCGGAGTCCGGCACACGACCGGAGACGGCGTCAATCCGAACGATCTTGCCGGGCGTCCACATGTCGCCGGCAACATCCGTGTCAACAGACAGCTCCGTTTGCCCAGCCACCTCATCGTCCGACAGTGCAATGACAGGATGAATCGGTTCGGTGCAATGCAGGTTCAGAACCAGCCCCGACTGGCACTCAAAACTGCTGGGGGTCGCGGCAAAGTCGAACGTCATCGAACAGGCGAGTGGATACGCCGTTTCCGCCGACCCGCAATCGATCGTGCCGGTCCCGCCGATATCGGCACTGGTCTTGAGACAGTAGGTGCCAGCCGCTGTGCTACAGTGGATCGTGCCATTGCACGTCAGCCCTGCAATGCCGTCGACCCAGCCGGACATGTCTACATCGAAGAGGACGACATCCCCGACCAAAATGGTCACACTGTCGCCGGGGCCCGGCACAACTGCCCCGGCCCAAGTCGTCGTCTCCGACCACTTGCCGCCTCCTGTCCCGTTGGACGAGATCGCCGCTGCATGGCAAACATCAGCCAGCGACAACAGACACACAAGCATACGTAGCTTCATCATACACCCTCCCATCTTGTGTTCATGCACATGCAAGAACTCGGTGGAACTTCCCAAGAAACCGGTCCCTTCTCTGGAACCAACCATGTGGAGAGCATCAGCCATCACACCACGCCGCCTTTCTGTCCTCCTCATTTCATCGGACAACTTCCGTTTGCCTTTCTCCGTGCACGTGTAGGATGTGCTCCGAGGGAATCACAGAGATGTTCGATCCGGACGCGTCGTTCTGACTCCGCAAATCCGGAATAGCCCGCAGCATCCCTGATCGGTGCTCGTCGACAAGACGGCTGAACAAGGCCGCCCTGTGGCTGGCCGACTCGAGGGAACCGCTTACGAAGACGGCAATCTCAAATTCCGCCGAACTCCCCGCCCGCGCGGTACTGACGGGAAAACCCATGGTGACAATGCACGAGGATTCGACGGGAAGGCTTCTCTCTCGCCAGATTCGGGTGTCAAGATTTCCTTCAGTGTCTCTCATCATCAGGGAAACCCAGGCAAAACCAAGGCCCTTGCCTGCATCGCAGACGGCCTGCCACCATTCGGTTCCATGCTGCGCTCGCCGGAACCTCAGTTCCAACTCTTCAAACACCCGCTGCTCCCGCTTCTGCTGACGGGCCCGCGCATGCTTGCTCTGCAGAGCGGCGAACATCTCCCGCAGATGCACTGCTCCGACGACGCGGAAGAGCAACAGAACCAGCAGCAGAATACAAGCGAATACTACCAGCGCTCCGACGTCCCGGCGAACCATCATGAACAGACCAAGACCCGTGGCCACGCACGTGGAGAAGTAGATCGCCAGGACCGCATGACGCTGCTTGAGGCCCAGATCCATCAACCGGTGATGGAAGTGGCTGCGGTCGGGGGCGAACAGCGACCGCCGTTCAAGAAATCGCCGCAGGATCGCGAAGAACGTGTCGAAGATCGGAATGCCCAAGGCCAGAATGGGCAGGGCCAGTCCAACCAGAGCCGACGATTTGGTCAGACACATGGCACTGGAAGCGGCAATCGTAAATCCCACGAACAGACTGCCGCAGTCTCCCATGAAAACCTTGGCCGGATTGAAGTTGTAGAACAAAAAGCCGCTGAGACCGCCGAGGAGGGCCAACATGAACACCGCCATCACCCGATTCTCGCTGTAGATCGCGAAGACCGCAATCACCGCGCACGCCACAGCGGACACGCCGGCCGCCAATCCATCGAGGCCGTCGCTGAGATTCACGGCGTTGGTGATGCCGATGATCCAGAGGATGGTCAGGGGCGTGCCCCACTGCCCGAGTGGGAGCAGGTATCCGTCCGTAATCTCCAATGCCGAGACGCGAACGCCGACACCGCACAACAACGTTGCCGCAAGGACCTCCACCACCAGTTTGACCCTCGCGGGCAGTCCTCTCAGATCGTCGACAAGGCCCACCAGAAAGATGAGCGTCGCCATGCCGAGCAACGCGCTGACCTGGAGACTGACCCGGCGGAAGGCATCGCCGATCCGGTTGTCCAGGAGCAGTACCGCCGAGATCAGGCAGATCGCCGAGACGAAGATCGCGACTCCCCCAATGCGAGGCACCGGCTGGGTGTGGACCGCGCGGGCCCCCGGCCGATCGACCGCGTCGATGCGGCGCGCCAGGGCGATTACCGCAGGCGTGACGGCCAGCGCCAAAACCAATGAACCGAACCATACGGAGAAATAGGTCGTCATAGGGTCACCTGTGCGTCCCTGCTGCAGTTACCCGAGGCCAAGGCCGGTCGTCGGAATACCGTCACGGCTCGCGATCGTCAGATGTGGATCTCCTTCACCGGCTCGATCAGCAGAGGCGGCATGTGTTGATAGCGGGTTGTCGCCCGTTTGGTGTCGATATCCCGATAGACGCGTTCCACCTGCTCGGTCTGCAAAGACAGGACTTCCGCTATCTCCTCCGGGGTCATGCCGTGGTTCTTGCCGTACAGGCACACGTCCAGGACGTGATGCGGTACGGAGAAGTAGAACTCCTCCTGATCCTGAGACAGCGAATAGGTGTCCGTGGTGGGAGGCCGGTCGCAGATGTCTCTGGGCAGCCCGAGGAACGCCGCCATCTGGTAGACCTGCGTCTTGTACAGGTGGGCAATGGGTTTGACGTCGGCCGCGCCGTCGCCCAGCTTGACGAAGAAGCCCTGATCGTACTCCTGCCGGTTGGGCGTGCCGGTGACGGCGTAATTGAGCCGGTCGGCGTGAAAATACTCCAACATCTTGCGAATGCGCTGTTTGAAATTGGTCGCCGCGACGATCTGCAAATAGGCGCTGACCGGCAGCCGGGCCTGTGTCTGCCGTCCATCGGGCGACTCAACCACGACCGAGAACACTCGCAAATGCTCGGCTGTCAACAGCGACGGCAACACGATCTTGCACTTGTACCCCCGATCGTACTCGGGGATCACGCTGCGAATAGCTTCATCGCGATAGCGATAGCACCCGACGGCATCGAGCATCTCCGTGATGTCCTGGTATTCAAACTCAATACCCAGATGATCCACAATCAAGCGACTGAGCCGCAAGGTCTCCGGCGACGAGTCCTTTTCCGGCAGCAACAGCCCGAACACCCGCTCCGGCCCCAGCGCCCGCACACACAGACCGCCGACTACGCTGCTGTCGATACCCCCCGAGAAGGCGACCACGACGCCGCGTCTCTTGAGTTTGTCGCGCAGAGACTCACGCAAACGCTGCGTGATCCGTTCCGCTTCCCGTTCGCCGTCCAGCCGCAGACCACTCCAGGACGCCACCTTCTCCATCAACATCTTCTTCGTCCTCCTCTAACCATTCGCTGTTTGTAGTTCGCGTCGGTCGATCTTGCCTCGCTCGGTCTTCGGCAGAGCCGGGACGAATTCGACGTATTTCGGCACCATCAGCGGCTCCAGGAGACGCGCGCAATGTCTCAAGATGTCCTTGTCCTCCAGGTTGGCTCGACCGTTGACGACAAACACCTTGATCGCCTGGCCCAGCACGTTGTCGGGGACGCCGACGGCCGCAGCTTCCACCACGCCCTCCAGCTCGCAGACCACATCCTCGATCTCCTTGGGACTGACGCGTTCGCCGCGCGTCTTGATCATGTCGTCTTTCCGACCCTGGAAATAAAGATAGCCTTGTTCGTCGGTCCTGAAGAAGTCGCCGGAGTGCAGCCAGCGCGAGGCCGGATAGTCTCCTCGGCGGAAGACGCCGTCCGACAGCGACGGAGAATTCCAGTAGCCCTGCATGACGTTAGAGCCCCGTATGATCAGCTCGCCGATCTGGCCCGGCCGGACCTCGTTGCCGTCGGAATCCACGATGCGCACCTCGCAGTTGGGCATCGGCCGTCCGACAGAGGCCGGCCGTTCGTCCAGCTCCGGCCCGGACAGATAGCACACCCTAACGCACTCGGTCAGCCCGTACATGTTGAAAATCGTCGCGTGGGGCGCCAAGCGGCGCAGGCGACGAAGATGTCCTACCGGCAGAGCGGCGCCGGCGCTGGTGACATAGCGCAACGTGCTGAAATCGTACTCCTCGATGTTCTCCATGCGCAACAGCATGGCCGCCATGCTGGGCACCAGGGGAAAGCCGGTGACTTTCTCCTCCGTGATGCGGCTCAGCAGGACATGGGGATAAAGAAACGAACGCTCCAGAACCGCCGTGGCCCCGACCATGCACGAGATCAGCACCTGATAGAGGCCGTAGCCGAACGACAACGGCAGCACGTCGAGGATGACATCGCGCTCGGAATTGCCAATGTACTGAATGATGCTCTTGGCGGCGGCGATCATATCGCGATGCGTGCACATGACTCCCTTGGCTTTGCCCGTCGTGGCCGACGTATAGATGATCGCCGCCAGATCCAGATCGATGCAGCGCGGCAGTCGGTCGCACCCCGCCTGGCCGGTCTGAGTATCCGAGCCGGCGTCCGGAAACAGCGCTTCCCAGCTGACACTCGAAACCCCGTCAGGCAGCCCCACCGTCGGTTGGCCGTCCACCCACACGACCTTCAAGTCCCCGTGCCAGCCTTGCAGCGCATCGGCGAGGACTCGCCCCTGGCCGGCCCGAGCCAGCAGGACGCGTGCGCCGGAATCCTCCAGCACATGCCGCAGACGACGCGACCTGGAGTTGCCCTCCAGCAGCACGAACGCCGCGCCGGCCTTGAGTGCTCCAAACAGGCAAACCACAGTCTCCGCGCAATTGCCCAAGAGCACCACCACCCGGTCGTGTCTTCGGACCCCAAGATCGACCAGTGCAGCCGAGAGACAGTCTACGGAGGCGTTGAGCCGCTGATACGACCAGCGGTCCTGACCGCACACCAGGGCATCCTTCGACGCAAACCGCTCGGCCGACCGTGACAACCACTGGTGCAGTAAGACGGGATCCAGCTCCATGGCACTGCTGCTATCCATTGTGAGATCAGAGAAGATCGGCGAAGACATCTCGCCGAGGGGGAATGTCATTTGTGCGAGGTGATTTGTACTTCGGCCCTTTGTGGCAAGCGAGAAGGAATCTCTGCGATGGCCGGTCGCACACCCGAACGCCTGTCGACGACGATGTCGAGCTGGGCGAGGGGAATTGCCTGCGTGCAGAATTCTTCCACGAACTGCCGATGGATGATTTGCGACGACAGGATGCCCGCCAGGGCCATGCTGTCAACCTCTCCCGGATCGGACACCGTCCGCATCTTCTTGAGAAGTCTGTCCACTTTGTTGCCGTCGAACAGCCCTGCCGATGCAATCGCCCTGGGGCTGAGCACTTCCATCGCGCGTTCGCTGTTGGCCTTGCTCAAAAGGCCGCAGACGATCGGCGCACGGTAAGGTTGCTTGCTCCGCCGGCAGATACTCTCCGGCAGAAGCGGCGACAGGACCTTCTTGAGAATGTACTTCTCGCTCAGGCCCAGCAGCTTCCAACGGGACGGGACCCGGGCCATGAACTCGATGAGACGATAGTCCAGGAACGGCAGTCGAATCTCCACCGAATTGGCCATTGCCACCCTGTCACCTTGCGATGAAAGAAGGTAATTGCTCAGGAAGAGCTTCGTCTCGATATACTGCGCCTTAGCCACAGCATCCAAGCGACCGAATCCCGCCGGCAGGCTCGCGCGGACCTCTTCATAGACATCAGCGGAGGCGACGGCCGACTGGAGTTCTGCCGCAAAAAACGCCTTGATCCGGCTGGTGTTCCGCCATCGGACCATATGCGAGAAAAGCGGGTCGTCATATTGAGCCAGACCGGAACCGAAAAAGGAGTTGAGAAAACTCTTCGCTCGTTCCTCCCGAAAGACGTAGCCGTAAAGCTGGCCGACCAGCGCCGCCCGAGCGCTGGAATCCGGCTGCCGCGCCCAGAACTGCCGGACCTTGGCTTCCTTGAAGATGTTGTACCCTCCGAAAATCTCGTCGGCTCCTTCGCCCGTCAGAACAACCTTCAGACCGCTGTCCCGGACCGCCTTGGACAACATCAACAGAGGCACGGGAGCCGTACGCAGAACCGGCTTCTCGGCATGCCAGAGCATTTCAGTGAACGAAGTACCGATCCCCGGCGTCGATGCTCGGACTTCCCGGTGATGGGTGCCGAGGAATGCAGCCATCGTCTGCTGGTGGGGTCCCTCGTCGAAGGCCTCCTGCTCGAAACGGATACCAAACGTGCTCAGATCCGCGTTAAACCGGCGGGCCGTCAACGCTGCGATGCCGGAAGAGTCCAGCCCGCCGCTGAGATAGCAGCCCACCGGAACATCGGCGCGCAGCCGAACCTGCACGGCGTCCACCAGCAGCTCTCGAACGGTCTCGACAACCGCGTCTACCGGCTGGTCCATCTGCTCGGACCGAGGGCAGACCGGGATGTCCCAGTACCTGCGAATCCGCATGCCCGCCTGCGAGACCTGCATGAAGTGTCCGGGCGGCAGTTCGTGAACGTTCTGAAACACGGTGCGTCCGGGCAGGACCGTCCAGAACGTGAACACCTGATTCACCGCGTCCGGATCGATCCGGCGAGGCACCTCGGGGACCGCAAAGATGGATTTCACCTCGGAGGCAAAGATCAACCGGCCGTCGTGGATGGTGTAATGCAGCGGACAAATCCCCACGCGGTCGCGGGCCAGGAACAGTTCCTGCCGGCGGCTATCCCAGATGGCCAAGGCGAACTGGCCGTTGCACCATGCCAGACACTCGGGGCCTTCCTGCTCGTACAGGTGCAGCAGAACCTCCGTATCCGATGTCGTGTAAAAGCGATGGCCCTGTTGGACCAGTCGCTCTTTCAACTCCGGGTAGTTGAAGATCTCCCCGTTCCAGACGATCCAGAGCGTCTGGTCTTCATTGTGGATCGGCTGACCCCCGCCCGCCAGGTCGATGATGCTCAGCCGCACATGCCCCAGACCAATCCGGTCGTCGAGGTAGACCCCCGCCTCATCCGGCCCCCGATACCGAATCGTCCCCATCATCCGGGCTAGCGTCTGGACATCGATGTCCCGGCCGGACCCGATATCACATATCCCGACGATTCCACACATCCTGGTTCAACTCTCCTGCAACGAGTCTTCTTGATGTGACACGTCGGCCACCTCTTTGCCTCGCAAAAGAGCACATGCTGCAATTCCCTGATGCGCTCGCTCAGTCTCAGGAACACCTACCCCTGATCCTCCAGCCAGTTCTGGCCCAGACGGGCTAAATCGTGGAAATCCACCCGGCCGTCACCGTCGACATCGGCGAAGCCTATCTGTTGTACGTCACCCGACCATCCTGCCAGCCGCGCAAAAAGCCACCATGCGGCATAGGCCTTCTGATTGGCGTTTAGCGGCTCGCTGTGTGGAGAAGCGCAGTTGTACCAATCGACCCCAAGGACGTGACTTTCCTGCCACTCTCTGGCCCAGTTACCAAGCAAAGGTCCTGTCAGCGATGCGTAGTAGTCGCAATTGTCACTGGGAAAGGCGAAGTACTTCCCGTCTGGATCGTGGCTCTCAATGTCGGCAAAATCATAGAGCACTTTGTTGTAGGCTTCGCAATAGTCTCGAATGATCTGGTTGGCTGCTTTGACGTTAGCATCCTTCTTGTGGTACACAATATCGGTCATATACACAAAAGTGACTCGGGGATACTGTAACTCCAGTTGGCCCATAGGGTAGATATACTCCTCAAACAGCTTGTCCTCGGCATACTTCACATGCGCTTGGGCACACCAGGCCCACATGACTACATTGACGAGCACATTCTGTGGGCTATTCAGATACTCGGTTGTGGCTTCCATCCACTCAGGGTAGTAGCCGACGTCCCGCCCCATCGCGCGGCTGTGCAAGTCCAGAGCGCCATTCTCTCCTCCGTGATTCCAGGCAAAGATGTTCTCCGGAAGCGACAGACCCTTGCCACCGGCGTTGGCGAATGCGACCAGAGCGGTCATCCCACTGGTCACCTGGGATCCGTGAGAGGTGTGGCCATATGCTATGTGGAGTGTACCCTTTGCCTGCATGATGGCCCACTCGGGTATTCGCGTAATGTCGGTGCACGTGTGATCAATGATGAGCGGTGTGTTTCGCGCTGCCATGGTGTGCCCGCCGGCAACGAGTACCACAGCTATTGACACTAGTAGTCGTGTTCTAGTCATAGCATGTCCCTTCTGCAATACATGGTATACTGAATCCTGAATAGTGTACTGATGCGTCCTGTTCTCGCCGATGACTGCATACCTGGCGATACACGGGTTACGCAGGGCCACGAAGCGGTGTTGACTCCAAGCGACGGCGCTGCGGGAGCGAGGACCTCGGCAGTCCGAGGTGGCTCATAACCTGCCCTCTGGACGGCAGACGCAGGAACCGCTTCTGTCAGGCTGCCTCGTCCGCAGGGGTTAGCTACCCTGGTTCACATTGGTGTTCACATGCGGCCGGGCTCTAACAGCTCGGAGCATTATGTCATCGGGTCAGATTGTCGAGTATCTCGATCTGCCTGAACACGTTCATGCGCGTCTCTTCTTCTGTGGCATGCCTGTAGCAAGACTCTTGGAGGATATCAGAGAGGTGTTCATAGTAGACCAGCTGGAATTGCCGAGGGACCTGCGTCGGCGCCCAGGCACCACCAGCATCGTCGAATCTCCCAACGCCGGCAACCGCCAGCGAAGCGAGCGGGTCACGCATTGGCGGGACGGGCAGAGGACGCTGCGCCGGACGGCGTCGTCATTGCCGTCGATGGAGAAACGGATGCGGCGGATCGTAGGACAGCCGTAGTTCTGGCTCCTGGAGGCCGACAAGCAGCGCGAGCGTGCCCGCCAACAGAAGAGAGCGCAACATCTCAGACAGCAGTAGCCGCGAACTTTCCACTGAGATCGGGGCATTCTCAATCCTCCGCCTGCGTCACGCCCTCGATCCCCATCTTCCGGCCTACAAATCTTGATATCTGCTGCAGCGTGCCGAGGTTCTCCGGAACGACTTCGCTGTCATCAATTTCGATCCCAAATCGCTCTTCTACAAACGTGATGATCTCCAACATACCAGTTGAATCCAGGACACCCCCATCTTGAAAGGACATATCGTCCTCCAACATCTGGCCATTGCCGAAGAGAATGTTCTCGACGATATAGTCGCGTATCATGACGCGGATGGTGTCAACGTCGTGTTCTTCGGAACTATCAGTGTTCATGCGATTCTCCTGCTGACGATCCCGTACTCGGACCCATTCTTGCGGGGATATGCTTGCGTACTTGAAGAACGACCGCAACAAGGCTCGCTGAGAGCGTGCTCCAAAAAGCGACCGGCAGACCGTAGCCAAGCCGTCCGGGTTGGATGAACCGTGGGTTGTATCAGGAAGCCGCTTCCATCAGCAAGAGCCATGGCCTTACCGCTGCAACGAGCGTTTCTCTATGCGGGGTGAGTCCTCTTTGCGCCACGCGGTAATCGCCTGTTCGTCCTGTACCGAGATCCACAGTTCGGTGGCAACGCCGTGGCGTACCGCTCATTGCAGAAGCAGCTTCTGTCAACACGACCTTTCTCGCACTCCGGCCTTACACTTCGCTTAGCGCTATGACGCTCGCCAAGCGGCAACAGCACGAGCAATGGACGGCCCCAGCCAGGCTATGATCTTACGGTGCGCTTACGCCAATCCCACTTCTGCATCAGAACGCTAAAGGCAAATCGCGGCAACACAAGTTGTCGCCTCCACCGCGAAGGTTGTTTTGCCAGCCGGTACAGCCACTCTGTCCCCGTTGTCCGAAAGAACTGGGGAGCTCGTTTCACCTGCCCACCTAGCACATCAAAACTGCCGCCAACCCCCATGCACAAAGGGACGTCCAATCGGTTGCGGCACGCCGCGATCCACTGTTCTTGCTTTGGCGATCCCAGCGCCACGAAAAGGATGTCCGCTCCGGATGCATTGATCTGATCGACAATCCCAGGCGATTGTTCCTCTCGAAAGAAACCGTCGCGGCAACCGACGCATTGCAGACGTGGATGTCTGCGCCGGAGCTCATTATGAGCTTTCTTGATCGTCGCCGGCGGACCGCCCAACAGAAACACTCGCAACCCCACCTCTTCGGCCAAGACGACGAGACGCATGAACAACTCAATTCCAGTGACGCGGGGGATCTTCACTCCCCACAGCAATCTGACGGCTGCCGCCGTTCCCACACCGTCACAGATGTGGAAATCAGCCCTTTCGACGATACGGAAGAAAGCGGCATCCTGTAGAGCCATCCACACCTTCTCAGGGTTGATCGCCACACAATACGTCTTCTCCCTCTTCTGAACGCACTGCACCACGCAGACGGCCGCAGCCTCCGACGAAACAAAGCACGTCACCGGAACACCCAATACTCTCCGCTCCTCAGGTTTCTCCATCACCGCCACACATGCTCCCTTTCGAATTGACGCCACAACGTCATACGCGATGAGGCGGTTCCAGCACAGCGGTCTGCCGACGACACGTACAAGCATCCCAATCGCGGCAGGCCACCTTCTTCCAGGGCACCCGGCAGCGCTGCAGCAGCCATGCAGCCACAGCTCTTCAGACCTCATCTAAACACATCTTCTTGTTCGACCGCCGATCGGTATTCTCCGAGACGGCCACAACTCCTGTCGTTCCCCCTGGGAACGAGGCCAGGCGGGAGTCCGACTCGGATTGGCCAACTACTTGCCCGAAGCGTGATGTCGTAATACCTCGACGAATGACGCGGGCGGGGTTGCCTCCCACGATGCAACACGCAGGAACATCTTTGGTGACGAGGGCTCCCGCACCAACCACGACGGAATTCCCAATATGAACTCCCGGCAGAACAATCGCGTTGGCCCCAATGAAGCACCGCCTGCCGATGTAGGTGTCCTTCTTAATGCCTCTGCAATAGTCATGACTGAGAATAAGGCTCCCCGAAGCACAGTACGATTCCTCACCGATATGGATACCTTCCGGATGGGTCTTATCAAGTCGCGTGCCCCAGGAAACGCGCGCGGACGGCGCAATGTCCATACCATAGATCCGCACCAGAAACCAACGCCTCACAACGAGAACGACGTGTCGTACAGCCTTGCGAACCGTCGCGATCATGAGACTGCCCTCGACCATTCGTGAGTCGCCACGAGATAGCGCGCCAAGGCGCGAAAACCCCAGGCCTGCGACCAGCGCATGTAGGGGATCTTGTTACGCATCACATATGATTTGCGGTAGTAGAAGTACCCGCGCTTGTCCCAAAGGTGTTCCAACATCCATTGCAGGATCCGTTCGGTCAAGCGACGATATGCCCATCCCTCTCCGGCGAAGAAGTACACAGCCTCGGCCGCACAGTGGATATCGATGGGATACGTTCTGTCTTGGTAATGCTTGGGCGTGCCGTCGTCGAGGAAAAGCGTCCTAGCGTATGATTCGACACCCCGCCTGTAGCTGTCCCGCCAGGTGTTGTCTTCACCTGCCTCGAGGAAACGTCGCAGGGATTCGAGGACATACCCTGTGTGATACGAGTCGACCCATGTCCGAGAGTCCTCTGCGAAGTACCAGGCACCGTCAGGCCGCTGATGGTTAACGGTGTATCGCATGCTCCGACAGGCAGCGTCCCGCCAACCAGGATTCTTCACGATACGGGAAATACGGAAGATGAGCGAGGCACCCAGTGCGTTTGCATTGTGGACAAAATCATCGACTCTCGGGCTGTAGCTGAAGCAGTAGGTGTCCCCGTCTTGCCTCCTGTGCAAGTCCCGCAGCATGAACTGCACCGCGGAAACCGCCATGTCCAGGGCCACGGACCGTCCTAGCGCCTCATAAGCATCCACCAGTGCGTGTCCGATGAAGGCAGTGTTCACGATGGTCGGTGCATAGGCAGACCGGTAGACGAGCCGGGATTGCCAAGGGAAATTGTAGCCCCAACAGAAGTTCTCATACCCCGGACTTCGATTGCTTTCTATCAGACCCAACAATCGGTTGATCGCTGAAACACATTCGGCGTGAGGCCACATAGCGTGCAGACAGACATACCCTTCCAGAAAGAGGCCCAAGCCCTTGGGATTATGTCCTTTCCTGATCCCAAGAAGGGGCCGGAAGTTCACAGGGCAGCGCCGCAACAACTGGGTCGCTCCCATTCGTACCCACTTGCTGGCGGTCCCAAGACAGCTTATCAGAGGACTATTGAGTGCGTCATAGGGATCGTACCCGGCATAGTCAGCCGATTCGACATAGGAACGAATCTGTTGAATGCAATTGGCGATCATACGGTGGTTCATCAATCGATAGAAGATGCGGAACGGCCTGCACGAAAACCCCAACGTCGTCGATCGCACCACTTCAGGGGCGTGGGCGCGACGGGCGCAGAAGCCCTCATTCCGGCAATCTCAGGGCTGATCCGTCCAGGCGAGTCGCGTCTGATAGATCCGGTGGTTGGTCTTGACACCCTCAAAGTAGATATATCCCTCCGCATCCTGTGCCTTCGGAACCAACTGAACATACTGCGTGCTGCCGTCAAGCGTACCCGGGCGTGTCGAGTTCACGGACAAAAGCTCCTGGACTTGGGGTGTTCCGTCGGGGACCTCCTTGATTCCAAAGACGCGACCCCGGTAATCCCGCAATGCTCCTTCAGCGGCCCCTCCCATGACGACAAGGTGCTGGCCGTGGTCGGTCCTTATCGGCAGATGGTACCAGAGTGAGCCATTGTCGAGGAGAGCGACGTGCTCCCTGTAGTCATAGGCCGGATCGTCCACCGGCCTCACGGCGTTCATCTCGCTCAAAGGCCTGGCCCTGTCTTCCCGATAGATGCTACCTACGTTCTTGGGAAAATAGCCAGGGGTTTCATTCCTTATGACATAGTAGCGCGTGCCGGGCTTCGTTTCTCCCGAGACCATGTCGGGAGTCAAGGAAGGCCAGATGCCGTGCTCCTCGAAAACGGAACGCGGAATCCGCCATACGGATTGGGGACTCCGCACATCCATGTTCCAATAGACGTATCGCTCGGTAAACCATATCGAAAGCGCGCGATATGGATTGTCACCCATCCCCAGCAATCGGAAATGACCACCCTGATCATCAGAGTACAGGAGTTTAGCGTGCATCGGATAGTCACCCGTCCCCACCCAGACGTGTCCCGTATAAGGATCACAGGTCACAACATGGATGTGGCGCGCAGCGTCCAGGATACTCCAATCGGCTTCCCACTCGGCCAGCGAGGCAAACTCGAGCACCTTTTCCCAGTGCGCCGAACCGTCACGGGGAAACACTCCGCGGAACACGTAATGTCGATGATCCGGATCACAGGAGTATTCCCCGACATACACATAGCCTGTCTTCGTTTCAGGATCCCAATCGGTTGAGAACCCATGCCACAGACCGCCCTTGTGTGTTGTGAAACTATGCCGCCAATCTCGGAGCGTGCTCGATGTGTGGATCTCCCTGTCACCACGATAGACATAACCAAACGGGGTCGCCACAATGGCGGAATTCGGTGTCGGTGACTCGGGAAGTGGGCACTGAAACTCCATGGTCGCGAACCCGTCTTTCGTACAGTACAAATCCCCGCCGATGGCAACAAACAGCGTGCCGTTCTCGGCCCCAAGCAAGTACTCCCCCCGCGGCGTACCCGTGACAACAAGGGAGGAGAGATTGGCCATCCAGCTCACAATCGTTACCTGGCACATGTCACAATCCCCCTCGGCAGAAACCGCTGTGATGGTCGCCCTCGAATCTTCACCGAGCGCATCAGCCAGAGCAACCACCCTTCCATCGGGACAGACGTGAACGAGAGGGTTGTCAGACACCCAGATTACGTCCGTGCCTGAAGGCGTCAGAGTCAACTGGATTTCGTTGCCCGCCGTTAGCGAGATGTGCCGCTCGTAGATCGCAAAGCGTCGCTTGCCGGCAGCGGTGTTGGCGTAACCCGGTGTCGGCTGCGAATAGAAATACCTTGGTTCTGCGCCGTCCGGATAGCGGCCCCAGGAGTGGTCGACGGGAACCCTGACGTCCTGGAGAACGTTCAGGGCATTCTCATTCTCAGCTTGCGAGTTTAGAAGATAGAGCGTATCGGCGGTCAACATGTTAAACGAGGCGTGAAGCGCGGCGTTCGGATCTCGACGATCTTCACCCGATGTCCATATAATCAGATGCTCGCCCCCTTCCAGTGCGGCCGCGGGCAAAGCCCACTTGAGCGAAGGCTCCTGGTCGTTTGACAGGTAATATCCGTTGAGTGAAACAGGGGCATCCCCGCGATTGTACAATTCAATCCAACCTTGTTTGGCATTGTCGTCATCGCGCATTTCCCGGTAGTCCAGCGCGTCGTTTCGTCGGAGAACCTCGTTGATAACCAAGTCGCTTCCCCACGCAGCGCTGGCATCTGAGGCAATGGTCGCGGTCCCGGCCGCCAGGACGACTGACACACTCAGGAAGCGGATCAAGGCTGATGCAGAACACGTGTGCCGATGTTCCCCTTTCAATGCACTCATACAGCACTCCTCTCTGACATCACCCTGCCCACTGCGGATCATGATGAAACACTCAGACATCTGACCACACCTGGACTATCCAGATGCAAGAACCATCAGAGGTAGTGATAGAAGCAGCCATCTGCCCACGCTCCGCCTGTATCTCCCCCTTGTCTATTCGCGCGGACATCTTGTGCAATATCTCCTCTATGATACAGCATGGTTGATGGCGCTGATAAACCCCTCATACATGCGTTCGATGGATGCTTCGCGACGGTAGGTATCCCGCGCCTCTGCCGCCATCTTCTGACGGAGACCTGCATCATCCAACAGCCTTGCCAAGCCATCAGCTAACTGATGCGCCTCTGCTTCTGGAACCAATAGGCCGTTGCGACCATTCTTAAGATACATGATCTCCGGCGCATGACGCTCCTGTGCCGCTGTTACAAAAGGCAGGCCGCATGCCATCGCATCCACGATATTGAGACCGACCCAGCCGGGGCAACAGTACACATCGCAGGCCATCATCAGTTCAAAAAGTTCTGGTCCGTAAAGTCCTGGGATGTGCACGACCCTTTCGGGCATGCGTTTCGGAAGGACTCTCTCTGTGTCCGGGCCAACGAGAACGACACCGAGGTCCGGCCGGTTGAGCATACGGGCCGCCGCGAGAAGCTCACAGATTCGCTTGCGCACCTGCATGCGTCCAGTGAAAATGATGTTCTGCTGCGTCTCCACACCGTGACGGCGCAGTATCAGGCGCCTCCGATCAGGCGAAGGGGGCTCGGGCAAATCTCCCAAGTATAGCGTGTTGTTGGCAACAAAAACGTTGGCCCAGTATTTCTCAGCAACATACTGTCTCAGGTCCTCCGAGTACAGGATGATCGAATTACAGGATCGATGTAGGAAAGTGTACAATCTACGGTGGGCGTCTGTATTCGAGAGACGGACGCCATGGCCCCAATAGATCACAGGAACTCTCAGGGTGCGCAAGAGCACAATCAACGGGAGAATGAACAGATTCCTCAAACCGGAAAAGAGAATCACAGCTTCTGCCTGTTCGGCTCGAATGGCTCTCAGCCAAGATTGAAGGCTTATGCGCATCGGATGATATGGGAATCTTATCGCCCCAACCATATCGGGTGGGATGTCCGGCCCGGCCACGGAAAAATCAACGCCGTCTTTCTGGAAACGGGCCCTGAAGTAGTTGTAGACGGGCACCCGGTAATGCATTATCGGACTGCCGTGCAACAGAAGCACACGCCGGCGGCGGCCCGCATCTGTGCCACAGGCCGATGACGTCACGGCAGAGGCCGCCGGCTCCATATATAGCATGGATGGCACCGAGTGAGGCATACGAGTCCCAATCTGCAGGCCGCCGGTCGGCTCGACTACATGACTCGACCTGCTGTCCTGCGTGTTCTTGCTCGTGCGGCGCGCCATGTCCAGAGACTTGGGACAAGCACCCGAACGAGCGGTTTCATGAAGTAGAGGGGCCACTGCCAGCCGGTATGATGCCTGACATAGGCCAGCCACTCTTTGGGCGGCAATCCCAACGGGCTGCACATATGGCGCCATCGCTGACGCAGAGGAACGCCTGGATCAATCCAGGGACGTATCCGGGTATTCGCAGCGCATTGGCCTTGGTATCCTGAAGCGATCCAGACGGGGACGCCTTGACGGCGAGCCCGCATCCCGTAGTCCACGTCGCCGAAGGTGTGCGTGTATTCGGCACTCAAATTTCCCAATACGTGAAATGCCGCGCGGGTAACCAGCACGATATTACCATTCATAGTATCACAGGGAAGCATCTCGTTACGAGGTGGAACAGGTATACTAGGCAAACGTGATCCGGACTTCCGCTTGACGCGTCCACCATACGTATGCTCGTCCGTTTGCGGATCACGGCAGGAACCAACAACAACGCCATCGCGCCCGGTTAGGCGGCACCCATCCAGACTGGTTTGCCAGAGGCAACGAATCGCACCAGGCAGAAGCACCGAATCATCGTTGAGCCAGAGATAGGCGTCGTAGTCGTCCCGCATTGCCTCGGTCCAAGCTACCCTCATCCCACCGCACCAGAAGAGCGATCCGTCACCTTTGAGGAGACGCACCTCTGGAAACCTCTTCGCTACCGCCTCAGATGTCCCATCCGTTGAGCCGTCATCAAGCAGATAGATCTGGATCGTTAGACCGCCGGGCAATTCCTGTTCGCACACGGACTGCAGGCAGGACAAAGTCTTTTCCCGGCGATTGTGACACGTGATGAGCGCCGCGATGCGCAACGGGGTGCTCTTACGAGACTGGTCGATCATGGGGAGATCACCGATCCGGCCATGCGTAACCTCGGTGCAGTCGGACCGGCGCCATTCTTCAGTATGCCTCATATATGGAATCGTCTCCGGAAACAGGGTCCCACAAGGCGGAGTCGGAGCCTGATATGCCATCGGAGGGCTTGCCAACGAAGGGCAGCCCAAGAAAAAATGGATAGGCAAGGAAGCACTCACCCTGCAACAGGAGGACAAGAAGGACACCCACCAGAAGGGTCGGCATCCCGTTGCCCATATAGTGCACTTTGCGTACAGTCGGAATGTACCATGCCAAGAAACCGAGCACACCGAATTTGGCGATAAAATCTGAAAACCCGTTCCCCATCCCTTCGGAACCCTCCATCCAGGGATGCAGGGCATAGCGCGTACGATTATGCAGTCCCCATCCGCTAAGGGGGCGTTCACGTATATACTCCCAGTCAAACACGAGCGATCCTATGCGCCCGCGATGCCAACGCCCCTGGCGCAGTTCCAGGGCGTTCAACTGCGATTCGATCTTCTGTCCCAGGAAGGGCAGGTTATCGTAGGCCAGCAGTGAGACAGAAAGCAACAACGGAATCAGCACATAACAGCCCAGTAAGATGCAGGCCTGCAGCTTCTTGCGGCTCTCCGCACACCAGTCAAAGTGGAGAAGGATCACGATGGCCAAGGCGATATACCCTGTTGTGGACATCGTTGAGCACACTGTCAGAAAGAGTATTAGGAAATAGCGACGATACTGTCTTGGGTCCAGCCTCGTCTTCAGCAGAGCCAAGAAACACAGCGCCACAACAAGATACCCTTGGAAAGCCCCTGGTTCCCAAAACATGCCGGAGTTGCGCCAAGAGAATTCCCCGTAGAACGTGTGCACCAGAAGCGGGCGACGGCTGATGCTGAACACGTCAATCTCCGCCGTGTGTAGAAGCACGGTGAGGCGAGTGATGAAAGGCTCGAAATTGAAGCCAATACTGGAGAGCACAACGTAGGGAAGATAGACGCATAGACTCAACAGCGACAAGCCGACCATCGTTCGCACGTAAACCGTCAGGAAATCATCAACGAGAGTGATGATCGCATAGCCGATGAAGAGTCGGATGAAGAAACCTGCCGTGGTGACAACGGGAAAAAAGCCAAAGTCGATACATTGGATCATCAAGAGAACGGCAAATACGAGTGCGATGCCAACGAATTCCCTGCTGACAATGCATCCGCCCCTGCGCATCACCATCATGGCAAGAAACAAGAACAGGCCAGCGAGCTGAGGTTCCAAGGGCAACATACGGCCGGGGGCCGGGTTTCCCGAGTAGACCAGCAGCACAAGCACATAGAAGACCCCCGTCGCAAGAGACAGAGCGGAATCTCCGAGATGGGAGGATCCGTCATCCCGGGACTCAACTGCGCCATGCATTTCATAATTCACTTCGTACATAGGGGGCATTTCTGCGAACAGATGACTTGTCGGAAGTCGATCCAGGGCTTGGTCGATTGCCCACTGCCGATCCCTCACCGCGATCGCCGTCCCGTGCCAGCAGGCTATTCTTCAGGAACGCTGCGCCGGTACTCGTCTCGATAGAGGCCGTACGCAGCCATGTCGAGAGGTTCGAACCCAATCGCCACCGCACGAGAATCGCCCTGCAATGCACCTACATCCACTTCCGTGTCGGGAGGATATGGTCCCATATCGATCCAGTTGTCGACAAATTGTACGTACGGCGCGGCGCCGGGAGTAACCTCATCGTCCCACGCGCCTCCGAATGAAATGTTGCGACGGATGCGATTGCCCTTCGGTGCGGCCGGGTCATCCTCCAGGATCCCAACCAGTTCCGGATACCGATTGCGCCACACCTCCGACGTGTACGGTACAGCGTTCAGACGATCTGTCAGACAGCCGTCGACAGCAGCACTGGCCCAGCCCAAACCCCGGGCATCAACGTGAAGAGATGGTTCGCAGAAGAGAAAGATGTTGTTCTCGACCCGATTGTCGCGTCCACCGCCCAGAAAAGCTGCACGGGTAACCCTCTCAAAGAGGTTCCCACGTATCTCGGTGCCGCTGAACATGTCGTCCAGATACACGCCTACGCTTCCGCCACCCTGGAAGCCTGTGATGTCATGCAGGTAATTGCCGCAAATCTTCGTCCCCCGCATCGTCCAGTCGCAGCCCGCGTAGATCGCGCCTCCATCATTGGTTCCCAGACACACGTTCCGAATCTCATTCGACTCGATCAGATGGTCGTTGCCCCAGAACATGATCGCCGTGTACGGGGCGTCGTGTATCAGATTGTGCGCGATGCGCTGCCCGACGCCATGAACCGCGATACCGGGCGTGAAGGTGCGATTCCAGCGGCCGTAGTGCTGAATATGGTTGTTCTTGATCGCATGGTTGCCCGGCGTCAGCGACAGTCGGTCTCCCCCTCGCACTTCGATCGCTCCATCGCCAACCTGAGATATGTCGCACCCGATAACGCCATTGCGATAGCCACCATCGATTCGAACCGCCATACCCCCGCAGTTGCGCACCACACACCCTGCTGCTTTCGTATCGTGACAGTCTTCCATGACCACAGCCGTCCCGCGCGTAACCTCGAATATCATGTCCCGAAAGGTAACGTGGGAGACGTTTTTCAGAACCACCAGCGTATCCAGTGTGGAGACCACCGCACGTTTCTGATTGTCGACCGAAGGAGGCCAGAAGTAGAGGATGCCCGTGTCGCGGTCCAGATACCACTCGCCCGGCGTATCGAGTTCAGCCAGGATGTTCAACCAGTAGAACCATTGACCGACGCGATATCCATATTCGTGGTAGGGAGGTACGATCGTAACGATACACCGTGCCACATCGATCGATTCGACCTCCTGGTACTCATCGGCCCAGTCGTGAAACCAATAGCCATAAACCCAGACGTCCTTCTCATCCAACCAACAGGTTGGTCTCGTCCCTTCATACACGAACGCGCCGGTCAGACTGCCGATCTTGCCACGCACGTTCAATGTCCCGGGAAAGACCAGTTCCGCAATAAACACATATGCGGCGTTGGGCCAGCGCGACAAGGTCATCGGCTTGTCGTCGAAGAACAATTCCAGTCCCCCGCCTTTGACCACCCCGTAGTGGGTCAGGCCCTCGGAACGTAGATCAATGCACACCACATGGCCGCGGGCTGTGGGAGTCAGTCTGCTCAGAGTGGCTCCGTCGGTCACAGGTGTCCAACCCTCTACTTGGCGTCCGCCGACCACACGCACCTCTTCCCCAGGCCAGGCCCGGTAAACGACGGGCGCTGCCTCTGTGCCCGAATCCTCATCCGTCAGTCTGAACGGCATCTGACGTTCGTACACACCGCCTCGCAGCCATACGGTAACGGGCCGGTCGCCAGCGGTCTGGCGCAGGGCATCGCGAGCGGCCTCCAATGTTTGGAGCGGCTGTGCCATGGTTCCTGGGTCCATGTCGTCCCCGTCTGGGCAAACGAATATCTCCCTGGATGCGCCGCACGCGGTGCTGCATGTGAACAGGACCGTCAACACGATAACGCCCACCCTCTTCAAATGGGTGAGCCGATGCAATGGCCTCAAGGCCGGTGTCATCATTCTCCCGATGCAGACGTGTGATCGCCTCTGCCCTCGATCACATCGACAACGCGTTGAGCAAACAAGGGCGCGACCTTTCTGCCAAAGGCCGGTGTCAGATGAGAGTCGTTTGGGCCGCGCGCGTATTCGTCCCTCAAACACAAACCTCCCTCGGTTTCGAGTGAATAGAAGTCCCACAGGAATATGTTGTCTCCTGATTCGTCCCATTCAGTTCGGACCCAGTCGAAAAACGCACGGGCCCGAATAGCTTCTGCTTCGTTGGTCGCTCCGCGCACGAGAGCCGGGCCTGTCCATACGACGAATTGCTTGTCGGGGTACTCATGCATCTTTTTTTTGAGGGCGTCATATTGCAGCCTGTAGTTCTCCATGCGCTTCTCCTGCGAGGCGATATCTGACATTCCCACGTCCTCCTGCAACTTGCCCACAGGAAAGCAATGTTTGAAGACGACGACATCGTAGCGAGCCGTGATCATTTCCAGCGTCGGCTCACGCATAAAGGCCTTGTCGCCTTGATGGTTGACCCAGATGTTCCAGTAATCGTACGGGTAGTTGGCCCAGCCGTAAGGGGTTCTTTTCGGAAAGGCCTGTTCCACAATCTCATAGGACGTGCCGTGACGAGCATTGTACGCTCGAAACCATTCTGCCACGCCTCCGCTCCAAACGTTGTGACCAGTGCTGTGGTGCAGAAAGAGAATTGCGGTTCCTGTCCGCTTCGAAGGTAAAACCAGGGTCGGACTGAACCGTTCGAGGAATCTCTTGACCGGACGCCTGAGACCGGCGAATGTAACCATCATAGCTCCCATAATCAGAATCGCGACACATAGACCTGAGCGGAGTATGTTTTTCATTGAGACTTCCTTGAGATCGCGGGATTCTGTGTTGGGCCGAACCAAGGGCACGCGTCTGCATTCGCCCAAGTCACCATGTCTGACGCACCGTTCGATACACCTGACATCTTCGACAAACATACCGATCTTCAGCAGTGACCTCGCAGCACCTCGACATCCTCGGCATCCATCTTCTTCGCGACCCGCGCTGGTGTCCCCATGGCGATGACACCAGCCGGGAGGGAACGCGTTACAAGACCTCCGGCTCCCACGATAGTGTTCTCGCCAATGGTGACACCCTTGAGGACGATAACGCCGACGCCAAGCCAGACGTTGTCTCCGATGATGACGGGCGCATCCGGACCAGAGCGTGGATCCTCCGGATGGAAATCCGTATCCCAGATAGTCGTGTCCGCCCCACACAGAATATTCTCGCCCAGCACGATGCTCGTTGCGCAGGCAATATAGGTTCCGCTGAAGCCACAATTTGCGCCAATTTGCACCTTGGCGGTTTCCGACAATGTTCTTATCGTAGAGGGGCGATTGGTTGAGTCGCGGAAGCAACTGCCCGGGCCAATCGCAATGCGGCTGCCGGGATGTCGCTGGAATCGCACATGCCCGTGAAAACTATTCGGTTTTTCCAGTTCTATCCCCCACCATCGCGCCGCCAGTCGGCCGCCGGCCGTATGCCAATGCTTGGCGAGAATGCGAGCCACGCAGTTGATCATATGGGGCAAACTGTCGCAATCGACCTTTCTCATGGCTGGATATCTCAACAGGGAGTGGTCATATCTGCTCTCGCATCTGAAGCCGAGTCCGCGCAGTCTACGTCGATCCCCTGGCCAATCTGCCGGGCAGAGTGGCTGGTAAACTCAGCATCACGTCAGCGCCTTGCGGGTAAGCGAAGCGAGCGCGTTCCCGCTGCCTGGGGCAACGGCGGCGTAAACCTCCACCATACGGTCTACTATCCGTCGTGTCGAATGCCGCTGCAATGCCGCAGTTCTTGTCTGGCGTGAAGCGCCGACAGCCCAATCGTCTTTTAGAAAGATCGTCCGCAATCGCTCCGCGAGCAGAGCTTCATCGCCGGGCGGAAACAGAAGGACAGCCTCGCCATCGCACGCCATGGTCGGAATGCCACCAACATAGGAGGCAGCGCTCGGCGTACCAACCATCATGGCTTCTGCCAAGGAATTGGGGCTGTTCTCCATCAGTGAAGGTAGAACGAAGGCATGCGCCCTCCGGAGTTCGGCCGCGACACCCTGAGCGTCCAGAGGTGCGAGCGGGATCACGTGTTCGGCCATGCCCTCCCGGTGGATAAGGTCCGTCAGGTATCTGGCATACCCTCTGGATCGACAGTCCTTCCAGAGTCTTCGCACACCTGAGACGCCTGGGTAGAATTCGGCCATCATAACGCGCACACGAACGTCAGGAAATGCCTTACGCAGCAATGCCGCTGCCTTGATCAAGACGTGGAATCCCTTGAGCGGGCAGGAGGCACCGGAAGCAAAGATCGTCTGTCGCTGTATCCTACGGATATCCCACTCAGCGAAAGCAAAGGGTGCCCGCAACAACTCCTCGCAACGGTAATATGTCGCGTTTGGATTCAGTCGGCTCAGATGCGCCCGATCCCACAACGTTCGGCCGATAAACGCCGAGTGTGCGGCGAATATCTCGCGTTCGACTACTGCGCGATGCTCCAGTCTCCGCCTCTGTTCCAGCAGACCATCTCTGCGAAGCCGGTCTCGCATCGTACGACTGGCCGCTACCTCGTCGTACGAAAGACCTCCCCACCAGTACCGGCGACACACGTCGATGATTCCCTGTATCGAGACCACGGCTGGGCATGTGATGTGGGCACGCGCCGTCAGAAGCCCATGAAAATACTCTGTGCCGTGAATATGCACCAAGTCTGGCTCGAAATCATTTACGACCCGACGATAGCTCTGAACCAACTTATCCGGAAGTCGCACTCTGTCGCCCCACCCTCGGCGTCTGGCCACGGTATAGTATCTCGTCCCACCCACAACAGTCTTTCCATCCTCTGCCCCGAGCACATCGGTGGCGACCGCCAACTGGATGCGATCGTCCGCAACAAGTGCGTCGGCCAGCGCGGGCATCCAGCCACCGCGGTGTGACACCGGCTTGCCCAATGCCACAGCATGATCCGGAAGCAGGCTGTTGCAGAACCACAACACTCTCATGGGCAGGACACCTCGGAAGTGACGGAACGGAAGACTTCCAGATAGGCAGTCGCTACGCGTTCAGGTGCAAACGAAGATGCCAGTCCCTCTGAACAGACTTGGCCCTTCTCCACAATCCACGACGGATCCGTGAACAGTGTCCGAATGCCATCGGCGATATCTGCAGCGTTGTGCGTGACAGCAAGCCCACCGCCGCGTTCATTGAGGTAGTCTCGGATGGCACTTCTCGGCGGGGTGATCGCGAGGATCGGACGGCCTATTCTCGCATAATCGGCGAACTTGCTCGGCAAGAAAGGACTCTCTCGCATATCGGCCTCGATAACCAGCAACACTTGTGACTGCGCTGCCAGCGATTCCGCTTCTGAGTTAGGAAGGTGGTCAATGAACTGAACGTGATTCTCTGCGCCCATTTGCACCGTAAGGCTCTTATACTCGTCATGCGCATTTCCTATGCACAGAAGGCCCCTGAACCGATCGGGCAACTCTCCGGCCACGGCCTTGACCGCTTCGACCAAAGCAGGAGAACCGCGTCGGGTCAGGTCACCCATATGTACAAGTCGAGGCATGAGCTTTCCGGAGCACGATGCGGAGACACCGATATGCGGAATCACATGCCCTTTATCCAAGAGGTTAAGACCGGTTTCTCGTGACATCAGTTGCAGTCCGTAAGAGCTCGTCATGGCCACCGCATCGCATTGCATCAGAATCCGACGAACCGTATGCATCGCGGTCAGGCGACGATACAAAGGCGTCGGGCGGTGATAGGGTATGGGAGAGATGTGCGCGGGCCATGGATCGCTGAAGAACGCCACCCAGGGAATGGCCGTCGCAGCATGAACATCGGCTCCGACGAGATGCGAATCGCAGGGTAAGGAAGCAGTCAGAAGAACGTCGGGGCAGAACGCTCCACAGCGCTCCAAACACACCTTGCGGGCCTCTCCCAGCCAGTCGGAACCGATCCATCGCTCCGCCATGTGAACCCCGGCGCGAATCCATCGATGCGGTGATCCCCAACGTTCGCCATCCTGCGACTCAGGGATGTAATGCACTGGATACGCTCGTCCTTCGGGTTCGGCGTCGTGTCTCTCCAGCCCAGCGATCACCTCAAGTTGGCAGCCGGCTCTGCAAAGAGCATCGGTCACCTTCGCCATCTGCAGGGCCCGAGCGCACCGACTCGGAGTTGCCGGAGGGAAGAACTTCGCCAAGACCAACACTTTGGCCCCCAAGTGGATTCCTCCGAAGATGTGTCTGTTCTTTGGCAAGACCCGCACGCCTCAGCCTACTTGCTCAATCATCATCTGCAGACAACGCCTGGATTTCTGCTCCAACTCGGGGAGTGCCTCCTTGAAAGACGATGCTATTTCGGCACGACGTTCCCAGGCGTCTTGTGTCATGGCCACGATATCTTCCGATGTCCTTCGTGTGAGGTCCGCGCACCAGTTCTCGAGCTTTGCGGCCGCCATGAGGTAATCGTACTTGTGAGACCAGCCGATGACCGCCACAGGTGTTGCTGTTGAGAACGCCGCCACCAAGCTGTGGTATCGACTGGCTACGAGGAAGTCAGACTGACTAATGACCGCCTTGATTTCGGCCGCCTTCTCCTGGCCCGAAAACTCGCAGACACGCTGTGGGTGAGGTGCCCGTTCCGCAATCAGGTTACAGAGCAAGCTGTCATCGGGACGATCCCTCCACGTCTCATGGGGAATGAGGACAATCTGAGCGTCCAGGGTGTTCTGGAACCATCCGACGATGCGCTGCAAGATAGCTACGTAAGCGTTCTCGATACCGCGGCCCTCCACACGCTCATATATCCGTATGTTGGGAGTAACGCAGACGGTCGGCGCCGCGTCTCGTTGCAGGCCCTTCTGGTCGAGAATCTCAACAGCGCGCTCCAGGGATGCAGGCCTGAACTGAAAGGCAATATCCGGGGCCAGACAAATGTTCTCATCGTGAATCCCCTTCAGATTCATGAGCGAGTCATAGCTGGACTGTTCCCGCGCGAAGACAAGATCCGCATCATTGCACAGTCTCCGGGTATATTCTGCCAGAAGACTGTCGCTAAACGGGCCCCACGATTGCGGCATATAGACTACCTTATTGCCTGCTTGCTTCATCTCGACACCTGCCTGCCACCGTCGCAAAGCTGCTCCGGTGCCCCACTGGTCACCAGTGGCAAAACCTGAGATATCTACCACCGCCGAGGTCAGGCGATACGGATTCAACAGACCGCGAGTCATGGCCCTTTCCTGCTTCGGGGGTTTTTTACAGCACCATCCGCGGCTATGCGTGAAGTCGTGGAGCATTCGCAGTGGACGATGCAGATGCCGGACCTTCACAGGCTGGAAACCGCTGGCTCGATACTGAGCGTTCTGGGTTTCCGTCCTTACCGGCACGAAAAGGTCGAGCGGCGAGTAGGCGGCAGAGAGCGCGTCTCGCACGACCAGCATCATCGCCTCTGCTCCGCGACCGCTGAAATTGCCGCCAACAATCATAATCCGACGAACATGCAGACTCATCACCTCGTCCCTCTAAGTAGGTTCGAGTAAATTGCTTTGGGTTGCCGATATAGCTCTTGGTGTGGGCTGGGAAGCCCGCCCAGGAGGTGTCGGCATGTATCCCCGGATCGAAGTCCGACTCACGTCAGGGCAACGCCAACGCCTGCAACAGATTCGCGACCAGCCGCCCACGCCCCGGGTGGGCAAACGCGCGGTCTGCCTGCTGCTGTCGGCCGAGGGCGTCTCCAATCAACTGCTTGCGCAGGCCACCGGGCTGGGCCCCGATAGCCTTCGAGGGATTCGACGCCGCTGGAACGAGCACGGCATGGCCTCCTTGAAGGACGCTCCCCGTCCCGGTCGGCCGCCCAAAATCGGCCCAGCGTATCGCCAGGAGTGCAAAGAAGCGCTGCGTCGAGGTCCTCTGCTCTGCGGCTATGCCTTCACCACCTGGAGCATCGCCCGGCTCAACACCCATTTGCACCGCGTAACCGGCGTCAATCGCAAGCAGACGGTCTTCGGAGCGTTCTGCTATGGGCGCGGGCTGTTCTTCTATCACGTGCAACCACGCAAAACGGCTTGGGGCGTGCAGCTTCTCTTGCAGAAGTTGGTGCATCGGGCCCGGCGAACCGGCCGCCGGATCATTGCGGTGATGGATCAGGGCTCGCCGCACCATGCCGAGGCGCTGCCGCGCTACCTGGAAGATGTCAAAGAGCACCTGGAGGTCTTCTGGCTTCCGTACCACAGCCCGGAACTGAATCTCAGCGAGCGGCTCTGGAAGCACCTGAAAGCTTCTCGCATGGCCAACGTGTTGTCCCCCAGTTCCCAGGCCTTCACGACACACATCCACGCCGTCCTACGTCATTTCGTCCTACATCCAGACCTCGTCTTGTCCGTCGCTGCATCTACCCACCAGACCATAACCAGGAAAAACATACTCGCTGCTACTTAGCACCTCTGTTGCACGGTACTGTGGCGCACTCATCCCCACTGAGAAACTCTTGGCAATTGGGGTCCTCACTCGCCGTGGTTCGTTCCGACCAAGAGAACACTTGTGGATTCGACAGTGGCAAGCTGCAAACAAGCTCACCCACTGGTCCTGCCCAGAACAGACTATCGCCAACAAGATGTGGCCGGATCTCTGTCGCATTTCCAAGGCTGGCATTCAACGTGGTGACAAAGACCACCACACTTCCCTTGGCGGCAATGCTCACGATGGAATCGCCCACTTGGATTTCAGGGATCGTCGCGCTACCTTCCGAGATTGTCTCGCTCTCAATCACCAGCATCGTTCTGTCATCGAGGTCCGGGGCTGCAATCTCGACTTGATCAGCTTGCTTACAGACCGTCAGCCCCGCCGCCGTGCGAAAGTGCTGACGATACGTATGGGTTTGCGATGAGAAGAGTTCGTCCACGATCAAAATAGCATCCAGATACGGTCCATAGAAGACGGATCGGCGGTGACAGACCCCTCTATACAGCCTGGATTCCACCTGTAACGCGACGAATCCGGGAGACAGTTCTGAGGGAACACGCAGCGGGATAGTCTTACAGAACCGTACCTCACAACGCCCCTTCTGCTGGGATTGATTGTCTACTGATACCGTATTCTGAGAGGGGGTCGCGATAAGCGCGCAGCGCTCCTGCAGTTGCCAGTAGTTGGGGTATCCGGGACCAACAAGGAGGGGCCGGCCGTGGGCAAACAGAGTAAGGGCACCCTTGTTGGGATGATGGTGCGCCAGAGAGACGTCGCCGGCCATCAGGGTAAGCATCAGAGGATTGCAATGTAGCCCCTGCAGTGGCTTGGCGCGGAGTATGAAGTACCCAGAGCCGGAATAGAGCTTGGCACCTGACCGACATGCCGGGCGGGCGGCTGGGTCCGCCGTCCGGCGCAGTTCCGCCATTTCCGGCCAATCCGGCAATGAAGTCCAAGGCCAGTTGGGGCAGCTCACGATCATCGGTCTCGTATCGGCAATCAGGGGCAAGGAACCATCGGGCTGCAGGATCTCTCGGCAGAACCGAACCATCTTCCTGATCCGCGTCTCGACAGCCGGGGCCAAGGCCAAACCGTTGCTTCGACAGCTTCCGAGAAACCACAACGCTTTACGCGTGGCCAAGAAATGGTAGTATGGAGTCAATTCGAGAAAGACTCCGTTCTCGCTGACAGTGCGTGATATGCGTTCTTCGAAGCGTTCAATGCTAGTCCGGAGCCATCTCTGACCGCGGTCAAACTCAGGGTAGCACAAGGCGATGTCGAGAAGCGCGCAGTCCTGCATAAGGCCGTGATTGGTTCGATAGTTATAGTTCGCAGGGTCGGAAAGCCATCGAGCGTGCTGAATAAGGGACTTGAGGAACGCCTCCTCGAGGTCGGGTGGGCACATATTCCATTCTCGAAGGCATTCCATCAGCGCCATATGTCCCTGGATACGATTAGACACCGTGTCGTCGTTCCAGGCCCAGGGATTTGAATTCCACTTACGGGAATTACCGTCAAGCCATTGCCGGAAGAAAGCTCGTGCGTATTCAAGTCGCTCCCTGGTCCGGGGACCTTCCGCAACCAGCATCTCCTGTATGAACTTCTGCCGTTGCAGCTCAAAGAGAACCGAGGACTCGAGATCTTCCCAGTCAATGCTTTCACCACGCCGCCACCAAAACTCCGGACGGCCGAGCGCTGCCCCCAGCGCGCCGCCCAGGATGCTCTCGGTGGTCTCCTGGATCTCGCGTGCCGACTTGTCCCATGTGTGCTCCGGTCGGATGGAACGAGGTGGCTGCCTGCTTTGCATATGACCTACGAGCCGCGCCATGGCCTGTGAGCGACCTTGCGTGCGGCGAATGTGTCGAAGCTCTATCGAAACGGCATTATCGGAAGCGACGCATCGGAGCAGGTCGACGCGATTCGCTTGTCTAACATAACCCACCAGGACGATGGCAACGAGCATGCCGACAACAAGCAGGACATGGCCCCTTCTGCAATATGGGAATGGCCATTGCCTGAACACAAGGTGGCTTCTCAAACCGATCGCCAGGCATACACTTCCCGCCACAGACAACAACACAGACACAGTGGCGACATAAGAGCGTCCCGAGTCGATTCGGCCGTCCGCAGTTGCGAAGGCAGCCAGGACTCGAGGACCGGAAAGTACGGCCATCAGCAACAGGAGCACGCCGACACCAAGCCACCGGAACTGTATCTGTCCTCTGGTGCGCGTATCGACCCAATGATCGTGAGCCACGGTGGACCTCAGTACTGACACTGCTAAACCTTCACGCAAGATTGCGCCTTGCGTTGGCCCGCAGTCCGTCTCTCCCTGCGCGTTGCCACCGCTTCCAGGGCACAGCTCGCGCCTAAACGCACCCATTCCACCTGGCGCCGGAAACAGCCATGCATCCAGCCCAACCACCGATGAGGAATATGCTTCACCAGCCATCGAACCGGCCTATAGCGAAGGGCGACGAATGTGACGTAATAACGACTGGAATATACAACGGCCCAGCCTCGCAAAAGCCGCCACCTCCAGGACCTTTCTACCGGAGGAAGAACAAACCGTACGCCATAGTCCGGGACACGTAGCCGCCACAGTCTGGCAACGATGGTGAACACGTTGAGCCCGAGTTTCTTGCCCGCGACTCCCAAGGATCGTGTGACATGATCAGGCTCGACAGCATGAACAACAAACCTGCGGTCTTTGATCGCCGCCTTGACGATTGAATCGGCGCGCTCGGTACGTATGACGAATTCGGAGAGCCCCTTCGTCAGTTCATAACCCTGCTCAGCAAACCACTTTATCTCATCCCGAATACGACAGTCGCCGCATGAGACGTCGGCAAACTCATTGCCCTTGTCAAAGCAGAGCTGGCAGCGCCACGGGGTGAAGTACGGCCGGGGCCAATGGCGACTCTCGAACTCATCCACATCGTGTATCCGGCCGTGGATATCCTCCACACGCATGTCACAGGGCCATCCACGCCACGCTTTGTCACGGTGTCGGAAGCGAATCACTTCCTCGCGTTTCAGGCCAAGTTTGTGTACGATTTGGTCATGGAAATGGTATGTGAAAACGCCTAGGCAATGCAGCCCGATGTACAACGCTATCTTGTCGGCCAAATGAGGGAATGCCACTTCCGCCTTGCGCATACCCTGTATCTGACACGAGGTTCCCACAAAAGCGAATCGCCCCGGCTCCGTTAGCAGAATCTTCAGACTCTGACCTGCAGGCACAGGGTTATACTTCGAGCCAACCGCCGCCAGAATGTCGCGGCGTCCCCGGGCAAGATAGGTCTCAGGCTCAAGAGGACGATCCGGTTTCCACCGGGAGACGATTGCCCCATCAATCAGTGCGTTCTCGATGCAGAACAGGAGCAGTGTAGAGACGAATCCGCCACTCTGACTACATTGCAGTACCTCTTCGTCCGTGCTATACCCTACGAATGCTTTCAGCGCCGGACCAAGTGAGGCATCGATCTCACACCGCCCATGCAAGCGTCGATGCTGTTCCAAGTAGTCGAATCCATGCCCCGGACAGACACGGACGCACAGGCCACAATTCGTACATTGGTCCTGTTCCATATCTGGCACGTAAACGCCAAACTTGTCCACATGCATCTTAATGGCACCGTTCGGACACGCCCCGGCGCACGTGCCGCAACTCGCGCACAAATGCTTCTTGACCACAAAGGCAACGTTCTTTTCGCCTATCGAGGAAGAAGGCATAAACCACGTTCCAGCAAAACGCTCTGACTATTTGACGATCGCCTTGGGTACGGCAGCGGCCTCTCTCAGGCCAAGGCCAATCTTAGCCGGCCAAGCCGAAGCCACGGTCTTCACGAACAAACCCACCGTCTCTCGTACCTGCGGTCGGAGGCAGGACAACGTCATGTAGATCGCACAGTACAGCGATACACTCACACAATGTGCTGCAATTCCGTCGTTTTGAAGCAATTGAGCCACACCGAGGAAAGCAAGGCCCGCCGCAACACTCACCAAGGCGGGCGGCAACAGCGTCTTTACGAACATGGACACTCGCACAGGTGTGCCATGGAAGCAGTAGAACAAAGAGGGCAATAGGATCGCGTAGTTGGCAACAGCATAGGCGCTCGCCACACCCTCGATTCCGAACGGTATACCCACTGCGAAGGACGCGACATTGAGAACACTGTTGAACGCGCCGAAATAAAGCAGTCGCCTGGAGAAGCCCGAACTCATCAGCACGAGACCTCGCGTGCCGGCAATCGCCCGAACGATGCCAGCCACCGCCAGAATACGAAACACCGGCACCACTGCCGTCCACTGTGACCCGAGAAATACGCGTATCAGGAAATCGCCATCCAGCAGACAATAGAGCGCCATGGGTATTGTGCAGGAAGCCATACAGTCAAGCACACGCTGGTAGTAATTGGCGTACCGCTCCGGTTGGCTTCTCAGCGAACTCAGCACGGGCATGGCTACCTGGCAGAGAGGATTGCGAATCTGCGTCACCGGCATCATGAAGAGATGGTAAGCCCGCGTGTAAATTCCCAGCGCATCAGCTCCAAGATAGCTGCCGATGAGCAGATTGTCCGCGTTCTGTGAGAAGTATGTGGCAATATTAAACCCTGTGAGATTCCCGCCGAATCCGATCATATCGCGGATCCCGGTCCCCCGCCTGAACCGGCCCGGCATCCAGGGACACAGGTAGAATGTCAGCAGTGTACTGGCCAATGCGTGTGTCAGAGAACCACCCACCAAAGCCCAATGCCGCCAACCGAGTAGCGCCAGAGCGATTGTGATGAGCATTCCCACCAATTGCGATGCGACGGTGATGATTGCCAATCGATGAAACTGGACGTGGCGTCGCAACAAGGCCTGATGTTGTATCGCGAGCCCTTCAATGAGAAACGACAGAGACAACACGGCGGTGACCGCCGTCAGTTCCGGCCGCCCGTAGAACATCGAAACCAGAGGCGAGCAGACAAGCACGCCGACACCGAGCAGACCGCTGATCAGAGCATTCAGCCAGAACAACGCACTGATCTGCTCGGCAGTAATGCGGTCCTTCTGGACCGTGGCCATGGAGAGTCCCGCATCCTTGAACATCTGGGCAAAGTTCACTACGACCATGACCATGCCGATCAAGCCGTAGTCGAACGGAGTCAACAGGCGCGCGAGAACCATGGTCCCCACGAGACGGAGCGCGAAGCGCATACCCTCGGCACCGAGCACAGTCATGCCGCCCTGAACCGATTTCCGCGCGAGGTCACCATCCAAGTGCCGGGAATCGAACAAGAAGTGTTCGGACAGTTTTCGCATCATGCGAATCTACATCGCGTGCAGTTCCTCAATCGGGACAGCCCAGGCAGACTCCGTCCTCGTCGGCATACAATCGACGTCCCGACGGGCCAGTCTACGACGCGCCTTGCCTGACACCAACGCTTCGCCGTCTGAGAATGGCGGTGCGTTCCGCTACTCGGAAGCGGAGAGCAGCTTCGTCGATAGACTCTCGATGAAGTTCCCTATCCTCTCCTGCCCAGGTTGAAGACGCTGACAGATTTCGGCCTCTTGCAGTGCCTCCCTGAGCGCCCCTGTTTCGCTGAGTACCCTGGCGAGGTCGAACCGCCAGTCAATCTGGCTGTACTCCTTAGCGAGGGCTTGACGATAGTGCGTCTCCGCCTGGGCCATCCGCCCTTCTCGCCAGTAGATTCCGGCCAGCCAGGCAAGTGTCCACGCAGATACTCCCGGCTGCCGACACTTCTCTTCGAGTAGGGTTACTAGCTTAGCACGCACCTGCGCCACCGATGCGGAGTTCTGTCTTGTGGTGTCCAAGAGATTGGCAATCACGTTAAGGCGTCCAACCTCATCTCCCGCCATAGCCAGGGCCATGGCAGGTCGGTCGAAACGCTCTATGAGCAAAGACGCGACCTCGCGATACAACCGCCAGTCCAAATCAACCGCCCTGCCCAAATGTTCCTGGGCAACCTCGTCTTTGCCTTCTTCCAGTGCCAACCGGCCGGCCACAAATCGAGCCGTGGCATCGCACGGCGCCAATTTGACGCCCTCTTCGATATGCCGCTTGCCGTCTTCGGGGCGATTCAGGATGAAGCGTTCCAACTGTCCGAGGACGCACCATGTGGTACCGAACGTTGGACAGATTCTCCGTGCCCTGCTGAGTTGCTCTGCTATCCGCTCAACAAACGTCAGCGTCTCAGGATTCAGAACAAGATCACCCGTGTCTGGATCCGCCGTTCTGCTGACTGAATACCAGCGATACATGTTAAGCCAGTGCTGGTACTTGATATTGTCTGGTTGACCGTCGGCTGCCTTGGCGGCATGCCGGAGCAGCACAACGTATTGCGCGTCACTGCCTTGCCACTGATTCGCCATGAGTGTCTGCTCGGCATCCAGTGCCGTGGTCCATTGGGCCTCCGCCGCCCGCGCGCGATCAGCCTCCATCAGCATCACTCCCCACAGCAGACACCACACCACGAGCAACCCGGGACCCAGTCGTCGCAAGCGTCTCGGGAATCCGCTGACCTCCCATTCGGCCTCCGTCTCGGCGCGTGCAATAAACGACAGGCGAACCAGCAGAGCACAGAAGATCACCGAGAGCATTGCATTGGCGGGGATGTGCTGGCCGAAATCACTCAGACTGTGCATAAGAATGGCCAACAGCCCGAAGCCAAGGCCGAATGCCGCCCAGCTTGCAGCCATATTCCTCGCTTTTACGGCGCGGACGTAGTGGACACCCACCAGTACACCGAAGACCACCAGACACAGAAGCCCCAAGACGCCTGTTTCTTCCGCGGCCTGGGCATATTCGTTTTCCGCATGCGACGCAACTGCGGGTATGGTCGAGCGGTCGAACTCGGGGTAGACCACCTCATGCGTGCCCAGACCAGTACCCAGTAGCGGAAAGCGCGTCCACGCGACGGCGACATCTGCCAGCATCTGCCATCGCCCCCCCTGCGCCTGTTCAAGGTCACTGAGAGTACCAAGGCGATCATATACGGCATCGAATCCCAGATACAAAACACAAACGAAAGCCCCCAAGGCCAAAAGAGCGATGATCCAACCGGCGCCGCGCAGTGCCTTCGTGGTGCTCAGAACGAGGGTCGTAAACGTCGCAGCCACCAGCATACTGATGACACCACCTCGGCTAAGGGACAGAAATACCGTGCCAAGGCCCACTATGAGCATCGCTACCAAGCCCCAGATGAGACGTGCCTGGCGCGAAGCTAGATAGTCGGCAGCGTTCTGCAGCGTCACCGTGCCGGACAAGAACCCCTGATGAATCTTCACAAACAACAGAGCCAAGGCCGCCCCAATCGAGAGGTTCATGAACTGCGCGTAGTGACTGTGATTGACAAACGGTCCCGAGTGTGCTTCGCCGTGCGGACTGGTCACTAACCAATAGATCTTGCCGTTGCCGAAGAGATGTTGCGTCAGCGACAGCAGGGCCACCCCGCCGCCGATCACAACAATGGCAGCAAGCAGTTGTTCGACTTGATCCATCCGGTGATAGACATTAAGGACCACGACGAATACCACCGCCACGGCGAAGATCAGACGCAAACCGTGGACCGTTGCATACGGATAGAAACTGATGGTCATCCAGGACAGCACCTGATCGCTGTACAGAAGATCGCTCAGCAGCTCTGTTTTGCGGGACACTGTGTTGGGCGAGACAAGGCGCAGCCATGACACCGGCCACGGCACCAGTTGGGCCGCGACGATCAAGAGGAAGATCAGCAGTGGAACATAGGCCCACGTCCAGGTCAGACGGCTATCTCTCACGAGGGTAACCTTGGCGAGGAAGCATAGCGATATCAGAGCCACGAGAACAAGAACGACCTCCTCGCTCCACCTCTCCACGGCCCCGAACGCGAACGGCATCACCGACAACAGCGCGATCATCAACCATTCGATACCGCGTTCCAGACGATCTCCAAAGGTGGCATCGAGAATTCCACTCACGCGATAGGAGACGAGACCTTCCATACCTAACTTCCTCCTTCGCTATCCAACGCATCGACCCTCTGTGTCCGCACGTTGGCCTGACGCATCTTGAGTGTCTTTGCAGTTGGGTCGCTTCTGTGACCCGGACCATTTCCCTTGCCGTATGTTCTATAGTAGCCGTAGCGTGTACCGCTCTCACGTGTGCCATTGATGACCACACCCACCAGACAACTGCCGACATGTCTCAGGGCTTCCACGGCCTTCTGCGTGGTCCGCCTGGTGGATCTGTCTGCGCGCACAACGAGAACTGTAGCATCACACAGCGCGCCAAGGATCTGCGCATCGGTCACCACTGCAACAGGAGGGGCGTCAACAATCACACGATCGTATGTCTGCGCCAAGTGTTCCAGCAGTTCCGCGAAGGCAGCGCTGTTGACAATCTCCGCAGGATTCGGGATGCTACGACCGCACGGGAGCACACTGAGGCCTTCGACGCATACACACTGGATGGCATCCTGAACCATATCCCTCTTCTCGAGGATTCTGTCCAAGCCACAATCGCGCAAGTCCAGATCGAAAATGGCATGCTGCGTCGGCTTGCGCACGTCGGCATCAAGAATGATGGTCCTTTGGCTGGCCTGTGCCATGGCAATGGCCAGGTTGCTGGCGACCGTGGACTTCCCGTCGCCGGGTGCCGGCGACGTGACCAGAATGGTTCGAGCCTGACCTTCGGTCGATCCAAAAAAGATGGCCGTGCGAATACTACGAAACGCTTCTGCCTCATGAGAATCCGGCTGCAATGCTACCTGACGACCACGCACGGGCACTTTCTGCCGCCGAGACATCTGGGGAACGACCCCCAGTACAGGCAGCCCCAAGAGCTCCGCGATCTCATCGGCAGAACGCAGGGTTTGGTCCAGCACGTCGCGCAGCAAACCCAAGCCGCCCCCAACGAACAAGCCTAAAAGCAAAGCCGTAGCCATGACACGGTTCCTCTGTGGCGACACCGGCTGCTCGGCGGGCAAGGCCGGTTCCAGCACCTGCATGCGAAGCTGGCCGACATCTTCGCCGACAATCGTCCTGATCTCCCGGATCTGTTGCTCGATTGTCAGGCAGTACGTCGTCAGCTGGCCAACCTCCGTACGAAGGCGATCGAATTTCGCCAGTTCGCTGTTCAACGCCATTACGCGTTCCTGCTGCTTCCGGCAGAGGTCGTTGACGTCGGCAGCGTAAGCCGCGGCGCGGGAACACGCTTGGACCGCTGCCGCCTGCACGGCATCGATGAACGCGGCATCGAGCACCGACAGTTCCTCCTCGATTCGCCCGATTTCCGTGCGCAACCCCAGTACTCTCGGATGGTGAGGCGTACAGTCTTCCAACAACTGCTCCAACTCCGAGCGTGCCTCACGCAGGCGCGTTTCTACGGACACACGCTGTGTGGATGAACCGGTATAAGCGGCAGTCTGTCCGTTGGCGTGCATGTATTCGCGCAGCGCATCTGGATCGCCGGCCAGAGATTCGACAGCCTGCAGGAACGACTCCGCCTCCATCGTCGCCAACTCGGCCTGCGTGAGGGTCGCCTGAAGCTCCAAATACCGAGGCATTACGCCGCTGCCTTCGTCCGATCCCAGCGACAAGGGCATGCGCTTGTCCTGGAACTCCTCCAACTCATTGCGCTTGCCCTCGAGTTCATGGCTGGCCCGCACCATCTCCAACTTCAGCATTTCCATGACCCGGGCGGAATTTCGCTGTTCGTGATCCGAGCGGGAATCCAAGTACGCATCCACAATATGGTTGACCAATTCCGCCGCTTCGATCGGATACGGGCTCCTGAGGGACACGCTGATAACGTCGTCTCTTCGGCCGACATCAACCCGCACATTCTTCTTCAAGAAGGACATAGGAATATCCACGTCGGCAAAGGTCTGCATACTCCGCACATCCGGTCGCTCAACCACGACGCGGAGGATCGGACGGGAGGTGAGCAGTTCCGCCTGGGTGAAAAGATACGTGTCGGTCCTGGGCCGCGCGACTGATTCATGTGACTGGTTGATTGAAATCCCCGCGTAATCCAGGTACAAGCGTGCGGTGCACTGGTACATCGGGATTGCCTTGTTGACGTAGATGAAGCCTGCGGCCAATCCGATCAGAACACAGACAAGGATGATCCACCGACTCTTCCACGCCACTTCCAGGAGGCTCCATGAGGCATTACCACCTCCGGCTCGCCACAAACCGGACCCCGCGGCATTCTTCGGCGGCGACAATCTACGTTGATCGGCAGGCCTACAACCAGCAGGAGAACCTCTGTCCAGCAGCTGTGACTGCTCACGTTGATTCATGTCTACTCCCACATTTCTTCAGGCCGCAAATACAGACCGAGGCTGATGTGGAGCACCCGCTCGATGAACAGGTTGGTACGAGTCCGCGGCGTGTGCTCGACAGAGACAACATCTCCTGGCCTGACTGACAAGGCCAACTGCTTGGTGAGGGCCTCCTGATTCTTGGAGTCGACCAACTGGAAGGTGGCACTAGCGACGGTACCATCGCCTCTCGGCCTGTAGATGCTCACATACCGAGGATCCGCCACGAGATTGAGCCCGCCGGCAAGGCCGATCGCCTGGGCAAGATTGTAGTGAACATCGGTCGGGTAGTCGAAGTTGCCCGGTCGCTGAACCAAACCCAAGACAGTCACGTACTTCTGTTCAACGCGTTCCACAAGTACAGTGTCCCCCTCACGCAGAGGAACGTCGGCAAATGGGATGTTCAGTCCCCGGACAGGAAGTAAGACTGTTGCGCGTCCATCCCTCATCCGGAGCTCACTCGGATCGGCGAGATCCTCTGCGGCAGGCGCGACCTTGCGCCTGCCCTGCTGACTTCCCTGCATCTCACCTAATGGCACAACGTAGTTGCCCGCGCCCGTCCGCTGCCAGTCCGCCTGGGGCGGATTTGCGGCGAAATGGACAGACGGCAGATTCGGGCCAGACTCCAGAAGCCATGCCAAGCGCACGAGTTTCTGATCTGCCAAGGCAATCGTCGCCCCGTCCAGCCTCGTGGCGGCGGTCTCAAGCATTTGGCGCTTCTGAGGAACATTCCCGACATCAAGCCACCGACGGAGAAGCACTTCGCCGTTCCGCTCGAGAACGATCCATCCAGTGGTTCGGAGTGGACCCTCCGCCCTGAACCACAATCGCGCCTCCCACGGCATCCCCGGGAACGTCGCCGTGGGAACGACCTGATGACCAACTGTGTCGATCCTCTCGCCTTGGTACTTCCGCTTCATATCGCCGAAACTCGTCCGGCCTGAAGGCGTCGACGCCGGCGCCTTCTCGACTGGGTTGCCACCAGGAGCAATACGAATCACCGAAGCACCCTGCTCCAGAATCCCTCCGGCTTCCATGAGCAATGTCACGAGGTACATCTGATCATGCCGTAAATGGTAACGTCCCGGTCTCACGACGCCACCGAGGATCTGAACGGGCTGCGTGTTGTAGGTGACAACTTCCGCATAGACCAATGGTCTGGCCTTGACGAACTCCGGATAGTAGACATCCACCACCGCGTTCTCTATCTCGGCAAGAGAGTTCCCTGCCACGGAAATCTCACGTCCGTCGGGCAGGGTAATGAGCCCATCGTCGGTCACCCGACATCTGCGCGTCACTTCGCCCGCACGTTCAGGAGTCACCTGCGGGATATCGGGAAACAGCGTCAGCGGCATCGTCAACTGGAGAACATCGCCAATGGCCACCCGATAGGGGCCGACCGGGATTCTCGCTCGAATGATTCGGTCCATGTCCACCGAAGGCCCCTCGGGACCGGCTGTCTCAAACTCCACCAGTCGTTCCGCAGAGGGCAAGCGGATACGGTCTCCGCAACCGAGC